>Ga0073936_10011608_pt1 | contig 10631 bp, 10 predicted proteins | sample AliMusrvi5mmetaG_FD_87041 | JGI IMG/M metagenome (GOLD analysis project Ga0073936, IMG submission 87041) | Freshwater lake bacterial and archeal communities from Alinen Mustajarvi, Finland, to study Microbial Dark Matter (Phase II) - Alinen... | ecosystem: Environmental > Aquatic > Freshwater >... | reverse complement strand
CTTTTACCGAACGCCTTGCCTTTGCTCGTGCACACTGCGTTACCGCGGAAAACGAATTTTCACTGGCGGCGGTAGAACCGATGATCCGAACGCAAGTACGCCATGTGATAGAACACCCACTTCGGCCCGAATTTCTTGCGGCGCAATCCTCAGCAGGCCTATCAAAACAAGTCATTTATCTTGGCGTTATTGATGATCGCAAGGGGATATGGCACGCTTTGGAAGCTTTTCACAAGGGTGCTCCTAGCGACTGGAAAATGGCTATCATTGGGAGTGGGAGTGCTGCAAATATTGCAAAGCTCGAATCTTTGATCTCGAACTCCGTTCTTCGGAGCAGAGTAACCCATCACCCCCAGCTCACACCGACTGAAATTATCGCTTTGATGCAGGATTCAAGCGTTTTACTCCTACCCACTCGGATCGATACAGGCCCCACGGCACTCAAAGAATCGCTTGTTATGGGGCTTTGGCCGATCTGCTATGATAACGGCGGCCCTGGCCATTACATCAGGAAGTTTGGATACGGCAATTTGGTCGATGATCTAAATCAGTCAGCCCTGACTGAAGCCGTGAGCGTGGCACTACAAACCGCGCCATGGAAACAACCGATCCATCAAGAGAAAGTTGAAACTGTGATTCGGCCTCATTTTGAAAACAAAAAGATCTGGAAAGAATTGATTGAATTATATCAAAAGATTAAGACAACACCAGAATGAATTACCCTGCCCGCAAACCAGTGCCAATTCATGAAAGACTAAAAAAGGAAGGGAATGAGGCTGAAAGGGAACGGATGGCATTACGTTGGTGATTTGCGTTCATGGCGGTAAAAAAATCGGTGGTGGTTTTGTGGTGTGGATTTTTTTGTTTTGATATCCAGTGCAGACAGAGGCTGTTGCTGATGCGACGAAACATTCCCATAAAGAGCATGGAGGAAGGCTTGCTCACGCGGCTCAAATCATCGAGGTGGCTGACGTCGAGGCGCTGGTGGAGCCCGCTTTCGATGCCCCAGGAAGCGCGGTTGAGTTTAAGCCAGGACAGGGCATCGAGAGCCTCAGGCGCTCGATTGGTGAGGAGGATGACCTGCTCGGGCTTGCGCCCTGAGGTGAAGCGATCAAGTTTGGCAGCTTGGCATGCGAAGGGGAATCCGGTTTGCTCGGGGCTGACCGCAGCTTTCAGGATGTTTCTGACTTCCTCACGCCCCTTGTTGAGTTGATAGCTTGAGGCTTGGTTAAGGTCGCCGCTTCGATAGTTAGGGCCTGTCCGAAAAGCTGGGATCAAGCAATAGAGCGGGTTTAAGGGTGAAAAAAAGAGGACATGAACAGCAGTAAATGCTGTCATGCCCAAAATTGGTTGTTTATAATTTTGTCGCCAAACAAAAACCATACTCACCAATGAACAACATCATATCCTTTCAAGAGTCACTTCGTCCAGTCCTTCCCCTCGTTTTAGGCTGCAAAGATTACGCCGACGAGGAACAGTTGCTGCGGAGGATCGATCGAATTTTGCGAGTCAGTGGGGTTGAAAGTTTATTTTTGAAGGCGAGCATGGAACAGTTCGACGCGAATGCGGCGAAGTTAAAGTTGGCCGGAGAAGAAGTTCAGACCGGGGCGAAAGCCTTGGAACGCTACACGAAGCACAGCTACCGGGCACTACGCTGCACGGTGCTCAAAAACATCGTGACCTGCAGTTATCGTGAGATGAGTAAGGATCTGGCGATGAGTCCGCTCTACCGATGGTTTTGCGGGGTGGATGATTTCGATGTGATCAGGGTTCCAGGTAAAAGCACGTTGCAAGATTACGCGCACTGGCTGCCTGTGGAAAAGATGGACGATTTGCTCGTGACGCTGAGCAAGGCTGTGGCAAACGAGGCTCAAGCGCGGATGATCGGGTTGGAAGCAGAGTTGAACATGTCGATGGTGTGGGTGGATTCGACCTGCTTGAAGGCCAATATTCACTTCCCCGTGGACTGGGTGCTTCTGCGCGACGCCGTAAAAACATTGGTAACCAACATTTTAACAATCCGTCGTCACGGCCTCGCGCATCGAATCAGCGAGCCTGAAAAATTTCTGCGCGAGATCAATGCGCTGGCGATGGCGATGACAGGTGTTTCGCGCTGGAAAGTCGGCGGCAAAAAGGAGCGAAAAAGCGTGTTTCGCAAAATGAAACGCCTGAGCCAGGTGGTGGAAAATCATGCGGTGCGCTACCGCAATTTGCTCGACGAAAACTGGTCGGAGACCGATCTCACCCGAAAGGAGAGCGAGGTAATTTTGCGAGGAATGAACAACGTGATCGGGCAGTTGCCCCAGGCACGCAAGCAGGCGCACGAGCGGATTATCGGCGGACGGAAAGTGCCCAATGGCGAAAAGATCCTCAGCCTTTACGAAAGCGAGATCCATGTGGTGGTGCGCGGCAAAGCAGGGGCGGCGGTCGAGTTTGGCAACAGCCTGTTTTTGGGGGAAACCTGCGACGGGTTTATCCTCGATCACGAGTTGAAGCTCAACGCCACTTCGGGGGATTCGAAGTGGCTCGCGGAGCGCTTTCCGTTGATGAAGGAAAAAAGCGGAAAACCGCTCCTCGGGGTCGTAGGCGACCGGGGCTGCGACAGCGAGGAGAACCGCGCTCTGCTTGAGAAGGAGAATGTTTTCAACGGGCTCTGTCCAAGAGATCCGCAGGAGCTGTCGCGACGGATGCAAACCGACGAACCCTTTGCGGAAGGACTCCGGCGGCGGGCGCAGACAGAAGGCCGGGTGGGGATATTGAAGAACATGTTTTTGGAAGGCACCCCTCGCGCCAAGGGCTTTGAGAACAGGCAGCTTCAGGTGGCATGGGCCGTTCTTTCGCACAACCTATGGGTCGTCGCCCGACTGCCATGGGTCGAAGAGAAGAAAGTGCTCGCAGAGGCGGCCTGAACCACCGTTTGATGATATTGGCCGAAGACAATCTCAAGAGAGGTCTACCCAAAACCGGCTATTTTTAAATCAAAAATTCAACATAAGTAAAACTATCGAAGTTAACATGGTTTATCAAGGAATGAAAACGCAATTTTGAATCGAAAGTTTCCTCTGTCAAAAACGCCTGTCCGAAAAGTTCCTCTTTTCGGACAGCCCCTAGTTACACTTTCCTGTGGATTTTGACTTTTTTGCGGTGCGGGGATGGTCTTCGGGGAAAAAAATGAGAGGGGGGCGTGTTAAGGAATGCCTGGAGGGTCGCATGGAGGGTTGGCTGATTTTTTTGACGGTGAGAAGGTAGTCTGCGCCGTGCTCCATGACGAGAACTCGGGCTGTTTCGGTCTGAGTATGGAGGGCATCGAGGCTGACTATACGCCCATCAAGATCGAGTTTGTCAAAGAGGGTTCTGGCGATGGGGATTTCGTTTGTCTTTTGGGTCGGCACGATCGCACTGCCCAGATAAAACTGGGTGGTCGCGGTAACGGCGGTGACAATCGCGTCACCGCTTCCGTGTCGGGGTTCTTTACCGTCGATGTTGATGAGTTCGCTCGGATCGGGTGCGCCTCGGACCTGACGCTGGATTTGAAGGAGTGTTTTTTCGAGTTCCTCGGATTTGACTCCGGCCATCAGACGGCAAAACGTCGGTTGCTTGGGCGCGGAGTATTTGCCGTTGCGGCGGCGGATGCCCAAGGCAGCACACTGTCCATCGCTCAATCCGGCCGCAAACTTTTCGAGATCCTTCTGCCCGCGAGGGGCGCCGCAGAGGTGCGCCAGAAAGACAATGGCCAGCAGGCTCCAGAGTGGGTAGATGCCGATGCGTGCACGGTAGTCGGGCATCGCTTTGAAGTGCCCGATGATGGAACGGATTTCCTTCGCGCTTTGCGTGGGGCGCGGGTGGGTCTTGGCTTCCACCATTGCCAGAGAGGGCTTGAGCGGTCCGGCGGCGAGACTCCGGCGTGCGCCGCCAATAAGTTCTTTGGCAAAAAGCCGTTTGGGCTTGCCATGCGCGGTGTAGTAGCCCCGTTCCACGCGTTTGAATCCGTCGGTTTTTCCCAACTCACTCCACCCGCTGGCACTGTAAATTGTGCCGCTGTACTTCTCGGGATCGACAAAAGTTTCCACCAAAAGGACGGGATGTCCATAGCGCTCCTGCCAGTCGGTTGAGAGACGTTGGGTTGCCAGACTCAAAACACGTAAGCCAGATTGGGCACTGTCTTTTCAGGCAGAAGCAGGAAGCGGCAGTGGTTGACAGCGAGCGGAAGCCGACGGCGGCGCTGCTCATCACTCCAGCCTATCCACTGGTCTCGCGCTTGCAACCCTGATCAATCGTCGTGGGTTTCGACAATTGACCGGCGGGGTCTGCTTGGACGACATATTGGGAAGTGACGTTTGGTTACGGGTAATACCGTTCAATTGGCTGCTTCCTGCCTACTCTACACAGGTTGACGTTGGTGAAAGTTTAAAAATAAACAAAAATAAATTCCTCTTTTCTATCTTGATTGTTTTCCTGTTGCTGATTATTTTTCTTCACGAATGGTCTTCTCGTTTGAAGAATTGTTTTATGATTTTTCCACGCCTCAGGGCGGTGAAAAACTCTCAATTAGCCTTCAAATTTTAACGAGAAAAACAACGCAGCCAAGCGACACTTGACACTTTCCTTTTAAAAACTACCGTAAATATGATCGAAAAACCATATATCGCTGAAATCTGCAATATTTGCGGTGGGGAAAGTTATCGCAAAGTCCATTATTTCAAAGAGTGGAATATTGGAAGAGTGCCGGTTAAAGAGGTAACGATTGTTCAGTGTAGTAAATGTAAAGTCAGACGCAGGATGCCAGCAATCCTCGATGATTACGAGGAGGAATATCATGCCACTTATGTAAATCAAAACAAAGCGATTCATCCTCATCAATTAAGCCACTTTGCGGATTTAATGATGGCCCGATTACGGCAATTTTATGAGAAAGAGGTGCGGTTTCTTGATGTTGGGTGCTCAACCGGTCGCGCCTTACAGCTTGCTCGAACCATCGGCTTCGATGCCATTGGATTGGATTATTCAAAATGGGCCTCGAATTACTGCTCAAACCTCGGATTTGAAACTCGTTGCGGAAGTTTAATTGGTCAATGGGATGAAGCTGAACAGTTTCACGTGATTCATTGCTCTCATACCATTGAACATGTTCCTGACCCGGTGGCTTATCTTCGTGAAATGTTTCGTCTGATAAAGCCCCGTGGTCAGTTGATGATTGCCTGTCCAAACTACGCTTCCATCCATAGAATTCTACTACGCGAACGATGGCCTGTTTGGTATCTGGATTCTCATTTATGGCAATTTACAAAATACCAGGTCGAGAGAATGCTGCGAGATTCCGGGTTCATTATCATCTCAAGCCGAACTCTTCATGGCAATACCCCTGATAGTCACTTTAAAAAACGACTTTTGGACCTTTCTGCTGCTTTTGGGTTCGGAGACGGGTTAAATATTATCGCGCAACGCCCTTAAATCATCATGCCCGCTGTATGCATTGAAGGAATTGCAGATTGAACCGATCTCGTTATCACGCAGGCTGAACTGGAAAAGCCAACGGTAAAGTAACGGTGTTTAAGAGGGCAAAAATAAACAGTAAATTTGACTCCCTCGTGGACGTTTTGCGGTTCCCTGTGTATAAAGTATAAAGGGTCCGTGCATTGATGCAGAAAATAGATTGACTTTTTCTAAGATTCAGAGGGATGCTTTGAATGAACAAAAGATTCGGAACGGACGGTGGCGGTGGTGATCTATTACGACAAAAAAGGTCATTCGCATCAATGCACGGGTGACCCCTTTACATTCACCTGCCGGTTACAGAGAGCCGTGGGTGCCCTCGGCGTTTACGGAACAAAAGGGAGGAACAATGACTAGGGAAACAAACAGCGGTGTTCGCATTGAATACCTTGATGGAATGCGCGGTGTTGCGATCTTGTTGGTCGTTCTCTTTCATGCATTTGCGCGGTGGCCATTGCTAGTTCCCTATGGAACAACATTCAGTGACTTCTTCTTGGCTAAGTATGGTTGGCTTGGCGTTGAACTCTTTTTTATGATCTCTGGTTTTGTTATTTACATGACACTGGAGAAATGCCGAACTTTCTCTGATTTCATCCAAAGGCGATGGTTGCGGCTCTTCCCTGCTATGGTGTTGGTGTCAGCCATTGTATATTTTTCTTCGGGTTTGCTTCAGGAACGTCCAGCTGGGCCTCCTATTCTTTCTGACATCTTTCCGGGATTACTTTTTATTGAGCCCTCATGGATTGGTAAGTTATTCAATATAAAACAAGGGGTCCTCGAAGGTGCCTTTTGGTCTCTTTTTGTTGAAGTCAAATTCTATTTTCTCTTCGGTGGGCTGTATTTCCTTTTTAAGAGTCGTGTTGCCAAGGCTGGTCTCCTTCTCGCATTCATAGGATCAATTATAGCCTGGGTTGCCGCTAGATACTTAGGACAAACATTCGCAGTTGTTCGATATTTTGATTTAGTCATTAATGGCTATCTGAGCTTTAGCTACGCGGGCTGGTTCTTAGTGGGAGTTCTCACTTTTGACCTTTATCGGCATTCTTCTCGCAGAAGACTGATTCTGACCTTATTTCTAGGTGTTGTTGCCACAGCCTATACTTCACTGGGTCACATTCGTCATGATTTTACAGTTCTCTTTGGCCTTGCATTAGTTTCTCTATATGTCGGTTCAATATATTCTAATAAAGTGAGATGGGTTCTTTCTACAAGATTCCTTTTGTTCATTGGTTTCATCTCTTACCCATTTTATCTATTTCACGAGAACTTCATGATTGCCATCATAATAAAGATTGGCAAGGTGTACCCACAAATTCCAGGAGTATTATTGCCACTGTTTCCGTTCCTGATTGTCTGTTTTGTTGCATTTGTAATTTCTAAATATTTGGAGCGGCCTATGCGATATTGGATTAAGGCTTCTATCGACTTCATTAAGAGCTATGTCCTAAAAAAGGTAAGCGGTACACGTAGCAACTCTATTCGTTGAAGTCATAAGTGTCGTATCGTATGCGATATGACGAATATGATTTCTGGATATATAGTTCTGAATGCAGATCTGCTTGGGCGGGTAAAAATTATACGAGATCGACGGGAGGCCATTCTTGAAGAGTTTGATCGAAGCGGGATGAGTGGAACCGAATTTGCCCGGCATTTTGGAATTAAATATCCAACCTTTGCATCATGGATGCATTTATGATCTCAGCGGTGAGAATGTCAATAGGTGCTATGTGCGCCGCTTACGATGAATCAACTCAAAGTGAACTTACAAAATACGATAGTTACCCTGGATAAGCAGGGCTGGAGCAAGCGAAAGATCGCCCGCGAACTCGAACTGAATCGAGTTACGGTACGGCGATACATCCAAGCATCCGATTCAAAATCACCCACCCCGCAAACCGGCTCTGGAAGCAGCAGTCTGTGCGCCCAGTGGGGAGAGCAAATTCAACTGTGGGTTCAATCGGGGCTGTCGGCAAAGCGGATTTATCAGGACTTGATGACTGAACATCGTAAGCGCTACACAATCCAAAGAACAAACCTAACACGCAGTTGGAGAGGGTGGCTTGTCCTCCGATGCTCAATCACTTCCATTCCAGTTCAACGATAACCGGAGCCCATGAAATATGTTGAACAACTTTTTGGAATGATGAAATGGAGTCAGGTGTTTTAAAAGTGGCACTATCTCGCACATGAACCGTTACCAACTCTGGATGTTTTTGGAGTTCCTCAATAATCGGCGTTAACATGCCTCGATAGTAATCGAATTGGGTGAGCACTAACTTGGCTGGATGCATCTTGACCATCCCTCTTAGTCCAGCTTCGGTTGATCCGTCAATGTGCCAATCCCAAACCCAATCGGAGTCGATGGGGTTTTTGACCCCAAATTCAGCGGCTGCATACAGAAATGCTGAAGAGATAGCGACAGGGCGATCTGAAGTTACGTAGGGTTGTAATTCGGCACGAAGAATCTCGCGGGATTTTAGATAGCTCACATCGTGCGCACAAGCCACTCCCCAAGTTGTCATGCCAACTGCACGCACGGAAAGTAGAAACGCACATCCGACAATGCCCCCGTTTAGAATTCGCTGAACCCCAGAAAAGAATCTTGCGCCATACGCCAATAGTCCTGCCCCGAGAATAATCTGAAGGTATTGCAGATATCCCATATAATTAGGGGATAGCAACACCAAGATGGTGACGATCAATATCGTTCCCATGCAGAGAATCCCGATCGTCAACGACAACCACGCTACCTCGTTTTCTGGAACTTCAAACTTCCAAGCCCTTTTTTTAAGCATGAACGGCAGACAAGCGATTACGACAAGAAAAACCGGAGCCTTACGGAGTAGTTTAACCAAAGCTTTAACAGTCGGTAGGTGGATCTTATGGATCCAAGTCGTATTTTCCGGTTTTTGAAGGGCCGCATTCTCCATGAAGCCCTGCCAGAGGATGGGATACATTTTAACAATGAACAGGGTGACGGCGACGAAAAGGAGCACCACCATGGCATAGGCAACTAAGGAAATTCTGCGGCGTGCGATGCCCCATGCGGCTAATTGTACCAGAAAACAGGTGCCGAAATATAACGCCCCCGGGATTGGCGTTGTATAAAGCGTAATAAACAATAACAAGATCAGCCCTATCTCAACGGCATAACCGTCTATCTTTTTATTCATTTTCAATACCACCAATAAAAGGGCTGCCAATCCAAAAATATGAGCGAAGTCCTCAGTCCGATCGCCCCAGGTAATCCCAAAGAACAGCAGTCCAGCTAAGGCATACTGCGGGCCAGCCGGGAAGATGCTTTGGAGGATGCGAGCCACCAAAAAGCCGGCCACGGCGAACATGATAAAATGCATCCACATTGACGAAAGAGCACTGGTCCCAAAAACCGACATCCAAAGCAGAAGTGGAATCTGGTAACCTGGAGGGTAAATCGAAAACACGATGTGGCTGGAGATGGGAACGGCCTGTGACAAGCATGGATTGATGTAATGCCCATGAAGTAACCAGTGAACCACCGCGCCATCGATGGGAAACGCGTCGTTGGCAGGGATGGGCTGGGCGGTTGTTAACAACAAAAGAAACCTCCAGAGCAGAACCACCCCATAGATCATCCAGAATCCGCGCAGACTTAGATTCCTTGAGTCATCCTTGAGTCGTTCAATCGAACTGGTATCAGTTTTCATAAGAAAAAATATTCAATGGATCTATAGATTGGAAATGGTTAAAAAATTGGATCCGATTTTTTATCGGTTACCGCGAAAATAAGAGCATGGAAGAGTGCCGGAATTTCACAAAGGGAGATTTTTTTGCCACTCAACCATGAGTCGGAACCCTTGTTCAAAATCATAACGAGGGAACCAGTTTAGTTCTTCCTGGATTTTGTGATTATTCGCAACCCATACGGAGGTATCCCAACTGCGCGAGGGCATCGAGCCCCATTGAGGTTCAGTTTGGATCTGCATGATTCGACGTGCGACATCAACGACTTCACTCAAGGTGGTTTGAACCCCTGTTCCAAGGTTATACACCGATCCAAATGACTGAGTTGGCTTTTGTACAGCTAAAACACACGCATTACAGACATCATCGACATAGATAAAATCACGGGCAATCGCGGGATTAACCAGGGGTGGCAGCTCTCCCCGTAATCCGTGGCGGATCAGATTTGGTATCAAGCGATTTGGATCTTCATAGGGGCCAAATGCCGAATAGAGCCGAAGGGTAACGATATGAGCTTTATGAGCTTGGGCTGAATAGCGGCAATACTGAGTGGCAGCCGCTTTAGCACAGGCATAAGTGCTGTTAGGCTCCAGCCAAGCGGTTTCCAAGGGCGCTTCTTCTTTAAATCCGTATTCTGAAGAGGTCCCTGTATGAATGAATGATTCAAAACCAATTTTTAGTGCCGCCTCTACCAAATTGACCGTTCCGATCAGATTGGTTTGAATAATCTGGGCAACATCTTTTTGCCATGAATAAGCTCCATGTGCTGCGAGATGGAAAATCCAATCCGGTTGAATCGTTGTAAGTGTTTTTAAAACGGATTCTGAATTCGATAAATCAACAGTGTGCAGTTGAATATCATTCAGAATCTCCTTAATTCTCCAGCCTGAGTAATCAGTTCGGACGAGTAAATGAACATGATGGCCGTCTTGCAAGAGTCGTCTCGTAAGATTTGCTCCGACAAAACCGGTTCCGCCAGTCAAGATTACGCGTTTCATGCTTTGGTCTAATCGCTGATTAAAAGGTGAAAGTTATCGTGATCTTAGAAGCATCAATCTTGAAAACTGAGGTTTATGCTAAACCGTTTTATTGGGTGTGGCTTACCTGAACATATACGGCGCAAGAAAGTAAATTGATAAGAGGAATGTTTTCGGCTAAAGGCTCTATTAACTTTAAAAAATAAGCTGCTGAATCCGGACAAAAGAAAGGGACAAGACCTATCATGCGCTTAGATACGACCCGTCCTCCATGTTGGTTAACCCATCGGTCTAGGCGATGCGGCGGATATGATTTTTCTTCGTGATCAATGTGGTATTTAGAAAAATGTTCGATAAGTTTAAGGATCGGGTTATAGCCATTTGGCTCAATCACAATTACGTTTGATGCAACTCGAAATGCCTCTTTAAGAGCTTGGG
>Ga0073936_10011607_pt1 | contig 10631 bp, 7 predicted proteins | sample AliMusrvi5mmetaG_FD_87041 | JGI IMG/M metagenome (GOLD analysis project Ga0073936, IMG submission 87041) | Freshwater lake bacterial and archeal communities from Alinen Mustajarvi, Finland, to study Microbial Dark Matter (Phase II) - Alinen... | ecosystem: Environmental > Aquatic > Freshwater >... | reverse complement strand
GGTCAAGGTCGGCATGCGTTATGACGATGAGTTTGAGATTGCCAGGTCGACAACCTGCGCTATCGAGTTCTTTTACGAGCTCAGCGCGCTTATTAGCGAATGCCGTATCTATCAGGAGGTAGCTGTCTGCGGCTTTTAACAGGTAGCAATTAGTGACGCCCATGTTGATGATGCCTGCTTGCATTGGAAATGTGATGGTCTTAATCTCTTGTGGCATGGTTATCTCCTACAAGTTTAATGAGTCTGATTGTGCTGCCTTTTGTCTGCTCCACAGCTCCAACATCGTATCTGGAGTGCCAAGTAGTATATTGGCTTCGGTCGGATCGCCTGCTTCGTGCACGCTCACCTTGTCGCAATAGCGAAAGAAAGGCAGCGCGGCTTGCAACTCGCGCCGCCGGCCCAGCCTGGCCATGAGATCGGCGGCCCAGAATGGCATAGGCATGAGGCGCACGCCGGGGTGGGCAATGGCGATGTAGTGCTGCAAGGCAGAGCGCATCGTGCGCAAGTCAGGGCCGTAGATAAACAGGCTTTTGCCGGCGACAGCTGGGGTCGCATAAGCTGTGGCGACCATGCGCGCATAGTCATCGGCAGCGATCCAGTGCCAGGATTTCGTCTGCGGGCCAAAAACGAAAGCCTGCTGCCCATGGATGAACCTGTCTAATGACTCCATAAACCAGCTGGCTTTGAAAATGGTATACGGCAGACCGGACGCCTTGACGGCCTCCTCGGCCTCAAACCGGGCGCGCGTATCGGCGAACCAGCAGTTTTCCTCGATGACCGACGCACCCGACAGGTAGGTAAAGCGTCTGACGCCGGCGCCGAGGGCTGCTCGCACCGCATTAACGACTGCGATGCGCTCCAAATCGGGTGACGAGTCGCCATGCAGGCTGACATGCACGCCCTGGCAGGCGCGCATCGCTCCCGCCAGCGAGTCAGGCACAGTGACATCACCGGCGACGATCTCGTATTCCACACCGAATCGCCCGCGCGCTTTGTCTGGCGAGCGGGTCAGGATGCGCACGTGATAGCCACCGGCGCGTAGCCGGCGCGCAACGGGTTCGCCCAGCATGCCGGTGGCGCCGATGATGAGAATCGTGTCTGCCATAATGCCTCCAGGCAACGCAGCTAATCTGACGGGTAGAAGCGCATAAACGCCATGTATTTGCCAATGTCCATCAGTTCCTGGATCGGAGCATCCAGTGAAACACCCATGAAGCCTTCAAACATGCCGGGGCGCTCGCGGCGATAAACGTCCAGCACCTTTTGCAGCCGTTCGGGCGTATCCACCGGCGCCGGCTCGGCGCGCGCTGCGATCACCTGGCCGTCAATCTCCAGGGTCACGCGCGGGTTTGCCAGCGCATTCATGTGCCAGTGCGATTTGCCGCCCATATTGAGGGCAAGGTAGGTGTTGCCATCACGCGCAAAACCGATGGGCACGGCATGGCTGCGGCCGGTTTTGCGCCCGGTGGTCGTGATGATCATGTTCTGTTTGTTAAAAGATGGAAACAGGCGGCGGCGCAGCAGCCAGACCTGCGCCTGCAGAATCCATTTCGGCTGATAGGGTGGTTTTGCATAACGTGGTTTCATAGGATTACCTCACAGAAAGCTGGCTCATTGATGGCTGGGGCGAAACTACCGCCCACGAGCAAGGTGAACTCATTATTACTTATCATGTGCATTCTCTGTGTCGTGTGCAATGCCTGTCATGACGGTGAGCAGTGGCGAATCCGCTGATGCTCATCACGGCGCCGGTGGCAAACAGCGCCAGCGCGCACAACCCGCTGACACGTATGGCCCAATCGCGCACTGCAACTACTCCGGCGCGAAATTGACCGGCACGGGCTTTCTCTATGTTCACGTCCCGCCACTAGCTACGTTTTTGACAGCTGTTCGCATTGCGAGCATGCATTAATGCTAAGCCTTGTATGTTAAGGATATGTAAATAGTGTGGCACTGCCGACACTGACGGGAAAGTTGTCATAACGGGAGATAAGGTAGGGTCGGGGCATCATCGAATTTCCCGGCAGAGTCAGGAGAGCCAAAATAAAATGAACCCGCTGGGTTTGACTCCAGCGGGTTCGTTTTTGTAGCCACAGGTATTTTACCTGTAGCTACGCAGTTCTGGATAACGTAAAAACTACGATGCGTGGCGGTCCGCGAGCGACAATGGAGTTGCCATGTGAAACAACGTGCTACGATAAGACAGCGACAAACAACAATGTGCTTGATGGAGTGTGATGTGTCGTGATGAAACAACGACGGTGATCAATTTAGAGCGATGGATGGCATTGTGCACCGATGGGAGTCCGATGAATACTGATGTGTATTGTGATAATGATTGCGGCGAGCGACTATGTTCCGATTAGACAGAAACTGCGTAGCTACTTGAACGGAATACTATCATCCCAGTATGGCGACTTCAAGTGACGGGTGACTGATGTTTGCATGACAAATGTCATTTCATTGGTCAGATTGGCTAGTTGGCTAGAAGGTCATGACAACGCGATAGGTATCTGGACTGATGGCGCGCTCGAAGGCATAGTCCACCTGTGGGAACGCCACACGCTCACTGACAAACATCCCCGTATCGACTTTGCGTGACGCGATCAGCGCCACTGCCTGCTGGAAGCTCGAATTGGTGTGGCTGAATGATCCTGTCACCACCCACTCGTTATAGTGGATCAGGTTCGGGTCGATCTGGATCGGCCCCTTTGGGTGCACCGACCCATACAAACACAACCACGCGCCCTTCGCCATGCCCTGGAGCGCCTGCTCTATTGCTGGCGCGCCGCCTGCGGTGAAAAAGACCGCATTTGCCCCGTAGCCGTCGGAGCGCTCGCGCACAAAATCTGACAGATTCTTGTGCAATGGATCCACAACCCAATCTGCGCCCGCCTGCAGCGCCATCTCCTGACGACGCAGATCCGGTTCCGCCATGACGATGCGCACACCGCGTTGCTTGAGCAGTTGTGCGTGCAACAACCCCATGATGCCCGCGCCCTGCACCACCACCAGATCGCCAAAATGCAACGGGGGCGTCTGTGCGCTGCGGATCACGCAAGCCACTGGCTCAGCCAGCGCGAGCTCGCACAACCGGCATTCCCAGTCGGCATCGTATGTGGGCGGCAGATCGGTCGTGTAAACCTGGTAATCCTCTGCCGCGACGTACTCGCTCAAGCCCGCCGGGCCCGGAGTCTGCTCGCCAATTCGGCTTTCCATGTTGTGTATACACAGATTGTCCATGCCGCGACGGCAGTAATAACAAGTTCCGCAACGGGTCAACAACGCCAGACAGACGACATCCCCGACTCGCGCCCTGGTCACTGCCCGCGAGCCGACCTCGACCACTTCGCCAGCCACCTCGTGCCCGCCCAGGAACGGATAACTGTCGGGTGAACTACCCTTGTAGAAGCGCTGCTCCAGCGTGCATAGTCCAACCGCGCGCGTCTTTACAAGCACTTGCGAGGGTAGTAATTCAGGGCGCGCGACATCGTGTATTTCGAGTTTCTGTGGGCCGGTAAAGACTGTGGTTTTCATTGTTCCTGCATTATAGGAGAGGGCAACGAACTCGACGCGACACGCGTCACAAGTCCATAAATCGGTACAATAACGAGCAATGCCCGTATCTCATATGCGAACACAATCAACACGATTCCAGCTTGCCTTCGCGGCGTTGCTGACCATCCATGCCATTATCAGCATCATCTATTCATTCTCCACACCGTTGTGGGAATCCTATGATGAGACGGGACACTACGCCTACGCTCGATACATTGCAATTCATCACGCGCTGCCGCCGGCAAACGCAACACTGGCGCAATACAACGAATCTCATCAGCCGCCCCTATATTACGCGCTCGTCGCATTACCGATCAGTCTGATCGACACATCCGATGATGCGCAGCCCCGTTTTGCAATTGGCGGCGGAGTATATGTGGTGCCCGATGCGCAGATAGACGCGTTTCCATATCGCGGCACTGCTTTGGCGTTGCGGTTGGGTCGCATGGTCTCAGTCATCCTCAGCACACTTACCGTCGCCATTGTGTGCTTTACCGTCAGGACGGCATTGCCACAGCGCGCCGATATTGCGCTGCTGGCGATGGCAATCAGCGCTTTGTGGCCGCTCACACTCTTTCTGGGCGGAACAATTACGAACGATATCGGCATGACGTTTTTTGGCGCGTTGACCCTGTGGACTATCGTTCGACTTTGGGCCAAACCGCCGCAACAATCAAGGCGCAGGGTTTATTTCGCGTTGGCGCTATGCCTGGCCGGCGCAGTGCTGGTAAAGGATAACGCCATCTCATTGCTGCTGTTTGCGGTCGTCGCCGTCGGCTTGCTGATCGCCCGCGATGTCATCGCGAAAAGATCCGCGCGACTGCGTGATCTTCTACTTCCATTCATCGTTCTGGCCGCGTTGGTGATTGCGGGCGGCGTCGTATCTGAAGGCAGGTCATTGCGCCAGTTCTCCTCGACAATCGGGTACGCCACATTTGTGGCAACCCCTGATATGGCGCAGATAGCGGCGCCTAACCCCGTGGTCTCCACATCTATTCTGGATAGAACTGTTTTCCTCGTCACCAACTTTGCCAACTACTTATGGCGGTTGGTTTTTGAGACGATGTTCGGAACATTCGGGTGGGGACTGGTGCGCATGCCGGCTGCATGGTATGACATGGCGATTGCGGGAGCGTTGATCGCAGCGGGCGGTCTCGTTCTCGCGCTGGTGAAGCACAAGGATCGCTGGTTTCCATTGCTGATGGTGCTCATGCTTTCCACGGTTGCGCTGGCGCCGACCATACGAACATTGGCCAGCGCAAACCTGAGCCTGGTGAACGGGCGATTCCTTCTGCCGGGGCTGGGCGCGCTGACTATTCTGCTCGCTTTCGGCCTCGCGCATTTACCACGCCTCATCGCGCGCGTGAGCGCCGCCTACGTCCTCGCCGGCATCGCACTGGTCGCGGTCATGTCGCCGGCGCTGGTCATACAGCCGTTCTACCAGAAGCCGAAGATGCTCGATCCTGTAACCATCCCGGACGGCATCCAATTCCCACTCGATATGACGTACGGGGGAGCTATTCGCCTGTTGGGGTACTCGCTTCCGGTGCGTAAAACCTACCTCGGCGACATCGCTACCATCAGGCTGTACTGGCGCGCGCTACAACCGATGTCGAAAGATTTTGGCCTGCGCGTGGAGAACTTCACCGCGAACGGTGTTTCGCTGCAAAATGGTCTGGACTTCACGCCCGGACGCAGCGTCTATCCCACTTCATTCTGGAAGGTTGGCGACACCTTCAGCGAGGACTACTACCTGCCGTTGAGATCAACAGCGCTGGCGCCGACCACCCTGGTATTTAAGGTTACGTGGTTTGACCCGGCAGGCGGCAATGTTCTGGCGTCGGACCTTGCGCCAACGTGTCAGAACGGGCAGACCTGTGAACCTAAGTTTGGTCAATTGCCAGTTGGGCTGGACTCCAGTGCGGCCAAGCCGTGGGCCAACCTGCCAGCCCTGTTCCGGCTAGGCGCCGCCATCGACCTCGTCCAGGTTGCGATCCCTGCTTCTGTTCAGGCCGGGCAGACCATGACCGTGTCGCTGGTCTGGCGCGCCGGCGCAGACGGCCTGCCCGCACTCACCACATTTGTGCATTTGCTGGCCGCCGATGGCGCCCCAAAAGCGCAAACAGACTCACCGCCGCGAAACAACACTTACCCGGTGAATCTGTGGAGTAAGGGAGAGATCATTCCCGATGCCTATGTCATCCAGCTAAACCCTGGATTGCCGGCAGGCAGGTATCACCTGGCGGCCGGCATGTATGATCCAAAGACTGTTGAGCGCATACCGGCGTTTGACGCGAGTGGCGCAGCACTGCCCGATTATGCGATCCCGTTGGGCGTAATTGACGTCAAATAATATGGCTGCGCACAAGTCCACCTCTCGCTGGGAAAGGTGGTAATCACGGCTACATCAACTTCATAGCTTCGTCTACCGACGCGCCGTGATGCAAAATCGCCGCGACCGCAGCAGTCATGCGGGTTGTATCCGCCGCCTGCCAGATGTTGCGCCCGACCGCCACGCCAGCGCCGCCGGCATCCACTGCGCTCTTGATCTTCACGAGCATGTCGCGCTCGCTGCCCTGCTTCGCGCCGCCGAGGATGACGACCGGCACATAGGTCGTCGTGACCACGGCTTCAAAGCCATCCACGTAGGGACACTTGATGATATCGGCGCCAAGCTCCGCGCCGATGCGCGCGGCCGCGTTGATGCTCTTCAGTGTGCGGAACTCCGGCCCGCTGTCGAAACCGCCGGGAACCATTTCAGCCAATACGACCATGCCCATCGCGTGCGCCGCCTCGACGGTGCGCGTCAGGTTGAGCAACGTGATCTCCTCATGTGCCGACCCTGGATAGGCGCACACCGCGACGGCATCCGCGCCAAGGCGCAACGCCGACTCGATGGTGAACTGGATGCTGCTTGGCCCGGTGGCGCTGCCTAGAAACGTGCTGCCGCCGTCAGTGCGCAGGATCAACCCGAGCGGGGCGAGTTCCTTCGCGAAGGCGCGCGCGACGCCGTACGTTGTCAGCACCGCGTCTGCGCCGCCAGCGATGATCTGCTCGATCGTCTTAGCGGGGTGTTCCAGTCCCTTCATCGGGCCTTCAAGCGCCCCGTGATCCATGGCGACGATGAGCCCGCGGCCATCTGATTTGAAAATGTGATGGAGTCTGCGTATTGTCATGATGTCCTTATTGTACGCTTTGCGGCAGCGCGCTCAGCCGCTTTGGCTTCGATCCACTCCCGATCCTCAACCTTGCGCAGATAAGGGTTGAACAAACCAATGACGCACCACACCACCAGAATCGCGCCAAGCGCCGCAACGATCAAGCCGGGGTCGAATCTGCTGGCGAGTGCGCCCATCAAAAATGCGCTGGCAGGCCAACTAAACTGCGCAATCAGCCGGCGCACCGAGAACACGCGCCCCTGCAACTCGCGCGGCGTCTGCGTCTGCCAGATCGTCTGCGAGTGCGCGTTCAGTATTGGCGTCATTGCTGCGGCAAGCCCGGTCACGATGCACGAAATGGTTATCAAGTTGGAGAAACCGAACACGATGATCATTAACCCTTCTAAAATCATTGGCACAAGCACACCAAACACGCGCAACCGCTTCAACCCTCCCCATGCCGTGATAAGCACACCGCCCAGCAGCCCACCGATGCTGGCTGCGGTAGTGACGAATGCCAGCGCCGTCTCAATCTGGAACCCATGCGCGGCCCAATCGGGGGCGAGTTGGAACTTTATGATCAGCGGCATCAGAATCTCCGTCCCGCCCACAAAGTTGGCGACAGTGAACGTGCCCAGCAGCCATAAGAACGAACGGCGATGCCAGATATACACCACCCCTTCCTTGATATCGGCCCACATGGTTTTCTTTGCGCCCGAATCAGCTTTCAAGTCGGTGCGCACCGGCGACGGGATGAAAAGAAACAACGGCGCCAGCGCCGCGATGAAGAACGTCAGTCCGTCCACGCCAATGGCAAGTAGCGCGCCATTCTGAATCTGACCCAGAAAAGTGGCGAAAGCAGGCAACTGGCCATTGCGTGCCAGCAACGGCAGGCTGATCAACATCGCGGCGACGCTGGGCGCGAGCACGCCTGAGAGCGACCAGATCGTCTGCATCATCCCATTGGCGCGCGGCAGTTTGTTCTCTGGCACAAGCATGGCATACGACGTGTCAAACGCCGCACCGTGAAACGCGCTGAAGATCGAGGTCAGCACCGCAATGACGATCAGCCACGGCACCGTCAACTGGCGCGCGGCAATCAGCGCAACCGTGAGAATGCTCACGCAACCGTTGAGAACATCCATCGCCATCATGGTGCGTTTGCGATCGTAACGGTCGACAAAGGCGCCGGCAATGGGCGCGCCGAAGACGATAGGGATGGCGAAAGCGAGGTTGAACGCGGCCAGCGCCCACGCCAGTTCACCTTTCTGCGACGGATCGGGATAGAGACCAGTCGTCAGCCAGATGGTGATGGCAAAACCGGTCAGCGCACTGCCGATTACCGACACCGACTGAGTGACCCACACGATCAGAAAGGTGCGCCAGCCGTTCGGCGGCGCTTTATAGGGGGTTGCTGCGCTCATATCGCTAAGGTTTACTCCTCCAGCACATGCAAATGATGGCCGACGGCGCCCGGCGTCGCGCCGAGTCGCTCGGCAATCTGTCTGGCGTTGGCAGGCTGGTGTTGCACAATCCCAACGAATCCTAACACCGTTCATGGTGTTTCCATTGATGTACGCTTCTCATAAGCAGTTGAATACAGCCGTAAAAGTTCGGCTATGGTGCATAACAATGAATATTCTGCTTGTCTACCCCGAATTCCCCGACACGTTCTGGAGTTTCAAACACGCGTTGAAATTCATCCATAAGAAAGCCGGGACGCCGCCGTTGGGACTGTTAACAGTGGCGGCATTATTGCCAACCGACTGGGAAAAACGCCTGGTCGACTTGAATGTAACCCTCTTGACTCAGGCCGATCTGGCGTGGGCCGATTACGTCTTCATCAGCGGCATGGTCGTGCAACGCGACTCGGCGCGCGCCATCATTTCCAGGTGTAAAGAAAACGGCGTGAAAGTAGTTGCTGGCGGGCCGCTCTTCACCATGGAACACGACCAGTTTCCAGAGGTGGATACTTTCGTGTTGAACGAAGCCGAACTGACGTTGCCCCCGTTCCTCGCAGACCTTGCTAATGGCTGCGCCAAGCGTCTCTATACCAGCACCGAGTTCCCAGACATCCAGCAAACCCCCATCCCGCTCTGGCGACTGGCGAGTCTCAAGCATTACGATACAGTCAGCATCCAGTTCTCGCGCGGCTGCCCCTTCAATTGCGATTTCTGCAATGTCACATCTCTGCTGGGTCATCGCCCCCGCACCAAAACCGCTGCGCAGCTCATCGCCGAACTCGACGGCCTGTACGCCCTGGGTTGGCGCAAGAACATCTTCTTCGTCGACGATAACTTTATCGGCAATAAAAAGCAGATCAAGACAGAGGTTCTGCCGGCGTTGATCGAGTGGCGAAAGGGCAAAGGGAACATGGCGTTCAACACAGAAGCCTCGATCAACATGGCCGATGATCCGGAACTGTTGCGACTCATGGCGGAAGCAGGGTTCGACACAGTCTTTGTCGGCATCGAGACCCCCAACGAAGACAGCCTGACCGAATGCAGCAAGTCACAAAACAAAGGCCGCGACCTGATCGAAAGCGTCAAGCGGATTCAACGCGCCGGTCTGCAGGTGCAAGGCGGGTTTATCGTCGGGTTTGATCATGACACGACCTCGATATTCCAGCAGCAGATTGATTTCATCCAGAAAAGCGGCATCGTGACCGCGATGGTCGGGCTGTTGCAGGCGCCGCTCGGAACGCGCCTGTTCGACCGCATGAGTAAGGAAGGCCGCCTGGTTGCGGATAATATATCCGGCGATAACGTGGATGGATCAACCAACATCATCCCCGCGATGGGTCTTGAGACCTTGCGCGAAGGGTATCGCAAGCTCCTGAGCCAGATCTACGCCCCGCAGCCTTACTATGAGCGCGTCATGACGTTTCTGCGTGAGTACAAACCGCCCAAGGTCAGGATCCAACTGGAGCCGCAGTACATCCTGGCGCTTGCGCGATCCATCACTCAACTGGGGATACGCGGCGTCGAACGCGCCCAGTACTGGCGCTTGTTTTTCTGGACGTTGTTCCGCCGACCGCGCTTGTTCCCCGTTGCGATCACCCTGGCCATTTATGGTTTCCATTTCCGCCAGGTGGTAGAACTACACGTCGCTTAAGAAACATAAGGTATGACATGCATATGACGAATAAAACGCCCGGCGATGACTCGCCTTTGACAGTCGATCCGCAACTCCCTAACATCGTTCGTGAACCGATCAAAATCACGGGTGTTAAAACCACGCGTCTGACCTATAAACCGTCCGACGGCTCGTATGTCCATGAATGCGGTCCCGTTGTGCTCACCAAGTATGACGTAGCCATCGTCGAGGTTTTCACGGATCAGGGCATCATCGGCATTGGCCCCGGCGATGTAAACGGGCCGACGGATCATTCCCATCTGTTGGGTAAGAATCCGTTTGATCTTGTCGGAACCAGTCTGCCGACCGGGCTGGATGTGGCGTGCTGGGACATCATCGGCAGAGTGAAGGGCAAGCCGGTCTATCAGTTACTTGCTGTCGATAACCCGCCAAACCCGCAAGTGCATGTCTACGCCAGCGGCGGTGTGTTGTGGACGTATTACGACAAAGGTGACGGCAAACCCTATGGTGTCGATGCGCTGATCGAAGAGGCCCTTCGCTACAAGGCGATGGGCTTCGACGCCTTCAAATGGCGTCCCGGCACGGACTGGGAGGAAGCTGGCATCACACCGGCACGGCTGGGCGATGTGTGCCGCAAGTTGCGTGAGGCGGTCGGCCCCGATTTCAAGCTTGGCCTTGAGAAAAAAGGCTATGACTCCTGGACTTTCGAGCAATGCATGGAGATCGCGCCGATCATCAACGACCTCAATTTCCTGTTCTTTGAGCAACCCATGGGCGACGAGGGGCCGACGCAGTTCGAGGACTACTTGCGGATCAAGG
>Ga0073936_10011606_pt1 | contig 10632 bp, 9 predicted proteins | sample AliMusrvi5mmetaG_FD_87041 | JGI IMG/M metagenome (GOLD analysis project Ga0073936, IMG submission 87041) | Freshwater lake bacterial and archeal communities from Alinen Mustajarvi, Finland, to study Microbial Dark Matter (Phase II) - Alinen... | ecosystem: Environmental > Aquatic > Freshwater >... | reverse complement strand
CGTGCGCATCAACGATACCTGAGAAAATCTAACCAATTAGGATGCTCCCGAAAAATCCCGCAATCGGAGGAACTGAACTTGCTCACCCCTTCGTCAAAAACGAGGTCGTTAACTGAGGTCTGGAATTTTGGCGACGGCAGCCGGCCCCCCCCGCTCACCCAGCTCGTCTCGGCATTACCGTAGCGGAGCCGCGCTCGCAAAAAAATGCGGAGGCTGGAGGGTTTGGGCTTGGACACCAACCGGAAATTCATCAGTGTCCCCTTCTCCAACCATCCACACTCGCCTATCTTGATATGGGGCCTCTCGATTCTGAGATCTCAAAGGGTCCTATCCTAACGATTTAACACAATGTCATCCGTAAAGTTGATCGATTTAGTTCGGAAGTTTGATTCAGGGGTAATCGAATTGCCGTTAATGCAGCGGGATTATGTGTGTGAAATCCGTCTCTATAGCGGTGGCGGCTTCCGGCATTTCCGATCCTTTCTCCGGGATGCACAGGGGAGCATCGGCGACGCGGATGACCCGCAACTGCCCAATCTGAGCCAGGCGGTCCGCATCTTCGCGGGCTTCATGGCCGATCCCGCAGTCCTCCCTGTGGCGGACGATGTGGAGTGGCTGGATGTGAGCGATGAATTCAAACCGGTTCCCGCGTGAGGAATCGTGGGTCAGCCCTGCGGTTCAAACATCCCTCAGAAAAATCCGCGCGGAGACATGGAGCCAGTCGCCCTGCCATTCCTTGGACTCAAGGCGGGCGAAGAGGAATTTCCCGGCATCCATCAACCGGGCGAGGACTTCATTTCGGTCGCGGGGAATGAAGCCGAGTTTTTCCCCGCTTTCGGTGAGGATGAGGATTGCGAGTTCGTCATGCGGGTTAGCCGGTTCGCGGCGCAGGACGAGTGACGCGCCGGGGATAAAAGTGGGCTCGATCTGCCGGATTGGCACATGGGAGGTGCCGGCGACGTGGGTTTCGATGAGGAAGATCTCCCTGGCGAAAGGCGCCGCCAATCCGCCGCCGGCTTGGAGGTGGGCATGGAGCAGGGCCAACTGATGTTGTTCGAGATTTCACCCGAATTCCACCTTCCGGCCTCCGTCTGAAATTTAACCAAGCCACCCCGCTATTTAAGAAATCTCCAGAAAATTTAATTAAAGGCTGGTCTTATTCAAATTTCCCTGTCTGAATTTTCGCGTCATGAACACCTACCAGTCAGGAACCTGGATCAAACGGAACGGCTATAAGAGCTTCGAGCCCGCTCCGATCAACCGCCCTTGGCGCATTGACGAGCCGCGGGTGCTGGAAGCTCTTAGCCGGGCCGACCGCCAACTCGGCCGCCTCGACATGTTTTCGGAATACGTGCCGAACCTCGACCTGTTTGTCCAGATGCACGTCACCAAGGAGGCCACTCAATCGAGTAAAATCGAGGACACCCGCACCGAGATTGAAGAGGCCGTGCTACCGGAGGAGGAAATCGCCGTGGAACGCCGCGACGATTGGCGGGAGGTCAACAACTACATTCGGGCCATGCGCGAGGCCACCGAAGGCCTCAAGGCCCTGCCCTTTTCCAACCGGCTGCTCTGCGATGCGCATGCCGTGCTCATGGACGGGGTTCGCGGCGACCGGAAAACCCCGGGCGAATTCCGCCGCAGCCAGAACTGGATCGGTGGTTCCAATCCGGGGAATGCCCGCTTTGTGCCGCCGATTCACGAAAACGTCCCGCAACTCATGGGGGATCTCGAACTCTTTGCTCACAACCGCGACCTCCACCTGCCCCCGCTCCTCAAGGTCGCCATCATGCACTACCAGTTCGAGACCATTCACCCCTACCTCGACGGCAACGGCCGCATCGGCCGCCTCATGGTCCCCCTCTACCTCCTTGCCGAGGGCATTCTCAAACAGCCCGTCCTCTACCTCTCCGACTACCTCGAGCGCCACCGCGACGAATACTACGACCGTCTCAGCCGCGTTCGCCACGCCAACGCCATCTATGAATGGCTCCACTTTTTCCTTGATGGCATCTCCGAAACGGCCAAGCACGGCGTGGAAACCTTCGACCGCATCCTCAAATTCCAAAACCACTGGGAGGGAGAACTCCGTCAGTGGAAACCCCACGCAACTTCCGGCCTCGCCCTCTTCCGCCACCTCTTTACCCACCCCTGCGTCAATGCCCAACAAGCCGCTGAGGCCGCGGCCATCTCCCTGCCCACCACCTACAAACTCCTCGAACGCTTCACCGGCCACAAACTTATCCGCGAAATCACCGGTGCCAAACGTGGCCGCCTCTTCCTTTTCGATGCCTACCTCAAGCTCTTCCGCTGATCCTGTGCCCGCCTTGCCTAGCCATCTGTAAGCAAGCACGGGCCCGCGCCGTATCCGAAAAATGCCACGTTTGTCAGCACTCCGGATCCTGCGGCGGCACCTTGCCGCAGTGGGATGGAGTGTGCTCGCCGCGCAACCCGCCACAGCGGCCGACGCGGTGTACGACCCCGCGCCGTGGGCCGATGCGGTGGTGGCCGGCACCGCCCCCGCGGAATTGCAACGGACGTTTCCCGTCGAGTGGGACTGGCTGCGTCAGCACGGCGAACCCATCGACACAGCCGCGGCCATCGGCCGCACCCAGGTTGAAGGAGTCGTGGCCGAACTAGCAGAAAATGCCGCCCCGTTGCGCGCGGAGCTGGACGGCTTGATCCAACAGAATGCCGCCGCCGGTGACCGCCGCTGGATCCTGCTGCTCGCCCGCTCCTGCGAGGAACGGCGCGCCCTGCGCCTGGCCGGGTTGTTAGACAAGGCGCCTTCCATCGCCTTCATCAAGCGCAAGACGCTGCGCCCGTCTTTTTTCGCCTACACCGAAGGCCAGTCCGACGCCCAAGCCGAACGCCACTTCTTGCCCGGCGCGACGCTCTGCCGCTTGCGCTTCAGCGGCACGCGCGGCGTCGTGGAGCCACTGCTCGACGACCCGCGTGGCGTGCTGCGCGACCCCGCCGTGTCGTGGGACGCCAGGCGGCTGGCGTTTGCCTGGAAGAAGTCGCTCAACGACGACGACTATCATCTCTATGAGCTGGACCTAGCAACCATGGGGCTGCGCCAGATCACCGCCGGCAAGGGCGTGGCCGACTATGAGCCTGCCTATCTGCCTAACGACGAGTTGATCTTCGCCTCGACCCGTTGCGTGCAAACCGTCGATTGTTGGTGGACGGAAGCGAGCAATCTATATGCTTGCGACCCTAACGGAAAACGCCTGCGGCGGCTCGGCTTCGATCAGGTGCACACCGTCTATCCGCAGGTGCTCGACGACGGACGGGTCATCTACACCCGCTGGGATTACAATGACCGCGGCCAGGTTTTTCCGCAACCGTTGTTCCAGATGAATCCCGACGGCAGCGGGCAGGCCGGGTTCTATGCTAACAGCTCGTGGTTTCCCACCACCATCGCCCATGCGCGGGGGATTCCCGGCAGCGGTCAGGTGCTTGCCATCCTCTGCGGCCACCACACCCCGCAGACCGGCAAGCTCGCGGTGATCGATCCGGCCCGCGGCCGCGAGGAAAACCAAGGCGTGCAACTCGTCTCGCCGCAGCGCGAAACCAAGGCGGAGCGCATCGACGCCTATGGCCAGCAAGGGGAGTTGTTCTGCTATCCGTTTCCGCTCGATGCCACGCAATGGTTGGTCTCGTATGCGCCCAATGGCTGGAGCGGGGGCGATCACCGGAGCGGCGAGGCCAGCTTCGGATTGTACTGGATGGACATTGCCGGCCACCGCGAATTGCTCGCCAGCGATCCCGCGCTGCCGTGCCTGCAGGCGGTGGTGCTGGCACCGCGCCCGCGCCCGGCGCAGCACGCCAGCCAAATCGACTGGAGCCGCCAGAGCGCCACCTGTTATGTTAGTGATATCTATCAGGGACCAGGCCTAACCGGCGTGCCGCGCGGCACCGTCCGCAAGCTGCGCGTCGTCGCGCTCGACTTCCGCGTCGCCGGCATCGGCGAGAACCATAACAACGGCCCGGCCGGCGGCGCCTTGGTCAGCACGCCCATCGCCATCGGCAACGGGGCGTGGGACGTCAAGCGGGTGTTAGGCGAGGCCTCCGTGCAGGACGACGGCTCGGCGTATTTCGAGGTTCCGGCGCGCACCCCGGTGTATTTCCAAGCCCTTGATTCGCATGGACGGTCGCTACAGACGATGCGCAGTTGGAACACGTTGCAACCCGGTGAAGTCGCCTCCTGCGTCGGCTGCCATGAGGATCGCAACAGCAGCCCGCTGGCCGAGTTGCACGGTGCCGCCATCGCCTTGCGCGGTGCCCCGCAAAAGCTAACGCCTTTCTATGGCCCGCCACGTGGCTTCAGTTTCCCACGCGAAATCCAACCCATCCTCGACCGCCACTGCATCCGCTGCCACTCCGACCGCGAGCCGCTGCTCGCCATGGCCGCAGGCACCGGGCCGCCGCCACTCGACCTGCCGGCGGCCACCCGCACCCAGGGGCCGAACCGCTCGTTCAGCCTGTTAGGAGAGACCATCGCCGACGCCACCGCCAAGCGGGCATGGAGCGACGCCTATCTGGTGCTCACCCGCGCCGTGCGCGACGGCCGTCATGGTGCCAAAGACCCGTTCCGCGGCCAGCCTAACAGCCGAGTCGTCAACTGGATCGGTGTGCAATCGCCGCCCACGCCGCTGCCACCCAATTCCGGCGGCGCAATCAAGAGCGAGCTTCTAACCATGTTGGAAAAGGGCCACGCCGATGTCCGCCTCTCCCGCGAGGAACTCGAAAAGCTCGCCTGCTGGATCGACCTGCTGGTCCCCTATTGCGGCGACTATGCCGAGGCCAACTTATGGAGCGCACAAGAACTCAACAAGTTCCGCCGCTTCGAGGACAAGCGCTTACAGATGGATGAACTCGACCGTGCGGCCGTGCGCGAGATGCAAGGGGCAAAAGGTGGAAGCCCACCGGTGAGGTAAAACAGGCGTCCCGCCTGTTAGGGAAGACGTGCGTCCCGCCTGTCGTTACAAATCGCCTACAGTCCGCAAGGGGTGATCCAACGCTCAAAAACCCTCCACTTCCCCGTCGGCTTCCAATCCGCTATCGACTCTTTCATGAGTTTGGCTCATTCTTCCTATCCACCTTTGCGTTCTTCGCGTCTTTGCGGTCAATCATCTTCCTCGTTTGTTCCGCCCATGTAGCTGCATAAGCGCAGATGCCGCGATCAGACATTGGCACGCCATGGATGCTCCGCACCACTGCGGACAAGTCCGCCCCTCCCAAGGCGGTGACAAGTCACCGCACTCCACGGCACAGCAGGCTGCGACACCACACCGGTTAGGCAGGGCTTTCAGCCCTTGATTCGATAGATATCACGATGACCCAGGGCGCTGCCCTGGGCTGCGATAGGACGGGCCGTTGGCCCTCAAGAATTGCCGCAGCGACGCCGCACAACCAATAACCAATAACTGATTACCTCCCCGCCGCCGGGATCACCTGTAACTCCTGAAAAGCGGTGTTCTCGGCGTTGGCATCCGTCACTGGAAAGACCGCCCACACCAGCCAACGGTAGGCGCCGAGCGGTTTGCCATCGGCGCGGCGAATGCTGGTGGCCTCAAACGGGCTGGGCACCCCTTCGCGAGTGTCCACTGCGATGAGCGGGGTGAACAACGCGGGGTCGGCGACCTTCCAACCCGGATCGTTCGCCGCGGCGCTGGCATAGAGCACGAAATTCTGGCGGGCGCGCGCCGTGCCGGAGGAGAACGTGTTGACCTGGGCGATGCCGGTCACCTTGGTTAGATCAAGCTTATACATGCCGCTGTCAACCCCATTGGCGAAGATCGGGCCGAAGCCTTCGGCGACCTTGCCATCGGTTAGGGTGGCGATGGGATCATTGTTGGTTGCAGCGCCGCCGGCAGTCACCTTCGCGGCGACCACGGCCGCTGCCGGGGCCAGCGGGATGGACTTGAAGCTGGGAGTTCCCGTGGCCTCGGTGACCACGTACGCCTCGTCGGCCACGGTCACGGATAGGAGTTTCTGCTTGCGGGCGACTGATAACGTTAGGGACTTGCCGGCGGCCGTGTCGCGGAGCTTGTGCAGGTTGGCCACGGTTCTAACCGATTTGCCGTTGCAGGCGACGATCACGTCGTCCTTGAGGAGCCCGGCCTTGGCGGCGGGGCTGGTGCTTGGGACGTCGAGGAGCAGGACGCCGGATTCATCCGGCAAGCCGTAGGCGGAGCGATCGCCGAGGCCCACGATGTTACGAACCCGGGCTTGAAATGCATAACTCGGGCGATTGGCCGCCGGCGCCGGCTTCGCGGGCGCGCCGGAGCCGGCGGATTTGGGCAGTTCCGGGGTGCGGGCGATGGCTTTCAGCTCGGGCTTCTGCACGCCGAACTGGTCCATCGGGAAATTCACAAAGCCCAGCTTGAGCGCCGGCGAGCCTGGCTTCACGGTGAAATCGCCGGCACCAGGATCGACGAACATCGCGTCGGCGACGATCGAATGGGCGTCGCGCTTGGATTGTCCGGCGAGTTTGGTGGCGGGTTCCGCATCGGTGGCCCCGGCGCGATGCACCAGATTGTTATCCATCTCCTTGCCCCACGGCGTTTCGGGCATGCCGCCGGCGGGCAGATACTGGTCGCTCCACATGATGTTGTGGCGGAAGATGTCCTCACTGTGTTTGTACCACACGTGCGGGTGAAAGCCGTTGATGAGGATGTTGTTTTCCACCACGCGGAAAAATCCCTCGCGGTTCTTCAGACCGCCGTTGAGGCAGAGGTTGTTATAGATATGGTAATTGGTGGAGCCGTCATCAAGGTCGATGTCCCAGCCGTGGTCGCAGCGCCAGCGGCTGTTGCGGATGGTGGTGGTTTTCCAGGCATCCAAGGTCACGATCTCCCTGTTGGCTTCCCACCCCTTGTCGCTGTTGAGGTCAAGGCCGCCGAGGCCCCAATAGCGGTCGCGGCCCCAGGAGTTGAACGACCCGTGGTCGCCGGTTTCCTTGACGGTGTCAAAGATATCACAAAACTCGATGAGATGGCCGCCCCAACAGCCGTCGCCGAAGTTGATGCCGGAGCGCGGCATGTCATAGATCGAGCAGTGACGGATGGATATGCCCTGCGCCATGTCCAGGGTGACGCCCGCGGTCTGCTTTTCCACTTGGCCGATGTCATGGATCAGGCAATCGTCCACCACACAGTCGGCCGGGTAGTTCGGGGTCTTGGGACCGGGAGTCCTGTCGATTTTCCCAAGGTCGCTGCCCTTGTCCCAGTAGAGCGGGTTGAAGCAGGCATTGGGATCGCCGATGAAAGCCACGCCGCTGCCTCCGGCGCGGGTGATGTGACATCCGCGGATCGCGATCCTGCGATTGTAGTTGTTGACGAACACGGCATTGCCGCCGACCTGGTCGATGAGGCAGTCGGCCAGGGTGCAGTCTTCGGCGCCGTTGAACAACAGCGCGCCGCCGCGGTAGATCGTCCAGTCGCTGCGCAACAACGGTTCCTTCGTCTCCATGAAAGTGCGCGCGGCGTGGCGGAAGGCCAAGCCTTTGAAGCTGACGAAGCGAACCGGTGCCTGCTGCGTGCCGCGGAACTCGATGAGATGTTTCAGGCGCGCCCCCTCAAACGTGGCCTTGTTGAGATCCAGTCCGGGTGGCGGACAGAAATACAGGATATGCTTTTTTGTATCCAGGAACCACTCGTTGACCGCATCGAGTTCCTCGAAGATGTTCTCCACGAAGCGGTGTTGCCCATGCATGCCGGACGGGCGGTTGTTCTGCCAGCCGCCCTGATAGATCAGCTTGTTGTCCGGCCCCTTGCCGGTGATGAGGTAATGCATGCCGCCCCATTCGGCGCCGTGCAAGGCATGGATGAACCCGCCGGCCGGGTCCTGCCATTTCGCCACGCGTTGCGGGCTGAGGGCATCCGCCGCGCTGCCGTTGAAGATGCGCGCCTTGGGGTCGAAGTTCGGATAGCGCGCCAGCACTTGGCGCTCGCCGTTGACAAAAAGCTGGTCCGTGGCAAAGCTCTCGGGCACCGCGGCCTGCAGGATGCCATCCTTGTAGGGCTGCCACTTCAGCGTGGGCAGGCGCACCGCACCGCTGATCACCGGCTGTTCGCCCGCATATGCCTGATAGACAACCGGTGCCGCCTGGGTGCCGGAATCCGCGGCAGTGAACACCCAGGTCTCGGGCAGATAATAGGTGCCGCTTCTAACAAACACGGTCACCGCCTCGTGCCCGGCCGCCGTGCGTGCCGCCTGCTGCGCGCGCTGGAGCGTGGCAAACGGTTTGGCCTGAGTGCCCGGGTTGGCATCGTTGCCCTGCAACGACACGTGGAATTCGCCGGCCGCCAGCAGTTGGATTGCCAATGCTGCTAGAATCAACGGATGGAATGTCTTCATGGTTTGTCTTACGGGTTGGTGGTTGTGTTCGGGCCTGGGCCCTCGCCGCGGTATAACGTGTCGGAGTGAGTCCTTTCTTTCATTTCAGGCCAGGCAGTCCGGGGGTTGCCGGCCAGTTAGAGCTGATATGGAATTGCGACGCCGTCCATCTGTGGCCGAAAGTCCTTGCTGTTGCGCGTGACTAACAACATCTGCCGGGCTTTGGCTGAAGCGTAAATGATGGCGTCAGGCAATTTCATCCGATGCTCGCGCCTGAGCTTCACCGCCAACGCGGCAATTTCGCTGTCAATTCCAATCACTTGGAATCGGGACAGGAACATCCGCAACTGGTTTTCTTCGTCCGAATCACCGGCCCCGGTCATCACTTCCATCCAGGTGATGATGCTGATGGCCGGCGCTTCCCGTTTTTCCACTTCATTGCGGGACTGGGCAACGCCGTTGAGGTAGTCGATCAAGATGTTCGTGTCAAGAAGGGCGCGCATTGAGGTCAGGTCCATTCATTTCTCAATTCACGCTGCATCTTCACGCCATCCTGCATGCGCTTGCGCCACAGCCCGAATGCCTTTACGGTTTCGACCTTGGCGTTGCGTTCCAGGTATTCGCGCACGGCCTCGCGGACCGTCACCGCCCGGGCCTGGCGTTTGGCGTTGCTGATGGCGTCCAAATCTTCCAGCATCTTTTCAGGAATCTCCACAATCGTTCTCATGGCGTCATCATATCACGTCATCACACATTGTCAAGCGCCAGAATCACTTGTACGCCACCCGATAGTCGAGCTGCTCGACGGCGCTGATGATCGAGCCCTTGAATTGATCGAAGTCGGCCAGGCGCACGGCCCAGCGATAGGTGCGCGAGCCATCGGCGTTGTCGTCCACATGATAGGAGCCGCTCCAACCGAGCGGTGGCGGGGGTTGCTGCACCTGCTCGATTTTGGCGACCTGGCGGCGGGTGGTGAATTCGGCGGTCATGCAGGTTTCCTCGCGGTCGTACTGCTGGGCGCACCATTGGCGCAGCGCATAGGTGCCGGCCCCACGCAGCACGAACAAATCCTTGTCCTTCCACTGTTTCCAATCCTCGGGGACGACCATTTTGATAGGCCACCACTGTGCGGGCGCGTGGACCGTCACGGTGTCCCCGGCGACGGTGGTGCGGGCGGGTGCCGAGCGCGGCGGGCCGGGCAGGCGCAGGGCGAAGGCCGGGTCGCCGAACTGGGTGCGGATGCGGAGCTGATAACTGTATGCGCCGCCGGTGCCCTCGTTCTTGTCGAGGATGGTGAGCAGTGCGCTGTTGATGGAACGGCGGTGGGCCTGGCCGATGGTCTGGCCGGAAAGCACGCCGTTCCAGAACTCCATGCGTTGGAGTTCCTGCGGCGCGCAGCCTTCGCGCGAGTTGCCGGCAAACGCGACGGCACCCTTGCGGAACAGTCGCGCGACGACCGAATGGTCATCGGCCTCGCGATCCAGCGCGGCTGTTAGGCAGCCGCCCGATTCGACGACCACCGGGGCCAGCAGCACCTCGGCATCCCAGCCGAAGGTATGCCCGAGTTCGCGCCACCACGAGTGATCGGTGTGGGCGAGGACGGCACAATGCGCCACCGGCGAATCCTGCCCGAACGTCTGCTCGCGTTTGCCCTTTTTGCCATCCGCAGGCGGTTCTATCCATTTGAGGTCCTCCTCGGTGTGGCGGAACGAGGCGTCGAACCCGACGTTTTCAAACAGCTTGCCATAGGTGCTTTCCCAGCGCGCCTGGCAGGCGCGGTCCTGCCACTCCGGGTCGAACAAAGACGCGTAGGTCAGCACGCGGCTCGCATACAGCGTCGCGAAGGAGGCGCTCTCGGCGACGACGCGGGCCACCCCGATTTCGGCAAACGGATCGTCGTCGGCGTTGGAGAAGGGCAGGTCGGAGGTCTGTTCTTCGACGATGCCGCCGTGGCCGATGATCGCCTGCGGCACCGCGTCGGGAAATCCTATCAGGCAGAGGTGTTCCGGCGCCCCGCCGAGGGCGCGGTAATAGGCGCGCAGGTCCGCGACGAGCCGGCCGGCCGGCGGCCAGGTGAGGCGCACATCCGCCTTGCCGGGGCCGTTGGTGCTGCCGAGGCTGATCACATAACACTTGCCATTCAGCTCCACCGAGTCGCCGGTGACGTAGGGGCCTTCACCGGGGCCGGTGCATTTGCCGTCGCCATCAAGGTCGATGTTGACCCGCAGGCTGCGGTCCTTGGCCCCTCCTGTTAGAACGAACGCGTGCTCCGACCGGTCCACAGCG
>Ga0073936_10011605_pt1 | contig 10633 bp, 4 predicted proteins | sample AliMusrvi5mmetaG_FD_87041 | JGI IMG/M metagenome (GOLD analysis project Ga0073936, IMG submission 87041) | Freshwater lake bacterial and archeal communities from Alinen Mustajarvi, Finland, to study Microbial Dark Matter (Phase II) - Alinen... | ecosystem: Environmental > Aquatic > Freshwater >... | reverse complement strand
TGGCAACGGGATCATCAAGGGGATTCATGATTTTGTTTATGTCAGGCCCGAGATGTTCGATTCACTGAAAAGCGAGGAGATTGCCGGCAGGCTTGACAAACTCAATGAAAGATTTCTGGTGGAAAAGAAAAACTATGTGCTGGTGGGACCGGGCAGGTGGGGCTCAAACGACCCTTCGCGGGGGATCCCTGTAAAATGGCCGCAGATCAGCGCCGCCCGCGTCATCGTGGAATCAGGCCTCGACCATTACCGCATCGATCCCAGCCAGGGAACCCACTTCTTCCAGAACCTCACCTCGTTCCGCGTGGGCTATTTTACGATCAACCCCTTCATCAACGACGGGTTTTACGATATTGAATTCCTCAACAACCAGCCAGCCTTCTTCGAGGATGAGTACATCCGCCATGTGCGCTTCGAAAAGCCTTTCCGCATAGAACTTGACGGGAAGAAGAATTTCGGGGTGGTTTATAAACCGTGAACAACAAAATTCAAAATGCAAAATGCAAAGTGCAAATAGCAAATAGCAAAATGCAAAATTAAAACTGGATGTAGATGGGCATTGGGGAGCCCAGGCCTCTGAAGTAAACGATGAGCGATATCATGCCAATGGCGATGAGGGCTTTCCAGGTCCAGGCGACGGGAACAAGTCTTGCACGGAGTTGGGTGTAAACGCTTCCGGGGATAAAATGCAGGGCGTATCCTGCAAGGATCATCAGCAGGACTGGACAATAAGCCGAAATGAATGCCGGAAAACCCTGCAGGTAAAAATTGCCGGTGATCTGTGAAAATACCGTGAAACTTTCGCCGGGCGTGGGCATGCGGAAAAAGACCCAGGATATGGTGACAAAAGAGAAGGTGAGGACGATGCCGGTGAACCGGTTGATCCGTTTAAATATATTGCCTCTTCCTCTTTTCATCCCGCGGGTGGTGTAACTCCATATCCGCTGAACTCCAAGAGCCACCCCGTGCATCACTCCCCACACCAGGAAATTCAACCCGATGCCATGCCACAACCCGCAGGTGGTAAAAGTGACCAGTGCGGAAATTGAGAAAATCACGAGGTCGGTGCGCAGGTACAATTGTGAAAATAGGTGTTCCTGTTTCATCATCCGCGACAGGCGGAAGGCCAGGGGCAAGAAGATGTAATCCCTCAGCCAGTTAGAGAGGGAGATGTGCCACCGGCGCCAGAACTCGCCAATGCTCTCCGACCGGTAAGGGAAATTGAAATTGAGCTGGATGTCGAACCCCATCCACCGGGCAATCCCGCGGGCCATGTCGGTATACCCGCTGAAATCGCAATAGATCACTAGTGAATACCCCAGCATGGCAGCAAGGTTCTCCATCCCCGTGTACCGCTCAGGCGTGCTGAAAACCTGCGAAACAAGATGGAGATTGATGTAATCGCCCATCACCATTTTTTTAAAAGCCCCCGACAGGATCAGGTAAAACCCTTCTGAGACATCCTCCTGCGACAGCCGGAAAGGTTTTGACAACTGCGGAAGGAAATCCTTTGCACGTTCGATCGGCCCCATCTGTACGACAGGGAAAAAGGTGATGTAGGTCATGTAGCATGAAAAGGAGCGCTCAGGGGCGACCACCCTTTTCCTGACATCAATGAGGTAGCTCAGGTTCGCAAAGGTGTAAAATGAAAGCCCGGCCGGGAATATCAGCGCGGAAAGGTTCAGGTTCCCTGTTGCAAAAAGGGCCGCCGCCTGCCGGAACCAGGGGGTGTACTTGAAGAGAGCCAGCACCGACAGGTTTACCAGGATCCCGGCCGTGAGAAGCATCGTCCGCCGGCGCTCGCTGACCGTTGCACCAATGGCCAGTCCGGCCAGGTAATTGAGCGTTCCGGCAGCCAGGATGACCATCACGAATATCCCGGAACATTTGTAATAAAACCAGAGGGAAAACAAGAGGATGACCATCGCACGGCTGCGCGGGGCGCGTCCCAGCGGAATACTCACCAGGAAAAACAACCCGAAAAAAATGATGAAAAATGGTGCGGTAAAGAAAAACGGACTGCCCGGAACATAGAGGACCGAATTGATCATCCATTCATAAAAACCGGAGAGCGTATCAGGAAAATTTATCATGGCTGGTTCCTCCGATGGCAGTTACCTTTTGACGGTGGTTTGATATTCCCGGTAGCTTTCACGGATAGCCTCGCGGAGCAACTCTCCCTCTATTCCATACCCTTTATAGGAAAAATGGATGTACCGGCGGTCGGTCAGTCCCTTGGCTTTCCACTTCGACATCCCTTCCCTTCCTCCCATGATGGTGTACCAGTCCCAAATTCCCATGCCGTTGGAGTGTGCATATTCTTTCAGGACATTGCTCACCGTTTCTGCCACCGGATTGGGTTTGTAACTGGTGTGCCGCTTTTTTCGGGAGGATTTGTAGATCCCCGGAGGTGTGGTAAGAATTACGGCGGCTTTGGTTCCTGTTTGCCGGATCTGCCGGATAAGCTGGTCGATGTCGCCCCTGAAAGTGTCGGAAGAGTAAGCTTTTACACCAAACGCCTCGTTGGTGCCAAGGGAGATGATGAGCAGGTCGGGGTGAAGCATGGCCAGCTGCCCGGCAAAGTGTTCCGATTCAAAATAGCTGGAATACATCGCTCCGTTTACCCCGATGGTATGCACGATCACACCTGGCCTGGCCGATTCGAGGCTCATGCCATAAAAGGTAGCCGAGGTTTGCGACATCCTGGTCTGCATCGCCCGGATCCGGATCTTTTGCGGGTGGTCGTCGATGAGAAAGGTCGTTTTGTAGCTCCAGGATGAATCCGCAACCGGGTAGAGGCGGCCGCTCAGCTCATTGCTGACTGAAAAGAAAAAACAACTGTCCCTGTTTGCATGGAAGATGACCAGCCGAGAGGTAGTATCCGCCGGGGCAATGAAACTTGAGGTAAATTCCACGGTAAAGGAGGCAGAGGGGCTTTCCGACCAAAGCGTAAACCCGGCGATTCCTGTCGGAAGCGGCTTTTTGACGGTGGCATTTCTCCCGGAGATCCACGGTGTGTCGCAATGTGTGATGTACCCGTTCGGACTGTTCGATTTGGCGAGGCGGTAGGGAAACATCATGCCATACCCGGCATTCCCGTATTGAGACTGCATCCATTCGCGCAGCGGCTGGGTGAAAACACCCGGCTGGACGTGGGAATCGCCTATGTGAACGACCACAGCCTGCTCATTGCTCCCGTTTTCGATCCGTTCAAGCTTCTGATAAAATGAAACCAAAGTATTGGTGTCAATGATGATGCGGTTTTTCTGAAGGTTGAGGAAGGGGTAAAGCAGTTTCAGCGAATCGTATTCCGGCGGGTTTTCCTGCACGAAGGTGGTATCCTGGGAGATCAGGCGGAGAGGAAGGAGCAGGATCCCTGCAATAAACAGAAATTGGGACAGGGTCATATCGTAGGAGCGGATGATTTTGCGAAGGTAAGTGAATCAGGCTTTTGCAGGTACCGTTCATATCCCTTCATCAGGAATTCATACACCAGGGATGCAATTTTCGCTGCGCCCGCCCCGTTGGGATGGGTATAATCGTCGCCCGCCAGCCGGGGATGTCCCTCCACCCACGTCTTCATGCTGTTAGCCCCGCCCATGGCCTCGTACAGGTTGAAAAAGGCGACATGCTCTTTGGCCGCCACCCTTTGCTGAAGCTGGATGAATTCGGGGAGCCCGGCCGGCGTGTGATACTCTCCCGAGATGAGCGCACTCCGGTCGGGCATGCTGATCATCAGGATTGAAATTCCGGGGGAGGACTCTTTTACATGCCTGATCATGTTGACCATGGCCACTTCATACCAGTGATAATCCTCCACGCCGGGGGTGAATACGTTGAGTCCGTAATGAAGGATCAGAAGTTTGTTTCTGAGCGTGGTGTTGAAACCGGAGAAAATTTCAGATGGAACCGAATTCAGCGGCAATCCTGAATTACCCCGGAAAGCGTAGTTGTCGACATACACCCCCGGACCGTTTTCAAAATTCACCCCGTAAAAGACCCCCGGCCTCGCGCTCCTTACCTCGATTTCAAACAGGGAAAAGGCCGAATCGCGCACTACCGTAAAAGATGAAACGGGATGTTCCGGGGCCAGCGACAGCAGGGCAGAGGTGGTATCTGTCCTGACTTTCAGGGTGATGTTGTTCTTCCCGCCATAGAGGATTTCTGCCGTATGGAATGACCCCGTGCCCGGCGGTGATTCGTACCTGGTTTCCGCACCCTCTTCGGAGATATAGACATACCCTGAAACGCCGGGAAACACCCCTTCGGAATTGCCCGGACGGACAAAAGAACTTACACTCCAGTTGTTGTTGAAACTCTGCTTCACAGTGGTCCTGAATCCCGGGATGGGGGAGGTGACGGGGATGAAACCGATTCCCTGCCCGCCGAACCTTCGTTGCATCGAACGCCTCAAAGGTTGGGTCACAAGGTCACCTTCGATCATCGAATCACCAAAATAGGCGATATGGAGCAGGGTGTGATCCGATTGAACCTGCTGTATCGATTGATAAAAGGTTTCCAACCCGGTGAACATGCTCGAAATCGTATCGCGGTCGAACATCAGGGCATGAAGTGAGTCGGTGTTGGTTTTTGTGACAGGCAATGTACGGGTCGCAGTGTCGGGCAATGCTTTGACGATTCCGGCTTCATCAAGCTTCCCGTGAAAAACATGCAAAACCCCGGCTGCCATGACAAGCAGAAAGATCGCGCATGCCAGCAAGATCATCAGTGGTTCGGTGTTGCGTTGTTCCATAACAGGGTAAGTCGGCAGCAATGTTACCGGTTGGCAAAGGTATTGATTTTAGCCATGTGGAATGAGTGATAGCGGGTCGGGAAATTTGAGAACGGGTTGGAATATTATGTAAGTTTGTGAATGGGAAACCACTAAGGCACGAAGGACACAAAGAGACACTTAGGAACAATATAAAGGGTTGACTTAGTGATTCTTGGTTTTCTCCGTGCCTTAGTGGTAAAAAATCTGATTGCCAATACATTAAATCAAACCAGTGGAACAGGAAGACTACCTCAAACGACAAATCGACCAGCTAGGCCGCGTACTCGGTAAAATCCTGGCCGGACTCACCGGGACAAAATGATGATGACCCCGGCAAAAAGCAGACAATGTATGAGCGGTCACTGGCCATTTACGAGTACCTCGACAGGACAAGTTCGACCTATTCGTTTGAAAGACGCCGTAAAATTGAAGAAGTAAAAAACAATTGCCTGATGTCTGATCAGCAAAACAATGGTTCTTCGTGTAAAAAATGAATATGGGGAAAATGAAAAAAAGGACTATCTGTTTATTGGCATTTCTCATGACAGGACTTGGTGTTTATGCACAGAAACCGGGAAAAAACCATGCAAATCCTGACAAGGATAAAAATTCCCTGTATGCAAGTTGCAAACCTTACACCCGCTGGTGGTGGTTTGCTTCCATTATAAAGAATGAAGATGTTGAGGACCAATTGAACTGGCTGAAGAAAAACAATTTCGGGGGTGTTGAAATTGCGTTCATCTATCCAGTGAAACGTAATCCAAAAGCCGTACGTTTTCCCTGGCTTGGCAAAGATTGGCAGGATGCGGTGCGGCACGCAAAAAGCTATGCCGACAGCCTCGGGCTTGGCTGCGACTTCACTTTTGGCACCCTGTGGCCTTTTGGAGGAACCTTTGTGAGCGATGCCGACCGGACGCAGGTATGGGGCAAACCCGATTTCAAACAGCCATTGCGGCTTTCATGGACCCACCCCGACACCGGGAACGTGCTCAACCACCTCGACCGCCATGCGTTTGACCGTTACGCTAACGTGATGGGAACCGCGCTGGCACCTGCCCTCAAAGGCACGAAGTCGGCCATTTTTTGCGATTCATGGGAGGTGGAAACGAAATATTTGTGGACGAAAGGCTTTGATTCGGTTTTTTTGAAGCAATTCGCATACGATATCCGGCCGTTCATGGATAGCATATACACCCCCGGCAATGCAGGACCCCGCTATGATTATCTGAAACTGCTCTCGCAACTGGTTTTAAAGGAGTTTTACTCCCCCTTTACAGAAAAAGCCTACGAACTGGGGGCCTTCAGCAGGGTGCAGTGCTGCGGTGCGCCGGTCGACATCATCTCTGCCTATTCCACGGTGGATGTGCCCGAAACCGAAGCCATGTTGTATGAGCCCGGTTTTGCCCAAATAGTCTCCTCCGCAGCCGCGCTCTCCGGGAAAAAAATCATCTCCTCCGAAACGTTCACCTGTTTGTATGGCTGGCCTGCCAAACACTTCCGCAAGGAGCAAACCGCCGACCTGAAACTGGTATGCGACGCCCTCTTTGCCAACGGGGTCAACCAGGTCTTCTGGCATGGAATGCCCTATAATCCAATTGGTGTTGACACCAATTATTTTTACGCAACCGTTCATGTTGGCAGGAATGGCAGCCTGACAAAGGAACTTCCTGCATTTAATCAATACATGACCCGGGTTTCCGAAGAAATGAGGTTTGGCAGGCCCTACACCGACATTGCCGTTTATTTGCCCCTCGAAGATTCATGGATAGCGGGCGAATACCCGAAAGAGCTGCAATCACCCTGGTCATGGGGCGCTTACGAACTGCGGTATGAACATTTCAATCCCGAGCTGAAAGGGTACCAGCCGTTGTGGATCAATCGTGATTTCCTCGAAAAGGCGACCATCGAAAACAATACCCTAAACGTGAACCGTTTGTCTTTTAAGTTGTTGTATGTCGATGCGAAATCGCTCGATATTGTCACCCTGAAAACATTGCTGAAACTGGTCGAGCAGGGACTCCAGGTTTGCCTGAAGCAAAACCCGGTCCAAAGCGGGCATATCCCTGATAAAGACTTTGAAACCATATTGAAAAAACTCAGGGCATATCCCGGCGTCACCAATGAGTTTCATATGCCCGCCAGCCAGCCTCCGCTGGTCTCCGGGGCGGACATCCCCGGGTTTTATTGCCGCACCGACGGAAAATCAGCAGCCATCTTTTTTGCCAACCCCCTCACGGAAAAACTTGCTTACCCTGTCGTGTATGGCCAGTCGTACCAGGATTCGACCATCATCAGGGAGGTAACGCTGAATTTTAACGGGAAAAGCTATCCCGTAAAGTTGGAGTTCAAACCCTACCAATCGCTGTTTCTGCAAATCAAAGAGAAGGACGGGGCCAGGTTCGGGGATATTTATTTTATGCCACAGGTGCCGGTGAAGGAATAAAGGTTCTCGCAGATTTTCGCTGATTAAAACGCAGATTTCCGCTGAAATAAATTCTTAAAACAGAATTACGTGATTTAATCAGCGAAAATCTGCGAGAATCGTTTACCGTGTTTTTACCAGTTTGAATGTTTCAACAGCATTCCCCGTCGTCACTTTGATGAAGTAGAGTCCCTCAGCCATGCCCGGGAACCTGATCTCCTGTGTCTTCCCTCCGTTAACCTCACACACAAGTACCTTTTCGCCGCGCATTCCGTAAATCTCCATCGTTCCCTTTTTATATTCCTGCCCGCCTTTCTGTTCCAGGATAAAATTACCGTTTGTCGGGTTTGGATAAATTTTGAATGATGAAGTAGCTTCAATGAAAGTTGTCTCATCCTCCGATGCAATAACCGCGGGCATTGAAGGAGTGTAACAGTAAGGTCCGCCGGGTGCAATATACCCGTGCAGGTACCCCCCGCTATTCACCAGGGTGCCAGGTTCGTAAAGGATTTTCAGACCCGCGATCATCGTGGCGCTCCCGCCGTTTTGTACGGTAAAGGTGGTCCCGGTCCCTGCAATGGTGAGGGTTTGGGTGGCATTGTAGCAGTTACTCTGTCCGTTAGGAATGGTCACGTTCTGAACGGTCCTTGACGAAGGAACTCCCGACGGAACAATGGCAAGTCCCCAGGGCTGAACGAGCGCTGATCCTGTCACGATTGTCTGGACTCCGCTGTTGACGTCAATATCCAGTATTTTTCGTGTACTGTTGTTGTTCACAACATACAGTTTGTTCTGTCGGAAATCAAGGCCTGCCGGAACTGCCAGGCTGCCCCCGGTTGAAAGAACCGACAAAGTACCTGTTGCAAGTGTTACCTTGTAAACGTTATCTGAACTACCTGCAAAACTACCCGCATCGCACACCACGATGGTGTTCTGGTCAATGATGGCAAGGTCGAGGGGGACTTTGATCGTTGCGTTGGTACTCACCACCGTTTGGACGCCGGCTGGCGTTATCCTGAGGATTTTGCTGGCTCCGCCGGTGATCATTCCTGCATCGGTCACAATCAGGTCGCCGTTATTCAGATAGGCCACGCCTGTTGCGTATTGCAGCGATCCTCCTGAAAACAGTGTTGTTATGGTTCCTGTTACCGTATCGACTTTAACGATGGCCGCACCATCGGCCATGATGATTTTCCCGGCATTGTCGATCAGCATTCCGGGAGCGCCTCCGATGGGACCTCCGCCCGAGAAACCTCCCCGTGCCGCCACCAGCGACTGGTTCCCGGTAACCGGGTTGGCCTTTACCAGTCCCGTTATCTGGTCAAAAATAAAGATACTTGTACCGGGCTTATAGGCCAGGTTGATCCCCTGCGACAATCCCTGGTTTTTGGTAATGATCGTATCATGATGGGTGACCGGATCAAACAGGCGGACAATATTCTGATCGACCACAAGGATGTCTCCGGGATCGAGCCTGGGCACAATACTCATAAACACGGTATCTTCAACCGACTGGTTTCCCTGCGGATCCAGTGCCTTAAAGGTAAAATAGTCCCCGCCAAAAGTGGATGTATTCGGTGTATAGGTAAAACTCCCTGAGGATGCAACGGTGGCGGTACCTTTGGAGGGTGATTTGATTTTCAGGAACGTCAGCGGAAAGCCGCCTTCCGGATCAGTTGCAGTTAAAACCCCTGTTGCTGTGATGTCTTCAATGGTTGTCCTGGTCACATTGGGAGTTACAGGTGGCATGTTTACCTGGTTTAGCGTAATGGTGGATACATTGCTGAACAATGCGCCGTCAAATGCCCTGAACGTAAACGAGTCAGTTATGGGCGACCCGAAGGTTGGTGTATAGGTAAACTGGCCCGTTGCCGTATTGAATCCGGAAATGGTTCCCTTTGTTGGATTCGTGACGATGCTGAATGTAAACGCCGTATTGTCGGGATCTCTTGCCACCAGTGTTCTGGTGATGGGTGAGGCATACGACAGCGTGAACAACGAATCACGTGTAACAGGCGGATCGTTCACCGGTGTAATGGTTATCGGAAACGTAAAATTGGTAAATACCCCGTCGCGTGCCAGGACCCCGTTCCCGTCTTTCAGGCTGAACTGGAACTCGTCGTGGGTCGTTTCCGAGCCATTATGTGTGAAAGTCAACAGGTTGTTCTGCATATCCTGGAGCGTGAACGTGCTTGAGATGGTAAGGGGCACACCGTTCAGTTTGATAACCCCCGTACCGAAAGCAAGCGGGTTGGCCCCCGGTGTGTTAAAGTTGAACACGATGCGCTCAGGATGGGCGGGAAGATCTTCGACATCGGTGGCATTGAGGTTCACCGGGGCGCTGATCGTGGCCGTTGCCCCCTCGTTCAAGGTCAGGCCCGTGTTTACTGTCAGGACGGGACGGAGGTCCTTCCAGTAAAACCCGCTGCTCAGCGAAACAAATGCACACGAACTTGCACAGGTTTTATTTAGAAAATTGTCATAGAAATCAAGGTAAGGGGTGAAGGTGACGTTGTCGGTTGAGGCAGAGATCAGGTAATTGGCCAAGAGAACATCGGAGAGGCTGCTGAAATTAATCAGTCCCCCAATTTCTTCCGACAACCCCAGGGTTGCCGGGGCGGTAAGCGGATAGACCGTAGCCCCCGTCTTGGTGGTCTTCAGTGTGCATTTCAAATAAACTGAAACATTCCCGGAGGGTGTGCCTATGAATGAATTGCCTCTCCATACCGCCACCCCGCCGGGCAGGTTGCTCTCACCCGGGGAAAATGTGAAGTTTTCACCTGAGGTAAATGACGATCCGTCAAGTGAACACTGCATTTGCAGGTCTCCTGTTGAGGTAATTCCCGGACCCCAATATGTGGCTGTTTTCGTTGAGAGTACGATGGAAGAAAAGGCAAGGGAATCCCCTCCAACCCGTCCAATGTTCCCCGACGAAGTAAACACATAGCTGTAAGACCCCGGAGGCGGGAATTGGGGTCCGAAGAAAAGTCTGCCAGCCCCTTTGATGTTGATGATGAAAGGGTTGGTACCTCCATTGTTGGCGATACTCAGCACAGCCGAATGGGGCAGCGAATCCGTGGGATTATACGTTACGGTGAAAGTGGTGCTCGCAAGAGGAGCAAGCGAAGTTACGGCAGGCTGAACGATCGTGAACATGGCTGCACCCGGACCCGACTTTGCCACGGCCGGGCTGCCGGAAAGAAGAAGCGGCGTCGGTGCTGTGGATGAATTCTGGATAGTAAAGGTCAGCACTGCCGGTCCTGCGGCTGCTGCCGGAAAACTGATCGAACCACTGCTGGCGACCGGCTTGCTCCATCCGGTTGCAACGCTTGACCGTGAAACGTTGATAATTTGGGCCTCCATCGAAAACCATGCCGCAAAAGCAAGAATCGTCAAACATATCCTGAGTGGTACAGTTCCCGACAAAGGAATGAAAG
>Ga0073936_10011600_pt1 | contig 10636 bp, 9 predicted proteins | sample AliMusrvi5mmetaG_FD_87041 | JGI IMG/M metagenome (GOLD analysis project Ga0073936, IMG submission 87041) | Freshwater lake bacterial and archeal communities from Alinen Mustajarvi, Finland, to study Microbial Dark Matter (Phase II) - Alinen... | ecosystem: Environmental > Aquatic > Freshwater >... | reverse complement strand
GAATGGTAAATATAATAATGAGAATGGAAATGACATGCAAGATGTTTTTATTTATAAATTTGTAGTCAAAGAATTCAGAAGCAAAAGCCTTGAATATAATTGACATGTAACACTTCTGTAGAAAAAAAACCGACCGATGAAAGTTTTATTTATTGATAACACCCACCCGTTGCTTACAGAGAAATTAACAGCCATGGGTTTTACCTGTGAGGCATTTACTGGCAGCAGCATAGCAGAGCTTATGGCTATTATTTCTGATTATACGGGTGTGATTATACGCAGTAAATTTGCACTTGATAAAAGTATTATTGACAAGGCTACGAAGCTCAAATTTATTGGCAGAGTAGGCTCAGGCATGGAAAGCATTGATGTGGCCTATGCCGAAAAGAAAGGCATAGCCTGTCTTAGTTCACCCGAAGGCAACAGAGACGCCGTAGGAGAACATACCCTGGGCCTTTTGCTGTGCCTGCTCAACAAAATTGCATTTGCCGACAGCCAGATAAGAAAAGGCATCAGGCAGCGTGAAGCCAGCAGAGGTGTTGAAATAAAAGGTAAAACTGTTGCCATTATCGGCTACGGCCATATGGGCAGTGCTTTTGCAAAATGCATCAGCGGTTTCGGAGCTGAAGTAATAGCCTACGATAAGTACAAGACAAATTATTCTGATACCTATGTGCGTGAAACGTCTCTGGAAGATGTTTTTGAGAAAGCAGACATTATCAGTTTGCATGTGCCGCTTACCGAAGAAACACATTATATGGTGGATGAATTATTTATTGAGAAGTTCGAGAAGAAGTTCTATTTAATCAACACCTCCCGTGGCCAGGTGGTTAAGACAGAGGCGCTTACGGAAGCCTTAAAGAAGGGAAAGATTTTGGGAGCCGGCTTGGATGTTATTGAATATGAGAGTGTTTCTTTTGAAAAATTAGAATCGACAGCGTTGCCTGAAGCCTATAAATACCTTGTTAAATCTGAAAATGTGGTTATGACACCTCATGTGGCAGGGTGGACGAATGAATCGAAAGTTAAACTGGTTGAGGTACTGGCAGAGAAGATAAAAAAAGTAATCGGTTACTTTCAGTAAAAGAATAAATTCAGAAGAAAGCCTCCATAGGGTTAAGCATCTATTATTCCAATTTGTTTTTTGGTATTTCTAAATTTCTTTATAATTTTACATTTAATTAATTAAGTGTTTTTGCAATAAATTTAATTAACTCAAGATGGCACAACTAAACAAATTATTCAACGGTAAAACGTTAGGGATTTTAACCGGCGGAGGAGACACTCCTGCTTTAAACTCGAGCATAGAAGCCATACGCAACAGGGCATCACTGCTAGGTTACAAAGTTTATGGTATTCGCAAAGGATGGAAGGGATTACTTGGCGAAGGTGATATTATTGATTTAACTAATCAGCCCTATGATGGTTATTACGGGGGCACAGCCCTTTTATCGAGCAGGACTAATCCATTTCCGACAAAAAAGAACCCGGAGAACAGAATTCCTCAGATATTAAGGAATATAGAAAGATACGGACTTGATGTGCTCATAAGTATTGGCGGGGATGACACGAATGGAGCTGCAAAGAAACTCTACGAAACTGAAGGCATAAAAGTGATAGGTTTTCCAAAAACGATAGATAATGATTTGAGGACCAAAACCATGCATAAATATAAAGGTAAAGATATAGAAGCTGTGTTATGTCCGGGATTTCCTTCTGCCTCCAAAGGCATGATGGAGCTAACGTCACATCTGAGGACAACAGCCGAGTCGCACTCCAGAATAATAGTTCTTGAAGTGATGGGAAGAGATGCGGGCTGGTTGACAGGGTCGACAATAATGGGGGGTGCTGAATTAGCTTTAACGCCGGAGTTTGAGATTACAAAAGAGCGCAAGGACTTTTTCTTAGAAACTGTCAAAGAAACGTATATGCGTTCGCCGAAGAAAAATCTTATAATTGCTGTAGCTGAGGGCGTTAAATGGTACGATGAAAAAAAAGACAAGGTTGATTATGTATATGCCAGTTCTGAAGTTGACGAGTTCGGGCATCCTCGTTTTGGAGGTGTAAGTGGTCTTATTGCATCAGACATCACACAAAAGCTTGGTATTGAAGCGCGTGCCCAAATATCGGGTTATTATCCGAGAGCCGGGAAGTGTCGTTCTTATGACAGACGGCTCACTGCCACACTGGCGGATAAAGTTGTTGATTTATTGCTCAGAGAAGAGTATGGGCAAATGCCTGTTCTTACAAAAATTGTTACTTTCCCTGAACTTGAGGAGTTTAACACATCCTCTGTTGATATGGGTGCGATAGGCAACAAGCCCTTATCAAGAGACTATTACGATGTTCAAAAATTCAAATTTACAGATGCTTATGTAGATTTTCTGGAGCACATATTAGGCAAACCCCAGCTGCTTGAGTTTAAATATAATTTCCCGGTAGTTATTCCAAATTTTTAAAAACATATAAACAAAATACTTATGAAAAAAATATTAGGCATTGGTAATGCCTTAGTTGACATTATGACCCGAATTGAGGACGACTTTTTTTTAGAAACAATAGGCCTTCCTAAAGGCAGTATGCAATTGGTTGACAATACATTTGTAGAAAAGTTGCATATCCAGATAGAATCTTTACAAAAAAGCATTTCTGCCGGTGGCTCAGCTGCCAATACAATTAACGGACTTGCAAACCTGGGCGTAGAAACAGGTTTTATTGGTGTTGTAGGCAATGACAATATGGGAGAGTACTTTGCCAATGATATGATTAAGAACGGCATCACGCCTCATTTATATAAGAGTCCAAATAAGAGTGGCGTTGCTACAGCTTTTGTAAGTCCTGATTCGGAAAGAACTTTTGCAACTTTTCTGGGCGCAGCTCTCGAGCTTACAGAAGCTCATTTAGATGAATCTGTATTAAAAAATTACGACATTATTCATATTGAAGGATACCTGGTACAGAATTATGATTTAATAAAGAGTATCATGGCAAAAGCTAAATCCTGTGGTTTAAAGGTATCGTTAGACCTAGCCAGTTATAATGTTGTTGAAGCCAATCTGGAATTATTAAAAAATCTTGTAGAAGAATATGTTGATATCGTATTTGCAAACGAAGAAGAAGCCAAAGCTTTTACAGGGGAAGAACCCCATGAAGCTCTCATTGTTATTTCAGAGAGTTGTGAGATTGGTGTTGTAAAAATCGGGCCTAAAGGTTCATTGATTAAAGCCAAGGAAAACCTTCATACTGTAGGTGTCATTACAGCCAACTGCATCGATACAACAGGAGCCGGAGATATGTATGCCGCCGGTTTTCTTTATGGTTATGTAAACAATTTGCCTTTAGAAATATGTGGGAAAATAGGCGCTATTTTAGCAGGTCATGTTATACAAGTTGTAGGCAGTAAAATAGAAGAAAGCACATGGGCTCAGATCAAAGAATTGATAAAGAGTGCATAAAAAGAAACTTGTCTTGTTATTTAAAAATTAATTTAAAGAATTATCACTAATTGTAAATCAAACAAACAAAAAAATGACATCTCTATTAAATAATATTAAAGAGTTAAAAAGCAAGATGGTATGCCGCAAGATTGACGATGAAATGGTTTTAGTTCCTATAGTAAGTGAAGTTGCAGAAATGAAAGTCATTTACACCCTCAATGAAGTGGCCTCTTTTATCTGGGAAAACGTTGATAAATCAAATACTTTTGAAGAAATTGTAAAAACTGTTGTAGATAATTTTGATACAGACGAACAAACAGCTGTAAAAGATATTAATGATTTTTTTAAAGAGCTGCTCGAAAAAAAAGTTTGAAATAATATATAAAAAACTATGATCTATCTTTTTATTGTGACAGGATTTCTGGCGGGGGCCATTCTAACCTATTTATTTCTCAAAAAAGAAATTTCTAAGCTCAATGCTGAACATGAATCACAATTAAATGGTATTGAAATAAGCAACTTACAAAAAGTTAATGCCATAAATATTGAACTTGCCATTATCAATGAAAAGAATGAAAGTGAGACGAAAGAATCAGAAAAGAATTTACAACTTTTAAAAGAAGAAAGAGATAAGAGCACATCTTTACAAAAGGCAACCAATACCCTGGAAAATGAGAATAAAAATCTCACAGAAAAAATAAATGTACAAAAGCAGGAATTTGAGTCATTACATCAAAAATTGAATAATGAGTTTGAACTGATTGCGTCTAAAATATTGCGTGAAAATTCTAAAGAGATTTCCGATATTCATAACAAAAGTATTGTTGACATTGTAACACCTTTGAAAGAAAAGATTGTTTCTTTTGAGAAGAAGGTAGAAGAAGCCTATGAAAAGGAATTACGGGATAAAATAGATTTAAGGGCTGAGTTAAAGAATCTGCATGAATTAAACAAGCGTATCAGTGAAGAAGCCAGCAACCTTACCAAAGCACTAAAGGGAGACAATAAGAAGCAGGGCAACTGGGGTGAGATAATTTTGGAGCGTGTTTTAGAACGTTCGGGGCTGAACAAAGGGCAGGAGTATGAACTTCAATTCAGCACAAATAACGATGAAAACAAGAGAATTCAACCCGATGTGATCGTATTTCTGCCTGAGAAGAAACACATTATCATAGATGCTAAAGTGTCCTTAATAGCCTATGAAAAATTTATCAATGCAGAAAATGAAGAGGACCGGCAAAAATTCATTAAAGAGCATATCAGTTCTGTAAAGTCTCATGTAAGTCTTTTAAGTGAAAAAAGGTATTATACATCTGATGAATTGATAACTCCTGAATTTGTGCTGATGTTTATGCCTATTGAGTCATCATTTAGTGCAGCTTTACAAAACGACAATGAGTTGTTTGGCTTTGCCTGGGATAAGAAAATAGTTATTGTAAGTCCTACTACCCTATTAGCAACTTTGCGCACCATAGCATCAATCTGGAAGCAAGAAAACCAGACAAAAAATGCGCTTGAAATAGCAAGGCAAGGAGGTGCACTTTATGATAAGCTGGTAAGTTTTATTACTGACCTGGACAAAATGGGTAAAAACATAGAAGGCTTATCTGTAGCGCACAATGAGGTAATGAAAAAATTGCATACCGGGTCAGGGAACTTAATAGGGAGGGCAGAAAACATAAGAAAGCTGGGTGCAAAAACATCTAAGAATTTTCCCGAGAAATTTATTGAAAAGGATGATAATAGCATAAATGCTCTAAATGATTAAGCGATGAATCACCATTATAAGAAGCTTATTATTTCATTTTTATTTTCGTTTGTAATGCTTACTGTTGGCTGCTTTACCTTTAATCAGATAAGCAAGCAGAATGTAGCCCAATTATACAGTGATGCTGAGCTTGTTTTTCACCCTGATTATTTATTATATCATTTCTCTAACGATTCGTCTACGCTTTATTTTAAAATCAACACCAATGAACTTCTCTATGCCAGAGAAGGATTCATGACTAATTTTACGTCAAAGTTCATCATCAAATATGAACTTCTTGCTGATTATGAAGCCAAACAGGTTATTGACAGTGCAAGGATCAATTATGTTGACACCGTAATTACTATTAAAAAAAAGCAAATAACTGATAGTATTAAAATAAAAGTTCCTTACGGTAGAAACTATGTTTTGCGATTGACAGCAACGGACATTAACAGGACAAAAGAATATGTTTCATATCTGAATGTTAACAAGCAAAATAGCAGGGCCAACCAGAATTTTATTATCAGAGATGGAAATAATCAGCTTGTTTTTGAAAATTATATTGACCCGAAACAAGCCTTCAGGATAATCTACAGAAAAGATACCCTAAGCCATCTTTTTATTAAATATTACAAAAACAAGTTTCCTATAGCATCTCCCCCATTTAATTATTCTTCAGGAAAAACTGTTACAATTTATCCTGACAGCATTTATACATTGCCTGTGAATAAAAAATCAACGGGATTAATTTATCTTAATAAAGAAGGTGTTTATAGAGTTATGGCAGATACCTCTCAAAAAGAGAGTCTGACATTGTATCGTTTTTATGAAGATTTCCCTGAAATAACAGTACCCGAACAAATGATATATAGTGTGAGGTATTTAACAACGCGACAGGAATTTGACGACATGATTATCCGGGCTAATAAGAAAGAAGCCATAGACAATTTCTGGATAGAGCTGGCAGGCAATAGTGACAGGGCGCGACAACTCATTAAAAGTTATTATGGCAGGGTACGGTTAGCCAATATATTTTTCTCCTCTTATTATGAAGGGTGGAAAACAGACAGGGGTATGATATATATTATTTATGGACCTCCATCAACTGTATTTAAATCTACGACTACGGAAAACTGGATTTATGGTGATGCGTCAAGCCTGAAATCGATAAATTTTATGTTTTATAAAGTTGATAATCCTTTCACTGAAAATGATTATTTACTGAGCAGATCTGATCTTTTCAGAGACAGTTGGTATTATGCTGTGAGTAACTGGAGAAGGTGAAAAGAAGTGCCTAAAGTACTTAAAGTGCCTAAAGTGCACTAAAGTTAGGGGACTGGAGATAGTCAGCAGTTGGCAGCGGCAGGAGGCAGGGAAGACTGAGGACCAGGAGGTGAGGATAGTTGGCAGTCGGCAGCGGCAGTTGGCAGGGAAGATTGAGGAATGAAGAAGTTTGGAGTGCCTAGAGTACTTAGAGTGCCTAGAGTTATAAGACGGAGGACCAGAGGCTGAGGATAATCGGCAGTTGGCACTTCGACACTTCAACAAGTTGAGTAACCACAGCAGCAGTTGGCAGCGGCAGTTGGCAGTGTGGTAATCGAACATAGATTAACAAATTTTGATTAAAATAAAAGAAAAAATAGATGAAGAAATCAGATGTAATTTTTGGGATACATCCCATAATGGAAGCCATAAACAGTGAAAAGGAAATTGATAAGATATTGGTACAGAAAGATATGCGGAACCCTGCTATTTTTGCTTTAGTAAAAGCTGCAAACGAACATAAAATACCACTTCAATATGTGCCTGTAGAGAAGATAAACCGTATAACAACAAAAAATCATCAGGGGGTTTTATGTTTTATGTCTTCTGTTGAATATCAAGATATTGAAAATGTATTGCCTCTTGTTTTTGAGAAAGGAGAGGTTCCTTTAGTTATAATATTAGACAGGATTACCGATGTTAGAAATTTTGGTGCCATAGCCCGTACAGTGGAATGTGCAGGGGTTCATGCCTTAATTATACCGCTTAAGAATGCTGCTCAGATAAATGCTGATGCCGTAAAGACATCTTCCGGTGCCATACATAATATTAACATCTGCAGGGTTTCAAGCCTTTTAGACACTGTAAAACTATTAAAAAGCAGTGGTCTGCAGATAATAGCTTGTACAGAAAAATCTGAGGGAACAATTTACGACATCAATTTTAGAATTCCTACTGCAATTATTCTGGGTAGTGAAGAAGACGGTATTTCAAATGAGCTTTTAGCAAAAGCCGATTACCTCGCTAAAATTCCAATACTTGGAGAAATAGAATCTTTAAATGCGTCAGTTGCAGCAGGTGTAGTGCTTTATGAAGCCGTCAGACAAAGGCTGGGGGAATAGGGAAGAAGGGGAAGGTTGAGGTTTGAGAGAAAGTTACGAAGTAAGAGGTACGAGGTACGATTGAGGGAAATACAAGAAATTGTAAATCATAAATCATAAATCGTAAATGAGGGTAATAGGATATAAAGGTTAAGGTTGAGGTTGAGGAGAAGGAAGGAGGGTATAGGGAATATAAGGGAATAGGGACAAAAGATTTTTCTACTTAAAAAATGATAAAAAAGGCAGAGCTATATTACATCCTTGCATTACTTCTGATTGCTATAGCTGCTTATTGGCAAGTATCTTTATTTCAATACTCTCTTAAATACGACATGATAGACTGCTCTTATCCATGGCGGTTTATTGTTGCCGAGCATTTGCAAAACGGGATGCTGCCACTCTGGAACCCCTATCAGAGTCTGGGATATCCACTATTTGCCGATATTCAGAGCGGAGCTACATGGTATTTACCTGTATGGGGTTTAGGAATTTTGTTTGGGTATAACATATATGTTCTTTCATTTGAGTTTATTTTCCATATTTTTATGGCAGGCGTGGGTATGTTTTTCCTTGCAAAATCGCTAAAATTCTCATTAAGAACAGCTTTTATTCTCGGGGTTGCTTATCTGTTGTCGGGTTTTTTTGTTGGTCATGCACAACATTTTACCTTAATTGCAGGAGCCACCTGGTTGCCTTTTATACTTGCAGGTTATTTTAATATTATAAATAAAGGCGACCTGAAATCAGTTCTTGTCACTGCATTTTTCTTTTTTCTCCTTATTTCCGGGGGTTATCCTACATATACGATTACTATAGGATATATTCTTGTAATAACATCTTTTATTTATGTCCTATTTTTGCTTAAGGCCAAAGAAAAAGAAAGGCTGAGACTCTTTCTGAGAAATAATATGTATCTGGCACTTTTCACCGTTCTATTAAGTAGTGTTATTATTTTATCATTTATTGACATAGCGCCAGAGCTTACACGTACTGAGGGGCTGGACATTAAAGCAGCTATGATTAATCCTTTTTCTCCACAAAGCTTGTTGTCTTTATTATTGCCCTATGCTGTCATTAAAAATATGGCATTTTTTAACACAGACCTTTCTATGTCGAACGCCTATATAGGCATCATTGCATTTATTTTTTTCACTTACAGTTTTTTTATTAAGAAAAGTAAAACATATTATTTCTTTTTACTTATTGCCATATTCTGTTTATTAGTAGCCATGGGTGATTATATACCCTTAAGAAGACTACTATACAATTATGTTCCCTTAATGAATATGTTCAGATTTCCAGGGGTTTTCAGGATATTTACAGTATTAGGATTTATTGTGTGCGCCGGTTTCGGAATTGAGCATTTTTTAAATAATCCAGATAAAAGAAAAAATACAATCATTGGTATCAGCTTAGCGTTGGTATTGTTTTTTGCAGGCATTTTAGTTTATGCAAGAGCACAAGGTTATCTCGAAATTAAGAATTTTCTGTTTCATGATGTTTTTAAAGAATCTTTAATTTCAACAATTTTACAACATATAGCTTTTCAATCTTTTGTACAAATATGTATATTGTTAATATTAATCTTTGCCATATGGTATATAAAGAATATTAAACATCTTTTTATATTCTTAATTATTTTAATTGCTTTTGAGATGAGCTTAGCTGCCCAACTTAACGGGCCTTACACCATTTTTTATCAAAAGGTTAAGCAGCATGATATAATGGTGCATCATAAAAATAGTTTTATTAAAGGATTTCCTGTTCCCAAGGGTAATCCCATTTCTGAAAACACCAACCCGAAGCTTAGTTACGGGCCTTTCTGGCGCAACCTGACCATTTTTCATAAGCAAATATCTCAGGAAGGATTTACCTCATTAGTTCTTAGAAATTTTCGTGATTTAAGTGATCATTATCCCATTTTGCTTGAAAGCATACTCAAGAATCCCCCTCTATTTTTAACGACAGATATAGCTTCTTATGATTTAATGACGGCTGAATCAGTCGGTGAAATGAAACCTCAGAAAGTATTTTTTGAAAGGAAGATATACAACAGATTAAAGTTGTACGTACATCAAGACAACCCCACCTATAAACTTGAAATAAAGGAGTTTACTCCTGACCTGATAAGGGTAAAATCTTTTTCATTCAGCAACCAGATATTAGTGCTGATGCAAAACAATTACAAAGGGTGGAAGGTTAGCGTCAATGACAAAGAGCAGGAGATTTATACGGCCGATAAATCGTTGATAGCCATTTATTTGCCTAAGGGAGAAAACAATATAGTTTTTACATTTGAAAAACCGCTAATAGTTTTTGGATTTTATATTACACTCTTGAGTTTGATAGGTCTGCTCATATTTTATGTGTATCTTGTAAGGAAAGAAAAGAAATCAATATCTTCTTTGCATTATCTATCAGAAACACCATTGAGCTAATTAGGGACTGCTGAAAAACCAAGAAAACCACGAAGTGGCTTAACCTGCCTGGCCGGTAGGCAAGTTAAATCCTTTCAGGATTTTAAAAAATTTACTATCGTTTTAATGCAAAGTATATTAATGAATTACCACAATTATCCTTGCATTTGATTAATAAAACACAAACATATGATCTTGTTTTATAAATAGTTATGTGTTTTTAAGCAGACTTTAATTAAAGAAAAGGGCTATATTCTTCTTAAATTTTAGTGGGACGTACTGGATTCGAACCAGTGACCTCATACGTGTGAAGCATGCGCTCTGAACCAACTGAGCTAACGTCCCTGAAAAAGAGAGAAACCTGATTTTTGTACAACTTATTAATAAACGCAAAATTGCACTTACTTATCATTTTATACAGGCAAATGTAAAAACAAATATTAAAAAATAAAAAAAATAGTTGTTATTTGGCCAACTTTGATTTTTATGATAATGAAGCCAGTAACTGTTTTCCCAGACGAAAATAAGCCCCAACTTGTGATTACATTTGTGGTTACACAAAAAAAGGTTTCAGATTTATAATTTCTGAAACCCTTTTCTGATGTGGTGGGAGTTACTGGATTCGAACCAGTGACCCTCTGCTTGTAAGGCATAATATAGGACTTATTT
>Ga0073936_10011598_pt1 | contig 10639 bp, 13 predicted proteins | sample AliMusrvi5mmetaG_FD_87041 | JGI IMG/M metagenome (GOLD analysis project Ga0073936, IMG submission 87041) | Freshwater lake bacterial and archeal communities from Alinen Mustajarvi, Finland, to study Microbial Dark Matter (Phase II) - Alinen... | ecosystem: Environmental > Aquatic > Freshwater >... | reverse complement strand
CCTCGCCCATCACGAAGCCGTCGCGGTCCTTGTCATAGGGACGCGAGGCCTTGGTGGGATTGTCGTTGTAGGCAGTGGACAGCGCGCGGCAGGCATTGAAGCCGGCGATGCCGATCCGGCAGACCGCGCTTTCGGCGCCGCCGGCGACCATCACATCGGCGTCGCCATACATGATCAGCCGCGCCGCGTCGCCGATGGCGTGCGCGCCGGTGGCGCAGGCGGTGACCACCGCATGGTTGGGACCCTTGAAGCTGTGTTCGATGGAGACATAGCCCGACACAAGATTGATCAGCCGGCCCGGAATGAAGAAGGGCGACAGGCGGCGCGGGCCTTTTTCATGGACCAGGATCGAGGCCTGCTCGATGCCATCCAGCCCGCCGATGCCCGAACCGATCAATACGCCGGTGCGGTACTTGTCCTCGTCGCTCTGGGCGACCCAGCCGGAATCGGTGACAGCCTGCTTGGCCGCCGCCAGCCCATAGATGATGAAATCATCCATGCGCCTTTGTTCCTTGGCGTCCGCCCACTGATCGGGATTGAAGGTGCCGTCCGAGCCATCGCCGCGCGGCACCTGGCAGGCGATCTTGGTCGCCAGGTCATCCACCTTGAACCTGGTGATGGGGCTGGCACCCGATTGCCCGGCAAGCAGACGCGACCAGGTCTCCTCCACGCCGCATGCCAGCGGTGTGACGAGACCCAGGCCGGTGACTACGACCCTGCGCATGGCCTTGAGACCTTCAGCGCCGGTTCAGGAGGCGTTGGCTTTGTCGATGTACTTGACGGCGTCACCGACGGTCACGATGGACTCGGCCGCGTCATCGGGAATTTCGATGCCGAATTCTTCTTCGAACGCCATGACCAGCTCGACTGTGTCGAGGCTGTCGGCGCCCAGGTCTTCGATGAAGGACGCGGTATCCGTGACTTTCTCGGCATCGACATTGAGATGTTCGACGACGATCTTCTTCACGCGCTCGGCAGTATCGCTCATGGACTTGTAAGCCTCTCTAGATTTCAAACCGGCAAATGGGGAAACGCCGGGCCCGCTGTTTCGGTGCTTCGCGGGATGGCCGGTTTGGTAACATAACCGTTCCGTCTCGCCAATGTAGTGCTTAAGCTATTGTAATTGCAGTCATATCATCGCCATCCCGCCATTGATATGGATAGTTTCGCCCGTGACATAGGCCGCTTCCTGCGACGCCAGATAGGTCACGGCGGCGGCGATTTCATCCGGAAGGCCCATCCGGCCGGCCGGGATTCGCGCAGCGATCATCTCTTTTTGCTGGTCGGTCAGCACGTCGGTCATGGCGGTCTGGATGAAACCGGGCGCCACGGCATTGACGGTAATGTTGCGCGAGGCGACTTCGGCCGCCAGGCTCTTGGTCATGCCCACCAGCCCCGCCTTGGCGGCGGCATAGTTGCCCTGGCCCGGATTGCCGGTGGCGCCGACCACGGACGTGATCTGGATGATGCGGCCCCAGCGCTTCTTCATCATGCCGCGCAGCACGGCGCGCGACAGGCGGAAGGCGGCGGTGAGATTGACCGCAATCACCTGGTCCCATTCCTCATCCTTCATGCGCATGAAGAGATTGTCTTTGGTGATGCCGGCATTGTTGACCAGGATGTCGATGCTGCTGCCGGCGGCTTCTTCCGCCGCTTTGGTCAGGGCTTCGACGGATGCGATGTCCGACAGGTTGGCCGGGGCGATAAAAGCGCGATCGCCCAGTTCGGCGCGCACCGCTTCCAGCGCTTCGGCGCGGGTGCCGGACAGAACCACCTTGGCGCCCTGGCCATGCAGCGATTTGGCGATGGCGCCGCCGATGCCGCCGGACGCGCCGGTGACGAGTGCGGTCTTGCCTGTGAGGTCAAACATCACTTTTTACCTTTCGTTCGCGCGACCAAGGCCGCGCTCACAGTGCCTTTCCAAAAGCTTCCAAGTCGGCGGGGGTGTCGAGCGTGATCATCTGCAGCGACGGATCAATGCGCTTGACCATGCCGGAGAGAACCTTGTTGCCGCCAAATTCCACCGTGGTGTCCACCTTCAGCGACTGCAGCGACAGGATGCTTTCGCGCCAGCGTACGCGGCCGGTAATCTGTTCCACCAAAAGCTGGCGGACATGATCGGGGTTGCAGGCTTCCTTGGCGGTGACATTGGCCAGCACCGGCACCACCAGCGGGCGGATGGTGACCGCGGCCAGCGCCTGCGCCATCTTGTCGGCGGCCGGCTGCATCAAGGGGCAATGGAACGGCGCGGACACCGCCAGCGGCAAAGCGCGCTTGATGCCCTTGGCTTTGGCGATATCGGGTACGCGCGCCAGTGCGTCCAGAGTACCGGAAATCACCACCTGGCCCGGGGCATTGTCATTGGCGACGACGCAGGTGCCGCCGGCAGCGGCGGCTTCCTTGGCGACGTCCTCGGCCTGTTCGATCTCGGCGCCGATCAGGGCGGTCATGCCGCCCTCGCCCACCGGCACCGCCGATTGCATGGCCTGGCCGCGCGTCTTCAGAAGGCGCGCGGTATCGGCCAGCGTGAAAGCGCCGGCGGCGCAGAGCGCCGAATATTCGCCCAGGCTGTGGCCGGCCACCAGATGGGCATGCTTGGCGACATCCAGGCTCATCTCCTTTTCCAGGATGCGCACCACCGCGATGGAGGCGGCCATGATGGCGGGCTGGGCATTTTCGGTCAGGACAAGATCGGACTCCGGACCTTCCCACATGATTTTGGAAAGCTTTTGCAACAGCGCGTCATCCACTTCCTGGAACACTTCGCGGGCGGAGGCGAAAGCATCGGCGAGCTCCTTGCCCATGCCGATCTTCTGGCTGCCCTGTCCGGGGAAAATGAAGATCCGAGTCATGAGCGCATGACAAATCAAGAGCTATCTCCGGTGTCAAGCTTCGAACGTTTTCTATTCAATAGGAATGCTATCAACATGCCGATTGGCCAGACGATAAATAGGCTCGTTTGCCAGATATTGAATTGCCGATATTCTGAATAAGTGTGCGGCTGGCCTTGCTTCCCGCAAAAGCCCGTCGGCCCAGTACATTCATGAATAGGCGCGTCGGGATATTTGAACCATCCATAGAAGAACACAGATCCCATAACCGATGCGGTAACTACGCTTAGAAGGTCTTTTACCGAAACAAACTTTATTCCAAAGCGGCCTTCGCGAATTGCTTTGAACGCAGGTGAGGCATTACTCAAAAAAAATAAAGACTAGAACTGCAACTCCCCACCACTGCATTGCAGTCATTGCTTGGCTCCGAAAAAAGCCCGCCCAATCACCACCACCGATACGGCAGCCAACACCAGCATGCCCGACAACAACGCCATGCCCAAGGTGAAGTTGCCGGTTTGCTGCCTGGCCCACCCCATCAATGTGGGACCGAAATAACCGCCCAGGTTGGAGAAGCTGTTGAGCAGCGCCAGCCCGCCCGCTGCCGCCGTGCCGCGCAGCATGGCGGACGGCAAGGTCCAGAACACCGCCAGCGCGGCATAGATGCCGCTGGCCGCGACGCACAGTGAGAAGATGATCAGGCCGTGATGGACGAACCACACCGCGCCAATCAGCCCGGCCGCGCCCGCCAGTGCGCCGAAGGCGACATGGCCGGCGCGCTCGCCGCTGCGATCGCTGGAATACCCCAGCGCCACCATCGCGCCCATCGCCAGAAGATACGGCATGGCGCTGATGAAGCCGGTCTGGAGATTGGAATAGCCCATCGCCTTGATCATCTGGGGCAGCCACAGGCCCATGCCGTACAGCGCGATGACGATGGAGAAATCCGGGATCATCAAAAGCCAGATGCGCTTGTCCAGAAGCATCTCCTTCAACCCGTGCAGCTGGCCCGGCGGCTCAGCGGCCAGGCGCGCGGCGATGATCTGCTTTTCTTCCGCGCTCAGCCATTTGGCTTTTGCCGGGCCGTCGGGCAGCACCCACAAGGTCGCGGCGCCGCACAGCAAGGACGGAATGCCTTCCAGGATCATCATCCATTGCCAGCCGCGCAACCCATGGCCTTCGACACCCAGCAGCCATCCCGACAGCGGCCCGCCGATCACCGCCGATAGCGGCACCCCGCCCAGGAACAGGGCGATGAAGCGCGCCCGCGTCGACTGGGGAAACCAGTAGGTCATGTAGAGGATCATGCCGGGATAGAGCCCCGCTTCCGCCGCGCCCAGCAGAAAGCGCACGGTGCAGAAGCTGACCGGTTCGCGGCAGAAGGCTGTCAGCATGGACAGCAAGCCCCAGCTGACGCAGATGCGGCACATCCAGAGCCGCGCGCCCACCTTCTGCAGCATCAGATTGGACGGCACCTCGAACAGGAAATAGCCCAGGAAGAAGATGCCGGCGGCATTGCCATAAAGCTGCGGCGAGAAGCCCAGCTCCTTGTTCATCTGCAGGGCGGCGAAGGAGATGTTGGAGCGGTCCAGGAAGGCAACCACATACATCAGCGCCATGAAGGGAATCAGTCGCCAGGCCGCCCGCGCCAATATCCGGTCGGACCGGACAAGCTCCTGTGCGGTCATGGCGTGCGGCAAGAACGGGCCAGCATGGCCATGGACAGCGCCGCCGCCAGCGCCACGCCGGTGCACATATACATGCCGATGGTGTAGCTGCCGGTGGTTTGCAGCAGCCAGCCCATCAGGCTCGGGCCGACAAAGCCCGACAGGTTGCCCACCGAGTTGATCAGCGCGAAGGCGCCGGCCGCGGCCGAGCCGCCCAAGAACAGCGGCGGCACCGACCAGAAGGTGGCCAGTCCCGAATAGACCCCGCCCGACGCCAGACAGAAGCCGGCGATCACCAGCACGTCATTGCCGACCCCGATCGCGGCGATGCCAAAGCCAATCGCCGCCACCAGCGCCGAGATGATGAAATGCAGCGCGCGCTTGCCGGTACGGTCGCTGGACAGGCCGATGGCCCACAGCACCGCCAAAGACGCGGTGTAGGGAATGATCAGGATGTAGCTGGTCTGCTTGATGGTGTAGCCCATGGCATGTACCATCTGCGGCATCCAGAAGCCCAGCGCATAAATGCCGAACACGATGGTGAAGTCCGGAACGATCAGCGCCCAGACGCGCCAGTCCTTCAGCATGTCGCCAAAGCCGTGCACCGCCGCCCTGGGCTCGGCCGCCAGCTTCGCCATCACGATGTCTTTTTCGGACGTACTCAAGAACTTCGCTTTGCGCGGATTGTCGGGCAGGCCCCACAGCGCCAGGAAACCCAGCGCGATGGTGGGGATGCCTTCCAGCAGGTACATCCACTGCCAGCCCTTGAAGCCGTGGCCCGACAGTTCCATCAGCCAGCCCGACAAGGGCGAGCCGATGATGTTGGAGACCGGAATGCCCATGCAGAAGATCGCCAGGATGCGCGCCCGGGTGGAGGCGGGAAACCAGTAGGTGAAATAGAGCAGGATGCCGGGATAGAAGCCGGCTTCCGCCACGCCCAGCAGGAAGCGCAGCACGAAAAACATCACCGGCCCCTGCACGAAGGCAAACGCCATCGAGACCAGCGCCCAGGTGATCATGATGCGCGCCAGCCAGAGCCGCGCGCCCACCTTCTCCATGATCAGGTTGGAGGGCACCTCGAACACCAGATAGCCAAAAAAGAAAACCCCGGCGCCCACGCCGAACACTTCGGGCGAAAATCCCAGGTCCTTGTTCATGGTCAGGGCGGCGAAGCCGACATTGACCCGGTTGAGGAAGGCGGCGACGTACATCGCCAGGATCAGCGGCACCAGCCGCCAGGCGGCGCGGCGCAGGATCGCGTCCGCCTCACTTCGTATCGCTGCCATGCCCTGCCCCGTGCTTTTCGCCACCGTCGCATCGTCCCGGGCCCCGGTCCAGTGCCCAAAATCGCCGGTTAGAGAGGCATTAACCCGCTGTCCGGACTTGGCTTTTCTCCCATCTTGCCCTTTGCAGGCCTTTTCTCTATAGACCCGCCCTCAACGGCTGCGGTCGGCCGGGGGCTTCCCAAGAAGTCAGCGCATTGTGCGCGTCCCGGACGAGCCAAGGCAAAGCTGCGGGGCCCTCCCGCGCTTTGTTCCGCAACCACTTAGAAAGGGAACGCAAGATGGCTCTTTATGAGCATCTTCTGATCGCGCGCCAGGATATCAGCGCGCAACAGGTGGACGCACTGGCCACCCATCTCAAGACCATCGTCGAAGGCGAAGGCGGCAAGATCGAGAAGCAGGAATATTGGGGCCTGCGCGGTCTGGCGTATCGCATCAAGAAGAACCGCAAGGGACATTACGTCCTGCTGAACATCAATGCGCCGTCCAACGCGGTGGTCGAGCTGGAACGCCAGCTGAAGATCAACGAAGACGTGCTGCGCTACATCACCGTCAAGGTCGACCAGTTCGATGTTTCGTCGAGCAAGGCCCGCCGCGACGACAAACCCGAAGGCGCCAAGCCCGAAGGCGAAGCCGAGGAGATCCTGGTATGAGCTACGGTGGAAATCGTGACGGCGGCCGCGAAGGCGGCCGCGGTGGTGATCGTGATGGAGCCCGCGGCGGTGACCGCGAAGGCGGCCGCGGTGGACGTGAGGACGGCGCCCGCCGTCCGTTCTTCCGCCGCAAGAAGACCTGCCCCTTCTCCGGCGATAACGCACCCAAGATCGACTACAAGGACGTCAAGCTCCTGCAGCGCTTCATTTCCGAGCGCGGCAAGATCGTGCCGTCGCGCATCACCGCGGTCAGCAACAAGAAGCAGCGCATTTTGGCCAACGCCATCAAGCGCGCCCGCTTCATGGCGCTGCTGCCCTATGTCGTGAAGTAGGAGAACCACCATGCAAGTGATCCTGCTTGAACGCGTCGAAAAGCTCGGCCAGATCGGCGATGAAGTGAAGGTGAAGGACGGCTTTGCCCGCAACTTCCTGCTGCCCAAGAAGAAAGCGCTGCGCGCCACCAAGGCGAACCGCGACTACTTCCAGGCCCAGAAGGCGCAGATCGAAGCCAACAACCTGAAGCTGAAGGGCGAAGCCGAGAAGATCGGCACCAAGCTCGACGGCCAGAAGTTCGTCCTGATCCGCCAGGCCGGCGACCGTGGCCAGCTGTACGGTTCGGTCAGCCCCCGCGACGTCGCCGACGTCATGGAAAAGGCCGGCTTCAAGGTCGACCGTCATCAGGTCTCCATCAGCGTGGCGATCAAGTCGATCGGCCTGTTCACGCTTCCCGTCGTGCTGCATCCCGAAGTGAAGGTGAACATCACCGTCAACATCGCCCGCAGCGAAGACGAAGCCGAGCGCCAGGCGCGCGGTGAAAACGTGCTGGCCGAGAAGACCGACGCCGAGGAAGCCAAGGTTGCCGCCGAGGAACTGTTCGAGGAAGGCGCCGGCCCCAAGGCCGAAGCCACCGAGGAAGAACCTGCGGAAGCCTGATCCTTCCAGACCCAAAACGGAAAGGCCGGTCGAAAGACCGGCCTTTTTGTTATAAAGAGAGACGATGACCGATCGCCCGATCCTGGCGCCCCCCGATGGGCACAAAAAGGTGCTGCTGCATTCCTGCTGCGCGCCCTGTTCGGGCGAGGTGATGGAAGCGATGACCGCCAGCGGCGTCGACTACACGATCTTCTTCTACAATCCCAACATCCATCCCAAGCGCGAATACGAGATCCGCAAGAACGAGAATATCCGGTTCGCGGAAAAGCATGGCATCGCCTTCATCGACGCTGATTATGACGCCGAAAACTGGATGGCCCGCGCCAAGGGACTGGAGATGGAGCCGGAACGCGGCGCCCGCTGCACCATGTGCTTCGACATGCGGTTCGAGCGCACCGCGCTGTACGCCCATGAGAATGGTTTCCCTGTCATCACATCGTCCCTGGGCATCTCGCGCTGGAAGGACATGAACCAGATCAATGGTTGCGGGGAACGCGCGGCCGGCAAGTATGACGGCGTCAAATACTGGACCTACAACTGGCGCAAGGGCGGCGGCTCCTCGCGCATGATCGAGATCTCCAAGCGCGAGGAATTCTACCAGCAGGAATATTGCGGCTGCGTCTATTCCCTGCGCGACACCAACCAGCACCGGCTGGAAACGGGCCGCGGCAAGATCGAGATCGGCACCCAGTTCTACCGCAACGGCGAGAAGCTTTAGGCTGCCCGTTTTTCGTCTTCGCGGTGGAAGGCTGGTCGTGGCCAGCCCATAATCGTTCAGCCCGCGCCAGACTGCACCGCGAATTCATGGCGGGACAAGCCCCGCGGCGGGTCGCCGAAGAACACCTCCACGGATTTCAGCTTGCTCCCCTCGAAGGTGAGCAGTTCGGCATTGCGGAAGTGCGCATCCGGGTGGGTGGTGTTGGGAAAGTGCATGGTGCATTCGTAAGCCACGAATACCTTCTCGCCATCCTGCGCCACCGACACGAAGTCGAACTTTTGGTGCAGCGGCTCCTTGGGCCAGCAGCGCTTCCACCAGGCATCGCGGTCAATATGATCGTCGAACGGGCTGGTGAAGGTGAAGTCGGACCGCAGATTATCTTCCATAAAGCCGCGATCATGCCGCTCATAGGCGCGGTAATAGCCTTTCGCCCGTTCCTTGAGGTCCATCGTCATGCCTCCAGCGACTTGCCCAACGTATCGATCAGCCAGTTGGTGCCATGCTCCCGGGAGCCGGCATCATCATAGCCGTCCAGATAATCGCCATATTCGGTCAGCACCAATTTCGTTCCGCCATTTTCCGGCGTCAGCTCTATACAGGCCTGGGAGACGGAAATTTTCTTGCCGTCCAGGTGCATGACATAGGAATAGACGATGCGCTCGTTCGGCACGATGTCGCGATAGACGCAGTCGAACGCCGTCACCATGCCACCCGCATGCTTGCCGCTGAGGGTCTCGCGCCCGCCTTCGCGGAAGTCGAAACTCTTTTCATGCTGTTCAAAACCCGGCGGGCCGGCGAACCATTTCCGCTTGGCCGCTTCGTCGGAAAAGGCCTGGAACACGCGCTGCGGCGCATGTTTCCAGTGGCGCGTGATGGTGAAGCTGGCATGGACGACCGAAGGCATCAGGCATTCTCCTTGACGTAATGCAGGCGGATGACGCCGTTATCGAAGGGTTTGTGGCTCGCCAGCTTCAGTTTGGTTTTCACCGCGCCCTGAAAATAGGGAATGCCGGCACCCAGCAGGATCGGGTTCTGGAACATCCAGAATTCATCGATGGCATCCAGTTCCAGGAAGGAATGCACCAGGCCGGGACTGCCGAAGATCAGCAGGTCCTTCCCCTCGCCCTTTTTGTCTTCCAGAATTTCCTTCGCCTCCCGCCGCAGCTGGACATTGTTCCAGTCGCTGCTGGGCATCGTGCGCGAGAAGGTGATCTTGGGAATCTGCTCCACCCAGCGGGCATGGCGCACTTCGGGCGAATCCGGCTTGCCCAGCCATTTGGGCCAATAGCTGTGCATCATGTCATGGGTGACGCGGCTATAGACCGCCGCGCCCGCGGTATGGATCACCTCGCCCGCATCGGCGAAGATCGCCTCGTTCATGGCGATCCAGTCCATCTCGCCCTTGGGCCCGCCGCAATAGCCGTCCAGCGACACATGCATCAGGGAAATCAGCTTTCTCATTTTTTGTCCTCCGTCTGATCGAGATAGGCCTCCAGCCCGTCTAGGCTGTGTTCCCACATGATGCGCCGCGCGCTGACCCAGCGTTCCGCCAGGCTCAGCTTCTCCGGATCGATGCGGCAGGTCCTGACCCGGCCTTCCTTCCGGCTGGTCACCAGCCCGGCATCCTCCAGCACCTTCAGGTGCAGCATCACCGCCGGCAACGACATGGGCAGGGGCACGGCCAGTTCGCTGACCGTGGCGGGGCCTATGACCAGCCGTTCGACCATGGCCCGGCGGGCGGGGTCGGCCAGCGCGGCGAAGGTCCTGTCCAGCTGTTTATTGTTAAGCATGTACTTAACTATCAAGACCCAGCCCCGCCCGTCAAGCAGGTCTGCCACGATTATTTCTGAAGCCAGGACTGGGGTATGTTGCGCCGCCAAACAGGAGGACATCCATGTCCGTCCAGACCCAACTTTCGCGCATCACGGTGCCGCAGATTCGCGCCCACAAGGGCGGCCAGCCCATCGTCTGCCTCACCTGCTATCACGCCCATACTGCGAAACTGCTCGATCAACATGTCGACATCATGCTGGTGGGCGACAGTTTGGGCATGGTCATGCACGGCTTGGAAACAACCGTCGGCGTCACGCTCGACATGATGATCACCCACGCCAAGGCGGTGATGCGTGGCTCCAAGCGCGCGCTGGTCACGGTGGACATGCCGTTCGGCAGTTACGAAGAAAGCCCGGCGGTCGCGTTCCGCAACGCTGCCCGCATCATGCAGGAAACTGGCGCCACCGCAGTGAAGCTGGAAGGCGGCTCCCGCATGGCCGAAACCATTGCCTATCTGACCCAGCGCGGCGTGCCCGTCATGGGCCATATCGGGCTCACCCCGCAGATGGTGCATGTGAAGGGCGGCTTCCGCACCACTGGCCGCACCGAAGAAGAATGGCCGGCGCTGTTGGCTGACGGCCAGGCGGTGTCGAACGCCGGCGCCTTTGCGGTGGTGCTGGAAGGCATGGCCGAACCCCTGGCCGCCAAGATCACCCGCGAGATCGCCATTCCCACCATCGGCATCGGCGCCAGCCCCGTCTGTGACGGCCAAGTGCTGGTG
>Ga0073936_10011595_pt1 | contig 10641 bp, 9 predicted proteins | sample AliMusrvi5mmetaG_FD_87041 | JGI IMG/M metagenome (GOLD analysis project Ga0073936, IMG submission 87041) | Freshwater lake bacterial and archeal communities from Alinen Mustajarvi, Finland, to study Microbial Dark Matter (Phase II) - Alinen... | ecosystem: Environmental > Aquatic > Freshwater >... | reverse complement strand
AGTCAAGCCGACGCGGTGGCGCGGGTTTGAAATAACGCATATTTTTTTGCTGCCGGCATTGAACAACGGGATCATTACCCTTACTCTCCGCGTGTCCAAGACAAGAAACCTAATGAAATAACGAGTGCGATACAGCCAAGCGCTTGAACGTTTTGCCAGGTAACACAGTCCAATCGAATACAGTTTGCAAAGGAGCGGATATGAGCAATGGAATCGGAATCATCAATGAACAGGTCAAGGCGGAGAGTGCGTGGGTGGCAGCGCTGCGCGCGGAGATGGGCAAGGTCATCATTGGCCAAAAATATCTGATTGACCGCTTACTGGTCGGTTTGCTCGGCAACGGTCATATTTTGCTGGAGGGTGTGCCGGGCTTGGCCAAGACGCTCTCGGTCAAAACGCTCGCAGCGGCGATCCACACGAGTTTTCAGCGTATTCAGTTCACCCCTGACCTACTGCCCGCCGACCTGCTCGGCACCCAAGTATATAGCCCTAAGGAAGGAATGTTTTCGACCAAGCGTGGCCCAATATTTACCAACCTATTGTTGGCCGACGAAATCAATCGCGCACCAGCCAAGGTGCAAAGCGCCTTGCTGGAGGCGATGCAGGAACGGCAAGTGACCATCGGTGGTGAAACGCACAAACTGCCGGAACCTTTTCTCGTGCTGGCTACGGAGAATCCGATCGAACAGGAGGGGACCTACCCCCTACCTGAAGCCCAGGTGGATCGTTTTATGCTCAAACTTCGCATCACCTATCCAGTGCTGGAAGAGGAGCGACAAATTCTCGATGCCATGGCGGTCACCGGGAAAGCCTTTGCCACGCAAGCCGTGGTCCAACCGGACGCGATTTTCCGAGCCCAGAAGGTCGTGGATGAAATCTATATGGACGACAAGATCAAGGATTACATTCTCAGCATCGTTTTCGCCACCCGTGAACCGGAGAAATATAAATTGGCGCTCAAAGATTATCTACGCTATGGCGCTTCGCCACGGGCCACCATTTATCTCGCGGTGGCTGCGCGTGCCCAAGCGTTCCTGCAAGGGCGCGGTTACGTTACACCGCAGGATGTCAAAACCATCGCACCCGACGTACTCCGCCATCGCATCATCATCTCCTACGAAGCGGAAGCCGAAGAACTGACCTCCGACGATCTGATCGGTCGGATACTGAGTGAACTGCCTGTGCCATAACATCCCATGCTGGCGAAGGAAATCATCAAAAAAGTCCGGCAGATTGAAATCCGGACGCGCCATCTCGTCAACGACGTGTTTGCGGGTGAGTACCATAGCGTCTTCAAGGGGCGTGGCATGGAGTTTCAAGAGGTCCGGGAATACGAACCGGGTGATGATATCCGCACGATTGACTGGAATGTTACCGCGCGCATGGGCCATCCCTTCATTAAAAAATTTAGTGAAGAGCGCGAATTGACGGTAATGCTGTTGGTGGATATCAGTTCGTCCAATCTTTTTGGATCACAGACTCAGTTGAAGAAGGATCTCTCCGCCGAGATTGCCGCCGTTTTGGCTTTTGCTGCGATCCGCAATAACGATCGCGTAGGTTTGATTCTGTTCAGCGACGAAGTCGAAAAATTTCTACCACCCCAAAAAGGCAGCAGCCATGTATTGCGCGTTGTCCGTGATGTGCTTGGTTTTCGTGCACGGCGGCGCGGCACGGCGTTGCTACCGGCTCTTGATTATCTCAACCACATCACCACGCGCAAGACGGTGACGTTCCTCATTAGTGATTTTTTGACGCGGGAAGACTTGAAAGCCACGCTCCGGGCAAGCGCGGCGCGGCATGATCTGATCGCGGTCATCGCCGCCGATCGCAACTTCAGCACCGACCGCGCCATCGCCATGGCCACCTACGCCCGCGGGGTGGGCGCCGACATCTACATGGCCCTGCCGCCGGACTGGGCGCTCTCCTGCACCCCGGAGACGCTGGCCGAGCATTACGCCGCCGTCGCCCGGGTGATGCCGGTGATGCTGGTCACCAATGTCTACGTCGCCCACGGCCAGGCCTTCGGGTTGGAGACCGTGAAACGCGCCATGGAAGCGGAGAACGTCCTCGCCATCAAGGACGACATGTGCGGCGACTTCGCCCACCGCCTCTGCCACCTGGCCTATGGTCGCCTGAACATCATCGCCGGCGGCCTGAAGGAAAACCACATGAACATGTGGCCCTATGGCGTTGACGGCTACCTCTCCACCTTCATCAACATCAAGCCGCAGATCGCCTGGAACTACTGGAACGCCATCCAGGCGAACGACCTCGCCGAGGCCCGCCACATCATCTTCGACATCGACACCCCCTTCTTCGACTACCTGATGACGATCCAGGGCTCCTTCGACGCCGCCCTCCACGCCGTCGACGAACTCTACGGCCGGACCAAACGCTGGCGCCGCAAACCCTACTACTCCCTCAACGACGCGGAAATGGACGCGCTGGCGGCATTCATGCGGGGGATGGGATTGTTATCATAAGTTCACGGTTGCGCTGGTGATGGATGGAGCCAACACGGGGATTGCCAGTATATATGTGGTGGTATAGAATAGGAGATATCATGATATCCCTGCCGCCGGTACAGGCTGCACGCGAGTTCCCGTATACGGGAGGTGAATGCGAATGGCAATGAGTTCATTCAACAAGACATTTGTAATAAAGGACGACAAAACGGCGGACGTGTTGCTCGATGCGGCCAAGGCCGCGGCGACTCGTCCTCCATTGCGAAAAGTTCAATTTGCGGATAAGGACACATTGATCAAGAAACAACCTAAGTGATAAGGTGTGGAGACACGATGGAACTACCTGTCAATGGAAGCAGCGCACTGAAAGCATCAGTCGCTGCTTTTTCGTTTACCTTATAGAGACTCCATGAACTGGTAGAAAGGCTCGGGCGGGAGAACGTGCTGGAAGGCCTTGCGCGTTTTTCCTGCTCTCGTAACGATGATGTGGAGCAGTTCCTGCGGAATCAGGCGCTGCGCTTCGAGGAAGCCCATAAGAGTCGCACGTATTTGCTGGTATGGAACAGATCCTTCGCCACGGATCCCGTACAGCTTGATATCTTCGGGTATTTCACCCTCTTCATTGCCGACCTGTCATTACCTGATGAACTCGCAAAATCAAGGAAGAAAGACCTGCACGGGTTGTTTCATCCGCGAGAAGACAAACTCTTCGGGTATCTGATCGGACAACTGGGGAAAAATGATCCCTACGCCTCGACGCAACTCCAGGATGGTCCGTTCCTGTACGTCGCAATACAGACACTCCAACAACAAATCCAACCGTGGATCGGGGGACGCTTTGTCCTGGTCGAGTGCAAACGCGATGTCGCCGAAGTGATTTCCTATTACCGGGAGTCCGGGTTTTATCTCTTTCCGGAAGATCCTGACGACCCGTTGGCGCAGTTGGTCTATATGCTGTAAGCCCAGCAAGATACAACTTGGTGCCGGATCAATACACAGGCATGAGGGATCGACATGCACGAAAAGAATAGCAAATCCGTCATCGCCTGTGTCTGCGTGCTGCTGCTCTGTTTGAATTGCGGCGCCTATTATGCTGAATTTTCGCCGTTGCTGATCTTCACGATATTCCCTATCGTCGTCATCTGTCCGGTCGCCGTCATCCTGCTGGCGTATACCCTGGCCAGAACAGGCCGGTTGCGCATCACCGATGATCTCATCTCTCACGCCGCGCTCATCGGGCTCGTCACATTCGGCATCCCGTCTATCCGGTATCTGGCCGGAGGATTTGGCGTGTCCGCGCATCCGCTTTCCCCGTTCCTGGCCGTACTGCTCTTCGCGTGTGCGATGTCCATCATCGCCTTCCTTGCCGGCTGGCTCGGTATGGTGCAAACAGCGCAGTTTACGCGCGGCAGGCAACTGCTGTTCATCCTGTTGATCATGACCTGCATCGCGGGTTCACTGTCCTGGCGGGGAGGCGCCCTCATCGAGCGCGGGTTGGGCATGATGTGTTGCAACGTTTATGGTTCGGATCAGGCGGACATCACGCAGCACCCGCGGGTGTCATTACTGATAGATTGTGCGCGGCTTCGTGTTCCGCTACCAAAAACGCTGGTGGATTGGTGTATGGGGGAACCCGGAGAGCGATTGAGCGATCCGCATCAGGACACCTGGATTTATCGTATTGAAGGCTACGATCCTCCCATCGAGATACACTTTACGCAAGAGGGGCATCTCGCGGATCTGGAGATGGGAGGGTTGTAAACGGCCCAGTCCCGAAAGCCTGCCCCGATGAAATCGTGGGGGACGACTGACGCTATCAGGTATGCATAACGATTACACCGCCGCCGGCAACCCCCACTGCGCCCAATCCTCCCGCGCGGGGCCGCAGACGCCGGGGACGCGCAGGGCGGCCTGGCGCATGAGGACGGTGAGCGCTCGTATCGCTGGTACTATACTGACCGCCCCTCGGGTTGTCAATCATCGAAAGAAAGGACCATTACCGCTTACAGCGGATGGGTTTTCAAACCGCTCCTCATCAATACGGTGGGTCAGTCGCCTGCATTTCGGGGCATATTCTGGTATACTATCTCCCATTCATCGTGCCCCCGGAGAGGGATGGGAAGGCTTTATGTATCCTGCAGCGATTCATGGCATAATTGATTCCGCGCTCAAGAAGGTGCTCTTTCTGCGGCGGAACCCGTGGGGGTTCCTGGTCTCCGCCATGCTGGCCGGCGTCTACGTCGGCATCGGCGTGCTCATCGCCTGCGTGGTGGGCGGACCCTTCAGCGCCGAGCACTCGCCGTGGACGAAGCTGCTGATGGGCGGGTCGTTCAGCGTGGCGTTATCGCTGGTCGTCTTCGCCGGCGCCGAGCTCTTCACCAGCAGCAACATGATCATGCCCATCGCCTGGTGGGAACGCAAAAGCACCTTCGGGCAGGTGGTCGCCATCTGGCTGGCCAGTTGGGGCGGCAACCTGCTGGGCGGGCTGTGCTTCGCCGCGCTCATCTACCTCACCGGCGTGCTGAACAGCGGCACCGACGCCGGCTTCGTGCAGACCCTGGCGGTGAAAAAGACCCACCTCTCCATCGTCGAACTGCTCACCCGCGGCGCCTTCTGCAACATGCTGGTCTGCCTCGCCTCCTGGTGCGCCTACCGCATGAAGTCGGAGGTAGGCCGCCTCATCATGATCTTTTGGTGCCTCTACGTCTTCGTCGCCGCCGGCTTCGAGCATAGCGTCGCCAACATGACCCTGCTCACCCTCGCCCTCTTCCAGGCCCCATCGATGGCCGACCCGCACGCCGTCACCGTTCTCGGCATGGGCTACAACCTCCTCTGGGTCTCCCTCGGCAACATCATCGGCGGCATGCTCTTCGTCGGCGCCGCCTACTGGACCATCTGCCACAAAGAGATCACGCTGGACGCCGAAGTACGGGCGGCCGTGCCGGTGGGGGAATAATCAGGGACGGACGTGTACAGAAAATGGCGTTTTTTTACATATCGCCCTGAACATGATAAGCACTTCGCGTTTCTTTATCTACGGTTTGCGTGATCTCATGCGACTTGCATCAACGGGCTGATAACCGCTGTCTGAGCAGGAGTCACCCGCCACATCACGTGCAGGGTCGATGACCGCTCGCGATAACTCGGTGTGTCATGCAGGCTGCACGAATATACGCCAACCGTATCATGAGCAGAGCCGTAAACGCTTGACTATGCTGGAAAAGTCAACCAGCATGAACGAGTATAGTCTACAGTCGTGCAAAGCCGGCCTATGCGAATGACCAGCCGAAGACCGTGGCGTTGCGCATTTTGATTCGCATGCGCACCGGGCCACGGGTGGGGAAGAGCAGCACGGATTTTGGACCGGGTCCGAAGGTGAAAATGTGATCGACGGCATCCACCGGCCCGGTAATGGGCGGAATCTCATCCAGGTGTAACTCATGCAGCGGCATGCCCATCTCGTCCTCGAAAGATACCTGCAAGTAGCCGTCTTCCGCGATGCGGGTATTCAGACCGAGCCGCCCCACCTCCCACGGGAATGGAGACGTGAGCAGTTCGCCTTCCACCTCGCCGGCCGAGTACCCCACCCAGCGGTCGCGTTTGAGCGCAAGCAGATGGATTTGGGTCGAGGTGATAATCGCATCGCGGGTGAGATCAGCCATATTGTGTTTCGCCTGCGAGGTAAAGACATAGAAGAAGAGCTCGTCGCCAACCAGGATGGGCGGGCTCTGCATGGGGCACGTCATCTCGCCGTGGATACCCGCGGGGATGCCGGTACCGGCGACATAGGGACGCCGTGCCAGTTCGCGCTTCCAGTCGATGCCGTCGTAACTGTGCGCCAGCTCCACGTGCAGCGTGCCGGGGGCGACATCGAATACGGTCAACATCCCGATCGTCACGTCCTGGTAGGGGAACCCGGTGATCAGATAAAACTGCTTATCGCGTCCGCGGTTTCCGGGCTGGGCGCCAATAAATTCCTCCAGGTGTTCCGGCACGGCCGGCGCATCGAGATCATCGGTATCCAGCACCACCCGCGGAACGGTCCAATGCACCAGGTCGTCACTGGTGCTGCGTGCGATTTTACGTGAAGCGTGCGCCTCGACTCCGGCATAGGCATACTCCGGGCGAAGATACATCACATACTTGCTGATGCGCGCGTCGTAGTAGAAGGGTGGGGTAAAATCGCCCGGGCCGGGCATGATCGGGCTTTCCGGGTAAAGGGTCCAGCGCAGGCCATCGTCGCTAAAGGCCAGACAGATGCCGCCGATGCGTTCGCGCGGCCAGCCCTGGTACATGGCGGTATAGCGGGCGCGCGCCGCCGGATGCGGGGTGATCGCGTTATCGATGACACAAAACCCATGGGAACCGCCCATGCCGGTCAGATCCATGCCGTTGCCATCGATGTAATAGTCAGTAATGATGGCATTGTTCACCGGCAAATCCGGGGCTGGAATCAGGTCGAGCGCCGGCTTCTCCCAGTGGATGCCGTCGCGCGAAGTCGCCAGGCAGGTGCGGTAGATGATATCGTAAAACCCTTCCGGCATGGGCTTCCCATGCAGGTAATACATGCGCCAGTTGCCCTGCGGATCGCGCAACACGCTGCCATACGCCTGGCCGGGTGCAATTACCGGTTCCGCGCTTTTCAGATACGGCAACTCGATATCCCGCTGCAGAAAACGCGTGTCCTCCAGCAGCCGCGCATCAATCAAGGCATAGGTCCTCATGGTGTACTCCTCACGCTACCCCACCACCGCCTCCGCCATGATCCGAATATTCTCGAAGGGGATGTCCGGTTGCAGGTCCTGGTGGCCGGGGCTGACGACCAGGCCGGGGCCGAGCAGGTCCATCACCCGGTGCACCTCGTCGCGGATCTGTGCCGGTGTGCCGTGGATGAGCAGTTCCTGCACGTCGATGCCGCCGAGGAAGGCGACGCGGCCGCCGAAGTCGCGGGCCAGGGTGGCGGCGTCCATCTCCGCGGCGAGGGGCTGCAGCGGGTTGAGCACGTCGATGCCCGCCGCGATGAAGCGGTCGATGAGTTTATGCACCGCGCCGCAGGAATGGTAGAGCACCTGATAGCCGAAGGCATGGGCCTGCGCGGCGAATTCCTGGTACCAGGGGAACATGAAGCGGTCGAAGAACTCCGGGCTGAGGAACAGGTCGCGCTGCGTGCCCAGGTCATTGGCGAAGAAGAAGCCGTCCAGCAGATCGCCGGCCTGCGTGAAAAAGCGCCGGTTGCCCTCCAGGCAGTATTCGCAAATATGGCGGAAGACGGCGTCCACCACCGCGGGATGGGTGTGCATCTTGATGAACATGTCTTCCATCCCGAAGAGGTCGGCGGCGATGTGGTAGAAGGGCGACCAGATGCCGCTCGCCCGGTAGACGTCGCCGCTGGCGCGCATGGCCTCCAGCGTCTCGGTGAAGTCCAGGTAATCCGGGTTCGGCCACTCGAAGTCCTCCACCTCGGCGGGGTCTTCGCAATCGGCAAACACGTTCGCCGCGCCGAAGACAAGGGGGTCGTCGCCGTTGAGCCGCTGCGGGTCGAACTCCGGCCGGCCGTCGGGATGCTTGTAGGCGCTGACCCAGAAATGGTAGAAGTCATCGCCCAGCATGCGGCGGATGCTCATCTCATCGTCCATGCCGGACTGCCGGTGGTACAGCTCCCAGGTCGCCGGAATGGGGTTGCCCATCCAGAACCCACAACGGTCCGCCGGCTGCCCGGAAAAAATCGTCTTCACGCGTTCACGTCGAGTCATAGATATCTCCTTGCTCTATCAAAGCACTCTTCTTTACAGCCTGATCGGATACGCCCCATACTGCTCGACGGCGCGGTAAAAGGCGGCGATATTCTCAAAAGGGGTATCGAGCTGGATATTGTGGGTGGGGGCGAGGAGGAAACCGCCGCCCGGGGCGCAGGTGCGGATGCGCTCGCGCACCTCCTGCTCGACCTCGATCACCCCCTTGAAGGGCAGGGTGCTCTGCGTGCTCACGGTGCCCCAGAGGGCGATGCGCGTGCCGTAGCGCGCCTTGATGGCGGCCGGGTCCATCGACTCCGGCTGGATCGGGTTGAGCAGATCGACGCCGACGTCGATGAGGTCGTCGATGATCGGCTCTATGTACCCGTCGCTGTGAAAGGCGATCTTCACGTCGCGCTTGCGCGCGCGCAACGCGTCGATCATGGCGCCCATTTTCGGCTTGATCATCTCGCGGAACAGCGCCGGGGAGAAGATCATCTGGTGCTCCGCCCCGTAATCATCCGCCAGCCAGAGGATGTCCACGCCGCGATCGATGAGCTTGAGACCGAGCTGCAGGTGGTAGTCGACGGTCATGTCCATCACGTGGTGGGCCAGGTCTTTGTTCTCCATCAGATCGATCAGGCTCTGCTCCATGCCGCGCAGGTATTTCAGCGCTTCGAAGATAGAGCAATCGATGATGCCGCAGATATACTTCTCGCGGCCATAGCGCGCAATGATCGCCTCCGCGTAGCCCATATCCTCGTCATCGGGATTCGGCGGGCGATACGTCTCGAGGCTGCGGTCGTCGGCGAGGGGATGCCCGACGATTTCCGTGTAGTAGCCGGGCCCGTTGATGGTGGCGTAGGGCGCCTTCCGCCAGGTGATGCCCCAGGCGTCCTGATAACTCTCGGCGGGGGTATCGCGGTAGTACCCGGTGGACATGCCGTAGGTCAGCAGCAGCATGTCATGCCCGAAGAGGATGTCCAGTTCCGTCATCCCCTGGTACTTCAACTCGATATCCTGTCCGATGCCGGCCAGCGCCGCCGCATGCCGCTGCTGCAAGGCCAGCGCCACCTCGGGCACGAACGTCGCCATGTACGGCACCCGGTCCGGCTCCTCGTGCGCCATCGCCATCTGCATGCGCTCTTTCGATGTCATTATCATCGCCTCCGCGGGGAATGCACTCGCCAACCAGTCTAGCCCGGATTATTCATGATGTAAAGGACTGCCGGGCTAGCTGAGCATTATTCGAAATGGTTATGAAAAATGCAGGCTAGCAGAATGGCCCTTGTGATTCAATATTACGCCATTCCCCCTCGTTAGCCCATAGAAGAAAGTGCAAACAAAGTTAATAAAACACCGAACAAACGCTTGACTTTTTCACCAAAATGTGCTATACTAGATGAACAATTGAGATTGATCGCGCTTTGCGTGCCTTACCCATCCCCTTCGGGGGGTGCGAGGGCACGCCTTTTGTTTTGGTAAGGAGAAAATATGTCCGACGAACAGGTCACGCGGATGCTCACCGATCACGAAGCACGCATCAAAGTGCTGGAAAAGATCCACGAGAAACTCGACCGGATTCTCACCTCGGTCACGCGCCTGGAAACCCGCGCGGAGAACCAGCACACACCGGACACCTGCGAACTGCGCCGCCAGGTCACCGACCACGAAAAGCGCCTGCGCGCGCTGGAGGGGCATGAAGGCAAAACCCAGGGCGGCCTCGCCGTCGCCGGCAAAATCCTCCCCTACGCCCTCGCCCTCCTCGCCTTCCTCGCCGGTCTGCTGCTCAAGCATCTGATCGGATATTAGGTCTGTTCCTGCCCGCGGACGCCGGATCTTCCCCCCGACCATGGCCTGCCTTGACGATAAATCGTCGAGCTACTGAGCAGAGCCGGATGAATCCGGCAATAGCTTGAGATTCCATCGTTAGCCCCATTCATGGGGCGTAGCTTAGTAGCCAGACGATTTATCGTCTGGACGGGTGCTCGGAATGCTCTTCGTTGGCGCATAGGAGGGGCTGGAGGTGGAGTCCACGGACAGGCAAGGGCAGAGCAAGAGCAAGGGTAACTGAAACAGTTCTCCCTTCCCCTGTCGCAACGGGGGAAGGGCTGGGGATAGGGGTTCTTTCCCCAGCTACCGAGGGAATCGGTGAAACCGTTACGAGCAAACGACGCTATTTTCAGAGCAAGAGTAAAAAAACGCATATCCAGATCAATCAGGAGGCAACCCATGAACCTGCGTACTACCGGCCAGCAAGCTGGCCCACCCATCGGCAAACCGGTCGTCATCGACCCGGTGCTCGTTACGCCGGCGGTGCCCGTCTATTTCGCCGGCGACCACGGCCCCGTGCCCGTCACCGGTCCCATCTACTGCTCGCGCCTCTTCGCGACGACCGTCATCGCCAAGCAGGAGGCCTGGGCGCTGCATCATCACTTCGCGCT
>Ga0073936_10011593_pt1 | contig 10642 bp, 9 predicted proteins | sample AliMusrvi5mmetaG_FD_87041 | JGI IMG/M metagenome (GOLD analysis project Ga0073936, IMG submission 87041) | Freshwater lake bacterial and archeal communities from Alinen Mustajarvi, Finland, to study Microbial Dark Matter (Phase II) - Alinen... | ecosystem: Environmental > Aquatic > Freshwater >... | reverse complement strand
CGTCGTTCCGGCAGGGATCGCCGGAACCTAGGCTCCATGGATGGCATAGATTGTTGGCATCCCTGCAATCTGGATTCCGGCGGTCCATGCCGGAATGACGGCTTAACTTAATGGCAGTGACGCGGAGCGTGGGAACGATATACCGTTGAATGAAGTCATTGAAAAGGTACACGCTTACGAGAAGCTTGTTCGTGAGTAAGCGTTCACCTCCCCTGCCTTTTCCTGGGAGCGCGGCCATCTTGGCCGCCAATTCAGCAGGCGAGACGCCCGCGCTCCCAGGGGGAGTGAACGCTTACGTTCGTGATGGGTTCATGGATACGGAAGCTGGGTGCTAGTTGAAGGCACAACTTGACAGAGTCGGCTATGAAATCCCCGAACCTGATCTCGCTCTGTGGAAATTCCTTGGTCAGCGGGCAGGAAGCTTCAAAGCGTGATTGAGCTTCAGCACCGTACCACGATTCCCCCAAGGCTGAATGAATTTTTAGAGTCCAACCTTCACGCTGACCCTGATGTTTTTGAAGCTCAGGCATTTCAACCTATCAATAAAGCAATTAAAAAATGCCTGAATGAAGACCAAGGAAGTTTGTGTGTCTATTGCGAAACCCATCTTGCAGCGGAAAATAGGCAAATTGATCACATCAAGCCTAAGAAAGACCATCCGCAGTTGGCTTTCACTTATACCAACTTCGCGCACAGTTGCATCAACGACAAAACTTGCGGGCAAAAGAAGAAAGGCGGTTTATTGCCCATAGAACCCGGCTTAGGCTGTAACGATCAATTCATGTTAAGCACGAATGGAGTGCAAGGCTTGCCTTGCGAAGTTCCCAACTACCTGTAAATCCAAGCAAGGCAAGCCTTGCACTCCCGGCCATTCTCATTTTCGCTCGTTCCCAAGCTGCTTAGGAATGGGGTTGCTGAAGTTCCAGCTTCCCGAAGAACGGCCAAGCAGGAGCTTGCAAGATAAGAGTTCCCAAGCAGGAACTCTCATCGTTATTCACAAGTGTACGGAAGCCTATTTATACCAACCCGAAGGATTGCCAGCTCACGCCGGGGGTTGAGCGAAGCGACACCCCCGGTTTGAGGTCGGATACCGCATTCGACCCCGGAGGAGTCGCAGATTATTTGATGTTGTAAACGCTGTATTTGCCAGTTCGATTTATTTCGGCTAAAGTCGTAACTTTACCCAAAAGCTTTGAACAACATGAGCAACCCACCATTCGATCTAGAAACCATCAAAGCCGGACTTGCCGGTCAAAATCCACGCGACATCCTCAAAGCCGCGCTGGCGCATTTTGACAATATTGCGGTTTCTTTCAGCGGTGCGGAAGACGTGGTGTTGGTCGATATGGCTGCCAAACTGAAACCGGGCATCAATGTCTTTTGTTTGGACACCGGCAGGCTGCACCCGGAAACTTACCGCTTCATTGAAAAGGTGCGGGGACGTTATGACATTAAGTTGGAAGTCCTGATGCCTCCCCATCAAGATTTGGAAAGCTTGGTCAAAGCAAAGGGGCTGTTCAGCTTCTATGATGATGGTCATACTGAGTGTTGTGGCATCCGCAAGGTTGCGCCCTTGCGCCGTCGGCTTTCCACCCTTGACGCTTGGATAACCGGCCAACGCCGCGACCAGAACCCTACCCGGTTGGCATTGGATGAGATGGAACTGGATTCAAGCTTTTCTGCACCCGGCAAACCGCTGTACAAATTCAATCCCTTGGCTAATTGGACTTCTGCCCAAGTGTGGGATTACATCGAGGTTTTCGACGTACCCTACAACGAGCTGCATGGCAAAGGTTATGTCAGCATCGGTTGTGAACCCTGCACACGCCCGGTGTTGCCCAACCAGCACGAACGTGCAGGGCGTTGGTGGTGGGAAGATGCCACCAAAAAGGAATGTGGACTCCATGCCGGGAATTTAGGTTCTTGACCAACCTATCATTGCCCATAGTCATTGCAGCACCATCAATTTACTTGGTGATTTGTGCGTTAGCGGGTGCATTGGTGGCGTACCCGATGCACTTAGTCTTTGCCGATGCGGTCGATTTCCAAGCGCTGGTTTACAAGACCGCCGAAATATTCATGGCCCTGAGCCTAATCCCAATCGGTCAGAGGCTAGGCATGGGAAAGGTGGATATTGCCCTTGTCGGTCCTTTTAGACTGCTGCTTAGCCAAGTATTGCGAGGGTTTGGCTGGGGTGCCCTCATGATGGGTATCCATGTTTTAGTCTTGGTTTTGCTTGATGTGCGTGTGCTTAACCCTGAAAAGCTGCAATTAGCCAGAATTATTAGTTTATCTTGCAAGGGGGTTCTAATCGGCCTTGCAATCGCATCGCTGGAAGAACCGATTTTCAGAGGCTTCCTGCTTGGTTTTTTTCTGCGAAAAACGAATCGAGTCAATGCCGTACTCGTTTCTTCGTGTTATTTTGCCGGGCTGCATTTTCTCAGCACCGATATGCGGCCGGAATTTGCCGAAGTGCATTGGGACACGGGTTTTGTCATTGTCATGGATGCTTTCAGCCATCTTTTTCGTATACACTTCGACTCTTTCGTTGCCTTGTTTGCTGCGGGTGCTTTTCTCGCTTGTGTAAGGCTGTATTTTCCACAGTCGGGTTTGAGTTATTGCATAGGCATACATGCGGGTTGGGTGTTTATTATCAAGGCCACCAATCCATTGACTATTCGTAGCATAGTCTCTCCTTTGCAAAATATTGTCAGTGGCTTTGACGGTAACATAGGCTACCTTTCGGCATCTTGGACGACAGTGTTGATTATTTTGCTACTAATAAAAATGAACAGAATACAAATTTGATATGGATACCCATTCCTGCAATGAGAATTTAGGCAAGCGATCTTTACCGATCCTGGCAATCGGCAGTGTGCTGCTCCTGACCATTATTCGGCTGATCCTAGCAGGCAAAACCGAACTGATACCGGAAGAATCCTATTATTGGACTTATAGCCAGCATCCAGCCCTAAGCTATTTCGACCACCCCCCCATGGTGGCTTGGATGATTGCCCTTGGGACGGGAGTGTTCGGAAACACTGAGTTAGGGGTACGCATTGCTACGATAACCCTTTGGCCTGCCTCGGCTGTTTTGCTTTTCTTAACCGGTAGCTCATGGTTTGGCATTAAGACCGCTTCCCTAGCGGTGTTGTTATTTTGTCTCTGCCCGGTATTTGTCGGGGTTGGCTTTATTGTGACTCCCGATTCCCCATTGGTTTTTTTTTGGTTGCTTACTTTGTATGCAGTCACCAAAGCACTGTCTAGTAGTCGTAGTGTATTTTGGCTTTTGGCTGGCCTTGGGTTTGGTTGTGCCATGCTGTCAAAATACACGGCAGTGATGCTGGCAGCTTCCTTGTTTTTGTTTTTATTGTTATCGCAGAATTATCGGTTTTGGTTGTTGCGTTATCCACCTTGGCTGGCGTTACTGATAGGAATTGCAGTGTTCAGTCCGGTTATAATCTGGAATTCCCAGCACCAATGGGCATCGTTTCTTTTCCAATCGACCCGGACCGAAGTTGGCAATAATGACCCACTCCGTGTGGAATCGGGCACCTTCTGGTTATATCAACTTTGGGCCTTGACACCGCTGATGTTTGGTTTGTTTGCCTACACGTTGGCACCGGCAATCCGGCGCGGTTGGATTAAGCGTGAGGACAATTGGAACTTTTCCATGTCGTTTGCGCTACCTCTTTTTCTGGTTTTTGTGTTGGCCAGCTTTAAAACCAAAGGCCATATTAACTGGACCGCTCCGGCCTATTTGTCTTGGTCTCTAGCCGCTGCCGCCGTTTTTTTGCAAGTTGAAGACATCTGGCGCACTCTCCGTCCATCCCTCTGGCGCTTGATGGTTGGAGTTGCCGTGGTCCTATGCGTCTCGACGAATGCCTTGGTCCACACGAGTTTAGCCTTGGGCGTTCCGCAGCGTTTCGCCTTAAAAAGTGCCGGTGGTTGGCAAAGCCTGTCACGCGAAGTCAACAATGCCCGGATAGAGCTTGACCAGAGCACCGGAAAACAGGCTTTCATTCTCGGTGCGGACAAATACAACATCGCCGCAGAGACGGGGTTCTATTTGCGGGAGCCTGTGGATATCGTCAACGATTACGCGCTTGGCACGGGTGGCCTAGGTTATCGTTTTTGGATGGATTTAAAAAAACTCGAAGGACGGCCAGCCATCGTTATTTTTGAGCAGGACAAAATGGGGCCATTCTCACTTGCTTGGATCAAGCAACATTTTGCAAGGGTTGGCGAATTGGAACCTGTGGAAGTAAAAGGCGATGGTTTACAGACACGCAAGGTTTATCTGTTAAGGTGTTATGACTATAGCTACAGCGCTTTCAACATCAGATAGTTATTTAGCAAATATACGCCCCCATATCGGCAAAGGGTTGCCGACCTACTGCGTATCAAGGACTGTAGGGCGGCAACCCTTTGCCGCCAACTATTTCAAAACATAAACAAAGTAATCAATTGTCATTAAAAACGCTGTATTTGCAATAGCACAAAACCTATTAACTAACTTGTGATGTTGAAAACGCTGTAATGAAAATGATTTCCGCATTCCTATCAAAACCGGGTGGCAGGGAAATTAACCAAGATGCCATCGGCTTTCTTCCTGCCAAGGCGAGCCTAGGTTGCTGGGTGGTTGCCGATGGGCGTAGTGAATTAGCCGCAAAACAGGCAGTCCAAGAAATCCTGGATAATTTTGAAGCCAATCCAGCAATTTCACAGCCTGTATTGGTGCGGGTAATGGAATGGGTGCAAAAGCACATTCTTGTTCTACAAGCCACGCAAAAATCGAATGTCCCTTTATCCTCCGCAGTCGCCATAATTTGCGCCGGTGGATTGTCGGCACTTTGGGCGCATGTGGGCAATGTTAGAATTTACGTGTTCCGTAATGGTGAAATCATTTCGCAAACTAAGGATCACAGTGTCTCGCAGGCGCTTGTCGATGCGGGTAAACTTTCTCCGGCGGAAATCCGCACACATGAAGAACGCCGTCTCTTGCTTCGCTCCCTAGGCACACCGGGAGGGATGCGCCCCAGCATTCTGGAAAACCGCTTTAAGTTAATGCCGGACGATTTGTTTTTGATTTGCACCGATGGATTTTGGGAGTATGTCACTGAACTGGAAATGCAGGCCGACTGGTGTAAAAGCGTAGACTTGCAGGAATGGCTGCAACGGATGGAGATGCGTATTCTGCTGGCAGCCCCGCCTGACCATGATAATTACAGTGCAATAGCGTTGATGGCGGAGCCTTGACCGTGGTCGTGGGCATCAAGTTGGGTGGAGCCCAAATATTGGGAAAACGGGAAGAACAACAAGATGCTATCGCTTTTTCGGACAAAGAGGATAGAGAGTTTGTTGAGCACGGTGGTATATTGGCTGTTGTCGCCGATGGCATAGGCGGTCACGCCCATGGTGGCGGCGCTAGCCGCAGGGCGGTCATGGCATTCAGACGGGATTACAACGCCAAACCCCGAATGGCTAGTATACCGGATGCTCTTAACCATGCCATGGATCAGGCCAACCAAGCAGTGCTGAAATTTGCAGAAAACAAAGGTGTATCCGACAATTGTGGCACAACCCTAATTGCCACAGTGGTGCATCCGGATTCGTCTTCCCTTTATTGGTGTGGTGTCGGGGACAGCCGGTTGTATTTTTTTCGCAATGGGCAGATTGCCCAATTCACATCCGATGCCAACTACGGCTCTCAACTTATCAAAAAAGTCGCGCGAGGCGATCTGTCACGCGAAGGTTTAAGTTTAGAGGGAAACCACTATAAACTCACTAGTTATTTAGGCATCAGGAAGCTCGTCAACATTGACCATAGCATCCGGCCTTTTCCACTGCACGAAGGCGACATACTGTTACTTTGCACCGATGGCGTTTACCAAGCGCTAACCACAGAAGAGCTAGTGGAATGTCTGTTGGATGAACCGGAATTGGCAAGCGAAAAGTTAGTCCAGATGGTATTGAAAAAAGACTTTGAAAATCAGGACAACGCCACCGTGGCGATTCTTGCCTACGGCTTTATTGAATCGAAGAGGATAGTATTGCCTAAAACAACTACAATTAATCAAAGCAATGAAGCGGAAAGCAAAAACGAAAAGACTAAAGCTTCCCCAACTATAAAAATTGGAAGGTCACTGCTTTGGGGCATCATTGCTTTTGGTTTGTTAATATTGACAGTATTGGCATGGCTCAGCCTGAAAAATGATAACGCGGATGAAGAAAACAAAGCGGGTACAATCAGAACACCGGTATTGAAACAGTCGGTTGAACCTAAGAAACCAAGACCAAACAACGTTTTAAAAACTAAATAGCAATGCGGAGTTTCCGCGACTGCGCATTACAGGTATCATTACCCCGATGTATCCAGCAGCATTTCGCGAATGACCACTACAAATGCCTTAGCGTGAGTTTCACGCAAACATGCAGCCCAAGCTTAATAATCTATGCAATACCACTTGACCAACACCGACGGCAAAGCCCGTCTCGGAGAACTCGTGTTTCCCCGTGGCAAGGTGGCGACCCCCGCCTTCATGCCAGTGGGGACTTATGGAACCGTCAAGGCATTGACACCGGAAGAAGTCCGCTCGATTGGGGCCGAAATCATCTTGGGCAATACCTTCCATTTAATGCTTCGCCCCGGCATGGAAGTCATCCGCGCCCATGGTGGCTTGCATGGTTTCATGCACTGGGAGGGTCCGATCTTGACCGACTCCGGCGGCTTCCAGGTATTTAGCCTAGGGGGAATGCGCAAGATTACGGAAGCCGGGGTGAAATTCCGTTCACCCGTGGACGGTAGCCCGATTTTCATGGGTCCAGAGGAATCCATGGCGGTGCAGCGTGACTTGGGTTCTGACATTGTGATGATTTTCGACGAATGCACCCCTTACCCTGCCACCTATGCGGAGGCTAGGGCTTCGATGGAGTTGTCCTTGCGCTGGGCAGAACGCAGCAAAGCGGCGCATTCCGATAATTTGTCCGCGCTGTTTGGCATTGTCCAAGGCGGGGTCTACGATGATCTGCGGCTGGAATCATCGAACGGCTTACAGCAGATTGGCTTTGACGGTTTCGCCATCGGTGGCCTGTCGGTGGGCGAACCCAAGGAAGATCGTCGGCGTGTGCTAGAAACGCTGCTGCCACACTTGCCAAACGACAAGCCGCGCTATCTGATGGGTGTCGGGACACCGGAGGATATTGTCGAGGCCGTTTGCTTGGGGCTGGATATGTTTGATTGCGTGATGCCCACCCGCAACGCCCGCAATGGGCATTTATTCACCCGCCAAGGTGTCATCCGCATACGCAATAGCCAATATCAAAACGATACCCGGCCTTTGGATGAAACTTGCGGCTGCTATACTTGCCGTAATTACAGCCGTGCCTATTTGCGCCATCTGGACAAATGTGGCGAGATGCTAGGCGCACGTTTGAACACCATTCATAACCTGTACTACTATCAGTGGCTTATGGCAGGTCTGCGGGAGGCAATCGGAAGCGGTGAATTGAAGGAGTTCGCCGTGGATTTTTATCAACAACGCAGAAATGTTGCCCCAGATGTGTGATAATAGGCGGATTTACAATATTACACGAGACTGAAACGATGAGTTTTTTCCTTGCCGATGCGTTTGCCGAAGCGGCAACCCCCCCCCAATCCCCTTTTGAAATGGCGCTTCCCTTCCTGATTTTGGTGGCGTTTTTTTTCTTGTTTGTCGTACCGCAATGGAGACGGGGAAGGGAGCAAAAAAAGCTTCTTGAATCCCTTGCCAAAGGTGCCGAGGTAGTCACTAGCGGGGGCATTTTAGGGCGGATTGTCGATGTCGATGACAATTTCGTGCTATTGGAAGTGAATGAGGATGTGCAAATCAATGTGCAAAAACACTCAGTCACTCATTTGATGCCCAAGGGTACCTATAAAGCCAGAAAAAGAAGTGAAAAATAGGGCTTAGGCTCGCTCCCTCCTTGCCCTTACCCGGGCAACCCTTTTAGAAACGAAGAGACAGGCTGTTTAACATGCGCAACCGCTATCCCGTTTGGGTAAATTTGCTGATCCTGACTGTGTTAGCTTTTGGGATTATTTATTCGTTGCCCAATTTCTATGGCGAGGATCCTTCCGTACAGCTTTCACCTAGCCGTAACGCGAAAATAGACCAAGGCATCCAGGATCAGATCAAAAAGCTGCTGGGCGACAACGGTTTGAAGGTGAAGGCATCGGAATTGAATGACAAGCGGATTTTGGTGCGTTTCAACGATACTGACACGCAGATCAAGGCCGAGGAATTGCTAAAAAGCAATATGGGCGACAACTACAGTGTGGCGCTCAACTTGGCACCGTCCACGCCCGCTTGGTTACGTGCCATCAATGCCAAACCCATGTACTTGGGGCTAGATTTGCGCGGCGGTGTACATTTCATGCTGCAAGTGGACATGGACGCAGCGGTGTCGCAGGCTTTGGACCGTTATTCCGAGGATATTCGCACCAATTTGCGTGAAGGCAAAATCCGTTATCTTTCAGTGGATCGCGACAAGTCAGTCATTTCGGTCAAGTTCCAGGATGCCCAGACCTTAGCCCAAGGACGCGATGCCATCAAAAAGGAACTGCGTGGTTTGGTGTTAAACGTGATAGAACCTGAACTCACCATTGAAGCGAGAATGTCGGAACCGGAAATTCGTGAGAAGCGCAAGCAAGCATTGGCACAAAACATCATCATTCTGCGCAACCGCGTCAATGAACTAGGCGTGGCTGAGCCGGTCATCCAGCAACAAGGCGAAGACCGCATCGTGGTCCAGTTGCCAGGTGTGCAGGATACCGCCCGTGCCAAAGAAATTTTGGGTGCCACGGCAACCTTGGAATTTAGGCTGGTGGACAGCGAACATGCCATCGGACCTGACGGTAAGGCTCCCTTGGGTGCGAGGGTTTACAATGACCGTAGAGGTAGGCCGTTGTTGTTGCAGCGGAAGATTATCGTCACTGGCGACCAAGTGGTTGATGCTTCCTCTGGGTTGGACCAGACATCCGGCTCTCCCGCTGTATTCATCAGTCTGAACGGTGCCGGTGCCAAGAAAATGGCCGATACCACCAAAGAAAACGTAGGCAAGGCCATGGCCGTGGTCTTTATCGAAAACAAGAGCGAAACCAAGGAAGTCAACGGACAGAAGCTTACCACCAAGAAAAAAGTGGAGGAGGTCATTAACGTTGCCACTATCCGGGATCGATTCAGCAAGCGTTTCCAGATCACAGGTTTGGATACCACGGAAGAAGCCCGTAATTTGGCCTTGTTATTACGTGCGGGTGCCTTGGCTGCGCCAATGGATATCGTCGAAGAGCGCACGGTGGGTCCAAGCTTGGGTAAGGAAAACATTGCCCAAGGCGAACGTTCGTTCATAATAGGCTTCGCATTAGTCGCCACCGTAGTGTTGGCTTACTACTGGGTATTTGGTGTCATTGCCTTCCTCACCCTAGTATTCAACATGGCCCTGATTATGGCGATCCTGTCATCTTTCCAGGCCACTTTGACTTTGCCGGGCATCGCCGGTTTCACGCTCACAGTGGGTATGGCGGTGGATGCCAACGTGTTGATCTACGAACGCATCAAGGAGGAACTGCGTAACGGAAACTCGCCACAAGCGGCGATTTATGCAGGCTTCGATAGGGCGTTTACCACCATTTTCGACTCTCATATCACCAACCTGTTGGCCGCCGTGATGTTGTTTGGGATCGGTTCCGGCCCGGTCAAGGGCTTTGCTGTCACCTTGACCATCGGTATTATCACGTCACTGTTTACCGCAGTGACCTGTACCCGCATGATGGTTAATTGGATTTACGGCGAGAAACGCGGCGTCAAACTCTTGATTGGATGGGGCTCAAAATGAATGCTAACACTAGACTAAACACCCAAAAAAGAGAGGCACAGCCTCACTTGTATAAAATCGACTTCCTCGGCAAGCGTTATGTCGCGGTTTGGGCATCGGTTATCTTAAGCATTGCCGCATTGGTTTCATTGAGTGTGCAGGGACTGAATTTTGCCATTGACTTTACGGGTGGAACCGTGGTCGAAGTCAAATTCAAAGAACCTGCCAATGTGAACCAAATTCGCCTGAACTTGGAGGCGGATGGTTTCAACAGCCCGATGGTGCAATTGTTCGGCACGTCCCGCGATGTATTGATCCGCCTGGCACCGCAGTCTGGAGTTGTCGGCAGTGACCTGAAAAGCCGCGTGATGGGAATTCTAAATAAAGATGCTACCAATTCTGCGGAAATGCATCGCATCGAGTTCGTCGGGCCGCAAGTGGGCGATGATTTGGTGACCGATAGCGGACTCGCCTTGCTCTATGCTTCCATCGGCATTCTCATTTATGTCGCCCTACGATTCGAATATCGTTTCGCTTTGGGTGCCATTCTCGCCACCTTGCATGACGTGGTGATGATCCTGGGGTTTTTCTCGGTTTTGCAATTGGAGTTTGACCTGAGTGTGTTGGCCGCTGTGCTGACTATCATGGGTTACTCGCTGAACGACACCATTGTCGTGTTCGACCGTATCCGGGAAAACTTCCGCAAACTCCGTCGGGGCGACGTGATAGAAGTGATGAACATCTCCATCAACGAGACCTTAAGCCGAACTTTAATGACTTCGTTCCT
>Ga0073936_10011592_pt1 | contig 10642 bp, 8 predicted proteins | sample AliMusrvi5mmetaG_FD_87041 | JGI IMG/M metagenome (GOLD analysis project Ga0073936, IMG submission 87041) | Freshwater lake bacterial and archeal communities from Alinen Mustajarvi, Finland, to study Microbial Dark Matter (Phase II) - Alinen... | ecosystem: Environmental > Aquatic > Freshwater >... | reverse complement strand
GCCGGGTACCGCCAGACGCTGCTCGTCGCCCTGCGCGAGGTGGAGGACGCCCTCGCCGATCTCAAAGGACTGGCGCTCTCCCGCACGGCACTCGATGCGGCCCTGGCCAGTTCCATCGACACTCGCCAACTCTCACAGGAACGCTACAACCAAGGCCTCACCAGCTACCTCGAAGTCGTTGACGCCGACCGCACCGTGCTCCAAACCCGCCTCGCCCTCAGCGCGGTGGATGCCCAGCAGCGCATCTCCCTGGCCGCCCTTGCCAAAGCCCTCGGAGGCGGCTGGAAGTCGCATCATAGTCCCTGATGGCCTGAGTCCGCTGGCCAAGGAAGAACGATTCAAGGAACGCCGACAACCCAGGACTAAGGACAATCCGGTGATAGTCGGACGCTTTTACCCAAAAAAGGTCCAAGGGCAACGTCAGGGCGGCTATGACGGATTTGAATATGTGGATAGTTTGCAGAATAAAGGATGACTGTTTCTTGAGCACGCTTTCGAAATCAGCATCAGAACTCAGTGTTCTGACCTCAATAGAGCCAAATTTGGGAGCAAATTGGATTCCCTGAATTTTCAGTAAAACGGCGACTCGCCCGCGTCTTCATCCCGGAGGGATTACAGCCATTAGCCCGGGGTTGAGGCACGCCAGCGACGAATACCCCGCGCCTCCGAAACCTCTAACATTTGCACCCTGAAGGGGTACCAGATACGGGGAGGTGCTTCAATAGCGGCACCCGCTGCAACCCCTGCCAGGGACGGATTCCGGTGGATCTCTCAATCCCGGGGGGGGCGGCCTCATTGCGGCCTCGACCCCGGGCTAATGACTGCCATCCCTCCAGGATGCCTCAAAGAGAGAATCCTACAGGCTCGACAGCATGGCGATTTTGAGGTCGAACGCTGAGTTCTGAGCGTTGTGCCAATCTATTTTTGAACCCCTAACAGAACGCCTCAGGTTTCTAATCAATTCTGTTGACGGCGTGGGCATGTCGGCCTATCAGCTATTCAGTCCGATGAAAGCAATCATCACGATGAGTTGTGGCTGTCATGGCCTTTACAGCATTCGTCCGCTCTCAGGATGTTGAATACGCCGCTGTCGCCCCTTAGACAACTGCCGCTCCAGTTGCATTGCCCGCCATCGCCCGCATCCTGAGTTATAGGGCCGTAAATCATGTCTCATGAATCGCCGTCTATTTGATAGCATCGAGCGCGAGGTTCAACTTGAGGACATTCACACCGTCCACACCGAGAAGTCCGAAGGCCGCCCGGTCGGTGTTGGAGGCGATAAGAACCGTGACTTTTTCCGGCGACAACGTGCGGGCTTTGGCCACACGGGCGACTTGCAGCGCGGCGTTGGCTAGGCTGATGTGTGGGTCGAGGCCGCTGGCCGATGCGGTGACGGCGTCGGCCGGAACCTGCTGGTCAGGGGCGAGTCTGTTGCTGGTTCGATAGGCCACCACACGCTCTTTGATAGAGTCGGCTAATTTGCGCGAAGTAGGGCCGAAGTTGCTGCCGCCGGAGTTGATCGCGTCGTAGCCGTTCGCACCCGCCGCCGAGGGCCGGGGGTGAAAGTATCCGTCGCCACTGAAATTCTGGCCGAGCAATGACGATCCGATGATGACGCCGTGTTTGTCCACCAGCAGGCTGCCGTCCGCCTGGCGGGCAAATGCAAGTTTTGCCATACCTGTGACGGCGAGTGGATAGAAGCCGCAGCAAACCACGGCAATGACGAGGGTTGATACGAGGGCGGGACGGATATCAGTGATGATGTTTTTCATATCAGGCTAGGTTGAGGGTGGTGATGACGATATCGACGGCCTTTATGCCGATGAAGGGAATGACAAGTCCGCCGAGGCCATAGATAAGAAGGTTGCGACGCAGCACGGCGACCGCGCCGAGTGGCCGGTAAGCGACTCCCCTGAGTGCCAACGGGATGAGCGCGACGATGATGAGTGCGTTGAAAATAACCGCGCTTAGAATCGCACTCTGCGGCGAGCCTAGTTTCATCACATTGAGTGCCGCCATCGCTGGAAAGGACACCATAAGCATCGCCGGAATGATCGCGAAGTATTTGGCGACGTCATTGGCAATCGAAAATGTGGTTAGAGAACCGCGGGTCATCAGCAATTGTTTGCCAATCTCGACGATCTCGATGAGCTTGGTCGGATTGCTATCCAAATCGACCATGTTGCCGGCTTCGCGAGCGGCCTGGGTGCCGGTGTTCATGGCGACACCGACATCCGCCTGTGCCAGCGCCGGCGCGTCATTGGTGCCGTCCCCGGTCATGGCCACCAGATGGCCGGCCGCCTGCTCGAAGCGAATGCGCTTGAGCTTGTCTTCTGGAGTGGCCTGGGCCAAGAAGTCATCCACTCCGGCCTCGGCGGCGATGGCTGCGGCGGTGAGTGGATTGTCGCCGGTAATCATGAGAGTGCGGATACCCATACTTCGGAGTTGGGCGAAACGTTCTTTGATGCCACCTTTGACCACATCCTTCAACTCCACCACGCCTAACACCTTGGGACCATCCGAGACCACCAGCGGCGTGCGCCCGGCGAGGGCCGCCGCAGCCACAGCCTGCTCCACTTCTGTCGGGAAAAGACCATCCTGTTGCCTGACCCATTGTTTGATGGAATCGGCGGCACCCTTGCGAACGCTGCGGCCATCAATGTCCACTCCGCTCATGCGGGTCTGGGCGGTGAACGGCACAAAAGTGGCGTGGGGTTGTAGCAACTCGCGGCCGCGGATGTTGAACTTCTCCTTGGCCAGTACTACGATGCTTCGGCCTTCGGGAGTCTCATCGGCGAGCGACGCCAGTTGCGCCGCGTCAGCCAACTCCTGCTCAGTAACGCCAGGCGCGGGCACGAAATCCGATGCCATTCGGTTGCCGATGGTGATGGTGCCGGTCTTGTCTAACATAAGAACATCAATATCACCCGCCGCCTCCACAGCACGGCCGCTGGTGGCCATCACGTTGCGACGGATCAGACGGTCGATGCCGCTGATGCCGATAGCGCTGAGCAGGCCGCCGATGGTAGTGGGGATCAAACAGACCAACAAGGCTACGAGCACCGGAGTGGTGAACTCGATGCCCGCATAGCTGCCGAAGGGCTTGAGAGTGATGCACACTAGCAGGAAAATCAGAGTGAGCGCCGAAAGCAGGATGGTCAGCGCGATTTCGTTGGGTGTCTTCTGGCGCTTGGCGCCCTCCACCATGGAAATCATTCGGTCTAGGAATGTGTTACCTCGTTCCGAAGTTATTCGAATCACAATGCGGTCACTGATGACACATGTGCCGCCGGTGACCGCGCTGCGATCACCGCCGCTTTCGCGGATGACCGGCGCGCTTTCGCCGGTGATGGCGGCTTCATCCACACTGGCGATGCCTTCGATCACATCACCATCGGCGGGGATCACGTCGCCGGTCTCACACACGACCAGATCGCCTTTTTCGAGGATGGCAGCAGCGATCCGTTCCTCCTTGGTGCCGCGCAGGCGGCGGGCCTGAGTGTCTTTGCGGGCCTTGCGCAGGCTATCGGCCTGAGCCTTGCCGCGGCCCTCGGCGACGGCTTCGGCGAAGTTAGCGAACAGGACAGTGAACCAGAGCCAGACGGCGAGCTGGAGAATGAATCCCCGGTCCACGCTGGAGGTAAATATGGCCACGGTGGTTAGGACGGCGCCGATCTGGGTAACGAACATCACCGGGTTTTTGATCATGAGCCGGGGATCGAGCTTGCGGCACGCATCACCGATGGCGGGTATGATGATCGACTTGTCAAATAGGGATGGATTGGTATGGGACATGGCTGAACTCCACCCTGCACCGTTTTTCGCGCTGGGGTAATCAATAGGGTGGTGCTAGGCGTAAAAAAATCGTAAACGCAGGCGACGCAGAAATACGACAACCCTCAAGGGGTGGAAAAATACCGAGGAATCAGAATCGGTGGCAAAGGATTGGGTGTCGCCGTTTTTAGAAATACGCGACCCACTGAACGCCGCCGGAATGACACCACATCGTGCCGTCACTGTGCGGATATGCGAGGGAGTCCATCTGTCAGAAAGTATTTCGATGATTCAAGCCAATGATATACGTGGTTCAAAATAACTCAGACGCTTAGGACATTCGTAACCATCAAGTAGTTCATAACTTGATGGAACGTGGAAGGTCGTTGGCTCTTGGTGGCACATCGAACGGATCAGGGTAGGCTGGCCCATGAAGCGATTTTTCGCGCGTCGAAGCCTTGCCCTATCCCACGTCAGAACAGGTGGCCCTTGAGCATGAGGAAGTGTTCGACAATGGGGCCGAGCGCCAGGGCGGGCAGGAAATTCAACGCACCGATGAGCAGCACGGTGCCCAGCAGCAGGATGGTGAAGGTGACACCGGCGACCCGGAAGGTGCCCGCGCTGGGTGGAGCAATGTGCTTTTTCACGAGTGATCCTGCCAGCGCCATGATCGGGATAATCATCAGAAAGCGGCCGATGAGCATGGCAAAACCGAGGGTGACATTGTAGTGCGAGTCGCCGTCGGCCGGCGTGGCGGTCAAGCCGGCGAAGGCACTGCCGTTGTTGCCGGTGCATGAGCTGTAGGCATAGAGAATCTCACTGAACCCGTGGGGACCGGTGTTGTTGAGGCCGGCCTGGCCCCAGGAACTCACCGCCGCCCAGGCCGAGAAGCCCAGGATGCTGGCGGTTAGAACGAGCAGCGCGAGCATCGCCATTTTCACGTCGAATGCTTGGATCTTTTTGCCGAGATATTCCGGGGTGCGGCCGACCATCAGCCCGGCGATGAAAACGGCTAGCACCACGAACAGCAGCATGCCATAGAGTCCCGCGCCAACGCCGCCAATGACGACCTCGCCTAACTGGATCATGAACAGCGGCACCAAACCGCCGATGGGGGTGAAGGAATCGTGCATCGAGTTGACCGCACCGCAGGAGGCCGCAGTGGTGACGGTGGCAAAGAGCGAGGAGTTAAAGATACCGAAGCGCATTTCCTTGCCCTCCATGTTGCCGTCTGCGGCGACCACACCGATGGCCTGATGGATCGGATTGCCCTGCGCTTCCGCCCACCAGCAAGTGAGCACTCCGGCGACGAAGAGGATCATCATCACCGCCCACACCGACCAGCCGTGCGCCTGGTTATTTGTGGTTTTGCCTAGATACCAGGTCAGACCGCTGCCGATGGCGAAGATCGAGAGCATTTGCATAAAGTTGGATAGAGGAGTGGGATTCTCAAACGGATGGGCGGCATTGGCGTTGGTGAAGCCGCCGCCATTGGTGCCCAACATTTTGATCGCGACCTGTGATGCCATCGGCCCCTGGGCGATCGTCTGGTCGGTGATGGTTTGCACCTCGGTGCTTGGTTTACCGGTGGCATCGAGAGCGCCTACCGGGACTGTGATCGTCTCGACGAGTTTTGCCGTGTCATCAGGTTTGAAGTTCTGGATCATGCCCTGGGACACCAGAAATACCGCGAACACCAAACAGATTGGCAACAGCAGATAGTAGGTGGAGCGGATCATATCGACCCAGAAATTTCCCACGGTGGAGGCGGAGTGCCTGGCAATGCCTCGGACCAGCGCGGCGGCGATGGAGATGCCGACGGCGGCCGAGGTGAAGTTATGGATAGACAGCGCCACCATCTGTGAGAAATAGGACATTGTGCTTTCGCCCGAGTAACTCTGCCAGTTGGTGTTGGTGGTGAAACTCACCGCCGTGTTGAAGGCCAGCGCCGGACTCAGCGCGGGCAACCCCTGCGGATTGAGCGGAAGCAGGTGCTGCAGGCGCAGGATCGCATAGGTGAAAAGCACGCCCACCGCGCTGAACAGGAGCATCGCGAAGGTATATGCTTTCCAACCGTGCTCTTTGCCGGGATCCACACCCATCAATCGATAGGTCATGTTCTCAAGCGGCCTCAGGACCGGATCCAGCCAGGTTCTCCCGGCGGGATCCAGCACCTTAGTTAGATAGAGGCCGAGCGGTTTGGTGATCGCGGCGAGGAGGCCGATGAAGAGGCCGAGTTGTAGCCAGTCGGTGGAGTGCATGGTCGTATGTTAGAATTTTTCGGGGTGGAGCATGGCCACCACGAGGAAGCCGATGAGCAGGATGGCGATGAAGCCGGTGAGGTAGGTTTCCATGGCAGTTATATGTTAGAGTGAGCCACAGAAGCGGGTGTAAAGCGTGCTGATGGCGAAGAAGGCGAGGGTCACGGTGATAAAGAGCAGGTCGGTCATGGGAGTTGAGGGTTGCTGGACCAAGATGCCACCATGCGCCCGAACAGAAAGTAAAAGGCCGGCCCGCAGGCGTCAAAAAAACGTAAAATTGCCCTTTGAGGCCGCCAGCGGAGTCAGCGCTGCTGGGTATGCGGGTCAAGTCAAGGGAGAAAGAAGTTACGGAGCGGGGGCTTGAGCCCGAAGCGCCATTGCATGCGGGTTCAGGTCCGCGAACCTAAGCCATGGTCCGCCACATCGATTCACAGATAGGTTGTGAGTTCGGCCACAGTCGTCTCGTCGAGGATGCGGACCAGAGAGATGGTAAGGCCTAGCAGTTGCAGGTAATCGTTCAGGTTGATAATCGAGTTATGGGAATGGATGTAGCGTGCTGGCACGCCTAACACGATGCACGGAATCCCGGTGTTAGCCAGATGGAATGCGCCGGCGTCGGTGCCGCCGCTGCGGCGCACGGTGATCTGGTGACCAATTCCCACCTCGCGGGCGGTGTCGATGGCCAATCGAGCGAGTCGCGGGTTGGCGATAGCTGAGGGGTCAAACATCCGGATCTGGACACCGCCGCCAAGGCGTCCCTGGCAATCGGCACGCGCTCCGCCGGGAGTATCATCGGCAGGTGGGCCTTCTAGGATGATAGCCACGTCTGGTTTGGCATGGGTGGCAGCGGAGCGAGCACCGCGCAATCCGACTTCCTCTTGCACGGTGCCGCAGAGGATTAGACGGTTAGGGTGAAGCGAATGGGCGAGGAGTTGGCCGGCCTGGATGGTGGCGGCCATGCCGACGCGGTTGTCGAACGCCTTGGCCATAAACCAATCTTCGCGTGCCAGTGGTGTGAACGCAGACACAGGGGCGATTGGATCCCCCAGCGCCACGCCGAAGTTTTCCATGGCATCGCGTGCGGAAGTCGCGCCGATATCGATGAACATTTGCTCGATGCTCATGACTTGGCGGCGTTGCGCCTCGGGCAGAAAATGCGGTGGGCAGGAGGCGACGACGCCGAGGATTTTGGTGCCGTCGCGTGTGAGGATTTCGACGCGTTGGGACAGCAGGTTATGCTCCCACCAGCCGCCGATGGCGACGAATTGGACGAAGCCGTCGGCGGTGATATTTTGCACCATGAAGCCGACCTCATCCATGTGGCCGGCCACCAGCACGCGTGGGCCGGATGTGCCGATTTCGCAAAACACCGAGCCATTGTGGTCTGCGGACAGTTCGCCGCATTGTTCCAGTTCATCCACAAAGATGGCCCGCACTTCATCCTCGTGACCGGAAACCGCGTGGGCTTCCGTCAACTCCTGCAACAATGACACTGCCTTCTGGCGCATGCCCGTAGCGTGCCACGTCAGGCCCCGATCTCCAAGCGCCAAATGCCGCAGCCGATCGACCGCAGGCAAGGCACCAATGCTCTTGACACAGGCGATGCAGGAACGAGACAAGAAGAGGCGGCGGACGTTCGGCGAGCTGCAGGATACCCGGACCACGTGGACCTGGCATCCTGCCCGGAATCTTTTTTCAAACAACCCACGGTGCTAAGTCAACCGTATTGGGCAGGGCGGCGAGGACGGGGATGGCAGACTCGAATCGGGCAGTCAAAACAGGGGAGAATCAAGATGCGGCCACTTACTACTTCTTGCAGCATCTAAAAGTGCGGGAAAATATTCGCTGCAAATGATCGGAATCCTGTAACCTTTTGCCATCTCACGGTTCAATTGTGGAAACCACTCAACAAGTTAGCAAGCATTATGGACAATACAACGATATGGATCGTGGCCGGGGTGATAGCCGCAATATGGGTATTCAAGCGAATGTTATTCATCTCGCCGGGGGCCGCACGCAAGCATCTGCTAGAAGGCGCTCTGGTAGTGGATGTTCGCAGCGCCGGGGAATTCCGCAGTGAGCATCTGCCGAGGGCCGTGAACATTCCACTGGGAGACCTACAGAAATGTTTGCCGAGCAGCGTGAAGGACAAGAATCAGGTGTTGCTCTTGCATTGCCTGAGTGGCACGCGCAGCGGGATAGCCAAGCGGCAAATGAAGAGCATGGGCTATCAGAATGTCTTCAACCTCGGCTCCTATGGCCGTGCCAAAAGCATCGTGAGTGGCATGGGCGGCGCCTGAGTTTCAACAGATGTTCCAGGGGCCGTTGACGCAATTCATTGAAAATCAGTAAAATCATCGCCTCACCCCTGGATTTGTAGCTACTAAAGTCGAATGGGTTCACCCATTCTTCGAAAATGGGGTTGTTGAATGAGTACGGGTGCTACAGGTCATGGGCTGAGGCTTTTTTGAGCAAACCGTATTTCGGGGAGAAAATGAAGGCCATGAGGAACACAGCACCGAGCACCAATACGATGGTCGGGCCTTGTTCGAGGTTGAGGTGCCAGCCGATGAGCACGGCGGCGGCCGAGGCGAGTCCACCTAACAGCGATCCGCCCCAGAACAGCGTGTTGGTGGAATCAGTAAGCAGATAGATGGTGGCGGCGGGGGTGACCAGCAGACCTAGGGCTAACATGCAACCAACGGCTTGCAGTGAAGCAATGAGCACCACGATGAGTACGGCGAGCAACAGGTAGTTGAGGGCGCGGATAGGCACGCCGAGGGTGGCTGCCACCTCGGTATCGAACAAAGTCATGAGAAGCGGGCGGTGGAGGGCGGTGAGCACGCCGAGAGCCCCGAAGGAAATCCAGAAGGTTGTCCACAAGTCGCCATCGCGCAGGCCCATGATATTGCCGAAGAGCCATTCGTCGATTTGTTGGGTGACACCGAGGCGGCGCAGCAGAATGATGCCGCCACTGAAGGCAGCGGTGTAGAGGATGGCTAACGAGGAATCCTGGTCGAGGCGGGACCCGCGGGAGACGGCCAGCGAGCCCAGACCAATGAGCAACGCAGCAAACAAGGCACCCAGAAAGGCGCTCCACTCGTGCAAGCCGGCCACCAGCACAGCCACAGCGATGCCGGGCAGCAACGCGTGGGACAGCGAGCCGACCTTGAGCGCGGATTTTTTCAACACGACGAAAGCACTGGCATAGCCGTTGGTGAGGCCGATGAGCAGGGCGGCGAGGATGGCACGCTGGTTGAAAGGGTGTTGCAGCGGTTCTGTTAGCCAGTCGATCATGCGAACTCCTTTCCGGCATTGGCAGGCTGGGCGAAGGTCTGTTCTAACAGCGCCTCAGTGAATACCTTCACCACTGGACCGAAAGCAAGGCATTTGCGGCGCAGCAGAAGGACTTCATCATAAATGTCGCGCACGGTGTCCAGATCGTGGTGGGCGGCGAGCACCAGCCTCCCTTCTCGGGTTAGATCGCGCAGCGTTTGGGCGAGGGCGGTCTTGGCAGGGTGGTCGAGGCCGCTGAATGGCTCATCGAGCAATAATACGTGGGCCTCCTGGGCGAGTGCGCGGGCGAGGAACACCCGTTGTTGCTGGCCGCCGCTCAAGGCGCTGATCTGGCGGTTTTGCAGATCCAGCAAGCCCATGGCAGCCAACGCGTGCTCGATCGCAGCTTCGTCGCTAGCGGAAAATGGCCGCCACCAGCCGGCTTGTGGGTAGCGGCCCATGCGGACCACCCCGCGCACGGTGATGGGAAATTGCCAGTCCACGTTTTCGCGTTGTGGTAGATAGGCAATCTCGCGACTCCACTTGGCCACCTGCGTGCCGCGCCAGATAATTTTGCCCGTTTCGATAGGCAGGAGGCCGGCGATGGCCTTGAGCAAGGTGCTTTTGCCGGCGCCGTTGGGACCGATCAGGGCGACGCAGGAACCGCACGAGGAGGCAAAGGAAATGCCATCCAGCGCAAGTCCCTCGCGGTAGCGGACGCCAAGGTTTTCCACGCGCAGCTCGTGGTGATGGCCGCAGTGGGCGCAGGAATCATGGGTGACGGGCATGGGGTTGGATCGGTAGGGCGGCTCGGCCTCGGGCCGCCCACTTGTCCGCCCGGATGGGCGGTGCGTCTGGGTGGCAAAGTGAGGAGCACGGGACGGGGTTGGTAGGGCGGCTCGGCCTCGGGCCGCCCACATGTCCGCCCGGATGGGCGGTGCGTCTGGGTGGCAAAGTGAGGAGCACGGGACGGGGTTGGTAGGGCGGCTCCGGCCTCGGGCCGCCCACTTGTCCGCCCGGATGGGCGGTGCGTCTGGGTGGCAAAGTGAGGAGCATGGGACGGGATCGGTGGTTGGAAAATGTAGTTAGGGTTTGTGCCAATTGTAGCGCAGCGGCTGGGTCAGCGAACCACTACCGAGGAGGTAGCGGGTTTGGGCCTCGCGGGCGTCCGGCATGACAGTTAGAAAAACGGCTGAGTCCGCCGGGTTATCGCCGAGGTTGGCATTCAGCAACAATTCGAGCGTGTCGTGGTGGATGGGCAGGACGGCATCGCACTCGGACACGCCGGCCGCCGCGTTCGTTAGATCAAGCAGGCATCTGCCGTCCTCGGT
>Ga0073936_10011591_pt1 | contig 10642 bp, 9 predicted proteins | sample AliMusrvi5mmetaG_FD_87041 | JGI IMG/M metagenome (GOLD analysis project Ga0073936, IMG submission 87041) | Freshwater lake bacterial and archeal communities from Alinen Mustajarvi, Finland, to study Microbial Dark Matter (Phase II) - Alinen... | ecosystem: Environmental > Aquatic > Freshwater >... | reverse complement strand
TTCTGCAATTAAACGGGTAAGGTCTATCGGAAAACCAAATGTGTCGAACAGTTCAAATGCGGCTTTCCCTTCTATCTGTTTACCGGAGCTGGCAATGATATCATCTATTCTTTTCAATCCTTTATCAAGTGTTTTCAAAAACGCATCTTCTTCCTCTTTTATCACTTTGGCAACAAATGTTGACTGCTGTTTCAGTTCTGGAAACACATGTGTAAACTGGTCAGCCAATAGAGGGATTAATTGAAAAAGTAAAGGCTGTTTATAATCGAGATAGGAATAATAATATCTCACGGCTCTTCTTAATATTCTCCGGATTACATAACCGGCTCCATTATTGGCCGGCAACTGGCCATCACCAATCGTGAATGCAATGGCCCGAATATGGTCGGCCAAAACCCTGAAAGCAATGGCTTCTTTTGTATTACTATAATCGTATTTTTTACCGGTAATTTTTTCAACTGCAGCTATGGTTCCGGTAAAAATATCTGTATCGTAATTGCTTTGTTTGCCCTGTATTACACGAACCAATCTTTCAAAACCCATTCCAGTATCTACATGCTGTGCGGGTAGGGTTTGCAGGCTGCCATCTTTCTGGCGGTTAAATTGCATGAATACATTATTCCAGATCTCAATTACCTGGGGATGATCATTATTTACGAGTGATTTGCCACTGATTTCTTTTCTTTCTGCTTCAGTTCTGCAATCCACATGTATTTCTGTGCAGGGTCCGCAAGGGCCGGTATCGCCCATTTCCCAGAAATTATCTTTTTTATTACCCAGTAATATCCTTTCCTCGGGTATCCACTTTTTCCATTCGTTAAAGGCTTCTTCATCACGGGGTAGTCCTTCTTTTTCATCCCCCTGAAAAATGGTTACATATAAACGTTCTTTATCCAGTTGATACACTTCAGTAAGCAATTCCCAGCTCCACGCAATGGCATCGGCTTTAAAATAATCGCCAAAACTCCAGTTCCCCAGCATTTCAAACATGGTATGGTGATAGGTATCTACCCCTACTTCTTCGAGGTCATTGTGTTTGCCACTTACCCTAAGGCATTTTTGGGTATCGGCTACTCTTGGATACTCAGGCTTTTTATTTCCCAGGAAAAAATCCTTAAACTGGTTCATTCCGGCATTCGTAAAAAGCAGGGTAGGGTCATTTTTTACAACGATGGGTGCAGATGGCACGATATGATGCTTTTTGGAAGCAAAAAAATCGAGGAATTGTTGTCGTATCCCGGCACTGGTCATCATCTGTAAAAAATTTTAAACAAATAGTTAGGTCGTTAGAAACTATATTTGGCCTTATTTTAAGGGCACCAAAGGTAAGGATTTGGTGCCGGAATTGTGAACTGAACGGTGGATACCGCTTATTTATCATTCAGGATTTTTACAGGGTAAATCAGGTTTATCCCTATTGAAACGGAATAATGAAGAAAATAAAGTACTACTATAATACCCATACACTCCGCTATGAAAAGCTGGATACCCCTTTACGGGTAAGATTGTTGCAGGCTATTGGGTTTATTGCTGCCTCGATTGTAACGGGTATGATCATTTTTGCTATTACTTTTCGTTATATAGATTCTCCCAAAGAAAAATACCTGCGTCAGCAGAACGATGACCTGCAAGAGAATTACAGTGTATTTGTTGAGCGGGTAAAACAACTGGAATTACAAATGGATGAGCTGGAGAACAGGGATAATGATATCTATCGTTCAATTTTTTCAGCCAATCCTGTACCTGATAGTGCACGTATCAAAGATATTGAACAGAAAAAAGAGGTGAAACTGGTACAAACGATGGGGGAATCTGAATTGGTGAAAAGCATCGGTAGTCAATTAAACAATTTATCGCTTCGCACTGCGTATCAGACCAAATCATTTGATGTGATTGGTGATTTGATCAAGAATAAAGAAAAGATGCTTGCATCCACCCCATCTATTCAACCCATCAGTAATAAGAACCTGACGCATATTGGTTCTGGGTTTGGGTACAGGATTGATCCCATCTATAAAGATTTACGTGCGCACAAGGGAATGGATTTTAACGCACCGTTAGGAACACCGATTTATGCTACTGCTGATGGAAAAGTAATTGATGCCGGATTTAATACAGGAGGCTTTGGTAACCGTGTGGTGATCAATCACGGGTATGGTTATCAGACTTTATATGGACATATGCTGCGGATCAAAGCGAGGGTAGGGCAGGAAGTGAAAAGAGGAGAGCTGATAGGCTATGTGGGAAATACCGGGAAGAGTACCGGCCCGCATTGTCATTACGAAGTACATCGAAATGGTTACCCGGTAGATCCTATCTATTATTTTTATAATGATCTTTCTCCTGGTCAATTTGACCGTATTCTGAAACTTGCAGCGGCCAGTAACCAGAGTTTTGATTAACCTTTGTATAGTATAAAATGATTTGTTTCATACCCAGGTTTTCTATCTAACCTTAGATTGTGGAGTAAGAACAAAACCGCTGAATATTTGTAAATTAGTTTTTATCATTAATCAATTCTGTGGAACCAGGTATCAGGGAATATCTTATCCGAATCATCAATACCATTTCACTGGCCTTGCTATGGATGGGGATAAATACTACAGCTGGTATCATGTTTGATTATGCATTTATTCATGAGCATATTAGTACAGGGAATATAATTTTCTATATTTGGTTTGTGGTGAGCCTGTCTTTATTCCTTTGGAGGATTATTAAAATCTGGAGCAAGCCGATCAATTTCGATGAATAAGATGGGATGAGTTTTTTAGATAATTTCTTTTGACTGAGTTTTACTTTCAATATTGATATTTTTGGATGTATGCGGCTAAGGAAAATTTCGAAATGGACTGTGATTGCGGGTACGCTGATAATATGGGCGATTAAGTTTATTATACGCCCATTTGTGCATATTTCTACTTCTGTAAAACCATTTGTTGGTTTAGCACCCAACCTGATCGGTTCTTTTCTATTACCGTTTGGAGCCTGCTGGCTTTTTCAAAAATTTTTTCGGTTACAGACAACAAAAGATCTTAGCATCACCTGTTTCTTTGGATTATTGCTGGTGATTATTAATGAATACCTGCAATTAATCCCTTTTTTTGGAAGAACCTTTGATTACCTGGATATTCTGGCTTCTGTGGTTGGTGTTTGTATGGGGTATCTGATTTTTGCAAGACTAATGACAGCCGGAATAGTAAAAATTTCTGCAATAGTGGAGAAATAAAAAACTGCGAAATTCCAGCATTGGAAAGACGCAGTTTTTTATTGGTGTATTAATTTTTTCCATCCAGTATTACGGGAGTTTTTCCGCCACCCATAATAATTACTTTGGCATTGGGTGAAGTGATCAATCCTTTCATTACCTGAATTTGTTCATATTGTAATTGTTTATGTCCAAATCCTGAACTAATGATTTTTTGATAATCAGCAATACCCTGGGCTTCTACTCTTTTTCTTTCCGCTTCCTGTTTTTCTTTCTGTAATACGAATTCCATTTTCTGTGCATCTTGTTCTGCTTTGATTTTTTCTTCAATAGAACTTTTTACTGTAGTCGGAAGGGTAATATTTCTAACCAACAATTGCTCAAGCACCAAACCTCTTTTTTTGAAATCTTCTTCAATACTTTTAAAAATTCTTCCTTGAAAAAGATCTCGTTTGGTTGAATACAGGTCAATAGCAGTAAAGTAAACTGAGTTATCCCTGATTTTAGTACGGGTTAACGGGCGAACGATTTTATCGCGATAATCCATACCGGTTTCTTTGACAATTCTCGGGGCTTCTGTAGCAATCACCCGATATAATACGGTAAGGTCAATGACTACTTCCAGTCCATCAGCTGTTAGTACACGTATGGCATCATCGCCTGCTTTATCACCCTCATCATGCACACCACTCATGGTATAGTTCTGGGTTTTGATATCAACGATCTTTACATCAACCAGCGGGTTTACAAAATTCAAGCCACTGGTAAGTACCTCATCGTCAACTTTACCAAAAAGTGATTTTACGCCGATTTGCCCGGCATCAATCTGCTTGATACAGGAGGTCAAAAAGCCTATTAAGCCCAGTGCCAGGCCTGCAAAACGAAGACCAGTAGCAACTTTATGCAGGTCTTCTCTTTGTGTTCTTAAAATGATCCCGGCAATAACAAGGATTAAACCGAATATGATAAGTGCCATTGTATATAGATTTAGATTGTTTCAAGTATTAGTCGCAGGAAATTATAAAATATTACATCAACTGCTATGGTCAACCACAATTACCCATTCCCCCTTTATCTTTTTGAATAGTAAAGTATAATATCCACTTAGGTTTCCAATGGTTCTTTGTAGCATAAATTTGCCCACTACAAAGTAGGTGTCTGCAGATAAAGGCTGGACTTTTAGTATCTCAAAAGCCAGTTTTCCCATTACAATTGTATCCGGATAGTTTTTTTTATAGTTAGCAAGAGTAGTGGCATGTCCGTATTTAGGCCCTGATTTCCCTAAAAATAAAAGGCTGTCATTTTCCCAGTAACCTTTCATGAATCCGTCGATATTGCCTTTATTCCATTCGGTAATCTGGTGAGTTAAGATGTTTCGGATAGCTTGTTCGTCTTTATTCTGGGCATTGGCAGATAAAGAGAGCAGTATAAAAAAACTGATTAGGTATCTCATAGTGCAATAGTAAGCTGTTAAGCTACTTAAAATTTCGCTGTTAAATTTTTTCTGGGTTAGTTTTTACTGATTGTATGCTAATCGCTTAGCTAAACCGACTATTATTAGGAACTCTATTGGTAACCTTTAACGTTTTTCTGCTCTAATCATTTCTCTTTTACCTCTCGGCCCAGGTATTTTGGTAACCAAAAACCCCGCTGCAGTCATGTCGTGGCGCACACTGGATTTGCTACAATAGGTAAGCAGTATACCACCTGGTAATAGAACAGATAATAGTTTTTCAAAAACCGGTTTTGTCCATAGCTCTGGTTGTACAGATGGGGCAAAAGCATCGAAATAGATGCAATGGAACAAACCGGCTTCTGTAAAATCAAGTAAGGAAATCTTTTTTTTATGGAGGGTGAATACTTTACTTAAAGAATTTTCCTTTTCCCATGCACAAGTATGAATTTGTGTAAACTCCGGCTGCATGGATAACAGCGTGCCATAATTTAAGGAACTAGGTTCAGAATCTGACAGGGGAAAGGGTTCTAGACTGGTAAAATGAACCGACTTATTGCATTGGCTGGCAGCCTGCCAACTTAGTAGAGCGTTTAACCCGGTGCCAAGTCCTATTTCAAGAACACGAATGGTTTCAGTTGGTTTTGCTGAAAGTAATACAGATAATCCTGGATTAATAAATACCTGCATACTCTCCTGGAGTGCACCATGTTTACTATGATAAGTTACCTGTAACTCAGGTATGGAAACGGTATGAGATCCATCTGCGGTTAATTCGATTTCTCTGCGCATATTTCCGCGTTTTCCTTTTAGTAGCTAACTTATTACGGGCATACAAAACTAAGATTTCTTTTATGCTCAAAGATGATAAACCGTCTTTTGCCTAACTTGGCTGAATGGAATATGTAAAGCATTTGCAAAAGGACAAAAAACTGGCCATTACGATTGGAAAGGATTTGCATGAACTAAAATTGCATCCAAATATTCCCGTTCGAATGATGGCAAGCATTATCAGCCAGCAATTGAGCACAAAAGTAGCCAGGGTGATTTTTCAACGTTTTCTGGATTTGTATAAAGGGAAAGAGCCGAAGCCCCAACAAGTATTTGATACTCCTGCTGAAGTACTTCGGTCTATCGGGCTTAGTAATGCAAAAGTGAGTTATGTGCATAATGTAGCTGCTTTTTGTATTGAACATAAGATAACAGATAAAAAATTGCTGAAAATGAGCAATGAGGAAATCATCGACCTGCTTGTACAGATTAAAGGTATAGGAAGATGGTCTGTTGAGATGTTACTGATGTTTACACTTGGCAGGGAGGATGTATTTGCTGTTGATGACCTGGGTATTCAACAGGCCATGACCAAGATATATAAACTGGAACACCTAGATAAAAAATCGCTAAAAGAAAAAATGCTCAAATTGTCTGACAAATGGAGCCCGTATCGAACCTATGCCTGTTTGCATTTATGGAAGTGGAAAGACAATACTCCGAATGCCTAACATACCGGGTCTATTTATGATTAGTAAGGTTTTTCTTATCCATAGTAACTGCTTTCTAACGATAAATCCTGGTTAAGCTGAATTTCTGGCTGCATTAATAATACCAAACATGCTTCGCGTAATTAATTTTTCATAGGTTTCTTTCAATACCGGTGAAATATCCTGGTGGTGAATCTGGTGCAGTGCATATTGCTGTATGGTTAACAAAGGCAATACTATTTTATCTCGCATTTGTATAGATGCCCGTGCTGTTTTATCATCCTGCATCAATTCGGTGGTGTCTGACAACTCTAATACAAGGCTGGTTGTAAGATCAAATTCTTTTTTGATTAATTCCCAGATTGGTCCATATTGGGGATTTTCCTTAATATATTGGGTTAAAGAAAATGAGGATTTCAGCATACTCATCATACTGTTATCAATTAATGTACGGAAGAATTGAACATTCCGGAACATGGCTTTAACATCTTCCCATAAGCCTTTTTCTTTCATTTGTTGTAAGGCAGTGCCTACTCCAAAATAACCCGGTACGTTTTGTTTTAACTGACTCCAGCTTCCTACAAAAGGAACAGCACGAAGGTCCTCAAATCGTAAGCCCCCACCACCGCCACGTTTGGCGGGTCTGCTGGCAATATTACTCTTGCTATAGTAATCTAATGGACTGAACTCTTGGAGATAACTGAGAAAAAGCGGGTGTATTTTGAAAGACTGGTAGGCTTCATAGCTTAGTTTTCCTAATTCATCCAATAAATGCCTGTCATGTTGGGATAGTTGCATGCGGGTATCTGCAAATAATTCATTGCTGATGCCGGCACTCAATAATTGTTCGAGGTTAAATTGAGAAGACTGGATCGTTCCAAAATTGGAAGTAATGGTTTGCCCTTGAACAGTTAACTGAATTTCCTCATTCTCTATTTTATTTCCGAGTGAAGCGTAGAATTTATTGGTTTTACCACCTCCACGAGAAGGAGGACCGCCGCGGCCATCAAAAAATTTGGCTTTGATATTATATTTCCGGGAGATGGCAGTCAGGTTTTCTTTGGCGGTATAGATACTCCAGTTGGCCTGCAGGTAACCACCATCTTTGGTACCATCACTGAAACCTAGCATGATCGTTTGTTGCTGCTGTCGTAATTGCAAGTGTTGATTATAAACAGGCAGGGTGTATAAATATTCCATGATCTTTTCCGCATCTGCCAGATCGTCGATGGTTTCAAACAATGGAATGATATCAATAGTAAGAGTTTCTGATTTCCACCCACATAAGCGAAGCAGCGCATACACTTCCATAACATTTAGAGCAGACTGGCAATTACTGATAATGTATCTTTGACAGCCAGCTTCTCCATTGGTTTGCTGAATAGTTTGTATCGCATACATACTCTGGAGGGTGTCTTTAATAATACTGTCTGTAAATAGATCGGGATCAAGCGTATTACTCAGAGAACAGAGGATATTTATTTTTTCGTCCTGAGAAAAGTTGCTGTAGTTATCCGGTAAAATACCCGGTAAAGATTTTTCTTTTAATTCTTTATCTGCCAGTAAAAGCACTTGTGTATGAATACGACTATCCTGTCTGATATCCAGAGATGCGAAATGGGTTCCAAATATTTTCACTTTATGTATCAGACTATCAATCCAGCTTACATACAATGAATGATGATGGGAAGTCACCAACAACCGGATTGCACTTAGTTGATCTAGCAGGCCATCTTTACGAATTCTTTTTCCTTCTTCTGGTCTGAACACATTTTCGTATAATTCTTCCTCCAAAGCCTGCACAAGCGTTTCTACTCCAGTGAAAGTGAGCCTCCGCTTTAATTTGCGGATATCCCGGTAATAACAAACAATGATGGCGCTTCGCAAAGCTTCAGCCACTTTAACAGTGGTGGCAGCGTTTACAAATGGGTTTCCATCTCTGTCGCCGCCCGGCCAAAAGCCTAATTCAATAAAAGGGTTATCACCATCATATTCATTATTAAAAATCTCGCGTTCAATAAAATTGTAAATATTACCTATTGAATGATACAGGATATTTTCCAGATACCACATCAGGTTAATGGCTTCATCGTAAGGAGTAGGTTGTTTTTTATTAAAAAACGGAGTAATACCTAACTGTTGAATATACAGGTTAATGGTATGAAAATCATTTCTCGCAATCGCTTCACTCAGATCATGAATAATACCGAGTACAGATCCCGGATAGAATTGAGTAGGATGTGCAGTAAGGACTACGCGTATTTTGAATTTACGCAATTTACTTTTTAGTAACTGTGTTTTTCCGGAAAAAGCAGCTTCATTATACAGGGCCTGTAAACTTCCTGATCCGGTAATATTATTCACTGTGGTAAAAGCCGCATCTTCAATCGCATCAAATAACACAACCTGTCTTTCTATGTACTGAGCAAATTTGAATAAGCGATCCAATTTTTCTGCTTCCGTTTTTACATTGGTATGTTGCTGAAAAAAATGATCAATGATCTGCATCGGGGTTTTTCCCTCTGCATAACCATCTATACATGCCTGAAGTAATATGGGTAATAACGCCCCTACATTGGCAATACCGGAAAAAGGTAATGCCCCAAACAGGCTATTGTAAATAGTGTATTTATCGGTTACATTCCGCCTGAAATTGTTGATATACTGAGATGATGACATAATCTGCTTGCTGGCTTTGAAGTTAACTCATTTATGTTATTTCGAAAGAACAATACATACTGATAAGCCGAGATCAATGATTCACTAATGATTGTTAGTAAACAAAATATATTTGATTCGTTTTTTTAGTTTATTTGTGAAAACCTTGATTATTCAATTTGGCTAACGAGGGGTTTGGTATATTTATAAAAATTCCACTGCATGCATCCTGACGACAAGGAATTATTGTTAGAGTTTCGAGACCCATCCCAAAAGGAGCGTGCTTTTACTGCCATTATCAAAAAATATCAGGAAAAACTATATTGGCATATCAGAAGGATGGTAGTTAACCATGATGATGCGAATGATGTATTGCAAAATATGTTTATAAAAGTGTGGAAGGGGCTGGATAATTTCAGAGAAGACAGCCAGCTCTACACCTGGCTATACCGGATCGCTACCAATGAATGCCTTACATTTCTGGAGCAGGAAAAAAAGAGAAGTGTGGTAAGTCTGGAGGATGAAATGGACAGCGGTCTGAGTAATAAAGTAAAAGCAGATTCCGAATTTGATGCCAATAAATTGGAATGGAGATTGCAGGTAGCAATACAACAATTACCTGAAAAACAGAGAGTTGTATTCAATTTGCGGTATTATGATGAAATGCCTTACCAGGAAATGAGCCGGATTTTGGATACCAGTGAGGGGGCTTTAAAAGCCAGTTACCATCATGCCGCCAAGAAAATCGAGGAATTCTTAAAAAATTATTAAACTTGGCAAATAAATAGCAGTCATAAGTATTGAAAATGCAAAAAGCAAGCGAAATATCAGTTGAACTATTATCCGTCAGCCCTTTACTGGCTGAAGCGGTAAAAATCAACCCCTATCGGGTTCCCGCCTGGTATTTTGATACGCTTGCTGAAGAAATAAAGGCAGAAATTTTGATTCCGGTAACCCTGCCCAATTCTGCTTTCTCGGTTCCTGGCGGATATTTTGAAGGATTGGCCGGACAAATCATGGACAAGGTTTCCAAAGAATCCAATGTTACAGAAACAGACGAGGAATTAGCAGCAATAGCTCCTGTATTATTGTCAATAGGCAAAAGGAATGTGTATTCTGTTCCAGATGGATATTTTGAAAAGGATCTGGCGGTTTCAGTGAACCGATTATCGGAAAAGAAGCCAGCCAGGGTGGTAACTTTTCAACACTACAAGCGTTTTATACAATATGTTGCTGCGGCTATGGTGGCAGGGGTATTGGTAACCGGTGCATTTATGTATACAGATTCCAGGGCTTACCTGAAAACTGAAAAAGAGAATCATTTTGGAAATTCTGTTACTGATACACTGAAAGAGGAAAATGCATCTAAAGAAACAGTTGGACAGCAATCGGATACTATTCAGGATACAGAAGAGGAAGCGGCACTTATTCCTGAAAATAAAATGGGAGAAAAGAAGTTACATGATTTTAATAAGAAGATCCAATTATTGAGTGATGAAGAATTAAAGCAATACCTGGATGAAAACCTGGTTCCAGAACCCATTATTGAGGAATCGGATAGTCTGGAAACGATTGATACAAAGGAAATTTGATATGAAAAGATTAGCTGCTATAACCTTGGTTATTGTTGGGATGTTTGTTGTATCTCCAATTACCGCTCATGCCCAGCAACGGGGTGGTAATATACAGGGATTGCGAATAGAGTTTATCACCAAATATTTAAAGCTAACGCAGGAAGAAGCTTCATTCTGGACAGTTTTCTATGATTATAATGATGAGGTAAGAAAAGCCAGGACAGAAGCACCGGATGATATTATTACAACAGAAGAAAAAGTGCTAATTATC
>Ga0073936_10011587_pt1 | contig 10644 bp, 8 predicted proteins | sample AliMusrvi5mmetaG_FD_87041 | JGI IMG/M metagenome (GOLD analysis project Ga0073936, IMG submission 87041) | Freshwater lake bacterial and archeal communities from Alinen Mustajarvi, Finland, to study Microbial Dark Matter (Phase II) - Alinen... | ecosystem: Environmental > Aquatic > Freshwater >... | reverse complement strand
TCTACCACCAGGACCCTTATTCCCATTGGCTTATCCGCGGCCCCGGCTGGGTCACTGCCCTCCCTCGGACAGAATCGAGCTGGCGTCGAGGACCGTGAGCACCCGCCCGCGAACCTTGTAGACACCCTGGAAGAAGCGCGCCTGGTCCTCGGCCACATTCGCAGGCGGTGCCTGCCATTCGTCTCGTTCTACCTCCACTACTTCGTCCACCCGGTCCACCAACAGCCCGATGAATTCGTTGCGGTCATCGATGATGAAGATCCTGCTGCCGCCGCTCAGGATTGCTTTCTCGAAGCCGAGGCGCATGCCCAAGTCAAGGATGGTTACAATCTTTCCCCGCAGATTCACGATGCCAGTAACCTCGTCGGGAGCATGGCTTACTGCCGTCAGCGCACCCACGCGAATCACTTCCTGAATTCCGGCGGCATCGAGTGCACACAGCGAGTCGCGCACATAGAAAGTCGCCAGCAGGATTGTCTGGCCAGATTGGGCTGTCAGTAACTTGGACATCGATACCCCGCTCATTTAGAAGCTGAACTCGGCAACCATCAACCCAAGTTGTGCGGCTAATCCACGCCGGAAGAATAGGCGGCGACGGCGCTTTCGCGCAACGCCGACGTCCCGTTCGATACCCTGAATCGTGATACCGTCGCCTGAAGTTGTTCGGCTACCTGGGAGAGCTCAACCGCGCTGACCCGCACCTGATCGCTGCCGTCTGCCATTTGGCTGGCCGCATGGTCAACGCTGGCGATATCTTTGGCGATCGCTTGGGTCACTTGCGCACTCTCCGATACGCGGAGGTTTGCATCCCGCACTCCCGCAGATGCCTCACCAACATTAAGTGCGATGTTCTTGGTCGCGGTAGCCTGCTCCTCGATGGCCGCCGCAATCGAGGAGACAATTTCGCAGACCTCCTGAATGACTTGCGAGATCCTTCCGATCTCCGCGATGCCTCCGGCCGAGGAGGATTGCACGCCTGCGATTCTCGCCTTGATGTCCTCTGTTGCCGCGGCCGTCTGTTGGGCCAGTTCCTTGATCTCGTTCGCGACTACGGCAAAGCCCTTGCCCGCGGAGCCGGCGCGCGCCGCCTCAATTGTGGCATTCAGGGCAAGCAAGTTTGTCTGCGAGGAGATCTCCGTGATTGTCTCTGTAACCTTGCCGATCTCTCGCGCGGCCTGGCCAAGCGCGTTCATTTGTTCGCTAATGCGCGTCGCCTGGCGCGATGCATCTTCCGTGATGCGGCGCGCCTTTTCCGAGTTCTTTGCGATCTCGCCGATAGTGGATGTCATTTGCTCGGTGGCTGAAGCGACGCTGGCCAGATTTACGCTGGTTTGCTCCATCCCTGCCGCTACTGAAACGACGTTTGAGGACATCTGCTCGGCAGCGGCCGCCACGCTGTGGGCAGTGCCGGAGGCCTCGCGCGCCCCATCCGACATTTGGCCGGAATTGGCCGAGAGTTCCGTAGAAGAAGAGGACACAACCTGAATGCTGCAAGTCATCTCCTGCAGGAGACCCCTCAAACTGCGGGACATTGTCTGCATTGCTCTCGCCAAAGTGCCTATCTCGTCTCTTCGTGAAAGATATGCATCTGGAAGCTCGCTGGACAGATCGCCTCCAGCGACGATGTTGACGTGAGCTATCGTGTACGCGAGCGGACGTGTCACTCCGCGAATGCTCAACAGTAGGACGATCCACGCGATTGCAAGAGAAACACATGTGCCTAGCACGAGCGTGAGCCGGTATCTTGCGAATCCATCGATTCGCATTCCCAGGAGTCCGTCGAGTTCTGTAAGAGTCTTTTCCCAAAGGTCCTCTGAAGACTGGCTGGAGCGCACTGCAAGCTCGTGGAAATCACTCTGGCTGACCACCTTCCCTTGCCGGATAGCGTCCAGTGCTCCGATTAGACTCCCCACCTCAGCCTTGTAGCGAGCAATCGCCGGTTCGAGACTTGTTCTCAGCGTCGGACTGGGCCCCCTTACGCTCCTGGCGTTCTCCTTTAGTGCAGTCTCAAGGTCGCCCACGATGCGGTCGAAGTCAGACTCCCTCAGCATTGCGCACGAGACTGCGGCCGCGGTTTGAGCCGATGAACTCAAGCCGCCGCCGTTCAACAGCGGCTCTATCGTGGCCCTTACCGACGCGATTCGGACCAAAGTTTGAGCCGTAGTCACCGATGTAACATCGGCAAGGTAGTAGGAGTCCATTTCCGGGTCGAGGGTGAGATTGGAGGTGTCTCCCGTACGACTAATCAGGCCGCGCAAGTTGCCAATCAGGGTCTCCATCTGGGCTGATAGTGCCTTCGATGATCCGCCGCTAGAAGCCTGCCTCACCGACGCCCACTCGCCTGCGAGGTCCCCAACCCGGAGATTGTCCAGACCAGAAGCTTTGAACGACTTCTCGCCAAATCCCAGTTTCGCGCCGAGCTCGAGGTTCGCAGTCTGAAGCTGTTGAAAGAGGTCATCAACCACTTGTCTTGCCGCGGCGGCGTCTGCATTGTTCCCCTGCGACATCAGCGCCGCCTGGAAATCGCCTAGCGCCTTCAGCAACCGGACGGCGGGGCGTTGAAATCGATTCCCGGCCAACTCCTGGCGGGCGAACTCGATCTTATCCGAGAGCTGGTCGATGTTGAAATAGAACAGCACGCCCAGGGGTAGCGAAAAGAAACAAACGCTAGCCCAGAACCGTTGTGCAATGTTCAGTCCACGCGCGAATTGTATCAGTCGCAGCATTTTCTTACCTTTCACCTGATTGCGTTTTATACTTGCGCGATGCTGCAACCACACCATCGCGCCCCCTCTTTGGTGCGTCGACTGCCCCTATCGGCAACATCGTCAATCCTTCACTTAAAGCGCGCGAAGTTACCGCGGACGCGAATCCTGCCGTTGCTTTAGTTCCCATCTTTGGTCTCACGAACTAAACCATAGGTGCCTTCTGAGGCTGTCTGCCGCTCCCATTCAGCGGCGCCACCGAAGTTTGAGACTAAATCTTGCCCCAACTCTTAACCGCATCCATTAGCGCGTAGGACGCTTTGCTGAAATCGCTGGAGAGGCCCAGGGCCTTCTCTGCCGCCGCCTGCTGGCCTGAGACCGCCATTTGCGCGACCTTTGCGGCCTCCTGGTGGAATTGCGCATGCAAGTTCTTCACTTTGCGGTACTGGTCCGATTGCTTTTCTAATGCAGGCAGTTCCGGACCGTAGAGCCATTTCCCAAACTGGCACTGATCGTCTGCCTTTACGGAGGCGACCGGCAGGTCGAGCTTACCGCTGACAGTGGCCGTCTTCAGTCGGCCCCTCCACGCTGAGTGGGCCTGTAGGGCATTCTGGAGCATGCTGAGATCCACGCTAGAGGCATGAGCCGCCACGGCGCTTTCGCGCTCGGCGAAAGTCCCTTTGGCTACCCTGAAGCGCGACGACGTAGCCTGAAGCTGTTCGGCCACTTGGGAAAGCTCACCCGCGCTGACGCGCACCTGCTCGCTGCCTTCGGCCATGTGCCTGGCCGCCTGGTCCACGCTCGCAATTTCCTTGGCGATTTCTTGCGTCGCATGTGCGCTCTCGGATACACGCTGGTTTGCATCCTGGACGCCCGTCGAAGCCTCACCTACGTTCATGGCGATGTTCCTGGTGACCGTAGCCTGCTCTTCGATGGCGGCGGCGATCGTGGACACTATCTCACTCACTTCTTGAATCACGTGCGTGACCTTCTCGATTTCAGAGATCCCGCCCGCCGATGAGGATTGCACGCCCGCGATTCTGGCCTTGATGTCTTCCGTCGCCGCAGCCGTCTGCTGAGCAAGTTCCTTGATTTCGTTGGCAACTACTGCGAAGCCCTTGCCCGCGGAGCCGGCGCGCGCCGCTTCGATCGTGGCGTTGAGCGCCAGCAAGTTAGTTTGCGAGCTGATCTCAGTGATGGTTTCGGTGACCTTGCCAATCTCACGCGCGGCTTGTCCGAGCTCGTTCATCTGCTCACTGATGCGACCTGCCTGCCGTGTGGCCTCTTCCGTGATCCGGCGCGCCTTCTCTGAGTTCTTGGCAATTTCTCCAATGGTCGATGTCATCTGCTCCGTGGCCGAAGCGACGCTGGCCAGATTCACGCTGGTCTGCTCCATGCCAGCGGCGACTGATACGACGTTGGAAGCCATTTGTTCGGCGGCCGCCGCGACGCTGTGGGCCGTGCTGGAAGCCTCCCGCGCCCCATCCGACATCTGGCCTGAGTTGGCGGAAAGCTCTGTTGATGAGGAGGACACCACGTAAATGCCGCCGGTCATCTCCTGCAGGACGTCCCGAAGGCTGCGGGACATGGTCTGCATGGTCCGGGAGAGCATGCCAATTTCATCGCCGCGATCGAGGTATCTCGCCGCCACGTCCTGCGTCAGGTCGCCGCCGGCGATCTGATCCAATTGATCGACGGCCGCTCCCAATGGCCCGGCGATGCTGCGGGTTGTGAGCCAGTTCAGGAGAACCGCGACCATCACGAAAAGCAGGGACAGCGTAATCATCCACAGTTTCGCGCGAGAGACTGTGGCCAGTTCTTCTCCCTGGAACAGGTCCATGCGCCGCTGGCGGTATTCCTTATAGGTGTCAACGGCGGCGGTCACGGCCGTGAATTGGGCGATCTGGTCTGCCGCGCACTTGGCTGCATCAACCTGCTTGCTGGCCTGAATTGACTGGATGACCTGGTTGTTGTAATCACGCCAAGGCGCGACGGCCTCGTCGATCTTGCGCAGAAGGCCGCGATCTTCGTCTGTGGTGGCATTCGCCTTCAGGAATTCGATCTTCGCTGCAAGCTGTTTGCGCAAAGCCATCACGCCTTCCACGTCTCGACTCACGTGCTTGGAGGAGGGGAGGCTGGCGACATTCAACGCAAGCTCCGAGAGGTTCACATCGATCTGTTCCGCGAGATTCAGTTTGTGTGCATAGCGTTGTGTTTTGTCGGCCGCAGCAGTCGAATCACTCAACGCCCACAGAGCCAAGCCCGCAATGCAAGCGAGTTCAAGCACGCTAGCCGTGGCAAGGAGCGCCAGTTTCTTCTCGATCTTAAAGTTTGAAAACATGTTCATTCTGCGTCCTCTTTCCTTTAAGCAAGACATTCCCGCGGCGCTAGATCGTTGTTCTTCCTGCTTACCGCGCTGCGAATACTCTCTAGCAGTTCTTCCTTGTTGAGCTTGACCTGATACTCGTCCACGCCGGCCGCAATCCCGCGCGCAATTTCCTCGTCGCCCGCCAGCGACGACAGCGCTAGGATAGGAAGATTCGCAAAGCGTCCGTCAGACCGGATCTTCCGGGTGAGGGACAGGCCGTCCATTCGAGGCATCTCGACATCGGTAGCCAGCATATCCACCTCGTCCGGATGCTGATCCAGAAGTTCCCAGGCGGCCTGGCCGTCTTCCGCTGCCATCACCTTGAAGCCGACGGTTTCAATGAGTCTCTGTATCTGGCCGCGGAAAAACTCAGAATCGTCAACTACCAGCACGGTGGGAACCGGGTGCGGCCTATCCACGAAATCGGCCGGGGACGCATCCTCCGGAACCTCCTTGGGTTGAATTGCATCCGCTAATTCGAGGAAGTCGAGCAGCAAGATCGTGCGCCCTTTGAAGACCGTAGATCCCGCGATGCCCCGTTGCCTGAGCGTGACAGTGTCAATCTCGATAGTTACTTCCGCCATGTCCAGCGGTTCGGCTGCCAACAGCCCCAGTGGACGCCCCATCCGCTCAAAGATGATCACCAACCAGCGCTGCTGGTCCGAGAGTTCCTGGACCGTGGCGGTGTCGCGCAAGGTAACCAAGGGCAAGGTTGCTCCGCGATACTGCATAGTGCGGCGCCCGGCGATGTACTCGACCTGGGAAGGCTTGACGCGCTCTATGCGCGACACCTGTTCGATGGGCACGCCGCAAGTTTCCGCGGGAGCATTGTGGAACAGCAGCAACGAACGTAACTCCCCGACGGCCAGCGTATCGACCGGACCATGCCTGCCATCTGCTTCAACTGTCCCCCCGTTTAGCTTCGCGCGCACGGCCAGTCCCGCGACATCCAGGATGACGGCCACACGCCCATCGCCCAGAATAGTCGCGCCAGCGTAATCGGCGAGTGCCTTCAGGTGGCGGCCCAGCGGCTTCACGACGATCTCAACCGTGTCGTGCAACTCCTCGACCACCAAGCCATATTCGAAGGCACCGGTATCCACCAGCACCACGTTCATCGGCCGCGAACCGTAATCCGGCCGAGGAATGCCTTGTAGATCCGCAAGGTGCAGCAAGGGCACCAGGCGATCGCGTACGTTCAGTACTTCGGCGTCCCCAACCCGGTCAACGCGCTGGGCAATCTGCGTGCAGCCGATGCGAATCAGTTCCCCCACATTGACCTGTGGGATCGCAAAGCGCTGACAGCCATCAGATACCAGTAACGACGGGATGATGGCAAGCGTCAGCGGCAACTTGATTCTGAACTGCGAGCCGCTGCCTGGGACCGAATCGATCTCGATCTTGCCGCCCAGTCGGTCGAGGTTGGTCTTCACCACATCCATGCCCACGCCGCGCCCTGACACGTCGCTGACCTTTTCGGCCGTAGACACACCTGGCAGGAAGATCAGGCGCAATTTGTCGCGGTCCGGCATCGTCTGCCGTTGCTCGAGGGTTATCTGGCCTTTCGCCAACGACGAGGCCACGATCTTCTCAACAGACAGACCCTTGCCGTCGTCGCTGACCTCGATCACGACTTGGCCGGCTTGATGCGTGGCCTTGAGGATAACCGTACCGACGGGAGACTTGCCCGCGGCGGCGCGCTCGCGAACAGTCTCGATGCCGTGATCGACCGCGTTGCGCACCATGTGTGTCAACGGGTCGCTGAGACCCTCAAGGATGGTCTTGTCGATCTCCACTTCGCCGCCCTCGACTTTCAACTGGACGTCTTTGCCGAGGTCGCGGCCAAGGTCCCGCACCAGTCGTGTGAACTTGGCGAACAAACTGCCCACAGGCTGCATGCGCGTCAGCGCAACAACCTCCTGTAATTCCGAAGTCACCAGGCTTACGCGCTGGGCGCCTGAACGGATCCCGCGCCGATCGTCCCGCGATAGCGATTCGTTCAACTGGTTACGGCTGAGAACGAGCTCACCCGCCAAAGTCATCAGGGTATCGAGCAGTGCAACGTTCAGCCGGATGGTGTTCTCGCCGGGAGTGGCTGAATTGGCCATCGAGTTCTTTGCGGGGACTTCAAGCGACCGCCCTGCCGGCGTCACCGCCAAGGTGGATGTGAACGCTTCCGGAGCTGCTTGAGATGGCGTAGGCTCGTTATCGGCGCCGCAATTCGCCGATTCCCGGGCAGCCCAGTCCGGCAGTGAAGTGACCGAACCGTCCTTCTCAACCACGCGGATCTGCTGCTCGGGCACTTCCACCAACTCGCGGATTAAGTCAGGCTCCAGGGCAGTGGCATAAAGCACCTCAAGCAGGAGTTGGTTGGAAGAATCCTCGTCGAGCGTCCCGGCCGAATCGAGATCAAACACCGTTTCCAGCAGAATGCCGTATCGCATCAGGCCGTTCAGCACCTCCAACGGCGCTTTGCCTCGCCGCTGGATGTTGTGAATCAGGTCGTACTCAATCAGGTAAATGCTCTTGCCTCCACGGCGCGCCTGGCTTAAATCGAATGCCGATGCTTGAATCCGCCATGTCGACTGCGGGATCTGGACGGGAACCCTTTCGCTGACTGAGCCCTTCTCCCCTGCCGGCAAGCTGTTTTCGGCTAGACCTGTCAGTGCAGCGACGAACTCCGAGATGTCGGCTCCGTCGCTGGCTCCGACGTCGTGGATCAGTTCATGCAGCTTGTCGAAGGCGAGCAACAGGATACTGACGACTTCCGAGCTGGGCACCAGTTGCCGGGAACGGATCATCTCAAGTACGCTCTCCGTCTTGTGCGCCAGGGACCGGATCTTTGTGAGGTCGAAAAAGCCCGCACCGCCTTTAATCGAATGTGCAGCACGGAAGACCCGATTCACGAGCTGCTCATCGATTTCCGTGCCACCCTGCTCGATAGTAAGCAAGTCGATCTCGATGGTGGCCAAGTGCTCCCGGCATTCGGCCAGATACTCCCCTAGAGACTCATCTTCGAGAATTGATTGGTTCATTAATTTGTTCTCAGTCTCCGGTCACGCTGAAATGCTGGTGCATGCGCATCGCCTTGAACAAGGCAAGAATATCCTTCGAGGCGTGGACTACGCTCAATCGCCCACCCACCTTAACCAGTGAATTGTGCGCAGCGACTACAACTCCAAGCCCGCACGAATCGATCATCTGGACACAGGCCAGATCCATGGTGAGTTCTCGCACCCCGCAGCTGATCACTTCGCGCATGGCGGAACGCAATTCGGATACCGAGGCAGCCACGACATCACCCTCCGGCTGCACAAGCGCTTTGTTTGCTTCCCTGGTAATGGTCACTGTTGACATCTAATGGTTCCTTCTTCAGAATTCCTTAACCAACGTCACCGCATTTCCGCGGTCATTGAAACGCACTCGAGTGGCGTATTCCCGATAGATTCTTGTACCGCGGCCAGTTGGCGACAGGCTGCCGATTTCCCTTCTCACTGCTGCACGCCAGTTGAAGCCCGTGCCCTCGTCTCGCACTGCGATGATCAAACGTCGATCCCTCAACCGCAGTACGCATTGGACCTTCCTGGCCGGCAGGTGTTGAGAGCCGTGTTTCACCGCGTTGGCCAGCGCCTCACGCAGTAGCAGTTCGGTCTCAAACTCATGCGGAGCTTCCAAACTCGATCCCCACCGCCGGCGGAACTCCAGGATGAACTCTTCGGCGGCGGCAAGTGTGCCCGGCAGCGTCTCGCGCATTTCGCGCACTCCGGAGGAACGTTGCGTCATTTTGGCACCTCCACCGCCAATAGCAACAAGTCGTCAGTCGCCGCCCCCTTGTCCAGCCTGGTTTCTGTCGCGATGCTCGCCACGGCTTCCTCCAGCGGTCGCGTCCGGTGCCGCACGCACGCAGTCGTGAGGCGCTCCAAGCCAACATGTCGGCCCCCACCTGGTACAGCTTCGATAAACCCGTCGCTGTAGAGGAAGAACCGGTCACCGCGAGAGACCCGAACGTCCTTGCGCTGGAGCACCAGCGAGTTGAAAAGGCCCAGTGGATCGCCGTCCATCTCGACCGTCTCCGGCACTCCGGAGGCTTTCACCAGTATCAGGGGAGGGTGTCCCGCGCTCACTACCGCGAGTCTTCCTGACCGCCGGTTGAGGCGCGCATAACAGGCTGTCAGGTATTGCTCCGGCCCAAGCAACTGGCGCATTACCGAATCGATGCCGCGCATGGTATCTTCCGGCGAGAACAGCGGTCCGGAGTACTGATGCAGAAGGGCCTTGATTGCGGAAGTCAGAAACGCGGCGCTCACACCGTGACCGCTGACGTCCGCCACGAAGTAGCCGAACACTTCCGAATCCAATGGGACGACTTCGTAAAAGTCCCCTCCGGCTGATTCGAGCGGCTTGTAAAAGACTGCGAAAGACGCCTCGGGATAGTCCGCCGGATTCACGAGTAAGGCCTGCTGGGCGTCCCGCAATTCGTTGAGCCGCACTCGATTGGCCTCAGACAAGGCGCGGTTGTTTTCCTGGATACGGAGGTGCACGCGCACGCGAGCCAGTACTTCTTCGCCGTTGACGGGTTTCGGAATATAATCGACCCCGCCAATTCGCAGGCCGGTCACCTTGCTCTTCACATCATCGAGAGCGGAGAGGAAAATGATGGGGATGTCCGCTGTCGCTGGATCCGACTTGAGCAGCGTGCAGGTTTCGAAACCGCTCTCGCCGGGCATCACCACATCGAGCAAAATCAAGTCGGGCTGCTCGTCGCGGCTTAGCGCTCGGGCCTTTGGGCCGTTTCCGGCGGTCAGTGTGCCAAAGCCTTCCGAGGCGAGAATACTCCGCACGATTTCTACGTTCATCGGCTGGTCATCGACAACGAGAATCCTAGGGGTGTTCATTGCGCCGTGCCCCTTGCAGTGTTCAGCGGAGGTTCCGTCGGCTGATCGAGCCATCGGTTGATGGACTCCATGCGGAAGCGCCAATGATGCCCGACTTTGTGGCAGGGCACCTTTCCCTCACGCATAAGGCCGTAGAGCGTCGATTCGGGAACTTTCAGGTACTCCGTCAACTCGCCTGTTCTCCGGTTGTCTGGATCTCTCACTGCTTTTCTTTTCGACCGTATTTGTCGGTTGTGGTCAATATTGCTTGTTATTGTTCACTTGCTCCAGGCCACGCGTCGGCCGACCGAAGATCGGTGACGAGCTTTCTGTTCAGACCGAGCGCGTGCCGCACGAGAACGAGCATAGAGGTTGTGGTCCGCGGCCCCAGCAAGATCACAGGCACCACTGCCATTTCGAGACAACGCGTAGTCAGCGCTCGGGCGTGGCCGGCGATGATCGAACGTTCGGAGCCAACCATGACCCGATTCGTCCAGCCAAGGGGCTCGATCTCGCCTGTCATTATGGCCTCGATGATTCGGCGTTTGAGTGTACCGCTCCAATCGGAGGTCACTTGGAGCAGCAATTGGGCGAAGCTTTCGGCGCCGGTCTCTATGAGCAGACTGCTCAGGCGGCCCTCGATCAAGTAACCTTTCGAGTCATCAAGCGAAACGGCGCAGATCGAGTGAATGTACCT
>Ga0073936_10011580_pt1 | contig 10646 bp, 10 predicted proteins | sample AliMusrvi5mmetaG_FD_87041 | JGI IMG/M metagenome (GOLD analysis project Ga0073936, IMG submission 87041) | Freshwater lake bacterial and archeal communities from Alinen Mustajarvi, Finland, to study Microbial Dark Matter (Phase II) - Alinen... | ecosystem: Environmental > Aquatic > Freshwater >... | reverse complement strand
CGTGTATTCATCCGGCCGGAGCCAGAGCATCTCGTTCGTCAACGGCCAGATTTCCAGTTCGGTCACACACACCTTTGTGCTGGTCCCTCGGGTCGTCGGCACGGCCATCATCCCTCCCATAACAGTTTCCGCTGGCGGCGCCACGGCCAGGACCGAACCCATCGAGATCCAGGTCGTGCGTCAAACCAGCCCGCCGGTCCCGGCGGGACCAGCGCCGGCCGTACAGGCGCCTCCGGCGCAACCCCCTGCGCCGCGGCCCGCGGCGGCCAGCCGGCAGACCGCTCGCCCCTCCGGCACGGCGGCCGTTCCCGACGTGTTCGTCACGATGGAACTCGACAAACGCAAAGCATTCGTCAACGAACAGGTGACCCTATCCGTTCAGTTCCACACGGCGGTCAGCCTGCTGGGCAACCCCCAGTACGTCCCGCCCCAATTGGAGGGCTTCCTCGCGGAGGACCTGCCGCCTCTGCGCCACTACAACGAAACACGCAACGGCCGCAATTACTACGTGACTGAAATCAAGACCGCCCTATTCCCTCTGAGGACCGGACGCCTCACCATCGGAGCCGCCACGGTGCACTGCCAAATCCAACAGCAAACGAACGTCGACCCCTTTTCCCCTGATTTCTTCGAGAGGTTCTTCTCGCAGGGACTCATGACGGCCCAAACCCGGACCCTCTCTTCCCAGCCCCTGAAGCTGGAGGTCACGGCCTTGCCGGATGCCGGCAAGCCCATCGACTTCAGCGGCGCCGTGGGCCGTTTTTCCCTGGCCGCCGCGACAGACAAGAACCGGACCAAGGTGGGAGACGCCGTCAACCTGACTTTGACCGTCCAAGGGACGGGCGACCTGAAAGCCATCGCAGAACCCGCCATGCCCAGCCTGCCTTCTTGGCGGGTCTTCGACCCAGTGACTTCCGTCAACCTGCAAAAGAAGGGGGACTTGGTGCAAGGCTCCAAGATCATCCGTACCGTCCTGGTGCCACGCGTGTCGGGAGACTTGACCATTCCCCCGGTCTCGCTGTCCTATTTCGATCCCACCCGCAATGATTATGTCCGCTTGAAAACCCGCCCTCTCACCGTTTCCGTCGCTCCGGGCGGGCCCAGCGCCGTCCCGACCGTCGGCTACATTGCTCCGTCGGCAGCCTCGGCTCAGGGCATCATCCGCGTCAATGAGGATCTCGCCTTTCTGAAAGTCCGGCCGAGACGGGCGATGTTCACGCGCGGCCTGGAGGCCATCGCTGCGGCCGGATTAGTCCATATCCTGCCGTTCGCTTTCTTCCTCTGGGCCCTGGCGCTCAACGCCTACCGCGGGCGCTTGGCCGCGAATCCTCAAGGCGCGCGATTCCGCGGCGCCTTGAAAGCGGCCGCGGCCCGCGTCCGGCAGGCGCGCGGCGACGGTGACGCACAGGAGGCCGCCGCTCTCATGACCGAAGCATTGACCGGATATCTGGCCGGGAAATTAGGGGAGCCGACAGCAGGCCTGACCATGCGGCGGGCGCAGGAGCTTCTCCAAAAGCGCCAGCCGCAAGTTTCGCAGGAATCGATCGAGCGCATCAGGTCCGTGTGGGAAGACCTCGATCTCAGCCGATTCGCCCCGGCCGCGGCATCGGCGCAGAACGCAGAAGCGGTCGAGACCTTGGGCCAGAAGCTCTTGCTCCTGCTCGAGGCTCTGGAGAAGGAGCTGAAGCGATGAATTTCGCCTGGCTGGCCATATTCCTGGCTCTGGCGCCGGTCCTGCCCGCGGCAGCGACGCCCGGACCCGTCCCCGATTCCGAGGGCCTGCGTTTTTACTCCCAGGGGAATTATCAGGCCGCGGTGCAGTGGTACCGACAGGCGCTGCACGGAGATCCGCGCAACGCGGACTTGCACTACGACCTGGGCAACGCTCTCTTCAAGAACGGGCAGACCGGCCGGGCCATCGCCTCTTTCCAACGCGCCTTCGACATACGGCCGCGGGACGCGGATATCCGTCAGAATCTGGATTTCGCCTTGCGACGGGCGGGGGAGGAACTGGCGCCGGCGGGCGTGCCGCCGCTGATCTTCTTCGCGTTCCATCTCTTGAGCGAGCGGGAACTGGCGGGCTTGCATTGGCTGGCCTGTTGGCTGCTCCTGGTTCTAGCCGGATTATGCCTGTGGAAGGAGTCGTTGCGGCTGCGACTGCTGAGTTGGAGCCTGGCCGCCGGCCTATTGTGGTCGGCGTTCGGCGTATGGTGGCTGGCCGTACGGAGCGGGGTTTCTCAACAACGCGGAGTCCTCGCGGCCGCCTCGGCAGAGATCCGCAGCGGACCGGGTGAAAATTTCAATGTCAGCTTCACGGCGCCGGAAGGTCGCCGGCTGCAGATATTCTCTCAGGAAGGCGACTGGCTGGAGATCGGTGTGCTCAAAGAGGGCGTCAAAGGCTGGATTCCCGCCGCCGCCATCGAGCCGATCTAGCCGGGCGAGGATTCCGGCCCGGCGAGTATCCTTACGGATTGCAGGGAGCGAACGGCGTTGGGGGGACGGGGAGAAATTGCGGGGCGGCAGGCTGCGGCTGCGGGGTCTGCGCGATCCGCGCCACGGCCGCTTCCACCTTCTTGGCCGCTGCCTTGCGGCGCGGCCCGCGAATCCGCTTGGCGGCCGGGACCGTGAGCCCGTCTCCCGTCGCCTTGGGCGGCATGACCTCCTGGGGCGTCGGGGCCTTGGCCGTCGGCCCCGCGGTTTCGTTCTCCGTCACCGACGCGGTCAAATCATCAGCGCTGTAGGCATCCGCATCTCCGCTGGAAGTCTGTTCCGGCCGCGCGGAATCGGATGCCCCTTCGGAGGAAGCTTCCTGCGCGGCCGCGCCTTCATCTTCCGACGATGCACCTTCTTGGGCGGTCGATTCCTCCTCACGGGCCGGTTGCGCGTCTTCGGAGGCCCTGCCCTCGGCGGCAGTATCATCGGAGGCGGCCTTGTCGTCGGTCTGCAAGGCTTCCGACCCGGCCGAAGCGGCCGACGCAGCGGAAGACTCTTCCTTCCCGCCGACCGGCGCGGCATCGTCTTCATGCTGGCACCGTCCCGGGACCGCCAACAACAGGACCAACATCAGCCAATTCATAGCGATTCCATTATAGAAAACCCGTGCTACAAAAATATTTCCGGAAGCCGCCGATGTCGTCGGGAGTCAGCGGCGTCGCGCCCAAACAAAATGTTAGCATCTCGATGTGACGCCTGCGGTCGCCGCAGTCCTCTCTTGGGCCGGTCTTGGCATCCTGGGCCCCACCGCCGCGTGCATCGGCCTGCGGCTGGGCATCGGCGTTTCTTGGTGCGCGGCGGTGTTGGCCGGTGCTCTGGTGGCGGCCTGGACTTCGGGCGTACGCCCGCGGCCCGGCGCCATCCGCATGCCGCTCCTGTTCCTGATCGCGACGGCGGCGACGGTGTCTTGCGTCACGGTCATGCCGCTGTGCGGCATCCGGGCCGCTGGCGTCATAGGGCTGACATTGACGCTGGCAGGCGGTTATTGGTCTTGGACCATTACCAAGTTCGCGCTCCGACCGGCTTGGATTCCGGCTTTGACCGCCGCCGCGACCGTAGCCTGGGCCCGCTGCCTGGGCTTGCTTTGGGGGCATTCCCTGTACGCTCTCTGCGGCCTCATGGCCGGGGCCGGCCTCGGCATCGCGATCGGTTTCTGGCTGAAGGACCGCGTTGCGGATATTCTGCCGCCGGCGACCCACTGGCCCGGCTCATGGGCCGTTGTCTCGGCCCTGGCCGGCCTCCTGGCCCTCTCCTGGCTGCGCTTCATCGGCATCAACTCAGGGGAAGCCGGACACATCATAGCCCCCTTGCGCGACGGCAGAGACCTCCTATTCATCGCGGGCCAGTCCATGTTGGCCGTCGCCTTTTGGTGCGCTTCTCTACCGTTGGCGTGGGGAGAAATCGCCGGAGCTTCTTATAGACAACGCGCCTGTTCAGCCCAGATCGCGGCCGGACTGATCGCGGCCGCGGGCCCTTGCGCCGCCGCGATCCTGATCCCGCGCCTCGGGGCCGCTGAATGCGCCGCGGGTTGCCATCTGGCGCTGTGCCTCACCGGCCTGGCCCGGATCGGCCTGGGGCGCCTCAGGGAGAGTCGCCTTTTCTCACGGTTCGCGGCGGCGGGCCTAGTCATCGCCTGCCTGTTGGCGCTGCAAAGCCGGGGCCTCTTCACAGACATCTGGCTCAACCGGCTCAACGCGGCCTACCCCGGAGGACGATCCCTTGCGCACATCGAAGACGGCCGGGAATGTCTGGACGCCTACCGCCTCATGTCCGCGGAGGTGGTGCTGCTGCGCGATGGGGCATCATCCTCTTGGAGCAGCGGCGGGGCGGAAGCCCGCCGCGAGGCGCACCTTCCCCTGCTCATGCACGGCTCCTGCCGACGAGTGCTGCTGGCCGGAGCGCGCCACCCCGCGACCACGGCGGCCGCTCTTGCCCACGGGGTGGATCTGGTCTCGCTCGACCCGCAAGCCGACGTCGGCGCCGTTCTGCGGGCGCAAGCGCCGACGGGCTGGCCGCCTGCGCTCACATCGGCCCCCGATGGCGCTCGCTTGAGCCTAGCGACAGGAGACCTGCGCCGCCATCTGCGCGCCGCGGGGCCTCTTTACGACGCGATCATCTGGGAACTCCCCTATCCCGCGCTGACGCCCGAATGGTCCCACCTCTCCACCCGAGAGGCTTTCGCGGAGGTGCGCCGCCGGCTGGCGCCCATGGGTGTCGCGGCCGTACGCCTGCCTGCGCCCTATCCGATGGGGAGCCTGGCCCGGGCCCTACGCACCGCCCGATCGGTCTTCCCTCATGCCGTAGGCTTCGACCTGCCCGGCGGATATCTTCTGGTATGCTCCGACCGGCCGCTCCCGCAGGACACCGCGACGCTCCTGGCTCGACGCAGCGTCTTCGTCCAGGCCGACGACCTAGCGCTCGAAGCGGCTCTCCCGGACTTGCGCCGGAATGATCACACCGTCCTGCCGCCGGACATCGCCGCGCTGGCGCCCGATACGGACGACCGTCCACACGGATTCTTCCCGCTCGCCGAATGGGCCCGGGGCCTGGTCCTCAACGCGACTCCAGCCGAGGATCTCCATCAACTCCATCGATAGGAAACATCAACTGCGGCAGCTTCGGGCACGACGGGCATGATATAATAAGGGCAGATGAGCACTAGAGCCTCTGGCTCGCCGCCCAGGATCCATGCCATCACCCTGGGATGCCAGATGTCCGCCTCCGACGGCGCCGATACGGTCGCGTCGCTGCTGCGTCGCGGCTGGGGACGGACCGAGGAACTGGAGGACGCCGACGCCATCCTGATGACCACATGCAGCGTGCGCCGCCATGCGGAACAGCGCGCCATGTCCCTTATCGGGCGCCTGCGAGAGTGGAAGGCCCGCGACCCCAACCGAGTCTTGGTGGTGGCCGGCTGCGTGGCCGAGCGTCTCGGATCGCGCCTGACCCGGCGCTTTCCCTACATCGACCTAGCCATAGGCGCGCGCCGGGCGGAAAGTTATTCAGAACTCATCGCGGCGGAATTGGAAAAGAAGTTACCCCCGGTTCCGACGCAACCCGCGACCGCCGAGCCCGCCAGGGCAGTGTCTTCCCTTACCATCATGCGCGGCTGCGCCTGCGCTTGCACCTACTGCGTCGTCCCCTCGGTACGCGGCCCGGAGCTTTGCCGCGCGCCAGAGGATATCCTGTCCGACGCCCGCGCCCGCATCCGGTCTGGAGCCCGGGAGCTGACCCTCTTGGGCCAGCGCGTCAACGCCTACTCCGGCGTCCATGAAGGGCGGCGGATCGATTTCTCCGACCTGCTGCGCCTGCTGGACGGCCTGCCGGGCCTGCGGCGCCTGCGTTTCATGAGCCCGCACCCGGCGCTCTGCGACGATCGGTTCGCGTCGGCGGTGCGCGACTGCGGCAACGTCTGCCCTGGCCTGCATCTTCCAATCCAGTCCGGCTGCGACCGGCTGCTCGGATTGATGCGCCGCGGCTACACGCGAGCGGACCTTCTGCGCACGGTCGCCCGCCTGCGAGACGCGGTCCCCGGAATGACCCTTTCCACGGATATCATCGTGGGGTTCCCTTCGGAGACGGAGGGGGATTTCATGCAGACGCTGTCGCTGCTCGAGGAACTTCGCCCGGCGGCGGCCTTCTGCTTCAAGTTTTCGGCGCGGGAAGGCACCCCCGCGGCCTCACTCACAGACGATGTCCCGCCCCGGATAAAGGAGGAGCGGCTGGCCCGCTTGAACGCCCTCGTGGACCGGCTGACGGCGGAGGCCCTGCAATCCCAGGTCGGAAGCGCGGCCGAAGTTTTGGCCGAGACTCCGCACTTCGGACGGACCCGTGCCGGATTCAAGGTGAGATGGCGGACGGCGGTCGCGCCCGGCAGCCTCATCACCGTATGCATAAGCGCCGCGACGCGCCGCACATTACTAGGAGACCTCAATGAACCAACCGCATAATAGCTCCGAAAAGCCTCTCGTTGAAAGGCGCCGCCATGCCCGGTTGCCCATGGTCGAAGGGATGATCGAACCGATCATGGTCCACCTCGCCTCCGGAACGCAGCGAGGGCGCCGTGTGAACGGGCCTGGGCAGCCGGCCATCCTCACCAACCTCTCGGCGGGAGGGATGTCGCTCCTGCTGTTCTTGGAACCGCCCCACGCCCGAAGGTTGGACATGATACTGACCATCCCGGGGCTCGACCATGTGGCCATAGCCGGCCGCGTGGTTCGCGTACATCAAAAAGGTCCGACCTACAACGTGGGCATCGCTTTCACCCGGATCAGCAAGAAACACCAGGACCAGATCAGCCGGATGGCCGAGGACCATGCCGACTGCCGGACCCGCATAGCGCTCAAGCTGCCGGAGGTATGCCAGAGGAGCTGCGCCTTCCATTCCCTCTGCGCCAAGCCGCAGAAAGAGCCTTTTTGGCCCAAGAAATAGCGCTCAACGCATGATCGTCATCGTCGGGGCGACGGCCTCCGGCAAGACCGACCTGGCTGTGGCCCTGGCCCGGACCATCGGCGGCGAGATCGTGTCGGCGGATTCCCGCCAAGTCTATCAAGAGATTTCGGCCGGAACCGCCAAGCCTTGTCGGGACCGCGCCGGCCGAGTCGAAGGCGTTCCCTATCACCTGGTCGACTGTGCGTCCCTGACGGAAACTTATGACGCGGGCCGCTTCGCCACCGCCGCGCGCGCCGTCGTGGCGGGCATCAACAGCCGTGGCCTGATCCCCATCGTCGCCGGGGGCAGCGGACTCTATGTGCGGGCGTTCCTCGAAGGCCTTTCCGATCTGCCGCCTCGCGATGAAGGCCTGCGCCGGCGGCTCGAGGCGGAAGCGCTGGCTCATGGCCGCCAGCACCTGCATGAGCGCTTGCGCCGACTCGACCCGGAGGCCGCGGCCGCTATTCCGGCCAATAACATCCAGCGCGTGGTGCGGGCTCTGGAGGTGTGCGAGTTGACAGGGCACCGCATCTCCACTCTTTGGAAAAATGACAAGGAGAAGCTGGCCCGGGTGCACCTTGTCCCCACCGCGGCCTTTCGCATCGACTGGCCGGCGGACGACCTGCGCCGTCGCATAGTGCAGCGCGCAGAGTCCATGTGGCCCGGGATGCTGGCAGAAGTCCGCGGGCTTCTGCGCTCGTTCACCGGCCGGGAACCCGGATTCAAGAGCCTGGGCTACCCTGAAGCCGTCGCGTGCGTGCGCGGGGAGCTGGGGCAGGAGGAAGGCCTGCGCCGCCTCGTACAAGCCACCTGCGCCTATGCCAAGCGGCAGAGGACCTGGTTCAGACATCAGATCGCCGCGACGCCGCTGGCCGGCAGGAATCCCCAAGAGATGCTGCGGGAAGCCCTCGCCCTCATCGCGCAAGGCCCGAGCCGCACCAGCAATGCTCAGCCACTCCTGCCGGCATCATGCCGCGCTAAAGCATGAGCGTCAGCGCAGACCTCCGAGCTGCCATAAGCCGGCACGCAACCGTACATTAGGAAGCCGATGGCGGAAAAAGTCATCCTCGTCGGAGTCGGGCTAAAACGCGAGGCCCCGGCCATGGCCGCCAGCCTTTCCGAACTGCACCGACTGACCGAGACCGCCGGGGGGGAAGTCGCAGGGGTCATCTCTCAATCCGTGACTCGCTACCACCCCGGCACGCTCATCGGCGAGGGGAAAGTAGCGGAACTGGCCGCAGCCGTGCGGAGCCGGGCCGCGACGGCCGTCATCTTCGACCGTGAGATATCGCCGGCGCAGCAAAAGACACTGGAAGCAGCGCTACGCGCCAAGATCATCGACCGCACCAGACTCATCCTGGACATTTTCGCCAAACGCGCCCGCACCAGCGAGGGGCGTCTGCAGGTGGAGTTGGCGCAACTTTCCTACATGCTTCCTCGTTTGACCGGAGCGTGGCGCGGTTTCTCGCAACAGATCGGAGGAATCGGTACGCGCGGCCCCGGCGAGCGCCAACTGGAGTACGAAAGGCGCCACATCCAGTATCGCATCCGACATCTACGGACGGGGCTGGAGCGCATCCGCGCGGCGCGCACGCTGCGCCGCGAGCGTCGTCAAGCAATCCCCGTGCCCCAGGTGGCGATCATCGGCTACACCAACGTGGGCAAGTCCACGCTTCTCAACACCCTGACACGCGGCGGCGCTCGGGTCTACGCCGACGACAAGCTCTTCGCCACTTTGGATCCCACGGCGCGGCGCGTGCGGCTGCCCGAGGGCTCTTGGGCCGTCATGACGGACACCGTCGGCTTCATCCGCCGCCTGCCCACGGCTTTGATTGCCGCCTTTCGCGCCACTCTCGAGGAGGCGGCGCTGGCCGACTGCCTGCTCGTGGTCGCAGACGCCTCTTCACCGGAGGCAGACGCCCAGCAAGCCGCGGTGGCCGAGACGTTGCAGGACTTGGGCGCGGACCGTCTGCCGCAGGTCCGCATCTTCAACAAGATCGACACACTCAGGAGGGAGCAACTCCGCGACCTGGAGACCCGCCACCCAGAAGGGATCTTTATCTCTGCCGCCACTGGCGAGGGCGTCGGCGCCGCCCTGGAGGCCGTCCAAGACGCCTTGGCCCAGCGCTGGTTGCTGCGGGAGATCACCTTGCCTGCGGCCCAGGCTTATGCCCAGAGTGAATTCATCCGAAGCGCAGGTCAAGTCCTTTCGCAGTCCACGACAGAGGACAAAATGAACCTGCGGTTGAGGCTTACGAGAGAAAATTGGGATCGCCTACGAAAAAAGCTCGCCGCCACAAAGGAAAAGCCCTAGCAAAGAAGATTCATGTTTGCTAATATTTTTTGTCAAAATAACCTTGTATCCTCCGCGCCAGAATCCCGCATAAGAGCATGACCAAGAATCCAAGCGAGCAACCTCCGGCTCCAGGCCAAGGCGCCTCTTCGCTGGAAAAGCAAGTCCGCATCTACTCTTTGGCCACCACTGAAAACGAGTGCATCATCTTCCTGGAAGAGCTGGCCGGCAACCGCCTGCTTCCCATCTGGATCGGCATCACCGAAGGCCAGGCCATCGCCATCCGATTCTCCGGCATCGTGTTGCCCCGTCCCCTGACGCATGATCTGCTCCTGGGCGCCATCAAGACCTTGGGCTACGCAGTGGAGAAGGTCGTCGTCTGCGACATCAAGGACAATACCTTCTACGCGCGCATCCGCTTGGCCAAGGAAGGCTCTGCCCTGGACCTCGACAGCCGGCCTTCTGACGCCATAGCCGTGGCGGTGCGCGCCGGCTGCCCCATCTTCGTCGACGAGAAAGTCTTCGCCAACTGCCAGACCCTCAGCAAACCTATCACGGAAGACGAGGTCGGCAAGTTCAAGGCCGACCTTAAGAACCTCAAGCCGGAAGACATCTTCAAGGACCTCAAGAGCAAGAAGAACCCCGGGCCAGGAGCACAGAAGCCCGGGCCTGAATCCGAAGAATCCGAGGGAGACGAAGAGAGTCCCGATGAATAGACTAGACATCATCAAAGCAGTAGCCAAGGTGCTTAGCACCAAAGGGGAAGCCGCCCAAGCCGTAGAGACGACTTTCGAGACCGTGCGCGCCGCGCTCAACCGCGACGAGAAGGTCGTCATCTCCAACTTCGGCACGTTCCGGGTGAAGCACCGCCAACAGCGACAGGGCCGCAATCCGAAGACCGGCCAGCAAGTGACCGTGCCTCCGCGCAAGGGCGTCCGATTCAAGGCCTCCAAGAACCTTCTGCGCCCGTGAACCCCGGCGCAGCGCCAGTTCCGCCGCCGCCCCTGCCGGATAAGACATCCTTCACCATGGGTGAAGCTTGCCGCATCGCCCAAGTTGCTCCTTACACTCTGCGTCATTGGGAAACCCGGCTCGGATTCCCTCGGCCGGCTCGACGCGCCAGCGGCCATCGCCGCTATGGCCGCGCCGATCTGGAAACCATTTTTGAAATCAAACGGCTGCTGGCGGGACGACGGCTGACCCTTGCCGGCGCGAGGAAAGCCCTTCTGGAACACCGCCGCATAGGCAGCGCCGGAGCCACTACGGAGTCAACTGTGGGGCCGCGGCCGCCTTTGCACCTGCTGCACGAGTTGGGCGCCCAACTCCGGGAGCTGGCTTCGGAACTCGGGAAGTGATAAGATGATAGCCGCGTCGAACAGGACGTTCGTGGTCGGGGACTGGCTCAATGGTAGAGCGTTCGCTTGGGGTG
>Ga0073936_10011576_pt1 | contig 10649 bp, 1 predicted proteins | sample AliMusrvi5mmetaG_FD_87041 | JGI IMG/M metagenome (GOLD analysis project Ga0073936, IMG submission 87041) | Freshwater lake bacterial and archeal communities from Alinen Mustajarvi, Finland, to study Microbial Dark Matter (Phase II) - Alinen... | ecosystem: Environmental > Aquatic > Freshwater >... | reverse complement strand
TGATCCACGATCCGGTTTGCGCACAGGCATGCATGTCGGTTACGCTCACACCGTAGTTACCCGGGCCGAGATTTTCTATATCTTCCGTGGTTGCACCGGTGATCCAATCAATTGTATAGGGTGCTGTTCCGCCGTTAACGGTAAGATTGATACTGCCATTGTTCGCACCATGACAGATGACCGGGTTCACCACCGCACTCAATGCAATGGGCGGGGGTTCGGTGATGATCCACGATCCGGTTTGCGCACAGGCATGCATGTCGGTTACGCTCACACCGTAGTTACCCGGGCCGAGATTTTCTATATCTTCCGTGGTTGCACCGGTGATCCAATCAATTGTATAGGGAGCTGTTCCGCCGTTAACGATAAGATTGATACTGCCATTGTTCGCACCATGACAGGTGACCGGGTTCACCACCGCACTCAATGCAATGGGCGGGGGTTCGGTGATGATCCACGATCCGGTTTGCGCACAGGCATGCATGTCGGTTACGCTCACACCATAGTTGCCCGGGCCGAGATTGCCTATATCTTCCGTGGTTGCACCGGTGATCCAATCAATCGTATAGGGTGCTGTTCCTCCGTTAACGGTAAGATTGATGCTGCCATTGCTGGCACCAAAACAACTGACGGAGGTAATGATAGTAGTTAATAATAGTGCATCGGGTTGAGTTATCGTATATGAAGAAACGGCTTTGCAGTTATGGGCATCTGATATAGTTAGGGAATATGCTCCTGCCATTAAGTTATTGATGCTTGACGTGGTGGCCCCGGTACTCCATAGATTGGTATATGGAGGGGTTCCTCCAAGGATGGAGCCAATTGTAATGGAGCCATTTGTGGCGCCAAAGCAACTTGCATTTGTAATTGAGGAAGTGTTTGTTATTGCAGGAGGTACTGATATCGTATTGGAAGTGGCCGGGTTTCCTGTGGTACATGAGACGTTTGATGTCAGTACACATGCAATAGCATCATTATTTGCCGGAGGATAGGTAAATAAAGGGTTGTTTGCACCAACATTCAAGTTATTTACCTTCCATTGATAAATCGGGACTGTCCCTCCATTAACAGGGGTAGCCGTAAACGTAACCGCAGTTCCTGAACAGAACGGATATGGAGAGGGTGCAATCGATAAGCTGACGGGCAGGTATGAATTAACTGTCATTGTCACTGTATTCGAGGTGGCAGGATTTCCGGTAGCGCAAGTCGCATTGGATGTCAATACACAAACGACAGCATCGTTATTTGCCGGAAAATATGTGAAGCCAGGGCTGTTTGTTCCCGTATTGACTCCATTCACTTTCCATTGATATGAAGGGGATGTTCCGCCATTTGCTGGTGTTGCAGTAAATGTAACTGAAGTACCCGTACAAACAGGATTTGCTGAAGGAGCAACAGATACGCTTACAAGGAGGTTCGGGTTCACATTGATAGTCAAAGTATTGGTTGGCAATGGACCACCACAGGTTCCTGATGCATTTTGAATCTCCCGGTAATATGTTTTACCCGTTAATATCCCTGGTTGGTAATTACGGTTTGTGGCAGCGGAGATATTTGTAAATGTCAGATTGTCTAATGAACTTTGCCACTGGTAAGTGGGTGATGAGCCATTTGACGGTGCTGTGCCATTTAATTGGGCCGGTGCAGTGCCGCTGCAAATCGTCTGGTTTGAACTGATGGAACCAACGGTTAAAGTCGGGTAAACCGTCACATTGTAGGTGGTTGGGGCAGATGCTTTGCATCCATTGGTATTGGTGTAGTTCACCTTAACATTTTTCATGCCTGCTGTATCCCAGGTAACCGTAATCGCACTTGTACCGGCTCCGGCAGTAATTGTGCCGCCGGATATCGTCCAGAGATAGCCGGTCATTCCAGTTTGGGTCGAATACAGATTCCCTGTTGAGTGAATACATGCTGTGGCAGGCCCGGTAATAGCCGGTACAGGCAGGGGGTTTACTATTACTTGCACCGATCCCCCGGCAATTCCTCCCGGGGGCGGTGTGTAATGTACCTCAAGATAAAAGTTGTCGGTGCCATAGCCCGGTGTGCCAGGCAAAATAACAGGATTCTCCTGGTTTGAAGTCCAGGAACCGCTGGTATTATGCCAGGCAAAGGTTGCCCCCGGAACCTCGCAACCGGTTAAGTTGCAAAATAAATTGATCGGTGTTCCGTAACATACCGGATTTGGCGAAGCATATTGTGGCCGGGCTGTAAATGGGAAGGCTGTTATAAATATGATGAAAATCGTAAACAAAACAGCTTGCTTTACAGAAAAAGTAATAACAATTGTTTTCATAATAAGATGATTTACAGGTGTAATAAACCAGTATTTTCAAATGAGAAAGCTATAAATCAATAATGCCCGTCACTCCTTATTCATGACGCAGGCAATGGGTATTATAAGGACAATATTAAGGAGATTATAAAAAAAATACTACACCAATGAGCAAACGGTATCTCCCCTTGATTGAACGGTTATTTTTATGATTGAATGGTTGGAATGACTAAAGATCAGCTATTTAAAAAAAAGTGCCTTTATTCCTTCTGTGCCTATGATCGGCAACAGTCAGGTAAAAGGCACTTTGATGGTCATCCAGCCGGAGTTGGAATGGTTAATCCACCAGGCAATTATTGCTTGATGATCTTCCCTGTCCCGGTCAGTTTCCCGGTGACTACACGTATGAAGTAGACGCCGTTCGGCTTTCCGTCGAGTGAAAGATCATACTTCAACTTTCCGGAAAGATTTTCGGAGAAGATGCGTTCTCCATGCATTCCGTACATTTCGACGCGGAGTCGGGCCCTCTCTTCAACTCCCCTGAGTTCCAGTGAGAAGCCGCCGGTGGTCGGGTTGGGGTAGACCGTGAAGAATGATTTTTCACCTTCGGTGGCCGTTACGCCATAGCCGGAGAGTACCTTGCCTGCTGGAGGAACTACCTGGTAGCAGAAAGGGCCTTCGGGATCGATATAGCCATGCAGGTAACCTCCCGGCTGAACCGTGGTGCCTGTCATGAAGTTGATCTTTTCCCCGGCAATGAAAGTTGCTTCACCACCATCCATCACCGTAAACAAGGTGCCGCCTCCGGCCACAGTAATGGTACTGGTTGCATCGTAACAGGCTGCAATCCCGGCCGGAACCGTTTCGTTCCCGATGCTGAGGTTCGCCATCCCGGCAATGAATGATTTATCAGCACCATACGCCGTTCCTTCGGAGTTGGTCCCGACACAGCGGAAATGGTAGGTTGTTCCCGTTGCAAGGCCGGTAATAGTGGCGATCACAGGGGCAGGGATGACTCCTGTCACAGGAGAAGGAGATGCGGTGACGACATTCCCATAAGAGTTTGTATGTCCCCACTGGAAGGAAACAGTTGTGTTGAGGTTGTTTGCCGAGACGGTTCCATTCAGCTGTGCTGTCGACAACCCGATTCCGGCGGCATTATTGGTAATCACCACGGGGGGGTTGCCATCCACGCAACAGATCATCACACCGTAATCTTCAACCTCTCCAATAGTTACCGGGGCTCCAACGGGTTGTGTCGGTCCAAGTCCGGGGGTATCACTAATCCTGAACCGGGCGTACGTATACCCTTCCGAGCCTGAGGGAACAGGCACGGCAATATTCAGAGGCCAGCCCTGGTGGAGAGGATCGTTACAACATTCAGTACCTGCATATGGAATTTGGTAGTCTGTGATGATATGCTCAGCAGAACCGGCTGAATTATCCCATACCTGGTCATGGTTAAAGTCGATCCACCCGTTTAAATATATGGTGCCATAAGCCAGGTAATTGTGAGGATAGATGGTTACCAGGTTGTTTGTTGCCGAGAAATTGGCAGGAAATACAACACCGTCTTCATCATCAGTTGCATGGGTATCGTCTCCGTTGGCTGTTGAAGTCGGCTGACCGTCGTTTTCAGCATCGATGTTATCTCCTAACCTTACATGGCAATCGGCAAAATGGCGGGCTCCAAGATTCGCTTTGAGTGTCGGGTACCGGGGGATGCCGGCTGCATCTGGGGCATCGCCATAATCAAGGAGATCGACCGGGGAGGGATCCAGGAACACCTGGTAATCTTCCACTTCCCCGTTTGGTGCCAATCCTGTATACGAGAGGTTCTGGACCGTACTCAACCGGAAGCGGGCATACGTAACCTGGGACTGGAATATTGTAGGAACATTGAAAATAATGTGCCCGCTGTAGGGTCCGGGGGGTATTACGAAGTTCGAAAGAACCTGGTCTCCTGCGTCCCACCCGTTGCGGTCAAAATCGATCCATCCCTGCAGATATGCCGTCTGATCCAGGTAGTTATAGGTTGTAAAAGTGATCATGTTTGTTCCCGAATAGAGTGTCGGAATCGTTACGCCGTCTTCGTCGTCGATGTTGTTGATATCATCCCCGTTTGCCAGGATGGTTGGCTGTCCGTTGAATTCACTGTCAATGAACATTCCCAGTTTTAGATCCGAGATGGCGTGGCGGGCTCCGTTGCTTGCCTGCAGTGTTTTATAGGGAGAATCCGGCAAATCGCCAAAATCGCATACGAGGGTTGTGACTGAAACATTGCCTCTCTGCACACAACCGTTAGCATCAACCACAGTAAGGTAATAGGTTCCCGCTGATAAATTTGACAGGTTCGCCGTTGTCGCACCGTTGCTCCAGTAATAGGAATAAGTTGGTGTTCCCCCGGTGACTCCTGTTGTAACCGAGCTGTACGGGCAATCGGGTATTACATTAAACCACAACTGCATGGGCGGAGGATCCGTGAGGGTCACGATCTTTGTGGCTGAATGTCCGGCTGCATCTGTCATAGTGATGGTATATGTACCGGCCGGATAAATGGACATCGTTGAAAAACCATAGATGGAGCAGGGATAGTTGCATGAAAACGGGGAACCGGGACACGGGGTGATCTGGACCGTATAATCGGCAGTGCCTCCGTAAGGAGTGATGCTGAATGCACCCAATCCTCCCGGGCAGGGCGGGTTGAAAGGAATAACATTAAATCCGAAAATTACGGGATCGATGTATACCATGTAGTCTTCCACTTCGCCGAACGGGGTGACCGAACCGGGGGTGTTTTCAGGTCCCAGGTCTGGCATATTGCTGATCCTGAAACGGGCAAACGTGTATCCGGGCAGGGCACCCGATGGCACACCGGGAACGCTGATTGTTGCAGTTGTGCTGCCCGACGGGCTATCATAGGGGACAGGATAGTTTGTTAAAATCTGTTCACCCGTGCTCCATACCGAATTTTGATCGAAATCGATCCAGCCCTGCAGGAAGACCATTCCTGCACCCAGGTGGTTCCGGGTTTTAATATTAAGCGTTATGGAGGAGGCGCCCCGGTATAAAATTGCCCCCTGCCAGTTGCCTGACGTTTTGGGCGGCCCGATAAAGACAATGCCATCCTCATCATCCGGGGTGCCGGCCATATCATCTCCAAGCGCCTGGCTCTCCGGCTGCCCATTGGTCTCGGCGTCAACGTAATCACCCAGTATCAGGTTCCCGGTGATCATGTGTCGTGCCCCGTTATCATTAATTTTGGTCGGGTAATATGGAGCAGCAGTGACATTCTGAGGTGCATCCCCGAAATCCAGCCGGGTGATAGTATCAATATTTACCCAGTAATCCTCTACTTCGCCATTTACAGCAAGGCCATAAGGCTTTGGGTTGATCCGCGGATAGTCGGTAAACCTGAACCGCGCATAGGCAGGGCTGTGAGCAGTGTTGGAAGGAATGGTCAGGACATAGGAATGTGTTCCTGCCAGTACTGGCAGGTTGGTCAATACCTGTTCAGCAGGCAAATCCCATACCTGGTTATGGTTCAGGTCGACCCATGCATTCAGGTAGCCATTCACTGAAGCGTTTACATCGATGGTATTGTTGCCCGGAGCCAGCGCATATAACTGGAGGCCATTTTGCGTGATGCCATCTTCATCATCGGGTATGTTGTTCAGATCATCTCCCGTGGCAAACTGCGAAGGAATACCATTGTATTCACCATCAATGTATGCCCCCAGCCTGATCCCCGGCACGATGACGTGGCGTGCGCCATTGCTTGCAAGGAGGGTCGGGAAGTCGGCCGGGTTACTTGCAGCATCCGGTAAATCACCGTAATCGCAGAGAACATATTGCACATTAACATTGGACGACCAGATAACTGTATCCGGGGCGACCGGCCAGGCATGCAGTGTCAGGACAACAGTTGAATCATTTTCACCGGGCGTGTACACAGGATTGAGCAACGCCGGGTTGTTAAAAGTACCATATCCCGAAGTAGTCCATAATAGTGCACTGTAATTGATGACCGGCACAACATAAGGTATGTAGGCTCACGTTTGCATATTTTATTATTTTTTGGTTCACAGGGTTTTACGTATAGACACAAAACCCCTGCAGTATCGATGCACCCGTAGAAATTCTTAACGATAACCGATATCCTATGGAGTCCCGGGACAGTTGAAGAAAAGAGGCAATTTTGCCCTGAACCGCATGCCAGCGTGTAATTCCCGTTATCATACCAGGAAATATCCTGGTAGGTCGGATTGAAATTGTTAAAAGGAGCCGTGTGATCAAGCGGCAGCGGAATATAGAGTGGATAAACATTGAAAGCTGTTGGAGTAGATTGGCAAATGGTATCGCAACCCAGCGGGAAGAGGCTTAAATCTGGCTTCGGGTAAACAAAGCCCGCGTCTGCCTCGGCACTGCAACCCGTTTCCTTGTCGGTGATGGTCAGTGCGTAATAACCGGGCAAAATTGGGGTGATCGTTGGTGTGGTCACCCCGGTGCTCCACTGGTAGCTATACCTGGCCGGATCGTTGGGATTTGGAGCAAATGCAGGAGCCGGACCTTCGCACACATTTAGTGTTGGTACGCTGAGGACCGGTTTTGCATAAAATGTCAGACAGATGGTATCCCACGCCTCGCACCCTGTAACATTGTCGGTGACCTTCAGGATAAAATGGTATGATACCGGTAGGGTAGCAGGCATCATCACCGTGATGGTCAGGGCCGACGACACGTTGCCGGGGTAATAAGTGGCGAATGCATCACTGCTCCAAAAATAGGCGTAGCTGGCATTGGTATATTTTGATGCCAGGTAAACAGGAACGGTGGTAGACGGCAATGCACAAAAATGACCATCCCCGATGAGTTTTATTTTGGCGACCGGTGGGGTTATTTTATATGCATAGATATGGTTTGACAGGGATGTGCAGGGATAGCTGTTCGATACCTGTAGCCAGTATTCACCATGTTTCGTGGTGGTGTAATTCATAGCTGTAGCGCCGGCGATGGCATTGCCATCCTTAAACCACTGATAGGAGCTCATACCCGGGCAACCGGGCAAGGTTACCGAATGTCCCGGGCAGAATGGGAAGAGGGTGGGGTTTATCGTGCATACAGGCGCTGGATTCACCGTGATGGTTTTGGTCTTAACCGATGTACAACAACCATATGTGGCAGTCAATGTAACGGTATAGTTGGTCGGCGCTATCGGTAACGAATATGCATGGTATGGCGAATCCATGAATGATGTGGCACCATCGCCAAAGGTCCAGAACAACTGGCAGCCGGGTATCGACGGGATCGCGGTGAAGAGTACGGGCTGTCCAGTGCAAACCGGGTTCGGGTTGATGGTAAAATCGACCGCGCAATTAACCGGACAAGGGGGTGGCCCAATTACACAGTCTGCGATCTGAATAATGGTATAGACCGTCGTACTGCATATGGAATTTGAAACAGTTACGGAGAAAAAGTAATTCCCTGCACCGTTGAAGGTGCCAGGTGGAACACTCCAGCTATTGGTGGTTGGGCCGACAGTACCATTTGGACCGTTCCATGTGTAGGAAGAGTACCCGGGTGTTGCTGTGAGGACCAGGCTGGTTGGCATCTGTGGAAGACAATATATCCTTTGCGGCGTGGCGGTGATCGTCACTGAAGGCGGGTTTATAATGACCGCAGTAGCATAACTGGTACCACTGCAGCTGGAAGCTGTAATTGTCACGGAACTGTTCGGTGTTCCATGCCAGAGAACCGTTATATCATTGCCTCCCTGCCCGCTCAGGATGGTTCCCTGGTAAGGGGGAGATATCGTCCATTGAATCCCGCCGGTTGGGATACCACCGGCGTACCCGGCTGAATAATGTCCTGTCTGATCCACACAAAACGTGGTTTTCCCGTTTGTTTCCGTTACATTTGGAGGCCCAAAGGGATTTACAAGCAAGAAGGTTGGTAATGACGGACAGTTCACCCCCGGGCTGATCTCCTTATCCTGGAATACCTTTATTGTCCATGGGCCCAGACCTGTCAGGTGGACAAATGCCGAATCCTGGTCAGTCCCGAATTGCGAAACGATGCTCCCCGTTCCTGAAAACAATGACCAGTGGAAAAGGGCGTCCTTCGTGTCTGATGTAATGGTATATGTATAATAGCTGCCCGGACAAACCTGTATCGGTCCGGCAATCGTTCCAAGGATTGGTTTTGCCACTACCTGAACAATTTTGATGGCATTCGTATTGCAGAAAACTCCCGGGGATACAGGGGTTGCAGTAATGGTATAAGTACCCGGTATGTTCCAGGTAATGGCTGTCCAGACACTACTCCCTGCCGGCACCGTGGCCCCGGATGGTGTAACCGCCCAATTGGCAGTCCCGTTGGCATAATAGGTGGAGGTGGACCCTTCACATACTATTTCATCCCCGGTGAATGAAAATACAGGAAGTACATTTACGGTTATCGTGTTCATCCCGGGGGGGCAACCGGCTTCAGGGTTGTTGTACTGGCAATTGATCGTGTAAGTGCCTGCATTGATGAAGGTTATGTTGACTGTTGCTGTATTCCTATCGGTTCTGTTAAACGAATAGAGGGCCCAGGAAGGAACCGGTGTAACTGTCCAGGTATGGTAGGTTCCGGGCATGGAGGGCAATGCATAACTGCCTGACGAACCAGCGCATAACGTTACAGGGCCGGTGATCGGCAAATTCGTATACATTACCGGGACATTCAGCACGGTTGTTCCACTGCATTGCGTGCAACCAGGAGTTGCGAGCCTGACCGTTGTAGGACCGGAATAGGGGAAATTCCACTTAACTTTGATGCATTGCGTACCGGCACCGGAAATGATGGTTCCCCCCGTCACGCTCCAGTTGTACGGGGTGCACACAATCGATGTGCAAAATGAGGAGGTGTCGAGCGGACAAAGAGTTCCTTCCCTGCATTCGCTGCAACAGTTATAGATTATGTCGGGCCCGACTTCAGGCAGCACGACGATCTTTTTCGAAACGGTATCCGTGCATCCGCAGGGTACTTTCATCTCGACGGTATTGTTGCCCACGTGTACAACCTCGAATTTTCCCTGGCCCATGTCGGTGGTTGTCAATACCACCTTATAGGTGCCCGGTGCCGCATAGGCATGAACGGGATTTGCATCCGTGGAGGTCGTGCCATCCCCGAAATCCCAGTGCAATTCACTTCCGCCCATAGATGTGTTGGTGAAGGATACGAGAGTGTTTTTACAAACCGGGGAGAGGGGGACGTAAGAGAATCCTGCATCCGGACCATCGATGAGGCAGATTTTCTGCATGATGGAATCACTGCAGCATGAATAATTTCCGATGCCCCTGATTACTACCTTGATAAAACCGGAGGTGCCCGAGCCCCACAAAATGGTCATGGGGTTGCCGGTGTAGCTCGTTGGTGTGCCCCCCGTAACGGTCCAGGAATATGTAAATCCCGATGAATTGGGAAATACCGTGTAGGTATGGGGAGTCTTTTTGCATGCGGCCATTGTGTCACAAGGGTAAGCGTTCGATGGAGCCAGGGATGGTGCCACAGGGCAGCAGGAGGGGTATGGCGGACAGATTTTAACCGCATCTTTCAGCACAAAATCTGGACAGCAAACCTGGGTGACGTTAATGGTAAGCGTTTTAGACGGACAATGTGAATCGGTCACTGTCACGGTATAGATTCCTGCCGGGATGTTTGAAAGGTCTTCGGTAGTTGCGCCATTGCTCCATTGATAGGTATACGGAGGCACTCCCCCTGAAACGGATAGATTGATGGAACTTAACGGGCAACCCTGGTTTACCATGGAGGAGAGCACCAAGTCGGGTATTACATATACTGTGAATGCATTCGAAGTAGCCGGATTCCCGGTTGTGCAGCCTGCGCTTGAAGTCAGGATGCAAACGACCTGGTCATTGTTCAACGGAACATAGGTAAAGATCGCACTGTTTGTGCCTGCATTTACCCCGTTGACTTTCCATTGGTAATATGGCGCTGATCCGCCATTGACTGGTGTGGCGGTAAACGTAACCGGTGTTCCCGCGCAAACCGGATTAGCAGAAATCCCGATGGATACATTAACGGAAGTATATACCGAGCAGGTGTCTTTGATGCAGCGGCCTGCAAATCCATCCATTTTGGCATAGGCGTAACGATACAGGTTTGTGTAGCCGTTATTCAGGTACCGGCTCCAGGCAGTGGTGGATGAACCTTCGGTGGAGGACCAGAAATATCCCATATATGACAAACTGCTCAACGTGCCGCTGGTTTGCCTGAAACCGCCGGGAAGTCCGGTAAACCCGCTTGAATTGGTCGCCCCTGTGTTCGGACTTGCCCAGTGGAGGGTGCCGGTTTCCTTCATAGCCCCCCC
>Ga0073936_10011574_pt1 | contig 10651 bp, 7 predicted proteins | sample AliMusrvi5mmetaG_FD_87041 | JGI IMG/M metagenome (GOLD analysis project Ga0073936, IMG submission 87041) | Freshwater lake bacterial and archeal communities from Alinen Mustajarvi, Finland, to study Microbial Dark Matter (Phase II) - Alinen... | ecosystem: Environmental > Aquatic > Freshwater >... | reverse complement strand
TAAGGAATTTAAGTCTATTTCTAAAATATCTCCATTTATAAGTCTAAATTTCTCACTTTTTACTTCTTTTTCAAATTTTTCATTTAAAAACTCTATAAGACGGTCATCTTTCTCTACCGCTATCACTTTTGCACCAGTTTGGAGTAATTTTTCTGTTAAAACTCCTTCTCCGGGGCCAATTTCAAGCACAGTGTCAGAAGCGGATATATCCCCCGCTTTTATCATTTCTTCCAGAGCCTTTTTAGACTTCAAAAAGTTCTGCCCAAGTGATTTTTTTGCTTTAATTTTCATATTTTTTTGTTTTACTACCATTCTAGATATACAATTTTCTCCCTATACTCAAATTTTTCTTCTAGAAGATTATCATTATCAATATCTCCAAGAAATTGAGATGGAAGATTAATTTGTTGGGAACCGAATATTGTTCGCATTTCCGTGTATGTTAAGAATAACTTTTTCCTTGCACGAGTGAGTGCTACATAAAAAAGTCTTCTTTCTTCTTCCATTTCTTCTGGTGTCTTTTCATCTTTTCCAACTGGCTGGTGAGGAAAAAGATCTTCTTCAAGTCCTGTAATAAAAACATAATCAAATTCCAAACCTTTGGAAGCGTGTATTGTCATGAGTTTTACTGCGTTTTCGTTTTTCTCAAGTGAATCTTGATCTGATGCAAGTGCATATTCTTCTAGAAGCTTCTCTATTCCTTCTGGCCTTGGTAAATAATCATATTTTACAGCAAGTGTCGCAAGTTCTCGCATATTTTCAAGTCTTTCTTTATCTTCATCATTTCCTTTCTGAAGTTCAAGCTCAATTCCACTTTCTTTGATAATAAATTTGATAACTTCTGATGGTTTGTTTTCTTCTGATTCTTTTTTAATTCTTTCGAGTAAATTAAAAAAACTATTTACTTTTTCTTTTACACCTAATGGAAGTTCATTTCTTTTACCCTCAAAAATTTTCAATACTGTAACTTTTCCGATTCCTCTTACAGGGACATTTATTATTCTTTTAAGATCGCTCAAACTTTCAGGATTTACCGAAGCTCGTAAAAAAGAAATAATATCTTTAACTTCTTTTCTGTCGAAGAATTTTGTTCCTAAAACTTGGTATGGAACTGTTTCAGACAAGAAAGCTTCCTCAAGAACTCTTGATTGAAAATTGGCTCTATATAAGACTGCAATTTCTCTTGGGTCTGTGCCCTTTTCTATTAATTCCTGTGATTTCTTGGCTATAAATCTAGCTTCTTCCGTTTCATTTAATCCTTTATAGAATGAAACTTTTTCTCCTTCGGGATTTTCTGTAAAGAGGTTTTTTTCTCTTCTTAATTTATTCTTTTTTATAACTTCGTTTGCGACAGAAAGAATCGTTTGTGTAGAACGATAATTTTGTTCAAGCAAAATAACTTTTGCTTCCGGATAATCTTCCTCAAAACTCAAAATATTCTGTATATCTGCACCACGCCAGCTATAAATACTCTGATCTATATCACCTACCACACAAATATTTCTATTTTTTTGTGCAAGAAGCTTTGCTGTCATATATTGAACTTTATTTGTATCTTGATATTCATCTATGTGAATATATTTCCAAAGATTTTGATAGTGTTCTAAAACATCTTTGTTGTTTTTCAGTATGTTATAACTTTTTAAAAGTAAATCATCAAAGTCGAGTGCTTTTTCTTTCGCAAGTTTTTGCTCATACATTGGCCACACTTTTCCTACAATCGCCTGAAGTGAATATCCATTTTTTTCTGATTCAGCAGAATAATCACTGTGGCTTTTGAGGTCGCTTTTTTCTCTTGAAATTATATTTAAAATTTTATTTGGCTCAAATTGTTTTGGATCAATATCAAGTTCTTTTAAACATTCTTTGACTAGCTTTGAAGAGTCACTTCTATCCATTATAGAAAAATTTCTTGTAAGGCCGATTAATTTACTATTCTCTTTTATGATATGAACACCAAGCGAGTGAAACGTGCTAACGAAAGGTTTGCTTGCCATGTATATAGGGAGGTTGATGTTTTTATCTTCAGAAATAATCTTTTCAACCCTTTCTCTCATCTCTTTTGATGCTTTGTTTGTGAAAGTTATGGCCAGAATATTCTCTGCTGAAACACCTTCTCTAATAAGATGAAGAATCCTGTGGGCGATAGTTTTGGTTTTACCTGCTCCCGCACCAGCAATTATTAAAATAGGTCCATCTTTTTGTAAGACAGCCTCTTTTTGTTTTTCATTTAGTCCTTCCAGGTGATTCATTTATTTATTTGTTAATATTTTTACTGATATTATTACAATATTGATTGTCATATCATATCCTTAAAAGTGTTTTAAACAAAATTTATGATAAAAGCTATTAGTTGTTAGTTATTAACTGCTAGAAAAATACAAAGAAGGTTTTTGCAAGGTAAAAAACCTTCTTTGTATTTTAAAAACTATCAGCTAGTAGCTTTCGACTAAAAGCTATCTTGTGGATAACTACGTTGACTCTGTTTTTAGGGGTGGTATGATTAAATTTACCTAGATTTGACCAGTAGTATCTTTTAATAAAGTGGCTCAATAAAGCCATTTTCTACCGAAAGGACCGCAAGACATTAATAAAAATCGGCTTATTTTTAAAGAAAATAATACAATTGACCAGATAGACGACAAGAAGTCTCTCGGTCAGTCCATAAAAACTATATTTATAGCCATTTTATCAAGATGGTTTGTTTGTTTTGTGCTTGTCTCCCCACTTTTTTATATGATACCAGCTCAGGCAAATGCTGGTATCTTTTCTTTTGTAACGGATTGGATTTCTGGTAATTCCTCAGCTACTTCTCAAGAAATTTCAACAGATAAAAATTCTCAGAACGTTCCTCTTCTCCAAAGTGCTGTTGCTTTTGATTTAGGTGGTGCTATCGGTGGCGGGGATATATCTATTGTTAATAATGACGCTCTTTTATCTGAAAATGGTCCTTCTGGAACGATTGCGGATATAAATGATTCAGCCACGACAGGTCAGATAAGTAGATATATGGTAAGAAAGGGAGACTCTTTGTCTTCTATTGCTAAAATGTTTGGTGTTTCTGTAAATACCATAATTTGGGCGAATGATGTTTCGGCAAAGACCCTGAAAGAGGGGCAGACACTTGTTATTTTGCCTGTTTCTGGAACTATACATACAGTTGTTAAGGGAGATACAATAAAATCTATAGCCAAGAAATATAGGGCTGATTCTACAGAAATTACCCAGTTTAATGATTTAAATTCAGACGCTGTTCTTTCTGTTGGAGATCAGATAATTATTCCAGACGGTGAAGGATCTACATCAATTTCAGCTCCAACAACACAAACAGTGAGGGGTATTGCTATTCATAAAAATCCTTATAGGGGTGGAAGTGGCCCGGTATATACTGGTTATTATATAAGACCTTTAGTCGGCGGAACTAGAACTCAGGGTTTACATGGTTATAATGCTGTTGATATTGCAACGCCAGTGGGAACTCCAATACTTGCAACGGCATCGGGTCAAGTTATTATTAGTCGGTCATCTGGGTGGAATGGCGGTTATGGAAATTATATTGTTTTGTCACACTATAATGGAACCCAGACTTTATATGGTCATTTGAGTAAGACTTTTGTGTCTGATGGAGATATGATTGTTCAGGGACAAATTATAGGATTATCTGGAAATACTGGAGAATCTACAGGACCACACTTACATTTTGAGGTTCGTGGAGCTTATAATTATATGCAGGATTAATTTTTAATAAGAAAATACAAAAGGTTTTTCGCAAAGCGAAAAACCTTTTGTATTTTCTTATAGCTAACATCTTTTAGCTAATAACTTCTCTTTGGTCTATATTGTAAAGCCTCAAGAATATGCGGGGTTTTTATTTCTTCACTATTATCTAAATCTGCAATGGTTCTCGCAAGTTTAATGATTCTATGATATGCACGGGCGGACAAATCCAATTTTTTAGCTGAAGTATTTAAAATTTCTTTTGCTTTTTCATTAAGTTTCGCAATTTTTCCGATATCTTTTGCTTCCATTTCAGAGTTTGTTTTTATTTTCCTCTTTGCTTTTTCAAACCTTTCTTTTTGTATTTTTCTAGCTTTTATAATCCTCTCTTTTATTTCTGGGGTTTCTTTTTTGTCGGATTCCTTTTCCCCCAGCTTTTCATAATTGATCTGAGATACTTCTACCCACATATCTATTCTGTCTATTATTGGTCCTGATATTTTTCTTTGATATCTAAGTAAGTCTTGTGGCTTACAAATACATTCTTTTGTTTTTGAACCAAAATTCCCGCAAGGACAAGGGTTCATTGCGGCAATTAAAATAAAATTTGCTGGAAAAGTGTGTGTGCCTTTGGCACGAGAAATACTTATTTCTCCTTCTTCGAGTGGTTCTCGAAGCGTTTCAATAACTTTTCTGTCAAATTCTGGAAATTCATCTAGAAAAAGAACTCCACCATGTGCAAGTGTTACCTCCCCTGGTTTAGGAGTTCCCCCTCCACCAACTATCGAAACATAAGAAGCCGTGTGGTGTGGAGATCGAATTGGTGGTTTTGTAATTATATTATTTTTTAATGTTCCAGCGATGGAATGAATCGAAGTTATTTCAAGTATTTCATCAAAAGAAAGCGGGGGCAAAATATAATTAAAAGCTTTTGCTAGCATTGTTTTTCCTGTACCAGGAGGTCCATACATTGCTATATTGTGTCCACCAGCTGCTGCTATCTCTAGTCCCCTTTTTGCTGTTTCTTGACCTTTGATTTCGCTCATGTCTATGAGCATTTCTTCATTTTCAAAAATTATTTCTGTTTGTGGCTGAACTGATATTTTTCTTGCCCCGTCAAATTGATTTTTTATTTGACTGGGGTTTGTTTCAGATTTGTTTTTAGGTTTAATATTTAGATGTTCAATTATTTCTTTCAAATTTTCTGCACCATAAATACTTATATCAGAGACAAGTGCGGCTTCTACGGCATTATCTTTTGGTAAGTACACTTCATTAAAACCTCTAGATTTTGCTTCGGCAATTATCGGTAAAACACCATTTATTTTTCTTAGGTTTCCATCAAGTGAAAGTTCACCAAGAAAAAGTTTTTTCTTTGAATCAAATTTTATATCTTCACTTGCTAAAAGGTACGCGAGAGATATAGCGACATCAAAAGCAGGTCCTTCCTTTTTTATATCTGCTGGAGCGAGTGATACTACAACTTTTTGATTTTTGCTTTTAGGAGAATCAAATCCAGAATTTTTTATGGAAGCAGAAACTCTATCTTTTGCTTCTTCCACGCCTTTATCTGGTAGGCCAACAATTGTAAAAGCATTTAAACCTTTTGAAAGGTCAATTTCTACGTCAATTATTTTTGCACCAAGACCAACAGTTTGCGCACTAAAAGTTTTTGCAAAAGACAAATTAGTTTTAATTTTAAAAGTTTGTAATGTTTTTAAAGTAAAAAATCAACCAGAAAAATTATATCATAAATATAATAAAAGACCGATTTATAAATTAAATCGGTCTTTTATTTTTTTTAAAAATAATGTTCTATACAAGTTCTCGCGCTTGGATTTGCATCAAGCCTGTCTGCTGATATTTCTTCTTCACCAACTTCACAAATGCCATAAGTTCCTTTTTCTATTTTATCTAATGCTGTTTTAATGTCGTTATATTGTGCTTCAAGTTTTGAAACAATTTCGGTGTTATCTTCAAAACTTTCTATTTCACTTGCGACCTCATTTTCATCAGCTTTATCTAAGCTTATTTCCGTTTCCTTAGTTATTGCAGGAACCCAGCCATTTGGATCTTCTGGTGCTTTTACTGCGACTTCTTTAAGTTCCCTTTCAACTATTTTTAATTCTGCTTCTAATTTTCCTTTGTATTTATTTGTATCTATCATAATATCCATTATATCAAATGAATAGAAGGTGGCAATCTATATTTTTATGTTCTGCTAATAACGAGCGAGGATTCTCATTTTAAAAACCCAAGCGAGGATATCCTGTTTCTCTTCTGCTTACTAGTGAGCGAAGCTGAGCACTTTAAATACCTTGGAAGGAACGACGGTGACGGACAGAGAAAATTATTAGCAAATAATTTTCGTGTATTTAAAGTGCTCGGCGAGCGAGCCTTTACTGAGTAACCACCCTCGCTTTATTAATTCTGCTTATTATTTCCTTAAGAGTGTCGGTACTCGTGGTTATTACAACTGTGTTTGGATCAATTATTGAATATAAAAATACTATATTACCTTCTGAATTTTTTACAACTCTACAATCTTTGTTTGCGAAAATGGCATCTTGGAATTTTTTTATTTCGATACCAAATTTTTGAGTTTGATTAATTGTGCTTGTTGAAGTTGTTGTGGATTCTTCTGATAAACCAAATATATCTTTATAGTCTTGCCATAAATATTTTTCCCACATAAGCATTCCAGAAAATGTTGTGTCATAAGAACCAACCTTTAGAACTAGAAATTCTTGATTGCCATTATAATTGTACATACCAAACATATATTGATCTTTTAGTGTTCTTTGTATTTCGTCCGGTATGTTTGATTTAATAAGATTAAAAAAATTAATTGCTGTGGTAGATTTCTCATTTTCTCCTTGACCATTCGTAAGATAAAAATCTTTTATTTGACCGAGTTTGGTGGATGATTGATTTACTCTTTGATTTAATGTTATTGCGATTTTATCATTGTTTATTTCTTCCAAATTTATTTTTTCTTCGATATCAGTTGTAAAAATTGGATTTGATGAAGTTTTTTCTGTAATTATTTGAGGTTGAATTTGTTTTTGAATAGAGAGGTATGGTATTAAGAACGCGAGTATTCCTCCGATAATAAGAACTGACCCGATTATAATAATATTTTTATTTATTTTTTTATTTTTTCCATCATCTTGAACTGTATTTATCATCTTTTTGTTCTCAGCGATGGCAATATTTATAGATGATATGTGTCCAGACTGCACGGTTTCTTCAACATCACTTTTGTATGTTCTTATAATCGGTTTTGAAGGATTATTTTTTTTCGGTACTAAAATCGGAGCCTCATTATTTTGAGGTTTTGTATCGTTTGCATTATTTATTTTTGGATTCATATAAGCAAAGAGTTCACTACTGATAGCTTTTTGTGCTCTTTCTTCCATTTCACTTTGTGGATTTTCTTCTTCTTGCATGAGTTTTATACTTAATCTTCTTTATTATACAAAAAATCAGCGTTTTTGTCACAGAAATTTTTCTGTGTAACAAAAACGCTGATTTTTTAGATAACTATATCTTTGGACTAGCTGTCGGATTTGCTGGTTGTACGGGTGGTGTCGGTGGAGTAGGAGGAGTTTTTCTTTTAATAAAATCTGGTGAAGCTGATTTTATAGAAAGTGCAATTCTATCTCTTTCATCAACTTCTTTTACAACAACTGGAACCTTATCACCTATTTTAAGATAATCAGCAACATTATCAATTCTGAAATTTGCGATTTCTGAAACGTGAACAAGCCCGTCAGTGTCATATCCAATATTTACGAATGCACCAAAAGGTTCAACTCTTACAACTGTTCCTTCAAATCTTTCACCAGCTTTGTAAATATGAGTCATACTCTCAATTATCATTTTTGCTTTTTCTACAGCACCATTTTTACCAGTGATATAAACAGAACCATCATCTTCAATATCAATATCCGCATCAGTTCTTTGTTTGATATCTTTAATTGTCTTTCCACCAGATCCTATAACTCCCCCAATTTGTTCTGGATCAATTTTAATAATTAAAATCTTAGGAGCATTTGGTGAAATCTCTTTTCTTGTTTCTGGAATTGCTTTTAAAATAACATCAAGAATTTGTAATCTTGCTATTTTTGCTTTTTCAAATGCAACTGCTAGTGCTGGAATCGGAACCCCAGAAACTTTTACATCCATTTGAATTGCAGTGATACCATCTTTTGTCCCAGCAACTTTAAAGTCCATATCACCGTAGTGATCTTCTGGTCCTTGTATATCTGTAAGAATTTTGAAATTTCCTTTATCATCCATCATAAGACCTGAAGCAATACCCGCAACTGGTTTTTTTATAGGTACACCCGCATCCATAAGAGCAATTGTTGATCCACAAACAGATCCCATTGAAGTTGAACCGTTTGATGAAAGTGCTTCTGAAACTATTCTGATTGTATAAGGGAAAACTTCATTTTTGGGAATCATTGGAAGAAGGGCTTTTTCTGCAAGTGCTCCATGTCCAATCATTCTTCTGTTTGTTCCACCCATTCTTCCTGTTTCACCAGTTGAAAATGGTGGAAAGTTGTAATGGTGCATGAATCTTTTTCCTTCATTTGATTCTTCCATACCTTCTATTGTCTGTGCATCTTTTGGTCCTCCAAGTGTAAGAACTGAAAGAATGTGTCTTCCTCCTCTGTAGAAAATTCCAGAACCGTGAAGTATCGGGGAGATTCCGCCAGCTTGTGCAAAAAGTGGTCTAAGTTCATCTATTCTTCTTCCATCTGCTCTTTTGTCGTGCTTCAAAACTTGTTCGTGAATCATTGTATCAACTTTTTCTTCAAAAAGATGTTCTGCAAATGAAGCTTCCTCTTCTGAAAGAGTTACTTTTGCAAGATCAAGCCATTCATTCATAATTTCACCAATTTTTGAACCTCCAGGAATTCCGCTCATGACAAAACTTTCTAGTTTTGGTTCAATCTTATCTGCAAAAAGTTTACTGACTGATTCTGGCATTACTGGGGCTGGTATTGAAACTTTTGCAACACCAACTTGTGCAATAACTTCTTTCTGCCAAGTGTTTATTTTTTCTATTTCATCTGAAGCAAGTTTCAAAGCATCAATAACCATTGATTCTTGAACTTCATCTCCACCGAGCTCAATCATATTTATATTTCCATCTTTTCCACAGGCAATCAAATCTGATTCATAGTTTTCATTTTCTCTTTCCGTAAATGTTGGATTTATTTGAAAACCATCATTTCTGTGTTTACCAATTCTCACAGCACTTACCGGGCCATTAAAAGGAATCTTTGAAACTCCAACAGCAAGAGATGCTGCGATAACTCCAAGTACATCTGGATCATCTTGATCCAAAGATAGTACAGTAATAACAACCTGAATTTCATTTCTAATCCATTGATCAAAAAGTGGTCTGATTGTTCTGTCAACAACTCTTCCTGAAAGAATTGCTTCATCAGATGGCTTTCCTTCTCTTCTTGTATATCTCGAACCAAGAATTTGTCCTGTTGCATAAAACTTTTCCTCGTAATCAACAGTGAGCGGGAAAAAATCCGCACCATCTTTTTTATAACTCGACATGACCGCTGTTGCTAAAATTGTTGTGGCACCATAGCGCAAAATTACCGATCCATGTGCATTTTCGACAAGATCGTTGAACTCAGCAGAAAGTATTTTTCCACCAAGTTCCATAGAAAATTCTTTTTTGTTCATCTTGTTTATAAATTTTTACAAAGGCGGACGAATTATCAAGGTGAGACCTTGAGTCTCCAAAAAGGTCTTTCCTTGATAATCTGATTCCTAGATAAAAACTGTAATTAAAGAAATTTTTATCAAGGAGAGACCTCAAAATTACCTGAGAGGACTCACCTTTATAAAAATATTAGACTTGTCGTCAGACGTGCCCCGTAGTGAATTTCACACGAGGTCGTTCCTGCATAGATTCAATCCTTGATTATATGCTCTAAATAAGCACATAATCAAAAATTGAAATTCTACTGCTGGGGTTTCAGATTATCCGCCTTAGGCGGACAAACTGCATATCTTTCGACAAATCATACTAATAAAGGCGGAAAATTGATTACAATTTTCCGCCTTTATAGTATCACGAATGATAATGTTTGTTTAGTTGCAATTACTCAAAAACTTCTGATAGTTTTTTTGCAATGTTTCCTGGTGCCATTGATGAACCGGTATTATTTCCTGTTGGCCATAAAAGATTAGATAAAAAAACATCTTCTTCTTCGCTTAATAATGGTCTTGGACCATAATCTAGGGACATAGAATAAATTGTTAGTTCTGCATCTGTTAGATTTCCTTTTATTTTTTTAATTTCTGCTAAACCACCACTCCAGTGATTAGAAGTAGGATTTCCCTCTGCGTCATCTCCAGAATACCAACCCACACCATAATTATAATTGAAGTTTTGCTGTAGATTTTCTGCTGCCTTTAAAAGTTTTGGAAGTTTTTCTTTTATACTCTCTCTAATTTCAGTTGATGGTTGTAATTCTAGATTGTTTATACCGTCATCAAAATAATCAGAGTTCATTATTATAATTTTATCACCATCTACTCTAATTATATAACGTAAGCTACGCTGATCTTGTGGTCTATCGTCTTCTTTATCAAAGGTAAAACCTATTAATTCAGCGGTTTGTGCATTTTTTAATATATTCCATTCTCTTTCAAGTAATGATGCAATCGGTTTTTCTCTTTTTTGATACCAATCTCTTACTTTAAAAGTATCACCAATTTTATATCCACCACTTTCTGATATTTTTAATCTTTCGATTTTTTTGCCAGTAATTGTTTCAACATTAGCCCACCCATCTTCACTTTTAATAGAATTTTCTAAAATAGATTTTTTAATCCCATCTCCAGATGCCTCAATTTTTTCATTCATAATATGATTTATTAACTAATAATATTGGAG
>Ga0073936_10011572_pt1 | contig 10651 bp, 5 predicted proteins | sample AliMusrvi5mmetaG_FD_87041 | JGI IMG/M metagenome (GOLD analysis project Ga0073936, IMG submission 87041) | Freshwater lake bacterial and archeal communities from Alinen Mustajarvi, Finland, to study Microbial Dark Matter (Phase II) - Alinen... | ecosystem: Environmental > Aquatic > Freshwater >... | reverse complement strand
TCTTAAACCCTGTGTTTTTCTCCAGTGTGTCCAAATTTGGTTCTTGTTGTCGAAAAAAATGGGCAGAAGAGTCGAAGCGGTTGGTCTGGTAAGTTAATAGCGCCTCAAAATACTATTTAATATTTGTTTATTTTTAGGATCGCATAATTTTGGTTTTCGATGAAACTTTTCCTGACGAACTTCTTTTTCTTATTGTTATTCGTCACCTCTTTTTCGGCCGAAAACCGGTTGATCAGAATTGATTTTCCAGCCGGAAATCGTGATCAATCTGGAATAATTCATGCCATTTGTCAGGATTATCTGGGCTACATCTGGATTGGTCAAAGCAATGGTCTATATCGATTTGACGGCTATGAATATAAAAAGATACCAACGATTTCAGAATCAGAATTTGGAATAAGTAACAACAACATCAGTTGTATTTTCGAAGATTCAGATAGTTTGCTTTGGATTGGCACCAGGGGTGGTGGGCTAAATTTGTATGATCGGAAGAGTGATAGTTATAGATTTTTCACCAGCGACTCGAAAGAAGAAAATCAAAAACTGTTTAATGATATTGCATCTATTTACGAAGACTCATTTCGTGAACTTTGGATCGGAACTGATGGCGGAGGTTTATATCGCTGTAGTAAAAGTAAGCCATCGTTTACTCTGATTCGCGACCCTGAAAACGAATTAGGCAGCTCATTTGAAAAGGTACTATCCATTTTTCGCAGTTCTCCGGATGAAATCTTCATCGGAACCTGGCAAAATGGCTTGAAAAAAGTAAATCTTATAACCGGAAAGTGGGAACAGATGTTTCCTGATTTGGATCGATTGCCGCTGAACTCAAGAAGGAATATCTGGTCAATTACCGATTTAGGTTCAGGTAAACTGCTTTTAGGCACTTTTGGAGAAGGGGCACTTGTATTTGACCTGAATACACATCAGTGGACAAAAATTAAAAACTCAGTCGCATCAAAGGTATATTCATGTTCGCGAGATGTGGAAGGAACTTTGTATGTAAGTACCGATAAAGGTCTTGAAATTGTAAAAGATGGCTCAGTTGAAAAAATAGGAGATTCGGACGAAATAAGAATAAATTGTTTGGATCATGAGGGTCAATTATGGATTGGTCAGCAACAAAATCTATGGGCTTTAAAAAAAATACCTTCATTTTTTCAAACAACAAATGCAACTACCGGACAGGATTGCTCTACCTTATATTTAGATAATCAATCAACGCTTTGGCTGGCATTTCCAGGAAAATTAGTTGAGTATAGATTTGATAATCAGCACTCAAAATCAATTCAGATTCCAAGTGAAATAGCTATCAATATGCTGTCGGATTGGAATGATCGAACACTCGTGCTGGCTACAAATGAAGGCGTATTGTTTTTCGACAAACAATCTGAAAGCTTCACTCAAATGCCGCATCAATCGCGGGAATTTCAGGAAATAAGAAAGGGGAATGCATTTTTCTGTGCCCAAACTCCTGATTTTGTCAATTGGATTGGCACTTTGGGAATGCTTTATTGCGGCGGAAAAACAGAGGAAAGATTCATCTCAGAAAAAATGATGCCTTCCTTTTCTATGTCGCATTATGTATCTTCGGTTATTCCTGATAAGGATGGCTCGGTTTGGTTAGGCACCTTTGGCGGTGGGTTGAACCGTTTAAATGCGAACATGAACCAGGCTCAGGTTTTCAAACAGAATTTCGCGGCAAAGAATGGGCTTAGTAACAATTTCATTGAATGCATGGTATGGGATCGCTCGAACCACCTGTGGATTGGAACGCACGACGGGCTAAATCTCTTGGCGGATACGAATTCAGGCACATTTAAAACGTTTACGGTAAAAGATGGTTTGCCGAATAACGAAATCAACAGCATGGTATTTGATCACAATGGAATTCTCTGGATTGGTACAAGCAATGGCCTGTGCAGGCTAAATGTCGAAAAAATGGAATTCCGAATTTTTGCAATGGGAAATGGCTTACCTGCTACTCAATTCCTGAAACATTCGGCATTTCAGTTGAAAAATGGCAACATTATTATGGGGACCGTAAAAGGAGCGATTCAGTTTGATCCTCAAAAAATGCCCCAAGAAAGCGTTGTTTCAAAGGTTCTTCTTCAATCTTTTCTACTGTATAACGATGAAATTCATCCTTCCAAAAATTCTTTTTTAGAAGAGAATCCCATTTTTACACAAGCCATCAGATTAAAATACCGGCAGAATTATTTCGGAGTAAGTTTCACTTCGCTTCCTTTTTTCAGGAAGGAAAATACCAGTTATGCTTGCAAGTTGAATGGCCTTGATCAAGATTGGCAAATTGCCAAGACGAATATCATTAACTACACCAATCTGGCTCCCGGAGATTATCTGTTGAAGATAAAGGCGATAGCGGGTTCGCAGATTTCTGATGAACGAACACTTCATATTACAATTTTACCACCTTGGTGGAAAAGCCAGATGGCATACTGGTTTTATGGAATTTTTCTTGTAGTTGGATTGCTATTTTCGGCCTACTTGATTGTTAGAATCGAACGCCGCAGGGCATTTTTCAGGCTGCAAAAATACAAGGCCAAAAAGGAGCATGAAATGAGTGACCTCAAATTTGCCTTCTTCTCGCAGGTTTCCAACGAGTTGAAGAATCCACTCACCCTATTCATGAATCCACTCAACGAACTGATTTCAGCGAGCCATCCAGAGATGAAAACACGATTGTCGGTGATGCAAACAAGTGCATTTCAAATGAATCAGATTCTCGATCAATTGGTTGATTTTAAAAAGATAGGAACAGGCGAATACCAACCAAATCTAACCATTGGGAATATTTTTGCACTATTGAACCGCATTTGCCTGAAATATGCAGCCTGTGCGAAAAGTGGAGGAAAGCTGTTTCAGTACAAAATTAATTCAGATGACTCATTTGCCAGTTTTGATGCAGCCTTGGTGACTAAAATTCAAGGAAATGTGTTGGATTTTTTCTTTAATCGTTCTGCTGAAAACGGTAAAACTTTGTTCGAAGCAACCGTTACTTCGGAAGAAGAAAATTCCTTTTTATCGATAAGTGTCTCCGATCAGTTAGGCTGCTTGACCCCATTGCAACTTAAATTGTTGTTGGAGCCTTTCTCGGGTGGCGAATCCGAAACTTCATATGGATTTGGATTGGCCATTACCAGCGAATTGGTTAAACTGTGTAAGGGTGAAATGAGGATTGTGAATTCCGGGAAAGGGATCTTAGCTGAACTAAAACTTCCGTTGATTTTAAACAAGGCCAAAACTTCAGATAAGGTGTATTTTGAAAATGAGGCGAACAAGCCCATCTTATTATTGGTGATCAGTCATGCCGAAATGCGGTCTTTTCTTGTTGAATCATTTGCTCCTGAATATAGGATTCTTGAATGTGAATATGCCGAAAATGCACTTTCGATGATGGAACAAAAATGGCCCGATTTTGTGATTTGTGATTTTGAATTGAAGGGAATAAATGGTTTGCTTTTTTTCAGCCAATTTAATGAAAATCAGAAAGCTGAAGGCATCCCGTTTGTGCTGTTGAGTAGCGATGACGATCAATCGGTTAAACTTGCCGCACTTCGGGCAGGAGTTCATCGTTTTATACAGAAACCATTTAATTTAGATGAACTGAAGGCAATCGTTCATAACCATTTCATTGCCCGTAAAAAACTGCAAAAGGAACTTACTTCAGATAGTCATTCCATCCAGCTTCGAAATGTTGAAATTACCAATCCGCAAAAAGAATTGCTCGACCGCTTATTGCATTTCATGGAAAAACATTATGCTGATCCGAACCTCAATGTAGAACTTCTTTGTGTTGAATTAGATATGAGCCGACCTCAGCTCTACCGAAAACTTCAGACATTAACCGGACTTTCAGTTCAGGAATTCATCAAAAGTTTTCGACTTAAAAAAGCTGCTGCCTTTTTGCGTTCCGGTGATATGCGTATATCGGATATTGCCTACCAAACCGGGTTTTCCGATCCTCAACATTTCAGCAAAAGCTTTAAGATTCAGTTCGGCATATCCCCAACGCAATATACCGCCGAACACAAGGACTGAACGATTCAACCCCTATTTTTGAGAAAGTCAGACAAGTGACTTTCCATAATTTGGTCTTACTTGCATGTTGAAAACAGACAAAACATTTCAGCATGGAAGGATTTATTTTTGACATTCAGCGATTCGCATTACACGATGGACCTGGAATTCGCACCACCGTTTTTTTGAAAGGTTGCCCATTGGTATGCAAATGGTGCTGCAATCCTGAATCTCAGGAAATGAAGGAACAGTTGGCATACGATTCAACCAAATGCAAGAATAGTCTTGAATGTGTTTCGGTTTGCAAACCGGGAGCACACAGTTCGTTGTTCAGTTTCCATCGGTTTAGCCGATCTTCCTGCACCAATTGTGGCGAGTGTGCCAATGTTTGCAGCAATAATGCCCTTAAATTTTATGGCTACCGGAAAACCAGCGACGAAATTCTGGCCGAAGTGCTGAAAGACCGTGATTATTTTCGAAATTCTAATGGTGGATTAACCCTTTCAGGAGGAGAGCCTTTACATCAGATTTTATTTACTACTGAAATCCTGAAAAAGGCGAAAGCCGAAAATATACACACCTGCATTGAAACAGCCGGCTTTGCAGAAAGCGAAAAAATTGAAGCCATTGCCCCTTATACTGATCTGTTCTTGTATGATTATAAAATCACAGACGACAAACAGCACCTGAAATATACCGGTGTTTCCAATCAGAAAATCATAGAAAATTTGGCATTGCTTGCGCGTCTGAAAAAGGAAATCGTTTTACGCTGCATCATCGTGCCTGGAGTGAACGACAACGAGCAACATTTCAGAGCAATCGCCAATTTGTCGAACCAATATGCCAACGTCACCAAAGTTGAGCTGATGCTTTATCACGATTATGGTAGCCATAAATTTGCTCCTCTGGGCATGGAATATTGGCCTGATGCACCTGCTGGTTCAACACCGAAAGCAAAAGGAGAAGAGTGGCTCGCCACGATAAAGCTATTTGGTGGAAAACACATTTTCATTGGATAAGGGAAATGAAAAGGAATATCAGCCTAATAACTGCAATTTCAATAGTTGTCACCAATATGATTGGTATTGGAATTTTAACAACTCCGGGTGTAATCAGTTCTTATCTCACAAGCACCGGACAGGTTATGTTGGTTTGGATTTTGGGTGGATTGATTGCGCTTTTGGGTGCAGTAGTCTATGGTCAGATGGGTAGTTTAATGCCCCATTCAGGTGGCGAATTTCATTATTTGTCGCGCATTTACCATCCAATTTTGGGTACAATGGCAGGATGGGTGTCGGTCATTGCAGGGTTTGCCGGACCTATAGCCCTTTCATCGCTGGTTTTTGCCAAATACAGTTTGAATATTACACCAGTAAATCAGTTTTTTAGTGATTCAATATCGGTTCTTTTCAAAGAGAAAATGATTGCCTTGTTGTTGATATTATCCATTAGTCTCTTCCATGTTACCAGGACCCGCACTGCACTAAATTTTCAACTAATCATCACTGGATTACTAATTATCTTCCTGATACTCATCAGCTTTTTTGGTCTAACTCACGAAAGTGGAATTGCTGCAGAAACGAGATCTTTTTATTCAGGAAATGAACTAAACTTTGGATTGGCTCTTTTGCTATCGGTTTATTCCTATACAGGCTGGAATGCTTCCTGCTACTTTGCGGGCCATATCCGCAATCCAAAACGAAACCTGCCTTTGAGTTTGTTTTTAGGAGTGTTTATTGTGATAATACTTTATCTGGCAGTAAACTATGGCTTGATGCAGGTGTTGGGAGAACAGCAATTAAGCGGACAAATTGACTTTCTTTCTGAACTCGGAACTAAAATCAGCGGAAAGCTTGGTAATCAACTTATTTCGGCTACAGTTTTGGTGATTCTGCTGGCCAGTATCAGTTCCATGATTTTTGCCGGGTCGCGTATCCCATTGCTAAAGAAAAATCATACTAAAATCATGCATTTTGAACTTGGACGAACAGGAATTGCAAAAATGCACATACTTCAAGTAGGCATTGCTTCCTTATTGATTGTATTTACCAGATTTCAGCAATTGTTGCTCCTATTAACCATAGTTCTTATCTTTTTCACCATTCTTACTGCTTTCGGAATTTTTCTCTTGCCGTGGAAAAGACTGGTTGTTTCAAAACATCAGGAAATTGGAGTTAAACTTTCGGCAGGGGCACTTTTACTGGTACTCATTTGGCTGGTTATAAATAGCCTTGGCCAATTTGCAGGAGCCAATTTTGGGCTGGTTATTCTTGCTGTTTCATCAGGTATAGGCCTGACTTTATTCCTAATTTTTAAAAAGAATTACAGAAATACTTCAAAACAAAAGCTCCAGGTAAGTTCGATATAAACACCTAAAAATAAAATATCATGAATGATTTATCAAGACGTAGATTTATTAGTATTACTGCTCAGGGAGTGATCGTTTCTACCCTTTTGCCTTCGGTTTTAAAGGCAGCAATTGCCAATACGCGAACGAACGGTGCTGTTGGTAAAGAGACAAACCGTTTTTTAACAGATCCGAATGCATATATTAGTCAATTAAGTTTATTTACAGATACCTATAAAAAATATTCGAAAGAGTCGATCTCTATGCGCGAGATTGAATGTTTGAAAGTGCAATATCCACTGTACTTCTGCGAAATTCACGATGGAGATTTGTATGCAGGTCGCAATAAGCAGCCTATCATTGGATTTATGCCACAGTCAGCCGCGGCATTTGGATATTATATTCAGGAAGACCGCTGCAAAGAAATGCTCGATGACCCAAATACAAGTACTGAAAGTAAAAATACGCTTTCTGAACTGGTAAAATTTTGGCAAGCTGAGAATAGTAATCAGCAATGCCGTAATGCTTTACCGCCCAAAATGAAAGAGGTACTAAACTCCGAAGGCTGGCAAACTGAGCCTGTAATTGCCTCACCGCTTTATCGATTATCAGGAACGCAATGCGATTTCGACAAACTGATTCGTTTGGGGATTCCCGGTTTAAGAAAAGAAATTGCAACCTATAAAGCCAAGGTAGCACAAGTTACCGAAAGCTATTCGGTTTATGAAGGCATGGAAAAGGCACTCGACCTGTTTTGTGAAGTGGCTAACTATTATGCCGATATGGCCAAATTGCAGGCATCAGCTGAAAGTGGCAACCGTAGGTCGGAATTGGTGGTGATGGAAAAAGTGCTCCGAAAAAATGCCATTAGTAAGCCTGAGACTTTCAGAGAGGCTTTACAGTTGATGTTTTTATATGCCAATCTTTCGGGAACAATTAACTACGGACGGATGGACGAATACATGGGTGACTTATATGTGAAAGAAATCGACAATGGTTCATTGAAGGAAGAAGAGGCTATTGATCTTATGGTCAATTTGTGGAAAATGATTGATGACAAAAAGAATATTTGGGATTCCCGGATATTTGTTGGGGGCAAAGGTCGTCGCAATGAAGCCAATGCCGATCGTTTTGCTCTTGCAGCTATTGAAGTTACAAAACGGGCACATTGTGTAGCTCCCCAATTTTCGCTTCGCTTTTACAAAGAACAAAACCCTGCTTTGTATGAAAGAGGACTTGATGTGATTGCCAGCGGAGTGCCCTATCCAATGATTTATAACGACGATGTGAATATTCCTTCTGTCATGAATGCATTTAAAGTACCTTATGAGGAAGCTATTCATTATTTGCCTTTTGGATGTGGCGAATACATTCTTTATCACCGAAGTGTAGGTACTCCCAGCGGTGTGATCAACTTACTTCAGGCGTTGAGTGTAACGCTCAACATGGGAATCAATCCTTTGACCAATAAGCCAATGGGATTACCTGCGTCAAAGCTTGGTAGTTTCGACACGTTTGATGGGTTGTACAGTGCCTATAAAAAGAACGTTGAACTATACGTTGAGCAATTGGCATATCAGGAAAAACTGGAATACGACATCGCTGCAAAAGGAGCTTCCTACCTGTTTTTAAGCATGCTTTTCGATGATTGCATAAGAAGAGGAAAAGGCATTTTTGGCGGCGGAGTAAGGTATTTGGGAGGTACGCTTGAAAGTTACGGGAACACCAACACATCCAATAGTTTGGCAGCCATCAAAAAGCTGGTTTATGAGGAGAAGAAATTCTCACTCGAGCAGATTAGAACCATGCTGAATGCCAATTTTGCAGGTTTCGAAAAAGAAAAGCGGATGCTGCTTGGAGCACCAAAGTACGGGAATGATGATCATTATGCCGACGATATGAAAGTAGAAGTAGATCGGCATATATGCACTGTTACACGTGACATGAACCAAAAGGCAGGGCTGCATTCATACCTGATAGTGATTATCAACAACAGTGCCAATACTACCATGGGATTGCAAACAGCAGCAACACCCGATGGTCGTCCGTCGCGCACATATATGGCCAATGCCAATAATCCAACTGGTGGAACGGATAAAAACGGGGTAACTTCTTTCCTCAATTCATTGGTAAAACCCGACACAAAGATTCATGCCGGAGCGGTTCAGAATATGAAATTCTCCAAAGAAATGATGACAACCTACCGCGATAAAACGGAACTTTTACTTAAAACCTATTGGGAAAAAGGCGGTGCACAATGTATGATTACCTGCATTGGTCGCGAAGACCTTCAACAAGCCATGATTCACCCTGAACAATATGCCAACTTAATTGTAAGGGTTGGAGGTTTTAGTGCCAAGTTTGTCGAATTGCCTAAAGATGTGCAACTCGAGATTCTAAGCCGAACTATCTACTAATGAAGAACTTTTGACCATGTTGAAATATAAAGAGTCCGAAAAGAATAGCTTTAAATTGAAGACAGTCCGCAGGTTTGCTTCTATGCTATTTTTTGTGCTCACCATTACCTCAATATGGTCATTTCTACCAAAACATTTTTCCAGTCACATTCTGTCATTCCAACTTGGGCCAGCTTCCTTTCGACTCGATTCAGGTTTGGCCGGATTTTCTATTGCTTCTTTTGCATTTTTGCTTTTAGTAGCTATTGGTTTTGGCCGGATATATTGTTCTACTATTTGTCCGTTAGGTTTTATTCAGGATCTGTCAATCTGGTTTGGAAAACTTCTCAAAATAAAATACGACTGGCTAATAAAAAGAAAGAAAAAAGTTAAAATCATTCGGATTAGCATTTTGACCGTTGCTATAATTCTGTTTTTGGCCGGAAATGCTGTTTTCTTCGGAATGCTGGAGCCATTTGCCCTCTTTTCCAGATTCCTTTTTCTCCTGAAAATGTTTTTTAATGGCAAGATATTGGGTACAATTTCAACCTTTTTACTTATATCAGTACCAATCTTTCTAATCCTATTTCTTGCAGCAAAAAAAGGACGCTTTTTTTGCTCATGGCTTTGTCCGGTCGGAACCCTGTTGTGGGGACTTTCAGGAATTAGCCTGTTTAAATTCAGGATCGAACAAACAGCCTGCAATCAGTGTAACAGGTGCATGAGGGAATGTAAAGCAGGAGCCATTTCAGTAAAAGAAAAAATAATCGATCAAGCGTTCTGTATTGGTTGTTTTGATTGTGTATCGGTTTGTAATGAAGATGCAATCAAAATTACTCCGAAAATCTTCAAGTCAATAATTAAAGCTGATCTTCCTGAAATTAAAACTGAAAGGCGTAAGTTCCTTAAGCAGTTTGGTCCATTGGCATTTATTTTAGGAACTCCGGTCAGTGTTTTTTCGGCTGTCCAATTGAAAGATTTTCTATCAGAAAAGGATCATTTGTCTCCTGTTTTCCCGCTTGGTTCAACGAACTTATCCCGTTTTAAAAACTATTGTACCGGCTGTATGCTTTGTGCCAGTCAATGTCCGACTAAAATTATCAGCCCAATTATGGGTTCAACAAATGGTTCTCCGATTGTACCCGTTCTGAATTTTCAGAATAACTATTGTCTCGAGAATTGTGTTGCCTGTTCGCAGGTTTGTCCAACTGGTGCTTTGCAAGAAGTTCTGCCTGAAAACAAAAAGACCACAAAATTGGCTTCACTCGAACTGAAATTGGCCAATTGCCGGATTGTTTCAGAAGGACTTGAGTGTGCCATTTGTGCTGAAATTTGTCCGCTTCATGCTATCGAAATGAAACAGGTTCCAGATCAGAAATATCCGATACCTATAATTTTAAATAGGAAATGCAATGGATGCGGGAAATGTCAGTACCGTTGTCCAGTGAAGAGCCGTGAAGGTATTTTCTTTTTTTCTTCCTGATTATGTATTCCTTTATCTATTGACAACTACTCAGGCCAAGTCTGGTGGCTGCAAAATATTGAGGTAGTTCATGTAAGATCGTTGTGCATGCCTTCTTATAACAAGACTAACAAAAGCAGACAACAATGAATGTGTTCGATTTTACTGTTCATTATCCGGGGCGGAGGAACTATATTTCTTCCTGAGATCTGCAAGTTTTTGTTTGCCATAGCTCAACCGAATGATGAGGATGAAAAGGACGGGAATTACAAAAACGCCCATGGCGGTGGCCGCCAGCATTCCGCCAAGCACCGACCAACCGATTGTCTGGCGGCCAATGGCTCCTGCGCCCGTCGCAAACACCAGCGGTGAAACGCCAAAAATAAAAGCAAAGGAGGTCATCAG
>Ga0073936_10011568_pt1 | contig 10652 bp, 12 predicted proteins | sample AliMusrvi5mmetaG_FD_87041 | JGI IMG/M metagenome (GOLD analysis project Ga0073936, IMG submission 87041) | Freshwater lake bacterial and archeal communities from Alinen Mustajarvi, Finland, to study Microbial Dark Matter (Phase II) - Alinen... | ecosystem: Environmental > Aquatic > Freshwater >... | reverse complement strand
GGCCGCATTCACTAAACGACGATGGTTGTCCTGCGAAATGTAACCGCCGGAAACGCTATGCGAGGAGACCCCCGCCTGGCTGCAGATCAGGCGCATCACCAGATCTTCGGCCGACATTTCCAGACTGAAAATACCCACCGGTTTGGGCTGGCCTTCGGGATCGCCCTTACCGTGGGCGATATTCTCGGCAATATTCATTGCGAGCGATGTCTTGCCCATGGACGGCCTCGCGGCCAGAACGATCATGTTGCTCGGACGTAAGCCCAACAACTGCCGGTCGAGGTTGCTGAATCCCGTTGAAATGCCGGCCAACCCCTTGCGGGTCGTGCTGATCTGCTCGATATACTGCATGACCCCCTTGACCATCTGGGGCCAAGGGCGAACCTGCCCGGACTGCAAATCGGTGATTGAAAAAAAAGATTGCTCGATCTCGCCCAGCAGGGCTTCAGCGCTCAATTCGCTGGCATAGGTATCCGTCTCAGCCTTGCGGGCCTTTTCGATGATACACCGACGAATAAATTTTTCAGAGACCAGATCGATATAATACTGAGCATGCGCCGCGGTGGGGGTGGAATCAATCAGTCGATCGAGGAAGATCGCCCCCCCGATCTTTTCCAGCAACCCCTTATTTCTGAGCCGATCGCCCACAAAAACCAGATCGACCACCTTGCTCTCATTGACCATCTCCAAGATGATTTCAAAGATGAGCCGGTGAGCCGGAATATAAAAGGCGTCCGGCGTCAAGCGCGACTGGATGCAAAGATCGGCCACCCGGGCGCCATCCAACAAAATCGCCCCCAGAACCCCCCGTTCGGCTTCTTCACTGTGGGGAGGCGACCGGTCGCCACGGGCAACCGCCGCGCTGGGGGAATCCTGGGCCATGTCCCCTATTCCTCAACAACCCAAACCTTGATTTCGGCTTCCACCTGGGTGTGCAGACGTACCTTGACGTCGTAAACCCCCAGCTCTTTAATCGGCTCATCGAGCACGATCTTATTCTTCTCAATGTCAAATCCCTGGGCTTTGAGGGCCTCGGCAATGTCGGCGTTGGTCACCGATCCGAATAGCTTGTTTTCCTCGCCCACCTTGACCCGGATCGTGTAAGAATTCTTGGAGATCTCCGCCACCATCGCGCGGGAGGCTTCCTCCTGGGCTTTCTCGACTTGCGCACGTTCCCGCTGAAGTTTAACCAGCCGCCGCCGGGTCCCTTCCGACACCGGTGCGCCCAACTTCCGGGGAATCAGGTAATTGCGGGCATACCCCTCCGCGACCTTCACCACATCGCCCTGCACGCCCAAATCCTTGACATCCGTCATCAGCAAAATTTCAACCGTCATACTCGTCTCCTCACTCGCGTTCAAACACCCTGCTTCACCGGCGCTTCAGCGCAGGAGACCCATAACCCGGGCACGGCGAATCGCTTTGGCAATCCGTCTCTGCTGCTTGGGCGATGTCCCCGTGAAACGGGATGGCATGATCTTGCCATGATCGGTCATGAACCGGCGCAAGAGTTCGTAATCCCGGGTATCGATATCCCGCACATCCTCGAGCAACCGCGTGCGACGGCGGCCGCCTCCCACTTTGTCGTCGTTAACTGGCTTCATACCTAGTCCTCATTCAACTGCGTTGTCTATTAAAAAGGCAAATCTTCTCCGTCTTTCCCGTCGCCCTCCCGGGCACCCGGTTCAACCCCATCCGCCTCCGGCGTCGGCGCCGGTGTCGGGGCTGGACGGACCGACCGACTCTCAGGCCTTGTCCCTCGCGCCTGTTCGTCGCCACTCTCCCCGCCCGAACCAACTTCTCCGCGGCGCGGCGGATTCATGAATTGAACCCGTTCCGCCACCACCGAGATGCGGTTCTGCTTCTGGCCATCGCGTTCCCATTCCTCATAACGCAAATGACCCTCGACCATCACCGGCGCTCCCTTCGCCAGGTAATTCTTGCAAGCCTCAGCCTGCTTGCCCCACACCGCCACGGTCACAAAACAGGTCTCTTCCCGATCCTCGCCCGTCGAACTTTTGTAACGCCGGTTCACCGCCAGCCGCAAATCCGCCACGGGTTGGTTCGACGGCAGATACCGCACTTCCGGATCGCGCGTCAAATTGCCGACCAGCATGACTTTGTTGAGGCTGACCATGGGTTACCGGTCTCCCATCCGTTCCTCGACCGGCTTGCGATTCTTACGCTCCGTCCACAACTTGCGGTCTTCCGCGGACATCGCCGTGACCTGAACCCGGAAAATAAATTCCATCAAGCGGAATCGGGCCCGCAGGGGCGCCACCTGATCGGAGTTCACCTCGAAAATAAGGTGCAAATAATACCCGGCTTCCTTCTTGTGCAAGCGGCGGGAAAACCCGCGCCGGCCCAACGCCGTGGCATCTGAAACCCGGCCCCCGACTTTTTCGATTTCCGCCCGGATCTTTTGCTCGCTGCCGCCCAAAGCTTCATCGGTCAGATTCTGTTCCGCAAAAATAAACAACGCATCGTAGGTTTTCAATCGTCCCCTCCTCGACTCTCATCGCCAGCTTCCGGCGCCGGCTGACGCCGAACATTAAACCGGTTCATCGCCGCTTCAACACCGCGTTGAAGCATCACTTCGACTGCCTGCGCAGCGCGATCGATCGCCTCCCGGATCGGCGGCTCATCCTCCGGCGAAATCTTCGCCAAAACATGCGTCACCAACCGGGCACTCGACGAACCGCGCCCAATCCCGATCCGCAACCGCGGAAACTGATCGGTTCCCAAGGCCGCTATCACCGAAGCCAACCCCCGATGCCCTCCGCTGGATCCAAACGGCCGAATCCGCAGGGATCCCGGCTCCAGATCGGCATCATCCAATATCACCAGTACCCCTTCGGGGGGCAACCCGTAATATCCAATTAAGCCCGCCACCGCCCGCCCACTGTCGTTCATGTAGGTGTCCGGCCGCACCAGCCAACGATCCTCGCCGGCGACCTCCACCTTCCCGAAGTGCGCGTCAAACCGCGCCCGCGGTCGCAATTCACAGGTCCATCGCCGCGCCAGCAAATCCAAAGCCTCAAACCCCACGTTATGCGGCGTTCGCACATACTCGGGGCCCGGATTGCCCAATCCCACAATGACCTTCAGGGACAAAACGACACCCCTCGGCAACGAAATTCAACTTACTTCTTGGGCTTCTTCTCTTCGCCCTTCTTCTCTTCCTTTTTCTCTTCCGGCTTCTTGGCACCCTTCTTGTCGCCTTCCGCCGCCGCCTCGCCTTCCTCTTCCTTCTTCTTCTTGATCAATTCAGGCTCGGTCGTCGTCGCTTCAGTCGCCTCCGGCACCACCACCTCTTCCGCCTTCGGAATCGAGACGATCGCCACCGGTTGGTCGCCCGCCGTCAGCACCGTCAATTGCGCCGGAATCTTCATGTCCCGGACCAGCAGTCTGCCGCCCAGGGCCAGATTCGAAATATCCACGGGAATCGAATCCACCAGGTCACCCGGCAGACATTCCACCTCGAGTTCGCGCAGCACGTGTTCCAGGATACCACCCCCCTGCGTCACCCCCACCGCGTCTCCGATGAACGTCACCGGGATGGTCACGCGCATCTTGCGGGTCATCGAAATTTCAACGAAATCAACATGCTGCAAATCATCGCGGACCGCATCCCGTTGGATATCTCGCATCAGCACCTTGCGAATGCCTTGCCCCTCGACATCCAGGTTGACGATCAGGTTTTCCCCCGTGTGATGATGCAACATCGTGAGAAACTCGTGCGTGTTAACCTGCACCGCATGCGCCTGCCCTTTTTCGTCGCAAATATTGCCGGGCAACATGCCGCTCCGACGCAGCCGCCGCGCGTTCGCCGATCCCGAGTCCGTGCGCGGCTTGGCCGCGAGTTGGATTTCTTTTGCCATTGTGGTCTCCTCTTTCTGCCTTACATCTTGAATAAAGATGAAATCGATTGATTGTCGTGAATCCGTAACATCGCCTCACCGAGAATCGGCGCCACCGACAGTACGGTAACCTTGATGCCTTCCATATCCCGCAACGGCACCGTATCCGTCACTACCAGTTCCTTAAGCACGGATTCCTTGAGCCGCCGTACGCCGAGTTCGCCGATCACGGCGTGACTCACAGCGGCATAGATGTCGCCCGCGCCGTTTTGCTTCAGAACCTGGGCCGCCATGCACAGGGTTCCCGCCGTCGTCGTCAGGTCGTCCACCAGAACCGCGGTGCATCCGCGCACATCCCCCACCATCGTCAGGGCCTCCACTTCCGTCGGCCCCTTGCGCTGTTTGGCCACCAGAGCCAGTCCGGCGTTCAGCATCTGGGAATAAGCGTGCGCCATCTTGAGCCCCCCCGTATCGGGGGACACCACCACCAGATTGTTCAGCTTTTTTTCAATCAGAAACTTCCCGATCACCGGCGAGGCATACAAATGATCGACCGGAATATCGAAAAATCCCTGGATCTGCTGGGCATGCAGGTCCATCGTCAGCAACCGGTTCGCACCCGCCGCCACCAGCAGATTGGCCACCAATTTCGCAGTAATCGGCACCCGTGGCTGATCTTTACGATCCTGACGCGCATACCCATAAAAGGGTAAGACCGCCGTAATCCGCGCCGCCGACGCCCTGCGAAGGGCGTCAATCATGATCAACAACTCCATCAGATATTCGTTGGGCTTCTGACAAATCGATTGGACCACGAACACGTCCTTGCCGCGGACATTGTCGATGATCTTGACAAAAAGCTCGCCATCATCAAAACGACTGATTTGCACCCGCCCCAGCGGGATGCCCATGTAATCGGTGATCTTTTGAGCCAATTCAGGATTAGCGTTGCCGGTAAAGACTCTCAATTGTCCTCTCCTACGTCCTTCCGCCTTCAAAACTGGTTGCCCGACTAGGATTTGAACCTAGACTCTGGCCTCCAAAGGGCCGTGTGCTGCCATTACACCATCGGGCAATATCCGGGCCACCCGGCTCCACAGCCCAGGTCCCATTGCCTTTCGAATCCGGCGGTCCAGACTCCGCGCGTGCTCTTCGTTTCGGGCCAAGGCAAACAACGACGCCCCACTGCCTGACAACAAAGCTCCCACCGCGCCTTCTGCCATCAACCGGTCCCGCAAAATCGCCAATAACGGAAATTTCGCGAACACCGTCGGCTCCAGCGAGTTGAAAAGATTCGCCGCCGCCAGGTTAACGTCGCCGTTCATCAAAGCAAAACGGAGATTATTAAAGATTTCCGGGGAACAAGTCAAGGCTGGTTTATAACGAAAATAAACATCCCGGGTCATAACCGAAAATCCGGGATTGACGACCACCACCCACCAATCGGCCCGCAAAGTCTCATTGGGCTCGACCAAGGGGTGAATTCGGTCCCCTACTCCCTCCATTACCGCTGCCCGCCCGTGAATCAAAATCGGGATATCGCATCCCAGCCGTCCCCCTAGGGCCGCCAAGGTTTCCATCGACAATCCCGTTTTCCATATCTGGTTCAAAACCCGTAGCGTCGCCGCCGCATCCACACTCCCCCCCCCATCCCGCCGCCGATGGGTATCCGTTTATCGATATGGATGTGTACTCCCCCGGTATATCCCGTATGTTCCTTTAATAAGAGCGCTGCCCGGGTCGCCAGGTTTTCTCGACAGCAGGCCACTTGACTGCCGGCCGGCAGGCCCTCCATCTCCACGGTACAGTCGATCTCCCCGTCAGTCGTCGGCACAAACGTCAATCGATCCCCAAAGGACAGCGGCACCACGATGCTTCGTAAATCGTGAAAACCGTCCGGACGTTTGCCGATGATCTCTAAATAGAGATTCACCTTCGCCGGCGCATCCACCGTCATCTGTTCGGGCCCTGTTTCCATAAGGAGGGGCGGGAATATCATACCCCTCCCCTCCCTGTCAAGAAATCGCCGCAAGCCTAATCTCAAAATCGACCTTGCTTTTTTAATCCAAATTGAAATGATACGGCGGATGACCCCACGACAAAGACTCCTAACTGTTTTACAAGGTCGCATTCCCGACTGCGTGCCCGTCGCCCCCGACTTTTCCAACATGATCCCCGCCCGCCTCACCGGCAAGCCTTTTTGGGATCTTTACCTCTATAACGATCCGCCCATCTGGGAGGCGTATATCCAATGTGCCCGTCACTTCAACATCGATTCCCTGATGGATGGCTATTTCCCTCTGCAATTCCCCGAAGATATCGACACCCAGTCCCCTCCTCTCGAACGCTTTATTATCGCACGGGATGACTCCCAGATTATCGTGCAGGAATCGTTCATGGAAAACGGCCGCCGCCGATGGCTGCCCCGGGTCAATGTCTATTATGCTGACAACCCTCCCAGTTTTTGGGTGGATCCCGCCAAAATCAACCTCCCGGCCGAACCTCGCTGGTTCGAACCTTTGACGGGCGTCAAACCGGTCGACATCTCCCCCAATGGCTTGTCCCGAATCAAGACCCTGATGGGCGATCAAGGCCTCGTGGGCGTCTGGCTCACCTGGACCTGCGCCCGGGGCGGACAGGATGGCATTTACGAATATTATGACCATCCCGAACTTCATGATACCTGGGCGGCGGAACATGTCGAAAAAACCGAAAAGAAATTCGCACAGATCATGTCCATGCCCGTCAAGCCGGACTTTCTTTGCTGTGGCGCATCGGGCACCTTGATCTGGCAAACCGTGGAGATGTTCCGCAAAATTTCGCTTCCCGGAGTCAAGCGAGGCATCGAACTGGCCACGGCCGCCGGCATCCCCACCCATGTCCACTCCTGCGGCCCCGAAATGAACCTGGTCAAGATCCTGGCCGAGGAAACCTCCCTCACCGTCATCGACCCCCTCGAAATTCCGCCGATGGGCGATTGTAACCTGGCCGAATTGAAACGGGCCTATGGCCACAAAATCACCCTCAAAGGGAATCTGCATACCACGGAAGTGATGTTGCGGGGATCTGTCGAGACGGTTGCCGCCGCTTCCCGCCAGGCCATCGACGATGCCGGCGCCGGCGGACGATTCATTCTCTCAACCGGAGACCAGTGCGGTCGGGACACCCCCGACGCCAACCTCCACGCCATGATCGACACCGCCCGCACTTACGGGCGCTATTGACCGGCTGCGGATTGAACTTCAAATATATAATTAGGTGCGGCGGCCCACACCAACCTCAATCCCGGCAAAACCGTATAGGGATGCGGATCCCCGGTTACGAGGACATGCGTTATCCCCAGTTTTGAAAACAATGGGTTTCCCGGCTGCAATCGGACGACGATCAGATCGTGTTGCACCAAATCGATGCTGAAGGCTCCCGGTTCTGCCGGCAACTCAAACCGGACATGGGCATACCGATTCCAGACCTCTTCAAATGACCGATGCGGATCAAGGAGGATCCACAATCCGGGTTGCGGATAGGGATGCACGCCGTCGACGGATCGGACTCCGAGCATCCTGAACAAGTTGGACAGATAAATATCATATCGCTTGCTGCCATAGGCCACCCATTGCGGTTGGATTCCCTTTTCAACAGCCCCGCGATTGATTGTGGAAATCGCCTGGCTGAGTGAATTTTCGGCAATAAACACAGTTCCCCCGCGAACCAATGGATTAAAAGTCAGGGTCGAACAAACGCTGGCCATTGCAAAGACGGGGATGAATCCGCGCGGGAGATAAATGAATAGACACCCCAGAAAAAACGTAAAACTTCCCGCACCCATCATTTTGCCGATGCTGTAAGAGGGCAACATTTGTTTCAGGACGTATCCCTCAACAATCAAGAATACGGCAAACCCACCCAGGGCCCAACCTAAAATGGGATCGCGAATCAATCGCGCGAACGGAGACGCGAGATGTTGTCGCAAAACAGAACAAAACAATAGAACATCGCAGATGCCGATGACGAGCAAGGTTCGACGTTCAGGGACCCGATTCAACCTGGTGTATTTCGCAATGCTTTCCGGCAAACCCACCAGATACCAAATCAGGAAGAGGATTAAGCAGGCAAGCAAGGCGAGTTGTATGCCATTCGGGCGTTGCCCATACCGGCGCCAGAAAAAGAATACCAACACGCTGGTTAATGGAAAAAAAAGACAAAATGAGGACGCCCCGCATATATTTCCCAATGCGTGCCATTTGAAAGGATGGGCCCAGGTCAAAAAGGATCCGCGCAGGAGATCGGCCCAAGTTCCTTCTCCGCCGGATGCAAATCGTTTCCCGGGATAAGAGGAACCCGCGGCAATCCGGATCGATTCCCAGTTCTGAAAGACGAAAAGGATCGCGAGAAGAATCACTGTCAAACCGGCGAAGGCCAGGATCAGGGGAGGTTGGAATCGAGAGCCGTCTGAAGTTCGCGGAGCGGCCCCCCGCAATCCCACAAAACAAAAAAGGACCAGATAGAACAGGGTAATGAAATAAGGAAGGAAACTAAAGGTGAGCAGAAATGCGGTCAAAGCCCAGATTAAACCAAGGCCACTCCCTACGAGACGGAAGGTTCCCTGCCCACGAAAAAGTGAGTCGGCAAAAATGAGGGATAAGCCTGCAAACATGACGGACGGCGCGCAATTCAAACTCCAATATTGAAAAAAAGGAGAATAGACCAGTAAGGTGGCGCCCCCCAATGCCATTCCAATATTGTTGTTTGTCACCAATCGGATCAGCAAAAACAAGACTAACCACACGCCCCCCAGCAAAACCCACCAATTCCATGCGAGACCAAAATCAGATCCCCACAAATACCCCCACACTTGAGGATGGAATAGGAGCGTCCAGTCCCGGATGGGCATGGCATAGTTCAAGCGCATGTTACAATGCCCGTCGCCAATTAACGTATTATAAACTGGAAAAGACGGATTATGTGCCCGTTGCGAAAGAATCTGGGGAATCACGGCCACAAAATCATCGGATCGGATGCCCTGGGCCTGTCCTAGAATCACTTCGGTCTGGGGAGAATCATCGATATGCTCATGCCACAAGGGAACGGAAAAACCATGGAGCTTTAATAGCGACAGGAGTGCAACCAGTACGATTACGGCCAGACATATGGACTGGGCTCGCAACTTTTGCGGTAAAGAAAAAATGGAACGCATATTGTCTTGGCACATTCTTCGTGGCAACTCGCCACCGGGCATTACTCCTCAGGCGGCTTACGTTCATCCTCCAAATAAATGGTACGATATCCCAGATGCCCTTTCCGGTACTCATAGAGACGCAGAGCCGGTTGACGGTCCCAAAACCGCGTAATCGGTTCCCCCACGTACATCGGAATATCGCCCACCCAATGCAATTCATCGCGGTGAAAATGACCGGTAATGATCGCCTTCACCGACCCGCCCGTCAGAATCTTTTCCCACTTCAGCCGGGTTCTATCGGACCAGCCCGGATAAAACTGGTTATGATGAAAATCCGCCACCTGCGGCGCATGATAAAATAATAGAACCGGCCGGCCGGCCGCGGCTTTCAGTTGAGCGGTCAGCCAGGACATCGGATCGTAGCCCGGCAATCGATAGTCCGAACGCAGGGGTTCGGTGAACATAAAAATAAAAACCACCCCCCGATACTCGGCCGTACTGGCCACCGGACCGAAGGCGGCTTGGTAAGCCTCATACGTTTTACGCGGATTCGACGCCAGAATATCGTGATTACCCGGGACGAAATGAATCGGCACCTTCAGGGGAGCCAACGCAGCCAGTCCGTCCTGAACCACTTTCCCTTTTTCGATATTATCCGCCATAATATCCCCGGTATGAACCACGCATTCAATCGGGACCGGTAGGGCATTGATCACCGCCACCGCCCGGCGGGTCAGGGCTACCCCGTCCCGCGCACCCCAATGAGTGTCGCTGATCTGGACAAAATAAAAACTATCCGTATCCGCCGAAACCCCAGCGCCCCCCAACACAAGAATCAGTAGTATCCAGACCCACCCGGCCCATCGTTTCCTAAAGCCTCCCATACGCCCCCCTTTCGCCCTCATCCTATGACACCGCTCACGGGCTCGTTTTTACCAGCGAATTTCCCAGCGTTTCAAGCTGGTGAACGGCATAACAATTTTCCAGGTTCGCCGAGTAAAGATAAAGTTTCCCGGACGTGGGATCGAAGATTCCCGTCACTCCATTGGAATAAGTCACGAACTTCAAACGATCCCAGCCTTCCTTATCCGTCTTCGCGCCCAATCCAGCTCCCATTGTCAACATCAACCCCACCCCTAACGCCACTCCCACCATCAGGCTCGCGATTCGTGTTTTCATGGGCCGCTCCTCTCTCATTGGTTGGATCTCCACCCTTTGTCCGCCTTATTGAATCACGGACCGACTGGAAAATAAACACCATATTTTTGATTTACGCCCAGTCATGAAAGGGGTATTTTAAGGCCGTGATAACTGACCGATCCCAACGCAGACGCCGGGGACAGGCCCTGGTTGAATACGCCATCACCGTCGGGGTGATCATCGCCCTCGTGTCCTGCGCATCCTTATTGCTTTATGTCTTTAAGGAAAATGGCGGACGAATCCTGGATCTGGTCGCATCCGAGTATCCCTGATCGTTAATGAAATCAACAGGAGAGACACACATGAAATCGGCGCGTCGTCGGCAATCGGGACAGGGCATGGTCGAATATATCATCATCGTCGTGATCGTGGCCCTCGCGGCCATCGCGGTTTGGGGACTCTTCGGCGATCGAATC
>Ga0073936_10011567_pt1 | contig 10653 bp, 7 predicted proteins | sample AliMusrvi5mmetaG_FD_87041 | JGI IMG/M metagenome (GOLD analysis project Ga0073936, IMG submission 87041) | Freshwater lake bacterial and archeal communities from Alinen Mustajarvi, Finland, to study Microbial Dark Matter (Phase II) - Alinen... | ecosystem: Environmental > Aquatic > Freshwater >... | reverse complement strand
GCACCAACACCGTCCCTGCGACCACCCAGAGGTACGCCAAACCCGCAATGAACCAGGTTGCCCGATAGGAGGAAAGACACTGAATACTCAACACGGGATTAGCAACCAGCAATAGCAAGCCTCCCAAGGCTCGCGGGGCAAGCAGTTCATTCATAAACACCAGGATCAAAACCAGTACCACCGGAGTCAGTATCCAAAGTAACCACTTATATCCACCGATAAAGTTACCCAGCGGCATCGCATTGACCTCAACCGCCGACCACACCAGCGCCAGCGTCGCCAGAACGGCACCGATCCAAAAATTACGGGGAAACACCTTGAATAGTTTCCTGACCATTTGCGGGGCTATTACCAGCGGCAAATGCAACACCACATAAACGCCTCCCATCCAAAACGACAATTCTTCCAGTGACATCATAGCGATTTACCCTCTTTCAATGTCCCATACAACGTTTGAGCCCCAACCTTTTCAACCTGAACGCGGACTATATCACCCACTCGCACCTCTTCGCGAGGGTCAAAAATCGTGATTTTGTTGGTGCTTGAGCGTCCCGCCCATCGTTCCTTATTCCGTAAACTCGGTCCTTCCACCAGCACCTCAACGGTCGTCCCAATACAAGCCCGGTTGAGTGCCTCCCCCAGTATATCCTGATCCGCCAGAATAACATGATTCCGCCGTAGCTTTTCCTCGGCAGAGATATCATCCGTCCATGCGGCGGCCGGTGTTCCCTCCCGGGGTGAATATTTAAAAATGAATGCATTGTCAAACTGGGCCGCCGCCATCAGTCGGCGCGTGGCTTCAAAATCCTCCTCGGTTTCTCCGGGAAACCCGACAATCACGTCCGAAGTCAACGCCAGCGTGGGCACCGACTCACGCAACCGCCGCACAGCGGCGAGATAGTCATCCGCCGTGTAACCACGCCGCATCTTTTTCAAAATGCGATCAGATCCTGATTGAACAGGAAGGTGGAGATGGTTACATACCCCCGGGATTTCCCCCATCGCGCGTGCGATTTCGGCGCTACAACCGGTGGGATGCCCGGAGGTAAATCGAATCCGCCGGATCCCGGACATCTGGCTCACAGCCTCAAGTAACCGCGGCAACGGCTCCTGATAACCCCGTGCCGACTGGTATGATCCCGCCCAGACTGGATTCTTTTTCCCATAGGACATCACGCTTTGGCCCAACAAGGTGATCTCACGGCACCCCTGTTCCGCCAGCGCCCGAACTTCACGCAGCACACTTTCGGCCGGGCGGCTCCATTCCGCTCCGCGTACCGTGGGAACAATGCAATACGCACACTGCCGGTCACACCCCAACAGGATATTCACATAGGCCGAGAGCGACCCTCCCAAATGGCCCGCCAGTACCTCGGACTCATGGTCCGCCGCTCCGGTATCCACGATCGGTCCCCGCCCTTCCGCCACGGCATCAATCAAGGCCGGCAAAGCACTTAACCGGTGTGTGCCCACTGCTAGGTCCAAACCTTTAACCCGTTTCAGGATCTCCGGCCCCAGGCGTTGCACCATACAGCCAACGGCCCCGACCATCAGTCCTGGCCGTTCCCGTTTGGCCGCGACAATCAACCGCAGTTTACCCAGCGCCTTATCCTCCGCTTTCCCACGGACACTGCAGGTATTGACCAGAATGACGTCCGCCGCCAACTCATCCGCCACCAGCTGATACCCATGTCGGATCAGCAAAGCTCCCATCGCCTCGCTATCACGCTCATTCATCTGACACCCATAGGTTCTGATATGAACGGTTCGCGGAAGTTGATCTGATTTTGTCATACTTCAGTCTTTCTGTTGATTGGAAATGGGGTGCCACTCCGGCTTTTCAATGGTTCCTGTCAGGGCATAGCCACCCGGCCGCAATGGTGGAAACAAAGGAGACGCCACCCGCCCCAGGGCATTGTTATTTTTCATTAACGTAGGCGTAATGATCCAATCCAAAACACCATCCAGACCACAACTCCCCTTCGCCGCCAACCCGAAAACACCCGCTTCAACCACAACATCGCGACTTGTGATTTTATTATGATTCAACTCAAACGAAAAACGGGCCTCAACGGGGAGATCCGCCAGTTCCAGAGATCGTGTCCACGCCCCCCATTTCTCCAACAAGCCGACAGCCACCGGGCTCTTAAAAATCTGCGCTTCCCGAATCGTTAACTGTCCCTGCCCCGCGAGTTCCGCGCCTATGCCGCTGACGTCAAGGTTTCCAAAAATTTTGCCGCCCATACGCCACCCGAGATTGGTACTGGCCAATTTCAGGAATTCATCCGTATCGGCGTTGATAATCTCGGCTCTGACATCTGTCGTCCAATGCACCCCCGTTTGATCAGCCCGCAATACAGCGGATCCGCTGATAGATCCGCCACCCGAATTCCCGCGGAAGTCTGAAATCGAGTGCGTAAACCCGTGTCCTTTGTAATCAAAGGAATAACTGCTGAAAGAAACGCCCTTATAACCAAATTTCGTTCCTTCCACCCGCGCCTCCACTTCTGAATTTTCAGGATGGGAATACCCTACCCGCCCCTTGGCCACTAGATGGGTCCCCTCCTCAAAAACCCAGGGTTCCAACAGGGATTCCTTCAGACCAACAAGGCGGAGAACCGCCGCCAAATTGACTTCGGAACTGGCCTGGAAGTCGGCCACACCTTCTACAAAGTCAAAATCCACCTGTCCCATTACATGGCGCCCGCCCATCATCAAACTAAATGGATCGATCCTCATCCGATTCGTGCCGTTACTCAGGACATACTCCATATTCATGCTGGCAAAACCAATAACGGCTCCCCGATAAGCATAATTAGAGGCTTGAATTCGGCCCTTAGCACTCACAGAAAGCGCAGGTTTTGAATCCACTTCAAAGGTAAAATCCAACCGGGGGGGCGTTGTGGGAAAAGAGTAACGATCCAATTCCTCTACCGCCTTCGGATAAAAAACCTTGCACAGCGGCATGAATGCATGCGGATCAAAAGAAGTGGCCATCCGTCCAGCCAGTTTCCCCTCATGCCGCCATGCCAGCGTCCCATCGATCGTACCGGAGTGCAACTCCCGTCCGATTTTACCGGATATCCGGGACAGATAGACCCCATCCGCATCAACCCGCACCGCTGTCTTAACCTGTTCCACCCAAACGCCAAGTACATCAAAATTAAACAATGCGACATCCAGATCAACCTGTGTTAACGCCCCATTTTCATATTTTCCTATTTCAAAGCCACCAGACAATCCCGCACTCCTTTTTGATCCGAGACCTTTTGAGCCCCATAGCGGACGCAGAATCCCATTATAAGCCTTAAGTTCTTTAATACGGGAACGCCCCGATCTCGGGCGTTCCAAAAGATGATACAAAATTCGCAATTCACGGGTCTCTAGAAAAGGGGGCCCGGAAATCCCTTTGCGATACACCTGGACATTACGGGCATTCAGTCCTCCCCGCAAATCCAGATAAATATCCTTTGCCTGAATAAAATAGTCACCATTATTTGCCTCGGCCAATATCCAGCGGGTCAGAAAATTAGGAAACCCAAATACTGCTAAACCCGAAACAACGGCCACCCCCCCCGCCAATACCCCCGCCAGTAGATGAGCCCGAACGGTCCATTTCCATTTTATAAAGAAAGTACTCATACCGAACCCTGCGGGCATCAGGCTCACCGTGTTTTAACCAGAGAGTGTGACAGGGCCTGCGCCAGCTCCTTTTTTAGCACATACACAACATCCTGCCCCTGAATCATCGCGTAGACCCCATTCGTTCCGCAAACGCCACCGATGAGGACGGTCTTTTGAATGCCACTCGTGCCTGTTAACCCGAAAGTGATTCGCGGGGATGCTTCATCAATCCCGTAAGCCAGAACGTTGGTAGCATTCATGTTTTCGATACGATCCGCCCGCAAAGAGGCGGCAAAGCCCAACCATTCAGGGATGGCACCCTTAACGATCTGTCCATCCGGCGGAGAGTCCACCAGCCAAACCCCGTCACTCCCCACTGTTACGGTTTCTTCCCGGCCATTCCGCGCCAAAGTGATCCGTCGCACCTGATCGGCAGTAATTTCAAACATCCGGCAATCCATATACGGTCGCGGATCACCAAGCGAAAGGGTGGGCTGAGAGGCAGGCCAGACGGTACTTAATTCATGGGGCTGAACTTCCGTCAGACTTTTTGTTTCCTCACAATAAATCAGATTATTAGAACCGTTTGGAGAGGGATGAGAGAACCGGTAACCCCAATTAAACGCCTCCGGCGCAAGGATGAGTTGATTGGTCGTCAGACCAGACGGCAACACCGTCGATAGGGCAAGTCGGCAGGGAAGCGATGAAGGAAGGCCCACCGGCATATTGGTGGTGCCACCGGCTGCAGACTCAGCGGTCTTTAAATTACAGATGGCTTTTAAAAGTCCCCCGACAGCCTTATCATCGGCCTTGAACCGGAAGGGATCCGAAATGAGCCAGCCAATTTTCTCGTTCTTTTCCAACACCAATTTTGAATCTCCCTCCCGTAGCTGGATTGAAACAACCGCCGCCGGATCGGCATTGCACAATCGACGATCACGCAAAGACTCCACCTTGATGGCCTGCAACGCCAACACCTCCCGATTGATGGAACAAATGGAAGAAACATCACTGATCCTGGCATAAACGAGAGTGGGCAGATCTTGCCGGGCCTTCCCCACAGTCAATACCAATGGCGCGCCCCCCCCCTCATGCGTCAGAGTGATCTGCATCAGGGCCTCATCGGCCGTTAAACCATAGACCGCAGGATCCGAAGGGGTCTCCGCGACACCAAAGGATTCAATTTTCAAAGCCATCAGCGACTGCAATAATTGCTCCACCCGCCGCTGATCGCCTCTGGCATCTATCGGCTGCTGAATACGCCATTGCCCGTCCCGAAGTGCCAACTGAACAAAGCCTCCCGGATGCTTCAATTCCACACGCGTCACCCGCTTGAGGCCAGCCGGAAAAACGGAATGATCCCTCACGCTATCAAGATCCACGGGCAGAATATCAGACAGCTTACAACTCACCCCGATCACATCCGTACCGCCTTTGAATTTAAAGTATACCAGATCACCCAACGGAGATTCATCCCCGATCAGGATTTCATCCACACGCGACTCATTTCCCACCAGCAACCGGGCCCGCGGGGTCTCCAATCCAAAACTGGCCAAGGTCAGGCCGCGTTCCACAAGACGCTCCGGACTCAAGGTTTCCCGGATACGGATATTGTCGAGCGCTTCAAGCATCCGCCGGATCCGGGATTCATCCGCGCGGGCTTCCATCGGCTGGGTCAACAGCCACTGGCCATCACGCCGGACACAGTCTATCGCAACATCCCCGACCGTGATCGCCAATTGGGTTACGGTACCGGAACTAAAACGCAGTAAAGGGGCATCCATCGGCAAAGCCCGTGTAGTGGAATCGGAGTTTCTCTCGAAAACCAAAATAAAAAGGCTGGTAACAACAACCCATATAAAAATCCATAATGGGGGTTTCCAACTCATTGCCGACCATTCTCCTTTCGGAAAGGAGAAAAATAAGCGCGCCGATCCCGCCGCACCAAAGCAACAAAGAAACCCATCCCTGTCAATAACAGGGGCATGGCCAGTACCGTCAGGACAAACGCCATCCGCCGATCGGAAGATTCGATCCGTAAATTATAAATACCGCTCGACTCCGTGAGCCCCGGGATGCTCCCCCCTCGCTCTTGAAGCCAGTCCAAGGCATTGATGAAAAACGCCTCATTCGCACCGGCCAGACAAGCATTGGCGGCAAACTGGGAGTCCCCGAATACCACCAGTCGGACAGGCTTGATATCCATGGCGATTTCTGATGACAGGCCTTTCTCGACACACACGGCCAGAGACAACGGGCCAGGCCGATCATACCCCTCATTGAACTGGGGGGGACTTTGCTCACGATCCACTTCGGCCCAACTCTTCGCAGAACTGAAGGCTAACTCCACCACACGCGGTCGATCCGCATGATCATTAAGACTGCCAGACGGGGTATTGTTGAACAGCGGCTCCACGGTCCGAGGCATGAAAAAGGAGGTCACGAGACCATCCAGACCATCCGTAATGGGATGTCGGCCATACCGGATCACTGGGACTTCCCCCAGCCCCACAGCCGGTGACCGTCCCAAATTGGATGTCAATAGCGAGGCACTCTTTGAATCCAGGACACGCTCCTCACCCAGCCGAATCCCCCATTCCTCCAGCAATGCTCCCAACCCGCTGTGGGACCCGAAATCAAATAACACCATCAAGCGTCCGCTCCGCGCCAGATAGTCCCTGATTTTACCCACCTCCCAATCAGCCAAACGCCGCGCCGGACCGGCAATCACCAGCGTTGAACAATCATTCGGGATCGCCTCCGCCGACTCCAGCAGAAGTGAACGCACTTCCGACTGTCGCTCGCGAATTGCCCCTGCAATCTCCGAATAACCCCGATAGTCCGTAAAATCATCAAGACGTCTTTCATCATGCCCGGTCAGGAAATAGATCACCGATCCCTTTTCCTGCGCAACCGACTGCAAGGCGGAAATCAGATCGGACTCCAAAACAACGCCAGGGGTGGCCCCGCGCGGATCGGACTTCGCGTCTCCCGGCGCTAACCGATTCACCCCCTTGAGCGGCAGCACCTTGTAACGGGTTCCGCAACTCACAATCAGAACGTTGGATTGCCGAATTTTGTACTGCCCCACCAATTCACGCGTCCGACCCAATTCCGTAGACTGATCCACCATTTCCACATGAAGCAAGGAGTGGGCAAATTGATACTTTTCAACCACCCGTCGCGCCATAATGGCCATGGGATCCCCCTCGGGCGCCAGCAGGATAATGTGAATCGGGTTTTTAGCTTGATCCAGCGTCTTCACCACCGCCACGGGCAACGGACTATTCCCCGCCGCACTGACATCCATCCGGAGCGGATGAATCACGGCCATATAATTCACCAACACCCCTAAAATCACCAATAGCAGGAATGACACGGCCACATTAAGCCCACCGGAGGTACGACGATAGCGCGCCCATTGCAACAACCGCACATTCACAAACAGCAGAATGGCCATCCCGCTCAGGTAGAAAACCAGCGAGCGGCTATCAATCAATCCAACCGAAAAACTGGAAATAGGTGAAGCCACCGCCACCAAACCCGCCAAGGCATCACTGCCTCCCCCAATCCAGCTGCGAAAAGATCCCCGGAACACCAACATCGTCCCCGTCAGAAATGTTGCGACACTGGCCGCGGACTGCCGACGCAATAACTGCGACCAGAATAGGCCCACCAAGGTCATCACCCCCGTCAACAGCACAAGCACCAAAACACCGGACAGCCACATACCAACATCCACTCCACGCCATGCGGGATAGAGCCCTTTCAAAATCCAGGGATAAATCACCGCTGGCAGAGCCAGAAATAGAATCAGTAAAAAACCCGCCCCGGCTTTAGCGAAAACCACTTCGGTCTCACTGACGGGGGCCGTCAACAACAGTTCCAAGGTACCCCGTTCCTGTTCATCCCCGAGCAGTTTCACCGAGATAGCCGAAGCCAAGGCTAAAAAGGCCATCCAAAACAATATGCCATTGAAGGTGATTTCAGTCGTCATCAACCCACGCCCACCCATGGTTATGGCAAACACCCAGAAGACAATCCCCGTCACCAGCAGGTACCCCGACCCCATCAGGAAAAAACCAGGAAGCGATAACCAGGATCGCAAATCACGACGGCAAAGAACTCGAATCGCATGCATCAGTGGCCGCCTCCTAACGAAGTTGCTTTGACCACATCCATGAGAGTGCGAACCCCAAACTGCAAAATCAATTCCGCCGGCGAAGCAAAAGCAACCATCTTGCCCCTGCAAAGAATCAGGATACGGGAACCCAGCCTCTCCGCCTCCGCCATATCATGGGTTGAAAAAATCATGGTGCGCTCGCCTTTCAAGGGAGAAAGCAAGGCATGAATCCGTTCCACATTCATCGGATCCAATCCCAGCGTAGGCTCATCCAGTAGAACGACCTCTGGTTCCCCGGCAAGGCTGTCGGCCAGTAAGACGCGCCGGATCTCCCCCTTCGAAAGGTTGCCCATCAACGCACGCTCTAATCCAGCCAACCCACAACGCCCCACCATTTCCCTCAGACGCTTGACTCGCGTCCGCCCGTAAAGACCGCGCAACCGAGCCCGGAAAGTGAGATATTCCATCACACGCATCTCAGGATAAATGGCATCTTTCTCCGGAAGATATCCAACCAATCGCCGGACGCGTAAAGAATCGGTGACCCCATCATGGCCATCAATCCTCACGTTACCGACGGTGGGTGCCATGTAGGTGGACAAAATGCGAAGCAACGTCGTCTTGCCAGCCCCGCTGGAGCCCACAAGAGCGATCGACTCACCCCGCTTGACCTGAAAAGAAAGCCCCCCCAGCGCGATCACTGGTCCGAACTGCTGCGTTACGTTTTCAACATCTATCATCATGGAACCAAACTACCCGCCAAGAGATGAACAAAACTTTTATTATCGCCACCTTCCGAGCCTACGTCAAGCTAGCAACACAGACAGTTTGGAGCGTTTTCTTAATTTGGGGAGCTTATTTCAAAGGCAGGTCTCGCATCGCAATCACGTTGAAGTGATGATCATCCAGATAACGTATATATTCCGCAAAGCGTTCCGGCACTGTAGTAACCCAAGGATGGGTGTAATCCGGAATGCCGTGAAAAATCAGAACGGGGATCGCGTTATCCCCCGCTTGGGCAACCGCATCGTAAAACAATTTCGGATCGTCCCCATTAACCGGAAAACTGGGAACGCACATCGGATTTTCCCGGCCGGGAATAAAAGGCCGAGGTGCGACCCCGCGCGCCCATGAGAATCCATACTCCAATACCACACGCATGGCCCGGTCGTTGCAGGGGCCGCCGGGATAGGCAAACGTTTCCGGCTTACGGATACCGTACTGAGAACAACGATCATCAAGAAAACGCATTTCCGCAATCAGAGCCTCAGGGGTCAGATCCAGAACGACGGCATGATGTCCAGTGTGGTTGCCAATTTCGAAACCGGACTTGTCAAGTTGGGCAATCTGTTCCCATGTCATATATTGCTGCTTGTTGGTGTCAAAATCCGGGGGGAACTCACAGACATAGAAAGTGGCATTAAAGCCATATTTCAAAAGCAATGGCGCAACCAATGTAGCATGGTTGGCAACCGCATCATCAAAGGTCAATACAACGGTTTTGAGGGACATAATAACTACCTTGTGTTGGAGAGATATTTATCATCATTGTAGAATACAAACTTGTCAAGACCGGGGGTGTTGCCCTTAAAGTTCACACTGGTTAGACTCGTACAGCCCGCAAACGCCCAGTCCCCGATGCTTCTGACACCATAGCCTATCGTCACGCTAGTCAGACTGGTACAGTCCAGGAACGCCTTGTACCCGATGCTGGTAACGCTATCGGGAATCGTCATGCGACTCAAGCTGGTGCAATGGTTGAACGCCCAATGCCCAATGTAGGTAACGCCATTCTCAATCGTCACGCTGGCCAAACTGGAACAGGACGAGAACGCCCCGACCCCAATACTTCTGACGCTGGAGGGAACCGTCACGCTGGTCAGGCTGGTGCAATGGGCAAACGCCACTTCCCCTATGTAAGCGACACGATTGCCTAGCGTTAGGTTGTTCAATCTGGAGCAATTGTGAAATGCCCAGTCTCCAATGTAGGTGACATTGTTACCTATCATCACAGTGAAAAGACTGGTGCAATCGGCAAACGCATTGCTGCCAATACTGGTGACATTCTTTCCTATCGTCACGTTGCTCAGTCGGGTACACCCCGAAAAAGCCCCGTTCCCAATGCTCGTAACGGGCAAATCGTCGATCGTGCCAGGGATGGTCACCGTGCTGCCTGCCCCCGTATATTTGGTGAGAGTGACCGTATTGCCATTGGTCACATAAGTGAACTGGGACGGCACCACCGCAGGAACTGAGATGATCTTGTCACTACCAAAACCCTTGTCTCCGGTAATCGCGCTGCCATTTGTTATGAAAGGAAAAAGCTGGGCATGCCCCACAATGGGCATTGCCAGCAACATCACGGATGCCTCAAGCATTATCATTCGTCCGATCATCTTCATCGAAGCCATTGGATGATAATACGTCATTCCAATGGGGGATGCAACGGTCAACATAACCGGCTGGGGTGTGCCATACGCGTCGTATTGACGCGTGATTTCAAATTGCTGATTGGAGATCAGAGATAGTTCGGAGGCGAGTTGGAGTGCGTCGTTGTAAGTGAAGGTGCGGGTTCCCTGACCACCGGCAATGGTAGTCTGGCGGCCTAAACGGTCATAGGCGAAACTGACATCCGGGGTGTTGGTAGCTGAATAATGGATGTTGGTCAACTGGCCGAGGCCGTCACGAAGTGGACTTATCAGGGGCGTCACAAACAATGGGGTCCACTTCTCAGATCCGCGCCGCCAGAATGGTCGCTTTGGCCCCGCTTCTCCGGAAACGGGGCCTTACCCTTTATGACCGTAGCGACGGCAACTGGGAGGTCATGGACTATCACGGCCTCCTGCTCAAGGCCTCATATTGGAGGTGGCCAGATAAGAATCTGGCCGGAAATGCGATAGACTTCT
>Ga0073936_10011566_pt1 | contig 10653 bp, 5 predicted proteins | sample AliMusrvi5mmetaG_FD_87041 | JGI IMG/M metagenome (GOLD analysis project Ga0073936, IMG submission 87041) | Freshwater lake bacterial and archeal communities from Alinen Mustajarvi, Finland, to study Microbial Dark Matter (Phase II) - Alinen... | ecosystem: Environmental > Aquatic > Freshwater >... | reverse complement strand
GGGGACAGCAAAACTCGCGCTATGCGGGGGTGACCAGTCCCTAAGTTGTCGAAAAGTGGGGACAGGCACGGATGTCCCAATTGAAGTCTACGACCACTGCGTTACCGCTTCGCGGGGGACACCAGAGCCAGTCCCCATTTTTCGACAACTTAGGGACAAGGTATCACATTTTCAATGAAGCTGTCTCTCGTTTAGCCTGCATAATTCATAACTATTTCGAATAATGCTCAGCTAACCCGGCAGTCCTTACGTTTCATGAATAATCCGGGTTAGTGACGGAACTGTGGAAAATGTGTACCAGCCTGTCCGCCGTAGCTTTAGCGAAGGTGGGTCCCCGTTTTTCGCTTACCGGCTCTCGTATTTCGATTTTGCGGCCCAAAGGGCCAACAAGACCGGAGCCGCTATAAAATCTCCCACTTTGTCTGGTTGATTGCTTTTTGGTTCCGGCTTGGCCGGTTTAGGAGATCATCATGACATCACGCGAACGATTACTGGCGGCTTATGCGCATAAAGCAGTGGATTGTGTGCCATGCAGCCCACGAATTTGGGCCTGGTTGCTGGAATATTATGGCAACGCCGGCATTCAGACATTCCTGCGCGCCGCCGCCGAATTCGATTTCGACATTCATCTCTCTGTCGGAGTGTTCTCACATCCTTATGAGCTGCACGCGCGCGGGCCATACGAGCTGCCCGGCGTTGTCGCGCGGCAGGAGGAGTGGCAGGACGGGGACTATCGCGTGATTCGCCGCATCTTCCGCACGCCGGCGGGAGAGTTGACCGACGTCACGCGCTTTCCCCCGCGCGACCCGGCCTACGGCATAGCGCCCGATCCCATCCGCAGCGAGCACCTGGTGAAGTCGCGCGACGATCTGCCGCGATTATCCTATCTGATCGTGGATAAAAACCGGGCAGACTACTCCTCATTCTTCGCCATCGAACGCGAGCTGGGGGAACGGGGATTGCTTCTCTTTGAAATGAAGTCGGCTCTCTGCCACCGTGCCGGCGTGTCTACCCCATGGAAGAGTTGATGATGGACGCCCTCGCCGACCGTCCCTTCGTGGAAGAACTGTTGGCGCTGTTTCAGCGCGAGATGATGGCGGAGGTGCGCGCCTGCTTGAATGTAGGCATCCGGCATTTCTTCGCCAACTGGTATTTCAACTCGCTTTCAACCGGGTGGTCACCGCGGCTCTGGCAGGAGTTGTTCGCGCCGCAACTGCGCGAGATGACGGCGCTGGTGCATGAGTCCGGAGGAACGGTTAATCTCTACGACGACGGCAAGTGCATGGCGATCATCGACTTGGTAGCCGATTGCGGGATCGACGTGCTGCAGACGCTGACGCCGCCGCCGGTCGGCGATGCCGACCTGGCAGAGATCAAACGGCGCATCGGCGATCGAGTGTGCCTGATGGGCCACATGGATCTGCTCTACGTCCTTCAACGCGGCACGCCGGCGCAGATCGAGGAGGCAGTAAAGCAGGCAATCGAGACCGCCGCTCCGGGCGGCGGCTTCATCCTGGGCACCTCGGACAGCATCCGCAACGGCACCCCCACCGAAAACGTGCGCGCCTACTTCACCGCCGCGCGACGCTATGGGAGGCGGTAAACGTCACGCGGATAAAATCTCACGGGGGAATGAATTGATTTGCACGATGTGGAGATTTACACACAGCGCTCCTCGGCGGGTGTATACTACGGACCGAAGATCAGCCATCGAGTGTAGTTACGCAATCAATCCGCCAATCTCCTCTTCCGTGGGAAATGGCCCCAACTCCGCCTCTGTCCAGATATCCTTGAGCGTTGACTGTTCGTAGTTAGATACACATTTATATGCTCGAAAAAAATTCCTAATTCCAATATTAGCAAAATGCTGATCATTACATTGCCAGAAAGTCACGATAGATTTACTAAGCCATCGACACGCTTCGGTATAATGCTCCCGTACGATAGATAGATTTCCCAATTGGCCATAGGTGAGAGCCATTCCGTAATAATTCCCCTGTTTCTCATTTATCGCGAGTGCTTGCCTGTACCAGCTTTCAGCGGCAGTATATTCTCTCTTCTCTTGAGCTATACACCCCAACTGGTGGTAGGTGCGGGCCGTTCCCAGATCATCCCCCATTCTCTCCATGATTGCCAAAGATTTATAATACCAGCTTTCGGCGGAAGCAAAATCGTGCTGCATCTCGGCAATATTCCCCAACTGGTGGTAGGTCAAGGCCGCGCCATGCTCATCCCCCAGTTTTTCCTCAATGTCTAGCGATTTGCGGTAGCATCTCTCGGCGGCGGCAAAGTCGTATTGTTCCTCGGAAAGCCTACCCAACTGGTAGTAGGTTCTGGCTGCGACTTGTTCATCCCTTAGTTTCTCTGTGATAGCCAGCGCATGGCGATACCAATTGTGAGCGGCATCAAAGTTACGCTGCTGTTGCGATACCATGCCTAATAGATGATAAATACGAGACTCGCTGAATTCGTCACCATAGTTCTTATTAATTGACAGGCTTTGCATAAGGCATTCTTCCGCCTTGCGCCATTGACGTTGTCCATAGTATACGAGGGAGATGTGTCGCAATGCTTCTGCTTCATCGGCGGGATCATTATCATTGCGTGCCAAAGACAGACGTTGTTGGAAGTAATTCTCCGCCTTTTCCCACTGATATCCCTGCAGATATAACTCGCCCAACCGGTTGAGCAGACGATACTCGATACGCCGGTCGCGCGCCGTGCTTTCGAGTGCGTAAAATTCTCTCAATCGCTCTTCCAACTGAAGAATGCGCTCCTGCCGTTCTTCCATCGAAAAGATGTTGGTGGAAAGAAGGTCATCGCGAAGCGACAAATCTCTTGCCTGATTTTCCCCGAATTTGTGCTGTTGGAAGAAATACACGCCGGAGCGGACGGAGAAGAAGTCGGGGGCGCCACGCATGATGGCGCGCAGGGCGAATTCGGGCAGCACGAGGATGAGTGGGCAGGTGATGACCAGGGGGAAGGAGTTGCGCGCGGCGTTCAGGTTGGCGACGAACGGGCTTTTCTCCGCGATTTCCGCGCGCGGCAGGGAGAATTCAATGCCATAGACCACCAATACATCGATGGTGCGATCGCCGATTTCGCCGACTAAAGCATCGAGCAGATGGGGGACAGCAGCAGGTAGTTGCATATTGTGTAGGCGCAGTTGTGAATTCTGCTCTTGCATGCGGTCCATGAGTTTTTTTGCGTAGTGCGGCTGGTTGCAGCCAATGAAGAAAAGTTTGAAACCCTCGGCATAGGCCAAAGAGCGCGACAGCGTCCGCAATTCCTCGTCTTCGTCACTGCCGTCCGGCTGGAAGGGGTTGCATGTGCCATCTTCCATGACAGGGAAGGAGTCAGGCAATTCAGGCTGCGGTTCTATCATTCTGCCGGTTTCACCCATTTGGCGTTCACTTCCTTGAATTTCCGCAATTCGCGTACAATAGGATTCACCGCGTACCAGGGTTCGTAAGAATCAAAGGGATCCTCACTACCGCCGTTGATATATTCCAGTATGCTCATATTCTCCAGCATCGCCAGATAGTCATCGTCTCCGCCGGGGATCTGCTGATCGAGTGAGCGCTCCAGCGCGACGAGTTTGGCCCAATGCGCTTCCTCGATGCCAGTACTATAGGTTCGTACTGTCTGCCCAATTGCCTTATGCACCGCACTTAACGGAATGGGTAATCCGTCAGTATTGCTACACGCATTCTGAATAAAGGTCATCAGGTTACGGATATGTCCGCCGCTGTTATGAATGAGGAATACACGCGCCTCTTCGGTGAACACCTCGGCCAGGCTATGCTCAGCTCCGATGCGCTTCTTCAGTAAGGCATCAATGCAGTGCCAGCCACGTTCATACCGTTCGCATGTGCCGCGTAGAAAGACTTTCACCATTGGCAGTACGAACAATTGCCCGTAACGGCTGATGAGCTGCGGACCGAATTTGGAGCGGATGAGTCGTAGAGGGACGGTGTAGATGACATGTGCCGCCATCCCGGTGAGCAGGAAATAGCGTTCAAGGAACAGCTCGCGCTGAGAGGGCAAACCTTCCTCCATGCCATCGATACGCTGGATGCGCTCGAGGGAATCGAGTATCAACAACAAATCGTCGAAACGTTTCTCTCCGGCGGGCGGTTGATATTTCTTTAATGCGACGCGTGCTTCGTCGAACACCGTGTTGATCTCCTCTACCATGGTGCTCATGTGCGGAAAAAGCGCTTCGCGAACCTTTTTTCGCGCTTCTGGAGCGCGTTTTAGCCGTTGAATTTTAATTTTGGCGCCTAATAACGGCACTACGCCTTCGTTGATCTCGGCGTCGCTTAAAAAATAATCCTTGACTTCCTGCAGGCGTTTCTCGAAATAGTTATCCTTCAAGTCGATGTTGAGTTGGGTACGCAGGCTGGAGGCAAGCTCGGTGACGATGGCCAGTAAAATATCGATGGGAGCGACATCATAATCATCCAGGTATTCACTGACATCCAGCAACACCGGGAAATAGCGACGTTCTAACCCCTCCGCGTTGAGCAATGTATTACGCAGGTGCTGGAGTTCAGAGGATTTTCCGCAGCCGATATGACCGGAAAAGAGGTAGCACAGGTACTTCTCCTCCCCCGCCAGCTTCAATTTCGCCAGCACATCCCGCGTGAGCGCGCTATCGCCACGACCATCAATACAGTCGGTATAATAGTCCAGCGTAGCCGGTCGCATCGGGTCGCAGGCGTTATAAAGTTTTTTGAGCAAATCTTCATGCATGGCGGCAAGTCCTGATGATTATCGATGCGATAAGTCTAACAACTTGAGGCGAAATACGCAACAATACCGCGACAAGCAGCGCTATTAGCTCAACTATTCAGTCGAAAAGTTTGTGTTATTTGTTGCTCCTTGAATGTTGAATAATGGGAAATATGAGAAGTATGGGAAGTATGACTCACATCATTCCCATACCTCCCATACCTCCCATTTTCGCTTCACCTGTTCCCACCTTTCAGCAAAGCGTCAAGCTCTGCGATGAGCGGTTGTGCTTCCGCGAGTTTATTATTGGCGAGGGCATCATCCAGAGTGTAGAGTATGCCGGTGGCGCGTACCATGCGTGCGCGCCAGGACTCGCGAGCCGGCGCCGGCGGGGTCTGTTTCAACTGTTCAAGCCTTTTTCGGTAGGCCTGTGCGCTGTTAAGCAAGGCGGTCAACTGTGCGCCGGCGATGGTGAATGGCGCATGCACGGTCAGACGTGCGTTGCCGACGGCATCGCGCGCGGTGGCCGTGATGGTGTAGGCGCCGTCCGGCGCCTCACCGGTAGCCCAGCGCAGCATGGATTGCGCGGGTGCTTCCGGGGTAAGGCGCCATTTAACGGCATCAAGGGCGGCTACCCTGAGGCCGTCCTTCTCAATAGTGACGTCAACGGTAACATCCGCCGCGGCCAGCGCAGCTCCTTCAAGGTTTATCTCCACATTCTGCCGCTGAGCGACAACCCGTTGCCCGCGAAGTGCCAGGTTAAGCGCCAAGCCGTCATGGCATCCGCGCAGTCCACCGAGCCCGCGCAGCAAGCCGAGTGCATATGCTATTTCTAACGATTGCCGCGGTGGCAAATCGCGCCAGGCAGTGCCGAATTCCAGGTTGAAGGCGTAATTCTGCATCAGGAAATAGAGCATATTCACCGTTTCGCGGGGATAACTCTCAATGATGCCTTGCCGTTTCTCCTGGTCGATGATCGCCGACCAACACCCCAAGTTCTGATAACTGGCAGAATACCCGGGCTGGAATGGCGCCACCAGCGGCGCATCCGGCGTGTCGAAGTAACAACTGTCAGTCGGACTGACTTCTCCTCCCGGCAGGATTTCCGGATGAATCCACAGGCGCAACCGCTGCACAGCCGTGCCTTCATTGCTGATGTGCTGCCGCACATGCAACTGACTTTCACCGGCGCGCAGGCTATAGATCTTTTCCAGACCCACCTGTTGCTGCGCATCGAGGCGAATTCCGGGACATTGCAAGGTGAGGACGACTTCCTCCGCATCATTGCGCGTTAACTGCACCTGGTAGGCGGCATTCCAGATCTGGCCGGGATACTGCCCGAGATTCTCCTCGATGCCCCCGTAATCCACCCATCCGCCATCAGTGGCGCCGCTGTTGAAAGACTGCGGGTTGGCCAGGAGCTGATTGATGCCATCATCGGCGAAGGCGAATTCGATGAGACGCCCGCCCAGCGCAGGCAATATGCGCGCGTGCAGGTATTCATTTTCCAGCACGATGCTGCGCTGTCCATTGAAGCGCTCTTCGCGCATGCGGCATCCCCGGACGCGCGGTTCGCGTGGCTTTTCACTGATGACGCACAGCATGCCGATCGGCATCACCGCCGACACCTGGCGACATTCAACGGCGAGAATGGCGCTCAATAAGGGGAACAGCAGCACATCGCCGTCACGGCACAGCTTGCGTAATTTTTCGCCTTTATGCTCGACGGTCAGGTAGAGATCGCCCCCCCAGAGCTGCCCTTTTGTCTCCACATCGAGCGTCAGTAGATAGTCCCCTATCCGCCTGGCGCCGGTTTCGAATGCGAGCCGTCCCTGGAACGGCAGTGTGGCGAGCGTTGCCGGAAAGCTGCCGGCGCCTGTGCTTGCCGGCTTCACCGGCGCCGGTTTACCCGGCGTCATGCTAACATTGCTGGCCGGCGCCAGCGCATAGACCACCCCGCCTGGATTGTCCACCAGCCCGTGAATCAGCGTAGAATGGCCCGTATGTGTAGTCAAAACAGGCACGCCCAGTGCGACATCGGTGACTGACCATTGCCCTGTAACCGTCAAGGTAAATGAGGTGGCCAGCGGCGCGCGCGCAACGGCAACAGCCGATGAAGATGCGCCCTGGCTCGGGCCTGTCCGCTCCGGATTGGCGATGGCCAGGTAGTGCTTGCCGTGATAGCTCCAGGGACGGATGGTAAGTTGGAGATCGTCACACTGGTAATTGCGTTCCAGCTTCGCGGCATCGAGCAAGCGGTTCATCACTGCCAGGGCTGCCTCCGGACGCTGCTCACACTCCAGCAGGAATTGCCGTCCGAGGGGAAGACCACTGATGAGGAGTTGTCCCTTCCCAACGCGTGTTTTCGTGACCAGCGCATCGCCATTGTCCGCGCGCAGTACAATCTCTGCCTGTTCCGGGAAGACGGGGACCAGCGCTTCCGGACGTGCGCTATTGATCGTCTGTGCGCGGTATTGTCTTCCTCCAGCAAGCGTCACTACGGGTTGGCGTGCGGATTTTTCCGCCACCCCGGCCAGTGCGAGCAATGCATCCTGGCGCGTGCCGTACTGGTCGAAGCGGCCGGCATCCGCGGTAGCCAGTACCGTGCCGCCGGCTTTCAGGAAGTCGTGAATTTTGGCGTAAAGTTGACGATTCAAATACGTGGTTTCCGGCAAAATAAGCAACTTACATTCCCTGGCGAGATGGCCATCAAGAATCGCCCCTTCGTCAATAGCACGCGACGGCATTTTAAGCATCTCGCAGGCGCGCTGAAATCCACAGACGGCTTCAAGGCTTTTTTCCCGTTCGAGACCCGGCCAATTCGTATGCCGTTGCGTTGTTGGCGAATAGAGGATGCGCACGGCAGGTTCCTCGCGTTGGCCATCGAGGAAGATATACCCGACCGCATCAAAATCGCGCATCAGCTCCTTGACCATCCACCCGGGAGGCGTCACATGATTGTCCGCATCCACGAAGTTGCTATAAGGCAGATTGGCCGAGGAACCGGCGAAAGTGCACCAGCCGATCTGCCCCCAGCCCAGTCCGTTCCACATTCGCCTTTTGAGCATATCAATCTTCTGCCCCTCGCCTCCCGGCATGCAGCACAGATAGGTACTGCCCCATTCCGGGGTGATGGACTTATGGAAAAACCCGGTGATATCGGCAGCCATCTCCTCCTCAGGATAGCCCATGCTGCCCAATTCCAGCGTGTTCCAATCCAGCACTTTGCCGTAATCATAATAATTGATGCCGTGCGCCGGGTGACCGAGTTGGCTGCAATAGTTCTGGTACGCCATGATCGCCATGCGCGGCGCGGCTTGTTTGATGGCGCGAATGAGCGGCAGGCGCTCTTCGTTAATGAGGTATAGTTCGCGAAAACGCGTCCAATCTTCCCATAGTGCGTGCTCACGTGGGCTTTCCGGTCGTTTCACCGGCAATTTGATATCAGACCATGCGGCATAGTCGCTGCCCCATGCCATATTCACACGCTGGATGGTCTTATATTGCTCAGTGAGGTAACGGAGGAATTTACCGCGCATCCGTTCCCCCCACATCGACCAGTCCATCGAGCGCTCCTGCATGCAGAAGACGCGCGTGATTTCCGGGTGATCTGCCTGCAGCTTTTTCAGGCGCCAACTAATGGCCTCATCATACTTCGCGCGCGATTCAGGGGTGTCGAACCAACTGCTCTTCACCGGCGTCACTGCTCCAGTCGTCGGGTTCAATGTTCCGCAGGTGTAAGGCACGCCGAACGGATGGCCATATTCCATCCCATCCATTCGGTAGCCGCTGCTGAGACCGGTTTGCCGGAAGATACGGTCAGCGTAGAAACTGCCATGCAGCGGCATGCCGGAAAAGCCCAGCTCACGGGCGATTTTTGCCAGTTCCAGGTTGCGCGACAGGCCGCCAGGCTCGACGAAATCAAAATCCAGGAAGATGCGTCCCCAGGGATTCTGCACGGGGGGATGCATCGCCGGATGGCTGTTGCTCAGCTTCGCCTTCACTTCGGCACAGGTGCGTTGCAACTCAGTAAGCAGTGTCCGGCAGCGAGCGGTGAGCAGCACCCGTTCCGCGTCTCCCTGCGCTGTGGCGACCAGCTTGAGCCGGCGCAGCCGTTCCCCCTCGCGGCTCACTTCCTCGAAAGTCATCCGGATCGCCATGGCGCGCTCCAGCGCCTGCGTGACGGTGGTTTCGTCGCGCCTTCCATGCGCTACGCGCGCAAGGCGCTGCAGGGACTCTATCGCCTGCACACTGCTGCGATAATAATCCTCCAGCGTGGATTCCAGCGCGTGGCAATGCGCGATGAAGTCCGTACCGCGCTCGCCGGGCAGCGGAGATTCCGCCAGTTGCAGCGCAGCCAGCAGGCTCGTTGCTCCCTGATTTGAGCGCAGCAGATGCGCGCCTGCCCAGCCAAAATGCACCAGCGTATAGTTGTCCTTCAGCGCGTTGTGACAGCGATAGATGAAAAAGTCAGACTCGCGGTCTTTCGCGTCTTCACCTGCTTTGGAGAAGGCCGGATATTTCTTACCGCTGGGCGCGGCGAATTGATAGAGCGTGAGGAAGATATCATTGGAGAATTCGGATGACGGGCGGTTATCCCCAAAACTGTGATCGTACAGGCTCCAACGGCACATGCGCTGTGACTGCGCGTCCGCGGTGAGCGTTTGCCCGTTCTCCAGCGTAATAGTGCGCGGGAGGACGGCGGGGAACGCCGTGCCTTTCAATGTGGGCTGCAACTGCAAATCTTCGCTAAAGGGCCGTCCATAGTAATCCGGCGTGATTTGCCAGGGATTGGGCCAGGACTCGAACTCGAATTCTCCGCACATGGCGGGGGTAAAACCGTTTCCGCCCAGGTAAGAAGCCGGCGCCCAGCGCTGCAAGTCGGCGCGATACTCAAACAGAGTTCCCGGGAATGCGGCTTGCTGAAATAGATAGTCCTGATAGGCTGTGATCGCCTCGCCTTTACCGTACAGCTTATGCAGGCGCTCCGCTTCCGCCATGACTTCTTTTGGCGCGGTACTCATCGAGCCGGCAATGCTGCCATCCACCAGTACCGTACCACCGCCGCGCATGAACAACCCCAGCGCATATTCGGCATCCCGCGGCAGCAATCCGCCCGTGGCCACGATAAGCGTATCGAAGGAGCGCCTGGAAAAAATCTGCGGATCGCTGAATTCACGCGCCTTCAACACGGTAACGGATAAGCCAGCTCCGCTCAACGTCTGCTGATACCACGCGACGGGCCGCGGACTGCGCGAGGGAAACCCCTCTTCCGCAAAGATAGCGACGCGCTTGCGCGTAATCGCTGCCCCGCCCGCGCTGCACAACAGACACACAGCGAAGAATATGCCGATAACCCGGCGCAATAGCCCGTACCGCATGACGTGCCCTCCCGTCGCATAACCGATGCTTGCGGTAAACATTCAGCATCAGGCGGCGATTTCCTGCTGGACATCCGTAGAGAGTGGCATGGACGGTCCCTCGCACCCAGGCCCCCTATCCCAAAGGGGACCGTCTCAAAATCGATTTTGAACCACAAAGACACAAAGGCACAAAGGCACAAGGAGAATGAAAATCAGGTTTCGCAATGGGTATTGAACGATACCACACGGAAATCCCCAATTTTCAGCCTGAATCTCAATAAGCCTCTCGGGATGAGCTCTTTCCGAAGGTTTAAATAGTCTTTGTGTCTTCGCGTCTTTGTGGTTCAAAAAAGAAAAATGCCAGGAAACACATTATGAGACAGCCACCCTTGGGAGAGGGGGTTGGGGGTGAGGGAGTTATTGATTTTTATTCCGCCACCAACACCTCAACCCCCATGGCGCGGATGGGGTCGAGTTGCTCGGTAGTCGCGTTGCTGTCGGTGACCAGGAAATCCAGGGCGTCGAGGGGGGAGACGCGGTAGAGTGATTCTATGCC
>Ga0073936_10011565_pt1 | contig 10654 bp, 10 predicted proteins | sample AliMusrvi5mmetaG_FD_87041 | JGI IMG/M metagenome (GOLD analysis project Ga0073936, IMG submission 87041) | Freshwater lake bacterial and archeal communities from Alinen Mustajarvi, Finland, to study Microbial Dark Matter (Phase II) - Alinen... | ecosystem: Environmental > Aquatic > Freshwater >... | reverse complement strand
CAGCGCCTGGTCGCGAACCATCTCTGCTGTAAGGCGCTGCTGTGGGCCGCGCGCCAGCAGGCGATTGCGAGGATCTTTCGCTGTGAGCTGCGGCGTGGTGGCGCCGCTCTGGCGATAGGTTGCGCTAGTCACCATTTCACGCAACAGCGCCTTCATGTCCCAATGCAGATCGTTCTGGAAATGGAGCGCGAGATAGTCCAGCAGTTCGGGGTGGCTGGGCTCCTCGCCCACGCTGCCGAAGTTCTCAAGCGTTTCAACAATCCCGGTTCCGAAAAGCTCCTGCCAATAGCGATTGACGGCAACGCGCGCGGTCAGCGGCTGGCCGGGCTGGAAGAACCATTTTGCAAGTGTCAGCCGGTTGCGCGGGGCGCCGTCGGGCAGCTTGGGGAAGATCCTCGGTACGTCGGGCGCGAGGTCAGGACCGATCTTGTCGAGGAAGTTGCCGCGTTCGAATTCGTGCGTCGCCCGCTGGTCGTAGGGTTGCTGCTCTACCATAATTGGAATCTGAACGCTGGGAATTGCGGCAAGCTGCCTGTAAAGATCTTGCAGGCGGGCGAGGCCCTGGACGCGTTGCGGATTCTGCGATTGCGCTGTCCAGCCGGGATCGCCGCTTGCCGAGAGCCGGACGCGCTGAATTAGAGCTGGCTTGGAGTCAATCTCCTGGGTCTGTTCGACTGCAACCTCAACGCGGCTGCCGGGCGGCACATGCAATGGCTGTGCAGGAACGCCAACGACCCAGCGCGTGCGGAAGACTTTGGGAAGCGCCGCGAACGAACTGGGGACGGGATCGACCTCTTCGAGGCTGGAAGATGCTTTGCCGGGCTTTGGGTCGAGCAACACGTTGGAAAAAATCGCCGATCGAAGATTTGGCTCAGAATCCTGCGCGAAGCAGCGGAAATCGATTTTCTCCCGAGCGCCGCCGGGCGCGACTAGCCAGGCTTCGACCTTATCGACAATGAAGCCGTTCTCCGGGGTGTGGCGGGCCTTTTCGGCATCGACGGGCGGCACCTCAATCCGGATCGCCGTCACTACAGGCAGATTGGCATTCGCTGTCAATTCGTAGAAAGACTGCGGAGGAACCTTGGCATCGGTGAAGACCTCCCCGCCTTGAATGTGGAATGTCTTCGCCGGCCCCGTGACCTTGGCCCGAGCGAGTCTCGTCTCCGCCTCGTGAATCGCTTCGCGCAGTCCGAGTATCGCCTCGGCCTTTGCTTTCGCCGTCAGCTTCTTATCTTGCTGAACCGGCTCCAGCGAGCGCTTGAGTTTGGGAACGATCTTATCGAGCGCCGGCACCTCATTCGCATCGGCCGTTTGCACCGGCAGAGGCTGCCACTTGGTTTTCTCAACGATCTGGCGGTCAGACTCCTCGATCTTGTGAATCAGATCGTCCATCTCTCTTTGGATCGCCGCCGCCTCAGGGTAGCGCGCTTTGTCTTTGGGGACGGCCATGTTCGGAGAGTCGTCGTCAAGGTCCGCGTCTTCCTGCGTGTTAAAGAAGGCAAGAGACTTGTAATAGTCGGCATGGCGAATCGGATCGTAGGGGTGGGAATGGCATTGCACGCAGTTCATGGTCACGCCGTTCAATACCGACCATGTGGTGGCCACACGATCCATCACCGCGACAAGGCGAAACTCCTCGTCGTCGGTTCCTCCCTCGTCGTTATTGGGAGTCTGCCGATGGAAGGACGTTGCAATGCGATCTTCAAACGTCGCGTTGGGCAGCAGGTCGCCGGCCATCTGCTTGATGACAAACTGATCGTAAGGCAGATTGCGATTAAAAGCGTCGATGACCCAGTCGCGGTAAGGCCATACACCTGGCCGGCTATCGTCTTTCTCGTACCCCTTGGTATCGGCGTAGCGGGCCAGGTCGAGCCACATTGAGGCCCAGCGTTCCCCGTAGCGTGGGGACGCAAGCAAACGGTCTACCTGCTTTTCATAAGCGTCAGGCGACGCATCGGCAAGGAAGGCCTGCTCCTCGGCGGTGGTGGGCGGTAGGCCCGTGAGATCAAACGAGACGCGGCGCAACAACGCAGCCTTATCGGCCTGAGAAGAGGGTTGCAGACCTTCTTTCTCAAGGCGCGCAAGAATGAAGCGATCCCAGGGCTGGCGGGCCCAGTTGGCGCGCTGTACGCCCGGCAATGGTTGCGGCTTGGGCGGAACAAAGGCCCAATAATCGTCCCAAGGGGCGCCCTGCTTGATCCACTTGCGAATCAGCTCGACCTGCTGTTTGGTCAGGGCCGGGGCGTGGTAAGGCATGCGCTCTTCGGAATCGTTGGCGGCGAGGCGCGCCATCAGTTCGGAAGCGTTGGGATCGCCGGGTATGATCGTTCGGTGGCCGGACTTGCCGACTCCGAGCGCTTCGTCGCGATAGATGAACGAAACATCGTTTCTCTGCCGCACCCCGCCATGGCAGGATACGCAGTTTTGATTGAAGATGGGTCGAATATCGCGGCTGAATACCACGCGATCGCTGGAAAGACGGGAACTAACGTAATGCCATGCCTTGACGCCGCATCCCATCGTCATCGCCGACAGAGCGGCGATGACGGCACACCAGGCGATGATCGTTTTCTGACGTGAGATCATTTTGGGACGGTACCTGTTCCGCGTGATCCGCTTACCCTATAGTGCCTCTGAATGGCCTATTGCCAATCGGTACGATCATCCTGTTCCATTGGCCGTTCCCGGACTTCCACCTCCACAAACTCCGCGTCCGGCTCGAAGGAAAACCGCAGGTCCATCCGTTCTGACCCATGAGTCTCTTCGCTCATAGTCCCCCTAGCATAGCGCGTTCCTCATGAGGTGCAAAAGTCCCACTGGTTTCCCGCCAAAGCAGCCTTACCGATGGCGGGAGACCGGCGGCGCAAAAGAGAACCTGGCTGCGGCTGAGAATCTGGTCATTGCGTTGTTGGCCCGGCTTTGAGCAGAACTCCCACTCCGGGGGAAAGGACACCGTTTCAACGAGATGCCGATAGCAGTTGCCTCCAGACAGACCGGTCACTCCCTCATTGATCTCGTGTCGTCAACTGTCTTCGAACGCCTGCCACTATCCCTCTGGACGCAGCAACCCACTGCCGCGCTCAGCAACGAAGTCGCGCGCCCGCCGTTGGCGAACCAGGAGGTTGCGGGTAACGAAGCCGGTTCTCTACTTTGAAAGGCGGCCGGCAAGAAGGAGGTCGATCACGACGTCATTGTCCGCCTTCCAAACCAGAAAGCTTGGATTCTTCAGTCCCCACTGGACGTATGGTACGACAAAATGAGACTTGGCCGTCGCGGCCGTGTCTTCAAGATGGACAAGGATTGGAATGGTGATCTCGTGAGGCGTGCCGAGGAGTGTGAAGATGCCGGTTGCCTGGATGGTCGAGTCGCTTGAATTAGCGATGGTGCCGGTATAGGTCTTCGGCTCGAAGGAGACAGTTGCGTACTGTTCGACCTTGAGGATGACCTTGTTCATCTTTTTGTCGCGGCTGTCATTGCCGGTCTTGCCGCTGCCGGCGAAGACGACCACCGCACCTTGCAACGTGGGAGCGCTGCGGTCAAACTCAATCGATCCGGATTGGACGTGAAAAGCGCCGTTGACGACCTCATGTGTTGTCTTGAGCGTGATCTTGACCTCGCTCGCCTCTGGATTGACGACAAATGTCTGATGCTGGGCGAGCGCGGCAGGAGCTAGCAGGGCAGCGAGGGCGAAGGCTGTGAAAGATTTCATCGCATCTCTCCGATGGAGTTTTAACGGCTGAGAATCGCTTTTTTAGAGTAGCTAGATTTCAGCTGGCAGTTGGATGGGAGCAACACCGGCGTTCTGGGCGACGCGCGTCAGCTTTGCCGTCACGCGCATCACGCCGGGCCAGACCCTGAGACAGAACGGCAATACAGCGCGTGCGAAGGAGTTGTTCAAGCCATCGGCAGCGAGCCCGGCAAGCCGCATCTGCGCCAGCAGTGCGGTCCGCAAGCTGGCCTGGAAGAGCGGGGCCGACTCGGCCGCAAGATACGCGGCGACGGCGCAACGAGCCGTGTGCAGCGCGATCGATATGCCATCCCCGGTGAACGAGGGAATGACCGCAGCCTGATCGCCGATGCAGTAGAGCCCCTTCTCGGTTGTTGCGCGGATGTAACCATACGGGATATGCGTGACGGCGATGGGCTTGGCCAGCAGTGGCTCCGCGCCGGCAAGCCTCATCGCAAGGTGCGGGCAGTCCTGCTGCATCTTCGCGAGAAAGCTCTCCCATCGATTACCCGCACGTGCGAGATACTTCTGTTGCACCACAGAGCAGAGGTTTGCGATGCCGCCTTCAACCGGCTGGATACCGCCGTACCCCCCCGGATAGAGCATCAACTCCGAGGCGTGCGCAAGCTCAGCGGCCTGAGCGGGAGCCAGGCGAAAATACATCTTGAAGGCGACCCATCGCTGCGGGTCCTCCGGACGCGCGTAGCCGCGCAGATCGTGCTTGCCTGTGGCGAGAAAAACCGTTGGAGCTTCGCGAGTGGCGCCGTCATTGAGCGTAGCTTGCCACATGCCGCTTTCGGTACGACTGAGCGCCTGCACGCTGCGACCGCGCTCAACGCGGACTCCTGCGTGGATGGCCTCGGCGATGAGCGCTGTATCGAGCGCCTTGCGCGTCAACGACGCTGCTGGAAAAGGCAAGGGAGCTTCCGCCGCGCGCTTTGCAGCTGAGAGGCGAACGTGGTCGATAGGCACGGCTCCGAGCGAAGCCACGTCGATGCCGAGTAAACGCAGATCATCAAGGGCTTCACCGCTCAGGAACTCACCGCAGACCTTATGGCGCGGGGCGGCTTCGCGTTCGATCAGTGTGACGCGCCGTCCCTTGCGGGCCAGCGCGATAGAAGCGGCACAGCCTGCCACTCCACCACCGAGGACGAGAACTTCACTTTGCAAAGGAATCCGATTCGAAGGGTACGTTGTAACTGGAATCTCCTTTTCGGGCTTCGATACTGGAATTGTCTCGCTCCGATCAGTAGCATAACCAACGCTGTAGTTGGGTAGTGGTGCAAATTGAGGTCCACAGGACTGCCACAACCGTTTGACTAGGCGGAGGCAAAGAAGGTGAGTCCCGGCTTGCGGTGCTTATTGCACATGATCGTCAACGGAACACTTCAGGTCAGGCTTCCCCAGCAGCGCGCGCAACGTCTAACTCCATAATCCGGGCTGGGGACCCACTGCGCTTGACTATCGCTTATCTGAACCGCATCGCCACTGCCGTACCGGATCACGATGTACATGACAGCTTCGTCATCTTCGCAGAGCAGATGCTCGCCAACCCCCGGTTGCGCGCGGTCTTCCGCCGCATGGCCAGCCGCGCCGACATCGCGCATCGCTACTCGTTCCTCAATCCAAATAAAGGTCCAGGCCAATTCTCGTCGCATGACGCTCGCGCGTTTTATCGGTCAGGGTGTTTTCCGGATACGGCGCGGCGCATGGAACTGTTTGAAGAGAACGCACCGGTGCTGATGCGGAAAACAGTGGACCGGCTTGCCCTCACTGAGGAGGAGCGCTCGGGTATTACTCACGTGCTGGTCACCTGCTGCACAGGCCTCTATGCGCCGGGGCTGGACTTTGAGATCGTTGATCACCTCGGGCTTGCACTGGGAGTGGAGCGCACGATGGTCGGATTCATGGGATGCTTTGCCGCAATCAATGCGCTGAAGCTGGCCCGGCACATAGTGCGCTCGGACCCGAAGGCGGGCGTTCTAATGGTCAACCTGGAATTGTGCTCGCTGCACTTCCAGGAGACGCAGGAGTTGGAGCAGGTGCTCTCGTTTCTGGTCTTCGCCGATGGCGCTGCGGCGAGCCTGATCACGGCGCGCGAGCAGGGCATTGCACTTGACAGCTTCAAGGCGATGATGGTGCCTGGGACGAGGGAGCTGATTACGTGGAAGATCCGTGGGTTGGGATTCGACATGTTTCTCTCCGGCCATGTTCCGGCGGAGTTGGGCCGCGCGCTGCATGAGGGCGAACTGATGGCCGAGCGCGAATGCATCGACCTGTGGGCGGTGCATCCCGGCGGACGGTCGATTCTGGATGCGGTAGAGAACGGACTCGAACTGCCGGCCGAAGTGCTGGCGGCGTCGCGTCATGTTTTGTCGTGCTTCGGCAACATGTCGTCGGCCACTGTGATGTTTGTGCTGGAGAGAATCATGCAGCAGGCGCGGCCGGGGCAGCGCGGATGTGCAATGTCGTTTGGCCCGGGGCTGACGGCAGAGACGATGCGCTTCCATGCGGTCTAGTACGGAGATTGAATTCAGGCAGCGGGTCTCTCCGCGCGATCTGCCGGAGCTGATGGATGGCGCATGCAGCTATGAAGATTTCCGCGGCTGCCTGCGCAGCCTTGAGCAGATCAACCGCTGGCTACTGGGCTATCGACCGACGTTGGTCTGGCTGAAGCGGTTGCCGCCTGCATTGGGTAATCATGGATTGCGTGCCCCGCTGCACATTGTCGATGTGGGCAGCGGCGGCGGTGATCTGCTGCGACAGATTGCGGTCTGGGCGCGAAGACGCGGCACTGCCGTCCAGTTGGCGGGGATCGACTTGAACCCTTATGCAGCGCGTGCGGCAGCGGCGTCCACGCCGCAGGACTTCGGCATCGAGTGGGTGACCGGCAATGCCCTCGTATACCAGCCTGAGAAGCCGGTGGATATCGTCATGAGTTCGCTGATGGCGCACCATCTCGAAGATGAAGAGATCGTCGCGCTGCTGCGCTGGATGGAAGCGAACACGCAGGCAGGTTGGTTCATCAACGATCTGGAACGGTCGGAGCGTAATTCCCGGATGTTTGGGTGGTTGGATCGGATGGCGGGTTGGCACCGGTTTGTTCGGCACGATGGGCCGGTATCCTTCCGCCGCGCCTTCCGCGAAGAGGACTGGGTGCAGTTGTTGACATCGGCTGAGGTTCCGCGAGAGGCCGTGACGGTAGAACATTGGCGGCCGGGACGGTTGTGCGTGGGGCGTTGGAAGTAAGACAGTGCGTCCCCGCCCGTCTTTGCAGTGGGCCATTTCCTGCAAAACTGGCATCTCATACATCTGATTGCTCGAGCGAGGTATTTGATTGCGGCGATGCAGACTCCTTATAGCCCTTCTTTTGACAGTGGCGTTTGCCACCGCAGCGCAGGCAGAACGAATTCCAGTAAAGCATATCCAACTCCCGAGGCATGCGACCATGGTGGCGCGCTCGGAGAATGGAAGAATCATTGCCCAGGTTGACTTCACGCAGGTCGTGCAGGGCGATGAAGTGACGATGCGCCTGACTTATCGCTTTGTGGATGGGTCGATTGACGATGAAACCACGACATATAAACAGCAGGGCACGTTTCGCTTGGTACGCAGCCGTCACATACAGAAAGGGCCGTACTTCGCGAAGCCCGTCGGCTTTGCGGTAGAAGCAGCTACCGGCATGGCGACCAGCCGCACTGCGGACAGGATGCAGGTCGAGAGCGAGCACATGACCCTGCCCGATGACCTGGCAAATGGGTTCGTTGGAACGTTGCTGCTGAATGTGCCGCCCAATACGGCGCCGTTTTCGGTGGGGTTATTGACGCCATTCGGCGGCGGGCGACTGATTCGGATCCTGATCTCTCAGGAGGGCGAGCAACCGTTTCAAAAGACGGGACAGACCCTTAAGGCGACCGTGTTTCGCATCCATCCGGAGTTGGGTGGAATCCTCGGCGTGTTGGCTCGCCTGCTTGGCCTTCAGCCGAAAGATGTGATGGTGTGGGTACTAGAGGGCGAGCAGCCTGAAGTGGTGAGGGTCGTCGGACAGTTAGGCGGTTACGGGCCTGTGCTCAGTTCGGAGTTGGAGGGGACAAGTTTCGGAAAGTAGAAAACTCGCGAAGCTAAATCGAAACGGCGACACGTGGATCGCTCGCGTTCTTGATGACTCTGTGAACCTGATGGCCATCAATCACGATGAGTGGTGAGTTCGCGCCAGTTGAGGCCGAGGTCCACAATAAGCAGTGAGGCGAGGGTGAAGGCGATGACGCCGACGGCGGCGAGGGTGTCGCCGAGGTGGCTCCAGTAACGGGGCCAGAGGTTGAGCACCCGGCTGGAAACAAAGGTAAAGGTGACGGCATAGGAACGGGCCATCCACTGCCGATGTTGAGTGATGTGGCGGTTCCGCGCGGTGATTAAGGCTGCGGTGGTGCAAACGATCCAGGCTGCGGCCTGCATGGAGGTTCCGGGGAAGCCCGGGCGGCCGGCGGCGAGCGCGACTCCGGTTGCGGCGCCGACAAAGACTGAAATGAAGTAGATGCGCCCGAGGACTCGATGGAGTTTCATGTACCGCAGTCGGATGCGCGAGGAGAAATTGATGGGGCCGATCAACAGAGCGAAGATTCCGGCGAGCGTGTGCGGGATAAGGAGGCCGCGGTCGGCAATGACCTGCAGACGGTAGGCGTGGTACATGGAGTAATCGGTGAAGAGTAGAACTTCTGAAGTGATGAAGACAAAGAGCGCAGTGAGACCAAGGAAGATCCAGAGAACGGTTTTGAATCTGAAACGCCTTGAACTTGGCGCAAGCAGATCGGAAGTCGCCATGATTCGCCTCTCAAAGGGTTAGACGTCTCTTGGGGAACAGATGCATCTGTCGGGCGCGTGGGATGTAGTCAACGGATTCCGCCAAGTCAAAGCGGCGCAACCCATAGTCTTCGCCTCAATGCCGCACCTAATGGCGTAGTGCGGTGCAGCAGGGCTTCGCGTTGCATATCTCAGCTTAATTCGCAGCAGAAATGCGGTGCGTTTCGCGCCAATCGCTTGGCGGCACGCCCTCCCAACTGCGAAAGGCACGACCGAACGAATTTGGGTCCTCGAAGCCAAGCAGGTATGCAGCCTCATTCAACTCCAGGACAGAATTGGAGAGGTAATACCGCGCCATCATGTGCCGCGCTTTATCCAGCACGCGTTGAAAACTGGAATTGGATTCCTGCAGGCGCCGTTGCAGCGTGCGAGGGCTCATATGAAGCGCCAGGGAGATCACGTCAATTGAAGGGCGTTGGCCGGTGAGCCGGTCCTGAATAGCACGGCGCACCAGTTCGATGAAGCTGTCTTCTTCCTTGTTCTGGCGCATCTGCTCTTCAAACTGCGGCGCAAGCAGTTCGAGCAGTTCAGCATTGCGCGTCACAAAGGGCACCGCGGCATCGGAGGCGCGGAAGACGATCGCGTTGCGCGCGGCGCCGCCCATCGCCTTGCAGCCAAAGCTGCGCTCAAGCAGACGCAAGTTGGCAGGCTGCTGCACATACTCCACACGGAGAGGATTGAGCTGCGTCCCGGTCCCGTGCCGGGCGAGCGAGATCATCCAGGAGAAGCAGTAGTCGGTGAGCACTTGGGGCTCGTCCTCGACCGCAAGCAGCCAACGGAACGCAACACTGAACTCTTGCTTGCCGAGTTTGGCAAGAATCTCTTCTGGCGCAGTGAGCTTTTTATAGCGAGCCAAATGGTCGGTGGCCGTGACCAGATTCTGCGTCGAGAGCGCGGCGATAGCTATGGGATGGAAGCGCTCTGTCCTCGACTCGATGCCCAGTTTGATACCAATAAGCGGATCGGGACTCACCACCTCGATCGCGTGCCAAAGCGCGAAGAGCTCTTCGGTAGAGACCAGAACACGGGTCTGATCGAACAGACCCCTGGGAAGGCCGGCGCTGCGCAGGACTGCGGCAACCGAGACGCCGTGCTCCTTCAACTTGAGGGCCAGGCGGCCCGGAACCCGAAAACGCTTCAGCATGGCAGAATCCTCCACCTGAAAGCTTAGCGGATTTCGGATTCATCCACAATTCAGAACGCGCCAAAATGCCAGCGAAACGCGCCAGGCAAGATTGGCGCGATCGGAAGTAAGTTTGGCGGGTCTGGAAGGGCGCGCGGATCGGATTAGAGCTAATGTAGGGGAATACCGATCAACCACGCTACTTCAAGTTCCTCCAAGGGGCAACCACACAAATCGAAGGAGAGCCATGAAAACCTTAATGTTAGGTCTGTTTCTGTCAGCACTGATTGCGCCATCGTGCAACGCGCAGCAATCGCCAATGCCACCAACGGAAACGATTAAAACCGCCGCAAGTCAAACGCCTGAGCAACAAGAAGTCATCAACCTCTCAAGCACGAAATGGAATTGGATGGCAGACAAGAAGGTCGATTCCTTAGAGACACTCTTTGATGACAAAGCCATGTTTACTCACATGGGCGGAACCTGGGGGAAAACCCAGGAACTGGCCACCATTAGGAGCGGGGGCATCTGGTACAAAAAGGCTGTAGTGTACGCAGTTGACGCTCGCATATTTGGTAACACGGCCATCCTGCTGGAGGACATTGATTTGCAGGCGGCAGTCGGTGAGCACGAAGTCGCCAATCCTTTCATGGTGACGGAGGTTTATATCAAGGAAAGCGGCAAGTGGACGCTCGCCCAACTCACGTTCTCGCATCTGCTTAGGCCGGTCAAAATGGATAGCAATAAGAAATAGCCACAAACGTCGAGAGAGAGAATCTGCAGCGAACTTGGGCGCTCGCGGAGTATCCTGCTCAGCTTCAGAGCCTTGTCAATCGTTAGGGAAAAAGAACTGACACAACACAAAGGAGCAGCAATGCAAAAGCGTACTCTCGGACAGGATCTCGAAGTCTCGGCTCTCGGCCTCGGCTGCATGGGCATGAGCT
>Ga0073936_10011563_pt1 | contig 10654 bp, 8 predicted proteins | sample AliMusrvi5mmetaG_FD_87041 | JGI IMG/M metagenome (GOLD analysis project Ga0073936, IMG submission 87041) | Freshwater lake bacterial and archeal communities from Alinen Mustajarvi, Finland, to study Microbial Dark Matter (Phase II) - Alinen... | ecosystem: Environmental > Aquatic > Freshwater >... | reverse complement strand
CTCGGATACAGTCTCACCAACGGAAGTGCGGCAACGGCCCCGCACGCAGTGCAAAAAGCAGGGCCGGTTTTACCTCTTAGCAGAGCCGTTTCGCTGTCCAACGATTGGGGAGCCCCTCATCCACCGTGGTTGTGTTCAGCGGATAAGTTGCCAGAATGTTGGAAATCACCGGGACGAAACTGAAGAGCAGATTGGTGCTGTAGTCAATCGTGTACACCTTTCCGGCCTGACTGCTCCAGACCAGCACCATCTTGTTGGTTCCGCCGGCAGCCGTGGTGGTTTGCGCGCTGGTGCATTTCAGAACCGAAGCGGAGTTGGTCGGGTTGGTGCCGGCCAGATACTCCTGCCAGGTCGGCAGGCCGTCATAATCCGGATCGGCCAGTTCCGCGGCATCGAAGTTGTTGGTGTAACCATACTGTGCCAGCCACCACAGCGGCGTACCATGCGCAGCCAGCAGCGCGACAAAGGATGCGGAGATCGTGTGATTGGTCGTCACGTTCGAGAACATGTACTGGTTCGTCGCGCCAACCGGCAAACCATCCACCAGCACATTCTGTATCTGGTAATAGGCGTTTGCGCTGATGCTGAAGTTGGTACTGGCGCCATTAGCGACCGTAATGGAGCCGGAGGGCGAAATTGTGCCGTTTGTGACCGTCTGGACGGTGATCGTCCAACTCACGGTTGGAATGTCGTAAACCGGCGCGGTTGTGCGATAAATTCCATGATCAGATGCCACGTAAATACGGCCATCCGAGGAAAATGTTATGCGTCGGCACTTGATCAAGGAAGGCAAGCCAGTATTGCAAGCGGCCCAATTTAATCCATTATTCGTTGAATAATAGACGCCATAGCCTGTTGTGGGCTGAACACCACTCGCATACATCACATTGTCTGGCGCCAGTTTCATATCTATGGTTGCTGAGGCACCCGGAATACCACTGGCTGCGGACCAGTTTCCGTTTCCCGTGTAACGCATAATTGTACGTCCGAACAGAAGTATTTCACCCTTGGCATTCATGATCCCACCATTGCAGTTACCCATGGTGGATGCATTATACGTGGGACACAGATTGGTCCACGTCTGGCCATCATTCAGCGATTCGAGCAATCCCAATGTTTCGGTGCCTGCAAACAGCACGGAAACGCCGTTGGTGTCAACACAGCGATCAATCCCATAAATTCCGGCATTAATGGTGGACAACAAAGTAAAAGACGTGCCGTTGTTGGTTGAACGCCACACTGTACCGCCCCAAGCTATGGCCGCCAGTAAGTTTCCCTGGCTATCGAGTATAGACGTGGATTCATAATTGCTAAGAGGCCCGGCAGCCTGCGTCCAGCTCGTGCCATTGCCTGCCAGCAGAAAAACACAGGGTAGATTCTGGCTTGCGCTATACATGATCATGCTTGCAATAACTTCGCCGCTCGCATTCAGACACAACCGCCACACCCAGCCGTTTGTCGACAGCCCCTGATTGATCGCAGTCCATGTTGTGCCGCCATCTTGTGACCGACAGACATTATAAGTACTATTCGCGCAGTACATGTCTCCATTGGTGGTGAAAATGACCTGCTGGGCATCATAATTGGTCATCACCGGCTCCCACGCAATCGTGGCGTGGGCAACTGCGGCGTTGAGAAAAAGGAGAGCCACAGAAGCAAATATTGTCAGTTTTCCCATTGGTTTCGTGCTATTGCAGATTATAACAGGCCACTCTTTCATGATTGCGCACATAGAGCCGGCCATTCAGGAGCAATGGGGGCGTGATAAATTGGAAACCGCTTCTCGTCAGAACATTTCCCGATGGACTCGCCGTATCGCTGACGACCAAGGCGGAATCGACAAAATCGGCATCGCCCAGGACCGTGCACCCTTTCGCCGACACGTTCGCCATTTCGATGTGACCGGTGCCGTCGAGGATAATCATGTTATCGCCGGCCATCATGAAGGCGCCGCCGTCGATCCAGATTTTCTTGCCGGCAGGCGGAAGCGGACCCCTGGATTGCGGCGCGTTTGACTTCCACAAAACCTTGCCCGTCTGCAGGTCATAACAAATGAGCTGGCCTTTCGCATCCTGCGGGGTATTGACTGGAAAGATGTCGCTTGTCAGATAGACACAGTTGTTCCGGACGATGGGCGACTGACTGCGTTGCCCGGTCAGGATTTCGGATTTCCAAATCTGCTCCGCTTTGTTGTTCTTGATTTCGACGCAAGTCAGGCGCGTGCTTCGCGCGCCCGCAACCCGGTATGCAATACAGACGATGTGGTTGCCGCTGACGGTTGGCGTGTTGAACAGGTCTTCCCCATTGGGGTTCTTCTCGAAATCCTGTTTCCATAGCATTTTGCCATCGGCAGGGCTCAACCCGACCATGTTCGATCGGGATACACACACAACCGTCTCCTGACCGTCAAACGTGCCCAGCACGGGCGATGCCCAACGACCACCACCGGGCGGCGTCATCCAGTCGGTCTTCCACAGTTCCTTTCCGTCCGCCAGCGCGAATGCCCGGATGGTTGCTCCGGCGAGCACGATCACTTTTTCTTTATGAACAAGGGGAGAGGAACCATAGCAATAAATTCCCGCCTGTTTTATTCCCATCGGCGCTTCCCATAATACAGCGCCGTTCTCGGCATTCAAACATGCGAGTTCGCCGTCCGGTCCTGCGGTGATAACGCGATTGCCCGCAATACTCGGGGTAACCCCCGCGACGTCCTTCTTCGTCGTATTGATCGTGTACTCCCACAGCGTTTTCCCCGTAGTCGCGTCCAGGCAGTATGTCGTGGCGGAACTCAGGTTCTTGCCGGAATTTCCCGTAGTGTAGATGCGGTCTTTTGCGATTGTCAGACTGCCGTAACCGATACCCCCCAGATTGACCTCCCACAACTTTTTCGGGCCTTTGGCGGGCCATGCGGTTGTCTCAGGCGAAATGTTATCGCGATTGGGGCCACGGTATTGCACCCATTCAGCAGTGTCGGCGGCAAGCGCAAGGGGTGCATATGGCAGGCCTGCCACGGTTGCGAGTGCAATCCACATCCAAACTCCGGAAAGCCCGGATATTCCCGTCAATCTCGACTTGCCATCGGTCATCATTTCGCCTCAGTTGAAGTCTGGATGTATTTGATTGTCTTGACTGTGTCCACCGATGCATTTGCCGAAAATGGCGCTGGAGCCGTTCGGAGCGTGTTTGGATGCGCCCCGAACGACTCTTTTCATGAGCGACACGAATTATTTACCCTTTGTCGCCGGTTTCTCCGTCTTTTTCTCCTCGGCGGAAAGGATGGTGATCTTCGTGGCGGTCCGGGTATCACCGGCATTGTCATACACCACGTCCACCGTTCCACCCACCTTGATGTCGGCCAGAGTCTTCTTAGCCTCACCCTGAACAATCTTCGTGGTGTCTGTCACGGTGAAGACCAGATCCCGCGCCGCCGTCACGGTGATCGTCTTCGCCTTAGTGTCCACGATCTTCACTGTTCCGGTCTTCTCATTGGCATAGACTGCCATGGTTGAGAACACCAGCACTGCCGCCAACATGATCATCCGCTTCTTCATCACATGACTCCTTCGTTACGGGACCGTTCATTTTTCCCGCGCAACATGGTCCCTTTCACGTTGCGTTCTTCGAACACCGGATGCCGTCATCCGCCTTTACCCTTTCTTTGTCAAAAACCGCTAAAAACTAACATGCAGCTGAAATTCATTCGCGCAGGCCGTCAACGCGCACAACTATTTCTGCTCCACTTGGTTATGCCATGCAAGACAAGCAACTCCGAGATTGCAAAGCTCACATAAATTTCTTCGGCTGCTCAGCGATCAGAGATCTCCGCCACAGGGCATTCCTCGACCTGTTACCTCTGGGCTTTGTTAGCCTCGGCCTTTTCAATGGTTCGTACGTCTATCCACACCAAGGAGCCTTCGTTTGACGTTACTCCCGTCACCTTGAAGTGCGTGCCAATACCTTCACCACCGCTGATTTGGTCGAGCGTCGCCGTGACACGGCTTTCAACATTTGTGCCCGGGCGCAGCCGGAAATGAACACCATCCTTCAGCAGGCGTGGCACAAAGTGCAAGGTGCGCTCCACCGGGCCGGCTAATTCGACGTGCGTACCGTTTTTAAACCGAGTCCACACCGCAGGCGCCTTGCCCTTTTCCACCGCGGCGAACTGCCCGGTCGCCACCGTAACCGCTTTGCCGACCGCTTTGCCGCCGGACACACCGGTCATGGCAACCTTCCCATTCACGACACTCAGGCCGGTGTCCTTCGATTCCACGCTCAGCACAAATTCCGTGCCCACCACCCGAACCTTCGCATGCGGGGTCGTCAACAACATGGGGCGTCCGTAGGACTGCTTGGCCACCTGCGCCATCAATGTCCCTGCATCCAATTTAATCCCCTTGGTCTGCCAGATCTTGTCGGCGATCAGTTCGCATTGTGCATCCTTTTCCAATCTCACCATGCTGCCGTCGGCATAGGCGTACTTGATATAGCTTTCGGCGCCGACCTTGACCGTGTCGCCCGGCTGCAACAGATCGCCAACCTTCAGCAATACCGATGAGGGCCCATTGATTTTCTGCGTCTGCCCCGTGACAGCCACCACCCGCCCCAAGACCGCCTGCTTAGCCAGGTACATGTTCAACCCAAACACGCACATCAGCAAGGCGGCCGCAGCAGCGGCCAGCGGCGCGACGAAACGCCGCCATTGGGTATGCTGAAAGACCAAGCGTTTTGCCGGCGCTTCGGTCGCCGCCTGAAACATGTCGTAGAGGTCCTGTTCTAACAGCGCGCGCTCGTAGAGTTCGCCGGCAACATCCGGATCTTCCACGCTCAACTGGAAGAGCATGGCTTCGTCTTCCGGCGTCGCCTGCCCATGCAGGTGCCGGTCGATCAACGCTTCCCGGTCCAATGGATTATTCATGGGTAAGGCACCCCACTTTGCCGGCAATACATTCGGCTAGCGCCTTGCGCCCGCGCGAAAGCGCCATGTTCACCGCTCCCACCTGCATTTCCAGGCGCTGGCCGATGGTTTTCGAATCGAGAACCTCCGCGTATTTCAGCCGGAAGATCTCGCGGATCCGGGCGGTCAAAACGAGCAGGCATTCTTTCAAGGCTTTTACGCGCATGACGGCAAAGTCAGGCTCGGCACAATGGCTCTCCCAGACCGAGGCATATTCATCCAGGCGCTCCAGCGCTTCTGCGTCCACGACCACTGGCAACCGCTTCGCCTTGCGCCGATATTCGTGTGCGATGTTTTTGGCAATACCACGCAGCCAGGCACCGAGCGGACGCCGGCCATCGAATTTGTCCTGATTGCGTAGCGCCGTCAGAAAGACCTCCTGGGTCAGGTCCCTGGCCGCCTCGCGATCGCCAATAAGGGAATGCAGGTACGGCGAGAGCCACTGGCGATTCTGCTCAATCAGCGCTTCGGCCCAGGGTGAAGAAGATTCGCGGTCATGCATGGTGCACCTGCATCCAGTACGGTAGCCCTTACCCTATCTTTGCCAAAACCGGTGGAAATCTAACACGAAAGTTCAAAATCATTGAGCCATAGACGTGGTTTCACGGCTACTATGCTCTGCACAAACATCTTCGTGTTATCGGGGGCAGGTCGCATTTTCTACCAATTGATTCTCCATCTGAAGCAGCGCACGGTTCAGTCTGGGCACGGTTCGTCGCCGTTGTGCAGGTTCTCTTTCGGTCGATTTCTCAGGTCCTGAAGAACGGACATGATCTCCGTCCGGTACTCTTCGGGAGACTCCACATGGCCCCAGCCCTTTGACCCCTGAAAAATGCCGTCGTATGCTGAATCGTGGTACGTTTTAATCATGGGGGGAATATGCGCCCCATTCAGCATGGAATCCAGCACATTGGCCTCAACCATGTTGTCCAGCACTGCGATCTTCTTGAGCTCACCCATCCCTTGCCTCCAGCCAACGTCAGCCTTGATGCGCTGTGGTACATGCGGGTTTGCGAGTGCGACGGCGGCTGACACAGCCGCCGCTACACCTCGTGAAAAACCTGCGCCTCGAACACGGTGAAGGCGGCGCCTTCCTTCCAGGCATCGGCCGGCAGCCCTGCCTTGCGAGACAGGTGCGTGAGCGTGGTGGCGAGGTCCCACCCCTGCTCCGGCGCGACCTGCGGCAGAAAAACCGCACTGCGGCCTCGCTTGGCAATGGTCATGCCGTGCTTCCCCACGACGATATCGCGGTATGAGGCCACGGGCCGCGCCGGTGTCAGCGCCGAGATCTCGATCCGGATGTCCGGGGTCTCGCCGGATGTCACTGGAACGAACCGCGGGTCCTCCAACGCCGCGCTGACCGCACGGTCGCGCACCACCTGCCAAATCGCGCGGCGCGGCTCGATCTCGCCGATGCAGCCGCGCAGCTGGCCGCACAGGTGCAGGGTCACGAATCCGCCCATAGTCTGCTGCATCCCCGGCCGGATGCCCACGCCGGTCGCTTCCACAGCCGGCGCCCTGCCGTGGCGGACCGCGTGCTCCAGCGTGGCGCGCGCCAGCTTCAGCAACTGGCAGCAGTCCTCCTCATCCAGCGGGACGGTGTCCTCCACCCGAAGCCTGTCCGGCGGTTGCGGCGCGCGCCAGTCGGCGACGCAGATTGCCCCCAGGTAGCTGACCGAATTTTCCCAGTCGCCCAGCATGCGGCCGGAGGTGTCGTAGGCGACTTCCTGCACCTGCGCATCCTTCGGCAGCAACTCCAGCAGGATGGCAATGGAGTTGGCGCCGCAGACCGTCGCCTGCGTCTTCTGCAGCAGATCGTGGAACCCGGCGACATCGATTGCGGCCAGGCGCGCAAAAACCTGATGGTCCAGCGCGTCGATCTGCCGGGGCACGTCGCGCGCAAAGGGGACGTAGCCGTAATTCGGCCCGTAGTGCGTGAAATCGCTGCTGACGACCACCAGCGTGCGAGCGTCCAGCAGCGGACGCAGCAGACCGGCAAAACGCCGGCTCGATTGGGAATCCATCTGCCCGACCACGATGGGCACGACACGGATGCGCCCGCCCAGGAACGTCTGCAGCAGCGGCAGCTGGATCTGGTCGCTGTGCTCGTGCTGATGAGCCCGCGGATCGCACAGCACCTGCGGGGACGATCGCAGCGCGGCGACGAAGTCCGTGTCAACGGCCACCCTCCCCAGCGGCGTCTCAAGAAAGTCCGCATCCGGAACGCTGACTTTCCCGTGCATGCTGATGGAGTGCGTCGGGCCCAGGATCACCACCCGTTCGCAGGCATCCGGCACGAGCCGCGCGTAGACCTGGCAGGCGACCTTGCCCGAGTACTGGTAGCCGGCGTGCGGGACCACGACGGCGCAAACCCCCGCCACGGCCGCCGGGCGCGGCACCGGCACAAGGCCGCCGATCATCCGGCGCAGTTCGGCCGCGTCGGCGGGGAACCAGCGCCCTGCCAGCGGCGAGCGCATCACGTTCGTGGGCATTGGCGTTCCCTTCAGCGAACGTCGGGCAGGCTCAACGCGGGCTCGTCGACGTTCGCAATGCGGTTGCAGAAACGCGCCAGCACAAAAAGGAAATCCGCCAACCGGTTGAGGTAGGCGACAGCATCGAGCAGGGCCTTGGCCCCCTCGGCGTCGGCATTGCGCGCGAGCGCAACCAGGTCCCGCTCAATCCGCCGGCAGACGCTGCGCGCCACGTGCGTGACGGCAGCGGCGCGGCAGCCACCCGGGATCAGAAAGCCGTCCAGCGGCAGGAGTTCCGCCTCGAGGGCGCCGATCCAGCGCTCGATCCTGCCGCACTCCTTGCCCCCGACCGGACGGATCTGCGGGTGATTCTCCAGACAACCGTTCAACTGCGCCATCGCGCCCACGGCGAACAGTTCGCCCTGCACCTGGCGCACCTGCATGGCCAGCTCCGGCCGCTCGGGCGGCGCATCCACCGCCACCACCCCCAGCCAGGAGCAGAGTTCATCGATGTCGCCGCAGACGCGCACGCGGGGATCATCCTTCCAGACACGCTGCCCGCTCAGCAGCAGAGTACGTCCGTCGTCGCCATGTCGGGTGTTGGTTTGCATGGGAACCTGCCGGGTTGGGTGAGTCGCCAACGTACATTTAAATTGTATGCCGGCACCCACCCCTGCGCAACAAGATCCGGCAGTGTATCAAATTCGGGAAACGGCTCGCGGGGACGCTCGCCCTCCCGTTCACTTGCGACCGGCTTGCTCACTACAGGAGGGCGAGCGTCCCCGCGAGCCGCTTTCTTTTCGTGCTGAATACGCGGCTCCCGATCCGGCCGCATGGGCCGACGGCGGGCCCTACTTTTCCGCGCCGGCTTTGCGGCGCCTGCCCTTGGGAGGGCGGGGCGGTTCGGCGACAACCGGCGCCTGCGGGGCAAAGGAGAGCGCGTCGCCAGCCGCATGGACCGTCACATCCACCGTCCCCTTCGTCTCCCCGCGCCGGAGCAGCTCGTCGGCCAGCGGATCCTCGATGTAGCGTTCGACTGCGCGGCGCAGCGGCCGCGCGCCCAGCGCCGGGTCGAACCCCTTCTCGACCAAGAAAGCCGTGGCCGCGGCGTTCAGCTCGATGTTAATCCCCCGGTCGGCCAGGCGCATGCGCACCTTGGTGAGCTCCAGATCCAGGATCTGCTCGACGTCGCCGCGCTCCAGTTGGCGGAAGACCACGATATCGTCGAAGCGGTTCAGCAGCTCGGGCTTGAAGGTGCGCTTGGCCTCGTCGATCATTTGCGCCTTCATGCGGTCGTAATCGTTGGACACCGACTCCTGCGCAAAGCCGAGGCCGCGCGCCTGCCGGGCGCTGTCGAACCCGAGGTTGGAGGTCAGAATCACGATGGTGTTGCGGAAGTCGACCTGGCGGCCGAGGCTGTCGGTCAGCCGTCCCTCGTCCAAGATCTGCAGCAGCATGTGCATCACGTCCGGGTGGGCCTTTTCGACCTCGTCGAACAGCACCACGCTGTAGGGACGCCGGCGTACGCGCTCGGTCAACTGCCCACCCTCCTCGTGCCCAATGTAGCCGGGCGGCGAACCGACGAGGCGGGAGACGTTGAACTTCTCCATGTACTCGGACATGTCGATCTGGATCAGGGCCTTCTCGTCGCCGAACATGCGCTCGGCCAGAGTCTTGGCCAGCATGGTCTTGCCCACGCCCGTCGGACCGAGGAACACGAAGGTCCCGATCGGCCGGCGCGGATCCTTGAGGTCCGCGCGCGAGCGGCGCAGGGCGCGCGCGATGGCCTTGATGGCGGGCGCCTGCCCGATCACCGCGGCCTCGAGGTCCTTCTCCAGACTGAGCAGCCGCGCGAGCTCGCCCTCGCTCATGCGCTCCAGCGGCACGCCGGCAATGCGCGAGACCGTAGCGGCGATGTCTTCGGGTGTAACCGGCAGCGCGGTGTCGGCGTGCTCGCTCTTCCACTTGCGCACCACGGCGTCGAGCGCCTCGCGCGCCTGGCGCTCCTGATCGCGGAGCGCGGCGGCCTCTTCAAAATGCTGGTCGCGGATGGCGGCGTCCTTACGGCTGGCAAGCTCGCGGATGTTCTGTTCGGAGACGCGGACATCCGGCGGCCGCACGCTTGCATGCATGCGGACACGCGCGCCAGCCTCGTCGATGGCGTCGATGGCCTTGTCCGGCAGCTGCCGGCCAGGCTGGTAGCGAGCGGTCAGGCGGGCGGCGGCCTCCAGCGCGGCGTCCGAGTACGTGACGTTGTGGTGCTTCTCGCAGCGCTCGCGGATCCCCTTGAGGATCGCGATGGCCTCGTCGATCGAGGGCTCGTCCACGCGCACGGTCTGGAAGCGGCGCTCCAGTGCGGCGTCCTTCTCGATGGACTTGCGGTACTCGCCCAGCGTCGTGGCGCCGATGCACTGCAGCTCGCCGCGCGACAGGGCCGGCTTGATGATGTTGGAGGCGTCCATCGTTCCCTCGGCGCTGCCGGCACCCACGATGGTGTGCAGCTCGTCGAGGAACAGCACGACGTTGCCCAGGCGCCGGATCTCCTCCATCACCGCCTTGATGCGCTCCTCGAACTGCCCGCGGTACTTGGTGCCCGCGACCATCAGCGCCATGTCGAGCGCGACCACACGCCGGTCGCGCATGCGCTCCGGCACCTCGCCGGCAATGATGGCCTGCGCCAGCCCCTCGACCACGGCTGTCTTGCCAACACCCGCGTCGCCCAGCAGCGCGGCGTTGTTCTTGGTGCGACGGCAGAGAATCTGGATCACGCGCTCCAGCTCGTTCTTGCGGCCGATGACGGGATCGAGCTCGCCGCGCCGCGCCAGCTCGGTCAGGTCGCGGCCGAATGCGTTGAGCGCCGGCGTCTTGATCTTACCCGCTGCAGCGCCCGGCTTGCCACCCACCGGGCCCTCCGAAGGCACGGCCGGGGAGTTTTCCTGCGGCGGCTTCTCCTCGGCCTCCGGATCGGCGGCCTCGTCGTAGTTGGCGTCCAGATACTTGCGGACCGAGGTCAGCACGTCGTCGAGGTTCACGTTCAGGCTGGTCAGCGCCTGCGCGGCCTTCCCCTCGCCCTCGCGCAACAGCGCCAGCAGCAGGTGCTCGGTGCCCACCTGCGGCTGGTGCATCGCCTGCGCCTCGACCGTTGCCAGCTGGAAGACCTTCTTGCTGCGCGGCGTGAACGGCAACTGTCCGGCGGTCTTGGTCTCGCCGCCCTGCCCCACCTGCCGCT
>Ga0073936_10011561_pt1 | contig 10655 bp, 4 predicted proteins | sample AliMusrvi5mmetaG_FD_87041 | JGI IMG/M metagenome (GOLD analysis project Ga0073936, IMG submission 87041) | Freshwater lake bacterial and archeal communities from Alinen Mustajarvi, Finland, to study Microbial Dark Matter (Phase II) - Alinen... | ecosystem: Environmental > Aquatic > Freshwater >... | reverse complement strand
CGCCACCGTCAATGACGCGAATTACACGGGCACCGCCACCGGCACGCTGACCATCCAGAAAGCCACGGCCCCGGTCGTCCTGGCAAACCTCACCCAAACCTACGACGGCACCGCGAAATCCGCTACCGCCAACACCACGCCCACCGGTCTAACGGTCAACATCACCTATGGCGGATCGCCCACCGCGCCAACGTCCGCCGGAAGTTATCCTGTTGTCGCCACCGTCAATGACGCGAATTACACGGGCACCGCCCACGACACGCTGACCATCCAGAAAGCCCCCGCTGCAGTCGTCCTGGCAAACCTCACCCAAACCTACGACGACACCGCGAAATCCGCCATCGCCAACACCACGCCCGCCGGTCTAACGGTCAACATCACCTATGACGGATCGCCCACCGCGCCGACGCCCGCCGGAAGTTATCCTGTTGTCGCCACCGTCAATGACGCGAATTACACGGGCACCGACACCGGCACGCTGACCATCGAAAAGGGCACCGCCGCAGTCGTCCTGGCAAACCTCATCCAAACCTACGACGACACCGCGAAAACCGCCATCGCCAACACCACGCCCACCGGACTGACAGTCAACATCATCTACGACGGATCCGTCACACCGCCGACTCTGGTGGGAAGTTATGCCATTGCCGCCACCATCAATGATGGGAATTACCAAGGCTCGGCCACCGGCACGCTGGTCATCACTCCACCCATTGACTGGATTTCGTGGGTCGACCAGCATTTCACGCTTGTCGAACAAAGCGCCGGTCTTGCCGATGATTATGCCGACCCCGATGGTGACGGATTGTCGAACCTTGCCGAGTATGCCCTTGGTGCCGATCCTCACCACTTCACCCAAGCACTGGTCCCTGTCTTGGACAGCAACGGCCTGTCACTCACTTTCACCCGTCCCGCCAACCTGCCGGATGTGAATTATTTCGCCGAGTCATCGGACGGTCTCGGCACATGGACGGCAATCCCGCTGGTGGTTATCGTTCAAGGCACCACTGAAACCGTGCGCGCCACCGACCTGCTCACCAATGGCGATCCCTTACGCCGTTTCCTACGTCTGCGCATCGAACGGAAATAACCGCGACATTAGCGGGCCGCTACGGATTCAGCAGTGAGGCCGCCATGGCGCGGGCTTGTTCGCCGCCGCCGCCGAGCATGCGGACGAGTTCCTGGATGCGGGATTCGCCGGTGACGGGGAAGAGGCGCGAGCGGGAGCGCCCGCCGGAGACGTTTTTTTCGACAACAAAATGGTGGGTTGCGGTGGCGGCGACCTGGGGGAAATGGGTGATGGCGACGACTTGGTGACGGGTGCCGAGGGCGGCCATCTTGCGGCCCACGGCGCGGGCGATTTCACCGCCGACATTGGCATCGATTTCATCAAAGACCATGAGCGGAGTGGCGTCCTGTTCGGCGAGCGCGGATTTGACGGCGAGCATGACGCGGCTGATTTCGCCGGACGAGGCGATTTGGCGCAACGGCATGAGGGGTTCGCCGGGGTTGGGACCGAACTGAAACTCGATGGTTTCATAACCTTGTGCGGCGGGTTCGGCGAGGGCTCGCAGCGGGGCCTCGAAGGTCGCTTGTTTGAACCCGAGATCCTTGAGTTGACCGGAAATTTCCTTGGCCAACTTGGGCGCGGCCTTGCGGCGAATCTGGGTGAGCGATTTGCCGGCGGTGTCGAGCGCGGCGCGGCAGACGGCGAGTTCCTGCCCGAGGGCGGCGAGCTTTTCACCACGGTTTTCGATGGTGTCGAGGCGGGTGGCGGCGCTGTCGCGGCGGGCCAGCACGTCGGCCAGGGTCGGACCGTATTTGCGTTTCAACGACTCTAACAGATTAACCCGTTCTTCGAGAGCGGCGGCTTCCGCCGGGTCGATGTCGAGCGCATCGGCGTAATCGGCGAGGTTGCGTTCGAGGTCCTGGAGTTCGAGCACGGCGGTTTCCAACGAGGCGGTTTGCCCGCAGACCGACGGGTCGAGTTTTTCCAAATCGCGCACGAGCCGTTGGACATCGGCGAGGCGTTCGAGGATGCCGGTCTCGCCATTGAGCGCGGTGGTGGCGGCGGCGGCGGATTCTAACAAACGTGCGGCATTCGAGGCGCGGCGCCAGCGGTCTTCGAGTTCCTGCTCATCCTCGGGTTGGAGGTTGGCGGCATCGATTTCCTGGAGTTGGTAACGCAGCAATTCGAGTTCCTGTTCGCTGGCGTTTTCCGCGTGTTGCAGATCGTCGAATTCGGCGGTCTTGGCGCGCCATGTCTGATAGATCCGGCGGTATCCGGCGTGGCACTCCGCCGCGCCGGCGTAGGCGTCGAGCATCGCGAGTTGGCGGTCGGTGGAGAGCAGCGATTGGTGGTCGTGCGGGCCATGCAGGTCGACCAGGTGTTCGCCGAGGCGTTTGAGCAGGGCGAGAGTGACCGGCGAATCGTTGATAAATTGGCGGTTGGTGGTTTGGCCGATCCAGCGGCGCACGATGAGCTGGGTGTCATCGCAGGGTGCCAGTCCGCCTTCGGCGAGGATGGCATTGATTTCACCCGGGGCGCTCAGCTCGAACACGGCTTCGACCGAGCACGCCTCCTCACCGGTGCGGATCAGCGACTTGTCCGCGCGTTCGCCGAGAACCAGCTTCAGGGCACCGACGATGATCGACTTGCCGGCTCCGGTTTCACCGGTCACGCCGATCAGGCCCGGACCGAGCTCCCACACGAGTTCATCGACCAAGGCCAGGTTGCGGATTTTCAGAAGGGTAAGCATGCGTGGCGGGGAACGCGGCGCATCATGCAAGGTTCCCCGCCGGAATCAATGCCAGGTGAAATTTTTCCCGGTCTTTTTCCGATGTGAGGCGCGACGACATGTTGTCGGCTGGCGGCGGGCGATATTCTGTCGCCTGGTTCGAGTGGGTGGACCAATGGTCCGCTTGCCGTCAGCGCGCAAAATGCACGCATCCCCTAGGACCGGGACTGAAAATGATTGCGAAAGAATGCAAAAGGTCGCAATTTCCCGCCTTGGATGAAAATATTTTTGTGTTTACTCTGTAATAGTTTTCCGGGAGTGGTAGGTTGTGCCGGAGAATTCCCGCTTGTCATGAAATGAACCCGCCCGCAAAGCCAATGAGAATTCATCGTCAGTTCTTGAAAGCCATCCGCCGGAACGCCAAATCTGGCTTCGCCTTGGTCATCACGCTTTCGCTGATGATCCTGTTGACGGTCATTGCGGTGGGGATGCTGACACTGGGGAGCATTTCGATACGTGCCTCAAGTCAGGGGGAGGCCATGGCGATGGCCCGTGCCAACGCCCGGTTGGCGGTGCTGCTGGCGCTTGGCGACCTTCAGAAGAGCGCCGGGCCTGATTATCGGGTGACGGCGCGGGCGGACATCAAGACCGGAAACGACGCCAATGGCCGTCTCACCGGGGTGTGGGGCGAGACTTGGCAGAGCGCCAGTGACAAGGCCACCAAGGTGACGCTTCCGACCGTTGCGGATTACGATCAGGGCCAGCGCGATCAGAAATTCCAAGGTTGGCTGGTATCCGGCACCGATCCTGCCGCGACCAAACAGATTGATTACCTCAAAAAGTCGCCGTCCTCGCCCGTGCAGCTTTGGGGCACAGGCACCTTGGGTGACAACCCTCCCGCCAACAGCCTGGTGAGTGCGGGAAAAATCCCGGTCGCCGCTCCGGCCAGCGCCGCCAGCGGCACCTCCTCAAAGACCGGCAATACGACCGGTGCGGTCGCGTGGGCGGTGCTTGACGAAGGAGTCAAAGCCCGCATCAACACGCGCTATGCCGATGACGCCTCCTCTACCGGAATGAAAACCGTGGAACTCGGCGCGGGGGAACGCCCGGGCGTCGAGTTCATCACCGGACTCAATTCGCTCGAACGCAAGTTCTTCGAGAAAACCGCGACCGAATCCGCCACCATCGACAAGGGCATCACCCGCCTCAATTTCGGCCTCACCGGCGATGCACTCGCCAAGGGAAGCGCCGTGCGCGAGGCCTTGCGGCCCCTCACCCATGACGTCACCACCCAATCCATCGGCCTGTTCACCGACACCGCCCGCGGCGGCCTCAAGCAGGACTTCCAGCTCATGATGAATGATGCCGCCCTGCCCAAGGAGTACTTGGGAAAAGGGGTTTACCAGGCGTGTTTGGGTGGGGGTTCGCTGCTCGGTCCCGCCGAACCAACCTGGGATCTGCTGCACCAATACGCCAGTCTCTATCATAACCCCGCCTCCAACCCTTATCATATCACTGCATCGGGCGGCGTGCCCCTCATCACGGCCCAGACCCCGACCAGCGGACAAACCAATTGGTCGGCTTTGGACACGACCAAGACCCCGCCGGTCATCAACCGCACGCCGCCTCCCGGTTTGGTGCTGCTGCCCACCATCGCCAAAGTCCAGGTGCTTTTCAGCCTGGTCGGGCGCGATCTCTACAGGAATCTGCCGGATTCCGACAGCAACGACATCCCGCTGACCGCCGCCCAGAAGGACGCTTCCAATAACCTCCACGGCCCGCAGGACGATCAATTCCGAGGCACGAGATTCGATTACGACCTGCACCTGATGTATGAGCCGATCGTCACTCTTCACAACCCGTACAACGTGGCGCTTCAGTTCACCAACCTGCATATAGAGTTCATCAACGTGCCCTTCGCCATGCAGGTTTTCCGCAATGGGGAGGCGCAAAGCACTGGTCTTGTGCCTTTGGACAAGATGTTTTCCAATGATCAGGCGGGCGGGGTGGGCAAGCTTTTCGGGATGAACCTGAAGACTAAAGTCAACGGCGCTCCCGGAGACCCGACTTTCACACTCATGCCCGGCGAAGTGAAGTTGTTCACCCCATATTTGAATCCGGACAGCGTCTATGCCAGCGAAATGAGCCATCGGACGTTTTGGGACATTGTTGACTCCAACGACCTCACGACCAATATGAACGCCATGCCCGGTTGGGTGGGCGATGGCGTGGGATTCGATTGCGACTGGTTGGCGGGAGACCTGCGCGTTGCCAACAACACCGCTGATAACGGCCATTGGGAAGCCTGTTTGGGCTTGGCCTATGACGACAAGATTCATGTGCTCTTCGCGCCGTTGAGCAACCCGATCAGCAACAACAAGTTCATCGTCAAGATGACTGCCACCACGGGAAACTCCACCTCGACTGTCAGCGCCATTGAAATTGATTATGAGAAACCCACCGGCCTGCAGGAGTTCATTGCCAGCAACGGTGTCACGATGCCCATGCGTTATCCCAAGAATGCCTCGGAGTTCGTTCTTGGCAAGGATCTGGTAGAGCGTTCGACGAAGCCGATCAAGAATCTTGTGAGACCGAAAGCTTTTGCCCTGCTCAGCGTGCAGGGCAAGACCACCTCCGGCGGCAGGGATCTCAGCAACATCGATGGCCGCCTTGCCACCAAACCGTGGTGCTTCGCCCACGCCAATGTCGGCGCTTCGACTCAAAAGGTCCTCACCGAACATTCCGCCAATTTCTCGCATGAGATCGACTTGCAAGTGCTGCCCGGAACTCCTGACGACTGGGTCAATGTGGACCAGCAGGACCGCAGCAATTTCATGTCTGGTCAAACCGGCACCAATGGCACGAAGTTCGGGTTGCAATATGAGATTCCGCTAGCCCCGCTGCAAACGCTGGCCGGCCTCAATGGCGCCAACCCCGGCGGATTCACCAGCTATCTGCCGCGTTTCGCCCAACCGATCGGCAATTCCTGGGCGCACCCGCTGATCTCTCCGGAAAAACTGGTGGAGTCGGGTGCGGGAGCCAACGTGAATGGCGGTGCCAATTACCTCGATCATTCGTTCCTGCTGAATCTCGCGCTTTACGACCGCTTCTATTTTTCGGGCCTCGCCGACCAGTCGGGCCCGTTCTGCACCCCCGCCAAGACCACCGCCAACCTGGCTTCCGATTTCGCCGCCGGCAAATCCCTCGACGACCCGCGCCTGCTGCTTCACCCGCCGGACGGCAAATCCGCCAAGCAATTCACCGATGCGGTCACCGGCAGCAAGGGCGGTGTCGAGCCGTATAAGACGGTCGCCTCATGGCAAATGATGCAGGGTGCTTTCAATGTCAACTCCACTTCGGCACCCGCATGGAAGGCGATGCTCGCCTCCATCCACGACAAGGACTCTATTTTCAATCAACTCAACAAGGTCAAGAGCACGTCTTCGTTCGCCGCTCTGACAGCGACCACCACCAAGGAGGCGCGGATCAGCCGCTACCGCTTGCCGGCGTCCCAATCGTTTGAAAAAGGCGGTGATTCCAAGGACGGTTATTGGCTCGGTCCACGCGAGTATTCGGATGACGAGTTGACCAAGCTGGCGGATCAGATTGTCAAACAAGTCCAGGCCCGCGGCCCATTCTTTTCGCTGGCGGATTTTGTCAATCGCCGCCTCGGATCCGATGACACCGCCCAGCGCGGTGCCTTGCAGCAGGCGATCGATGATTCGGGCATCAACAAGAAATTCGCGGCGACCGCCGGTCAGAACGGCGCGGGTTTTGAAATCCCAGCGGGCAAGGTGGCCACCTACAAGTACAAGAATGCCGCGGCGGGCACCGGTTCAAGCTATCAGGGTGCGCCAGGGTTCCTGGCCCAGGCCGACATTCTCAATGTGCTGGGCAATGCGGCCACGGCGCGTTCGGATACATTCACGATCCGCGGTTACGGCGAGGCCCGCGACAAGGATGGCAAGGTGCTGGCCCGCGCCACCTGCGAGGCCACCGTGCAACGCTACCCCGAATGGGTGGACCCCACGGATAAAGTGGAAACGCCGGTCGCCACCTTGCAAAGCAAGGCGAACAAGAATTTCGGCCGCCGGTTCCTCATCACCTCCGTCCGCTGGCTCAATTCCAAGGAAATCTGAGGCTTTACGAACACCGCCATACGCGTCACATTCAGGTCTTCACATGCGTGCCCTTTGCCTCTGCCTGTTCCTTTTCGGCCAATCGCTTGGCCATGCCCAGGATTTCAAGAAAGTCAGTTGCCGGTTCCTGTCGTTGGATCGGGATGCGCCGCCGCCACCCTTGCTCAACATTGCCGACAAGGGGGCTGAGATTTCCTGCACGGTCCCCACCGAAACGCTTTCGCCGCCAACCAGTTGCTTCGCCAAGGGTGAGGTGCTCAGCTTTGTTTCGGCCACCGACCACCAGCCGGCCGCCCTCGCCACGGTTCCGTCCAATGTGCCTGCCGCCATGCTGATTTTCGTTCCGGCGGGTAAGGATCCCAAGGCACCCAAGGCCTTGCCGTGGCGGGTCTTCGTGATCGAAGACTCCGTCAAGAATTTCCCTGATGGCGGGGCATTTGTCGCCAATTTCCACAATCAGGACATTCGCTTCAGCATCGGCGGTGGCAAGTTCATGCTCCATTCCGCCGGATTCCACGGATTTCCGATGCCGACCCAACGCGACAACTTCAACATGGCTCCGGTGGCCTTTGATTTCAAGCAAAAGGACAAATGGCAATCGGCCAACGAAACAATGCTGCGCTTCCTGCCCGGCATGCGCTATCTGATGTTCGCATATATCGATCCCGTGTCCGAACGGCCGCGTGTCGTCACTTATCGGGATTTCGGCAATCCCAAGCCCGTTGCTCCGCCCAAGGCCGCCCTCCCACCCAAGCCGGCACCCAAGTAGGAGTGGGGTCAAATGGTGGAAAACAGCCGTCCCGGCTGTGAGGGAAGACAGGCGTCCCCGCCTGTCGTTTCATTGGCGGACAGGCGGGACGCACTGTCTTCCCTCACAGGCTGGAAGCCTGTTCTCCGTTCAGCCGCTACCGCTCCATAATCGCTTGCCATGCCGGGGCGGGCTGCCAGATTCATCCGCATGACGGCAGGAATCGCAATCATGATGGTTTTGGGAGGCGGCATGGCGGCGGCCGGGACGCTCAACGTGACCGGGGGGAAGTGCGAACAGCGGAGCTGCCCGCTCGGCATCGACGTGCCAAGACCGGTGCTTGGTTGGACGCTTGCCTCGTCGCGCCGCGGCGACCGGCAAACGGCCTATCAGATATTGGCGGCCAGCGATGCGTCCCTGCTCGCCGAGGGCGGCAAACCCGACCTGTGGGACAGCGGCAAGGTGGATTCCGACAATTCGTTAGGGATCATCTATGCCGGCAAGCCGCTCACCTCGGGCTTGCGGGTGTGGTGGCAGGTGCGCGTGTGGGATCGCGATGGCGAACCCGGGGCGCATGGTGCGCCGCAGTGGTGGGAGATGGCGTTGTTGTCGCCGGCGGATTGGCATGGCAAATGGATCTCCGACGGCAAGGCGTTGCCGGAACGCGACGAGGATTTCTACAAGCCCGCGCCTGCGCCCATGTTGCGCAGGGGCTTCAAGGTCACCAGCCCGGTGAAACGCGCGCGAATCCATATCTCGGGTTTGGGTTATCATGAATTGAGTCTCAACGGCGAGAGGGTGGGGGATCGATTGCTGGATCCGGCGTGGACCGCTTATGCCAAACGCGTGTCGTATGTCACCCATGATGTCACCTCGCTGGTCCATGAGGGGGACAACGCGCTCGGCGTGATGCTCGGCAATGGATGGTTCAATCCGCTGCCGCTGCGCATGTGGGGCCACCTCAATTTGCGCGAATGCCTGGTGACAGGCCGCCCGCGCGTGATCGTGCAGATGATCATCGACCATGTGGATGGCTCGACGGCGGAAATCGTGACCGATGAAACATGGCGCGTGGCGGACGGCCCGATCCTGCGGAATAATATCTATCTGGGAGAAGTCCATGATGCGCGCAAGGAGGTGGCGGGCTGGGATCGTCCGGGCTTCGATGACAAGTCGTGGCGCGCGGCGGCGGTGGAAACCGGCGCGCTGGGAACGTTGCGGGCGCAGACGTCGCCACCCATCCGGGTTACGGAGGCGATTCCAGCGCTCAAGGTTGCCGAGGCAAAACCCGGAGTGTTCATCTATGATTTCGGGCAAAACTTTACCGGCTTGCTTCACCTGCGCCTCCTGAAAGTGGCGGCTGGCACCAGCGTGGTGATGCGCTACGGCGAGCTGCTCAACAAGGACGGATCTCTCAATCCCATGACCAGCGTCTGCGGCCAGATCAAGGGCCGCCGCAAGGATGCCGCGGACAAGGAACCCAACGTCGGTGACCCCGTGGCACCCGCCATCGCGTGGCAGGGCGATACCTACATCGCCAAAGGCGGGGACGTGGAAACCTATTCCCCGCGTTTCACCTTCCACTCCTTCCGCTATGTCGAAATCACCGGCCTGCCCGCCGCGTTGCCCCTCGATGCGCTCACCGGCTTGCGCATCCACAGCGATGTGGCCGGTGCCGGTTCCTTCACCTGCTCCAATGATCGCTTCAACCGCATCCAACAAATGTGCCGCCACACGTTCGTCTCCAATCTCATCGGCGTGCAGTCGGATTGCCCGCACCGCGAACGCTTCGGCTACGGCGGCGATATCGTCGCCACCTCCGAGGCGCTCATGCTCAACTTCGACATGACCACGTTCTATCAGAAAACCGTGAATGACTGGGCCGACAGCACGCGACCCGACGGCATGCTCACCGACACCGCGCCGTCCACCGGCATCGACTATTGCGGGATCGGCTGGCGCATGGCACATCCCTTGCTGGTCTCCCAACTCTACCGCTACCAGGGCGACCGGCGTCTGATGGAAGAACAATACGCTGCCGCCAAATGCTGGTTGTTGTTAGAAGCGGCGAAATACCCTGAGGGCATCGTCAAGGATGGTCTGGGCGACCACGAAAGCCTGGTTCCCGCGCCGTCGCCACCGCTGGTCACGCCGCTCTTCTATCAAACCGCGACCATTCTGGCCGGCATGGCCCGCACATTGGGCCACGCCGATGATGCCAAAACCTTCGATGAATTGGCCGGCAAGATCCGCAACGCCTATCAGAAATCACTGCTCGATCCCCAAACGGGCGTGGCCGGCCCCGGTTCGCAGGCCTGCCAGGCGTTGGCGCTTTATACCGGAATGGTGCCAGCGACGGTCCGCCCGTTCGTTCTTGCCAAATTGTTGGAAGACATCCGTGACAAACACCACGGGCATTTGTCCACCGGCATCCTCGGCACCAAGGTGATGCTCGACACGCTATCTAACAACGGCTATGCGCAGGTGGCCTATGACATCGCCAACCAAGCCGATTTTCCCGGCTGGGGTTGGATGCTGGAAAACGGTGCCACCACCCTGTGGGAACACTGGGGCGGCAGCGACAACACGTATTCCAACAATCATCCGATGTTCGGATCCGTTAGCCAGTGGTTCTTTAACTGTCTTGGCGGCATCCGCCCGGCCGACGACGCAGTGGGCTTCAACAAGATCATGATCGCACCGCAGACGGTGGGCGATTTGCAGTGGGTGAAATGCTCCTATCTATCGGTCCGCGGACCGGTGGTCTCCGAGTGGAAGAAATCCGACGGGGTGCTCGAACTGCGGGTCGTGGTTCCGGTGGGAGCGACGGCTACGGTGATCGTTCCGGCCAAGGATCCGGCCGCGGTGACCGAGGGCGGCAAGCCCGCTACCCAGGCCGAGGGTGTGAAATTCCTGCGCAAAGAATCCGGCGCCGCGGTCTTTGCCGTGGGGGCCGGAAGTTATGTGGTTGGCAGCAGGTGACGGACACTAGGATTCATGGGTCACCATTGAGGGGCCAGGGGTCAGGGG
>Ga0073936_10011555_pt1 | contig 10659 bp, 7 predicted proteins | sample AliMusrvi5mmetaG_FD_87041 | JGI IMG/M metagenome (GOLD analysis project Ga0073936, IMG submission 87041) | Freshwater lake bacterial and archeal communities from Alinen Mustajarvi, Finland, to study Microbial Dark Matter (Phase II) - Alinen... | ecosystem: Environmental > Aquatic > Freshwater >... | reverse complement strand
CCCCTCAGCAGCCATCATCGGCCCCTCGCGGAGCCGGACACTCCGTCGAGATCCAGTATGCGATGGGCAACCTCGATCTCGACAAGCGCTACACCTGGGAGCCCGCCGACTACGAAGTGTCCAAGACCATACAGGCCTACTTCGTGAATTTCATCAAGACGTATAACCCGAACGGCCCCGGCCTGCCCGAATGGCCTGCTTACCGCATCGATAATGGCTATCAGCGCATGCGCATCGACGTGAAGCCCAAAGCCGAAACCGAAGCCGACCGCGGCAGATACGTTGCGCTGGAGGCGGCAGCAGCAGCGCAATAGACATGCAACCCGACCGGGGAGACTGGCAAGTTCTACAATAATTCCATGCAACGCAGAACTCTGCTACAACTCCCCGCCGCTCTGGCCGCACAATCAACCGCCCGCGCCGAAGACGTGATCGACCTTGGCAGCAGCCGCGAGCTGTTCGTCGACCGCTTTTTGCTCGCCACGATGAAAGGCACGGAACTGCGGCTGCAGCGCCCCGTTGAGCGCGAAAAGGTAATCCACTTCGATCGCCCTTGGGAGGGCGCCTTCTGCGGTTACTCCACCATCATTCGCGACGGCGCCGACTATCACCTCTACTATCGCGGCATCCCCGAAGCCGGCTCCGATGGCCGCAGCGCCGAGGTCACCTGCTATGCCCACTCCTACGATGGCATTCTCTTCACCCGCCCCACGCTCGGCCTCTTCGACGTCCGCGGGTCACGCACCAACAACGTCATCTACGCCAACGATCCGCCCTTCTCTCACAACTTCTGCCCGTTCCTCGACCGCAAGCCCGGCGTCCCCGCCGAAGAGCGATTCAAGGCGATCGGCGGAACACTGAAAAGCGGACTTGCCGGCTTCGTCTCCGCCGATGGCGTCCACTGGAAGAAACTCCGCGCCGAACCGCTCCTGCCCGCTACCACGCGGCCCTCGTACGATTCGCAGAACCTGGCCTTCTGGTCGGAAGCCGAGAACTGCTACGTCTGCTACTACCGCGTCTTCCGCCGCTTCCCCAATGTCGGCGGCATCCGCTGGATCGCCCGTGCCACCAGTCCCGACTTCCGCACCTGGAGCGAAGGCAAAGAGATGGAGTTTGGCGACGCGCCGCCGGAACATCTCTACACCAACCAGACCAGCCCCTACTACCGCGCACCACACATCTACGTCTCTATCGCCGCGCGCTTCATGCTTGGCCGCCAGGTCATCAGCGACGCCGAAGCCCAGGCCGTCAATGTGCACCCGCAATACTACAAGGATTGCGCCGATGGTGTGCTGCTCACCACGCGCGGCGGCTTCAACTACGATCGAACCTTCATGGAGGGTTTTCTGCGGCCCGGCGTCGGACTGGAGAACTGGGTGTCGCGCGACAACTACCCGGCGTTGAATGTAGTGGAGACCGCCCCGCAGGAGATGTCGTTCTACGTGAACCGGCACTACGGCCAGCCCACTTCGCATCTTTCGCGTTACACGCTGCGTCTCGATGGTTTCGCCGCGTTGACCGCGCCGTATCGAGGCGGGGAGGCGCTGACCAAACCATCTCGATTCACCGGTGAAAATCTCGAACTCAACTACGCGACATCGGCAGCGGGCTTCGTCCGCGTCGAACTGCAAAGCCTTGAAGGCGCCAAGCTCGCCGAAAGCGTGGAACTTATCGGCGACCGCATCGCACGCACGGTTCCGTGGGCCGGAGGCAAGAGCGTCAAGGAGTGGCAGGGCAAGCCCGTCCGCCTGCGCTTCCACATGAAGGATGCGGAGCTGTTTTCGCTTCGCTTTTCCTAACGCGCCCTCACCGGGGACGTAGCTTGCGTCCCCCAAAAGCGCCGGCGTTTTCCGGCCCCTATCCACGCACAGTTTAACAACGTAAAATAGGTCTGTGCTCACAAAGGACGGTTGTCAGTCAAGGCAGACCAGATTGCTAAAGGAAATGCAATCGGCCAGGTGGGACCTGTTTCTCACCGGCGATGCCAGAACCATCTACTACCTCACCGGATCATACAACGCGGAAGATCAACCCGCGGTATTCCTGTTGTGGGCCGATGGCAGCAGTACTCTGCTCACCACCGCCACCGCGGCGCTGTGCGTGGATCGCATCGTCACCGTGGAATCCTATTCGCTCGATCGCTGCATCACCCATCCCTATGACGACGCTGCAAACCTCCTCCGTCCCTTGCTCGCCGAAAAGCCGGTGACTCGCTGCGGAGTCGAGCGAGGCCGCACCGCCGGACTGTTTGAATCGCTGGTTGCTCCGGAAGACGCGACTGCAACCATTCTCCGTCTGCGCAAACGCAAGGACGAAGACGAGATCGATGAGATTCGCGAGAGCCTGCGTTACTGCGCGGTCGCCTATCGCGCCGCGCGTGAAACCATCGTCGCGGGGCTGACAGAACTCGACGTCTACCACGCCATGTATGGAGCGATTCTCCGCGAAGCCGGAACCGCCGTGCGATTCCCCGGTGACTTCGCCTGCGGCCAGCGATGTGTGCGCGGCGGAGGCGATCCGAAATCCTACCGCCTTCAGGACGGCGATCTCTACGTGCTCGATATCTTCCCGGCGCCGCGCTACTACTTCGGCGACACCTGCCGCACTTTCTCCGTCGGCCCCCCGACTGATGAACAACAGCTGGCCTTTAACACCGTCATCGACTCCATCCGCATAGGCGAAGCAGCCGTCAAACCGGGCCGCCTCGCGCGCGACGTTTATGCCGAGGTGAGGGAGTTCCTCGATAGCCGGCCCGAATCGGCGAAGAGCCTGTGGCATCACGTTGGGCATGGCATCGGACATCGCGGTCACGAAGCCCCGCGCATCATTCCCGGCTCCGACGACATCTTCGAAGTGGGCGATGTCTTTACGCTCGAACCAGGCATCTATCGTCCCGAACTTGGTGGCGGCATCCGCCTCGAAGACAATTATGTCCTGCGCGAAAACGGACTCGAAAATCTCTTTGATTTCCCCATGGAGTTATAGATGCTGTCAGGAAAAGTTGCATTGGTTACTGGAGGTAATCGAGGCATCGGCAAAGGCTGCGTGTTGGAGCTGGCCCGCATGGGCGCCGATGTCGCGATCTGTGATTTGGTCTTAGCGGAGTCCGTCGCGGAAGAGGTGCGCGCCATGGGGCGCAATGCCATTGCCCTGCAATGCAACGTCGGCGATCGCGCAGCGTGTGCGTCGATGGTTGACGAAACGGTGGCACTGCTGGGCCGCATCGACATCCTTGTCGCCAACGCCGCCTACACCGTCCGCAAGCCGTTTCTCGAACTCGAAGGCGAGGACTTTGTCAGCACACTGAACGTGACGCTGCTCGGCGGCTTCCACTGCGCGCAGTTCGCCGCGCGCCACATGGTGCGCCAGGGCGAAGGCGGCTGCATTGTGTTTATCAGTTCCGTGCAAGGCGTGCTGCCGGTGCCGAAATCGGTTCCGTACAATACCGCCAAGGCAGGCATCAATCACATGTCTCGCACCATTGCCGCCGAACTTGCCGAGTATCAGATCCGCGTCAACTCCATTGAGCCTGGCTGGATCGATACGCCCGGTGAACGCGCCTTCGCTACCGATCAACAGATGCGCGAAGGTGCGAAATCATTGCCCTTCGGCAGGCTCGGCACACCCGAGGACATTGCACGCGGCGTCGCCTATCTCGCTTCACCCGCTGGTGCATACGTTACCGGGACCGCACTGCGCATCGATGGCGGTTACACTCTGATGGGACGACAATAATCGAATGGGAATGATTCTACTCAAAGGCGGCCGCGTCATTGACGGCTCCGGCTCCGCAGCCTGCATGGCTGATGTATTAATCGACGGCGCCAACATCAAAGCAGTGGAGCCCTCACTCCAGGTTGCAGACGCGCTTCAGGTCGATTGTACCGGCCTCACCGTAACACCCGGGTTCATTGATGCCCACAGCCACTCTGATGTCAAGGTGCTGGAGAGCCGCCTCGATAAACCACGCCAGGGTGTGACCACTGAAATCGTCGGCAACTGCGGCTTCTCCGCTTTCCCCGGCGGCCCCGATCACTCCGCTGTCTGCGACTACGCAAACGGCATCCTCTGCGGAGGCGCCTGGCACTTCCATCAGGCTGCCGATTATGTCGAGAGCGTCCGCTCTCAGGCCACTGCCGCCAACGTCTACTCACTGACCGGGCATGGCACGCTCCGCGTCGCCCACACCGGCATGAGGCAGGGCGCGCTCGATGCCCGTGAACTTGACGCGTTGGCTGACGCGCTCGATGAGGCCATCGGTGGCGGTTCCATCGGCTTCTCCACAGGCCTCATGTACGCGCCCGGCTCCGGTGCTCCGTTCGAAGAACTGGTGCGCTGCTGCTCCGTCGTCACGCGCCGCGATTCGAACTACTGCACCCACATGCGAAGCTACTCCTGGGACCTGCTCGATTCATTGGAAGAGCAGTTCCGCCTCGCCCGCGCCGCCGGATGCCGTTTGCAGATCTCGCACTTCCAGGCCGTGGGTCGAGCCAATTGGGAGAAGCAGGCGCAGGCGCTGGAGCGCATCGAAGAGGCGCGTCACTCCGGAGTCGATGTCGAATTCGATTGCTACCCGTATCTCGCCGGCAGCACCGTGCTGCAACAACTGCTGCCGCAGGCCGCACTCGAAGGCGGCGCCGCCAGCTTCCTCGCGCGCATCGCGAATGCGGCAACGCGCCGTGATATAGCGCGCGAAGCCGAGGCTATGCTCGCCCAGACCTGGGACGACATCATGATCTCCGGCGTGGCCTCCGCGGCCAATCAGCCGTTGGTCGGCATGACCATCGCCGAGATCGCAAAGCAGCGCGGCACGGCGCCCGTGGAAACGGTCATCGATCTTCTGATTGAAGAGGAGACGGACGTGAAGATGATCTCCTTCAATCAGAGCGAGGAGAATCTGCGCGTGACGCTTACGCATCCGCTCGCCACCATCATCAGCGATGGCTTCTACGTCCATGGCCGTCCGCATCCGCGCCTGTTTGGGACGTTTCCCGAACTGCTCGGCAAATATGCCCGCGACCGCCAGTGGATGACGCTCGAAGAGGCGGTGCACAAAGTCACCGGCAAACCCGCCGCGCGTTTTCGCCTGAAAGGCCGCGGTGCTATCGCGCCCGGCGCCTTCGCCGATATCGCCGTCTTCGATGCCGCCACCATCGCCGCGCGCTCCACCTATAGCGATCCTGAACAGCCTTCTGCCGGCATGGTTCAGGTCTTCCGCGAAGGCCGGGAGATCTTTCACGCATGAGTTGGAAGGATTGCGCACCTCTCCCTGTCGCCGCAGCAGGCGGCTATCTCGCCAACGTCGAAGGAGGCCTGCTGTATGCAGGCGGCTGCACCTGGCTCGACGGTTCGCGCCTGTGGCTGAACACCTCGTTCATCTATGATCCGGCCAAGAACGTCTGGAACTCCGGCCCTGCGTTACCCGTGCCCTCGGCCTACGGAGTCTGTGCAACGGTCGGTGGCGCCGTCCATGTCAATGGCGGTTGGAACGATGACGGTGTACTGAAATCCTGCAACACGCTCGAGCCCGGAGCGAACATCTGGCGTGAGGCGCCGTCACTGCCGCACGGTGTTTTGCACGGGTCTGGTGGAGCCGTCGGAGGAGTGATCTGCGTCGCCGGTGGCGGCTCCGATTATGCCGACCTCACACAATTGACCGGCGCTGTGTATACCCGCACGGATGGATCCTGGAAGCAGGCGGCGTCTTTGCCGCAGGGCAAAGTGGGCAGCTTCGCCGCCGCGGCTGTCTGTGGCACTCTGTACCTTTTTGGCGGAGTCTCCGCACCTGTGGTCAATCACACCGAGGCCGTCGGTTTCGAGCCCGTGCGCAATGCCTATACCAAGCTGCGTCCCTTGCCTGCCGCCACCCGGTCCATCACAGCTGCGACCATCAATGAGCACACGATCCTGCTGGTAGGCGGGTACGCAGCTAGCGGGTTCTCCAAAGCCTGCTGGCTGTACGATACCGAAGAGGACAAGTATCGCGAGTTCGATCCGCTGCCGTTTGCCAACGCCGGCATGCTCGTGCTTCGCAACGGTGATCACGCCATCGCAGTAGGCGGCGAGGACCGTCCCCGCGCCCGCACCAACCGGGTGCTTTCGATTTACTGCGGCTAAGACTTCGAACATGGAACAACAACGGATCTGGAAAGCAATGATGTATGGCGCAGGCGACCTGCGCATTGATGAAGAGTTGTTTGATCTCGGCACACTCGGGGCGACTGAGATCTTCGTCAAGACCGAGTTCTCCGGCCTCTCCACCGGTACCGATCTTGGTAACTTTGAAGGCCGCTCCACGGAGGTTCCGGGCGCTCCGGACTATCCGCGGCCGGTGGGTTATTCGAACGTAGGGATCGTGGCCGCGGTTGGTCAGGACGTCAGTAAGTTTCGAGTTGGCGATCGGGTCTTCGGCGTGAAGGCGCATCGTTCCGCTTACGTCGCGAAGGAAGACGAGTTCGTCATCCCGGTGCCCGCTGGTGTTGCTGCGGACCAGGCTTCACTCGGCTACCTGGTCCACCTCGGCGTAGTCTCTCTGCGGCAGGCCCACTATCAGGCCGGAGAAAATGTGGCCGTGGTCGGGCTTGGCATTATCGGGCTGGCCACCATCTCGGTTGCCCGCGCCATGGGTGCGCGCGTGATCGCCGTGTCCAACAGCGAGCAGCGCGCGGAACTTGCGCGGCGCATGGGCGCCCTCGATGTGCTGATGACTGGCGACGGCAACCTGTCCTCCGTGTTCGGAGGTGTCGGCGCGGACATCGTGGTAAACACGGCGAACTCGTGGGGCGCGTGGCAGGACAGCATGGAACTCGCGCGCTACTGTGGCCGCGTGACGGTGCTCGGGTTTCCCGGTCGCGCGCAGGAGCCACCGCCGTTCAATCCGCTCGACGCGCGCTGGCTATACGCGAAGCAGCTCTCCATCAACGGATCGGGCTTCCTGCCGAAGGTGGATTGCAGCCCGAGCGAGATCCGCTTCAACCTGCGCAGGAATCTGCAGTACGTGCTGGACCTGATGGCGCAAGGGTCCGTCGATCTCGCGCCTGCGATCTCGCACCGGTTTCCCTATCAGCGGATGCGCGAAGCCTACGAACTGGCGGCACAGCGTGCGAAGGATTTCAGCGCTGCGGTCTTCGACTGGCGCGAAGCCTCAACCGCCTTCCAGCGCCAGTGTTGAGCCTGTTGGTATCAGGCGTAGAGATCGCGGATGATCTTGCCCTTGCCGTCCTTGGTTATATAGACCGGGCGTTTCTCGGTTACGAAGAACTGCGACGGTGCGATGCCCATCGCGTTGTACATGGTGGCGTGCAGATCTTCGAGCGGCACCGGATTTTCGATGGTGGTACAGGGGCGCTCGTCGGCGGTCTTGCCGTAGACGAAGCCCTTCTTCATGCCGCCGCCGAACATCAATACGGAGCCAGCGGCGGTGAAGTGGCGGTGCATGCCGTAGTGGACCGGTTGCGTCATCACGTCAGGCGTGTTGGCCTGGTCGCGGACCTCTTTGCCGACCTTGCCCTCGGTGATGGCGTCGCGGCCGAACTCGCTGGCGAGCACGACTAGCGTGCGGTTGAGCAGTCCGCGCTCTTCGAGATCGAGGATCAACTGCGAGACGGGACCATCGATGGTTTGCTTCATCTGAGTCAGCTTGGTGTGGCCATCCTGATGGCAATCCCAGTACCGGAACGGGATGTATTCGGTGGTGACTTCAATGTAGCGCGCACCGGCTTCGGCGAGGCGGCGTGCGAGCAGGCAGCCCTGGCCAAAGCGGCTGGTGTTGTAGACGTCGTAGCTCTTCTTCGGTTCGAGCGAGAGGTCGAAGGCTTTGGCCGAGGGCGAGGTCAAGAGACGATCGGCAGAGTCCATCGATCGTAGCAGCGACTCACGTTGGAAGTCGCCGCCGTATTCATAGACGGGCTGCTTGGCGAGGATCTGTTCGTAGAGTTTGCGGCGGCTCTTGAAGCGTGTGCTGCCGAGGTCGGCAGGTGGGCGGACGGCTGCTGCGGCGTCCTGCGGATCGGTGATGAGGAACGGCGCATACTCGGTGCCAAGGAAGCCCGCGGTGTGGAATGCCTTGATGGAGGCGGACTCGCCGCCGATCTCCATGTTTTGTCCGATGGCGATAAACGGCGGCACTGTCGGATTCTTCGGGCCGAGCGTTTTCGCGATAACCGAACCGATGTGTGGCACGGCCACGGACTGCGGCGGCACGTAGCCGGTGTGCCAGTGGAACTGGTGGCGCGAGTGAAGGATGAAGCCCAGGTCGGGGCCCTGATAGGTGCGGATGAGCGAGCCGCGGTCCATTACTTTCGCGATGCGCTCGAGACCTTTGGAGATCTTGATGTTATCGACGGCGGTATCGATCGCGGGAAATGTGCTGAGTACCTTTTCCGTGCGGACACCCGGTTCGAATGGCGTGTAGCGTTTGGGGTCGAAGGTTTCGGTCTGGGCCATGCCGCCGGCCATCCACAGTACGATGACGCAATCGGCGGTCGGTTTGGTTTCAGCGCGCACCAGCTGCGGCTCGCGGCCGAGCAGGGCGGCGAGGGCTCCGGCTGAGGTGACGCTCAGGAAGTCGCGTCGCGCGAGGAGAGAAGAGATGCGTTTTTCTTCGGTATTCATGTTGGTCTCCATTAGCGAATCAGTTGAAATTCGGGCGTCATCATGACGGACCATAACAGGTCGGCGAGTCCGTCTGCAGAGGGCTTGGCTGCTTTACCGGGAGTGCGCAGGGCGGCTTCGGCTATGCGGCGTTCGGCGGGCAGCGGGGCGCGGCCCAGCGCATACCAGTAGACGCGGTCGACTGCCTGGGTAACGGTCTTGACCGTCGGGCCCGGGGCGATGGGTGTCTCCGGCTTGGGCGGTACGAGGCGATCCATGCTCGGCTTTTGATCGAAGACGAAGAAGCGGGCCTGGATGTTTTCACCCTGGCCGAGGACGACGGTCTCCTGGCCGGGGGCGGCTTTGAATTTGGTGAAGCCCTTGCCTGCGATGTCATAAACCACGACGGACGCGAGCTTGACGCGCAGTACAGGAACATCGGTTTCGGTGATGCCGGTGATGGCCGGTGCGGCGGCTTCGGCGCGGACTCCGGCGGTATCGAGCGGCTTCAGTGCCGTGAGCGGGGTCGCGCCATTGGGACCGATGAGTTCGGGCTTTACCCAGACTGGCGCGGCCTTATCGGGTGCGGTGGAGAGCGAGTCCTGCACGATCAGGTAGAGCTTGCTCGATTTCGAGATGTCGATATCGAAAGGAGCTTGCGCGCCTCGATTCAGAGTGGTCTGTTTTGCGTAGAGGCTAACCGGTTCCGCCGGCAGTTCGCCGAGCATGGCGCGTGCGCCGCGCCACAGCCAGTGGGTGAGGGTTTCGCCGTTCACCAGTTCGAGGGCCTGAATGGTGGTCGCCTGCGTGTCGCGTGTGGAGTACACCGTATCGCGAATGGGACGTCCTAGCGCGCGTTCCAGGCTGCTGCCGGGGATGCGCCAGCCGCGCGAGAAGTTGCTGGGCGGGATGGATGCCGGCGTCACGATCTGCGGAGCGGCAGGCGCGACGACGCGGGCGGGTGCGGCGGCCGCGGTGGCGGGCCGGACTCCTGCGCCATCCACTGGCGAGCCGGAGATGGAGAGCGGTCCGCCGCGTGGGCGCGAGCCGCCGCGGTTGGGGACGGCGTGCCATTCGCCGGTGACGGAGGCGACGGCGTCTGAGAACTCTTCGGCGGTGAGGCGGCGGAGTTCGGGGCCGCGGAAGGAGTACTGTTTATCGGGCTCGCCTTTGTGCGCCACGGCAGGCAGTTGATAGGTGCGTGACTGCACGATGGTGCTGATGAGGGCCTTGATGTCGTAGCCGCTGGAGACGAACTCGCTGGCGAGCCAGTCGAGCAGTTCGGGGTTCCACGGTTCGCCGTCCATCTCGTCGACGTTTTCGACGATGCCGCAGCCCATGAGGCGCTGCCAGATGCGGTTGACGAGGGTGCGCGGGAGGCGGCCGTTGCGCGGGTCGAGGAAGATCTGGGCGGCCGTGGCGCGGCGGTCGTCGGCACTCAGAGAATTGATCGGCCGGTTGAGTTCGGGGAACAGGAACGAGGCGGCGACCGATTCCTTTTGCGGCACGTCGCAGCGGTAGAGCTTCAGCTGCTCTTCGTTGGAGAAGTAGGCGGCGAGGCCGTAGGCGTCCTTCAGTTTCCACTTGCTGATGAAGCTATCGTGGCAGGAGTTGCACTTGAGGTTGACGCCGAGGAAGATCTGGGCGGTGTTTTGCGCCGCTTGCAGCGCGGGGGTCTGGCTGGCGCTGACGGTGCCGCGCCAGTTGACTCCGGTGAGGAAGCCATCGGGATCGTTGGGGCCGGTGGGGTTGAGGAGCTTCGACACCATTTCGTTGTAGGGCTTGTTGGCGGTTAGAGTGGGGAGGAGCCAGTCAGTGATGCTTTTGCGGCCTGCGGTTTCGGAGTAGTAGGTGACGCCTTCGTCGTTGCGTAGGAGGTCATTCCAATAGGAGATCCAGTGCTCGGCGTATTTCTGATTGTTGGCGAGCAGATCCTTGGTGAGTGCGGCTCGTTTATTGGGATCTTTGCTGGCAAGGAAGGCCTGGAGTTTTTCGGGCGGCGGGAGGAGGCCCTGCACGTCGAGGTAGGCGCGGCGGGCGAAGACGGCGTCGGAGACAGTCTGCGGT
>Ga0073936_10011551_pt1 | contig 10663 bp, 7 predicted proteins | sample AliMusrvi5mmetaG_FD_87041 | JGI IMG/M metagenome (GOLD analysis project Ga0073936, IMG submission 87041) | Freshwater lake bacterial and archeal communities from Alinen Mustajarvi, Finland, to study Microbial Dark Matter (Phase II) - Alinen... | ecosystem: Environmental > Aquatic > Freshwater >... | reverse complement strand
TTAAATCGAAATGGAGTCTTCTGTTCAAGGCGTCGTATGACGTACTCCTCTATGACCTGACCAGCACGTATTTCGAATGTGACCCGGAGAAAACGGGAGAGGGCCTGCGCCGGTTTGGCTATATGGCCAGGCGGATGTGCCGTCGGAAGCGACCGGAGTAGTCTCAATAGCCGTCGGAGGTGGCCATAGTATGGCATTGACGAGTGAAGGGCGGGTTGTGTGTTGGGGCGACAACGATTATGGTCAGACGACTGTGCCCGCGGATGTGACAGGTGTAGTGGCGATAGCCGCCGGAGGGATACACAGTGTGGCATTGACGGGGGCTGGGAGGGTCATCTGTTGGGGTAATGGTTCTTTTGGCCAGTTGGCTATGCCAGCGGATATGACCGGAGTGGTCGCGATAGCCGCAGGAGCTCTACATAGTGTTGCATTAACGAGAGAAGGACGGGTTGTGTGTTGGGGTGACGGTTCTTATGATGCGACGACTGTCCCTATGGATGCGACAGGTGTAGTCGCGATAGCTGCAGGTGATTCCTACAGTATGGTGTTGAAAAGTCGTCCATTGAATCCCCTTTCCGTAGATACGGATGGGGATGGAATGTGGGATGGTTGGGGAGATACCGACGGGGATGGGATGACCGATGGTTGGGAACTGATGCATAGTCTCAACCCATTTGTCAATGATGCCGATGAGGATCCTGACGGGGATGGATATTCCAACTTGGCGGAATTTCTGGCGGGATCGGATCCTCAATCTGCCGCTAGTGTTCCTTTGGAAGCAATTACCTTGTTTAGTCTTTTCACGCCTTTGGAACCATAAGGGCTATACCGGTACTCCATGATTTTTTGCTTAAAAGGATTGTTATAATGAATAAAAATAAACTTGTATCTTTATGCCTTGGAAGCCAAATTCGGATTTTGATTGGCATCAGTATGGCTGTGGCCTTTTTCGGTCATCAGACCATGGGCTGCGGTGGGAGTGGTTATGATTTAAGCGGACTACTTGGTGTGACGGATGGAAATTCGGGTGTTATTCACACCATTCCGGCTGGTGGTGGCGGCTGTCCGGTGAGGGTGAGAATTACAGTGGCTGCTACAGTTGATATATCGCCAGACCATGAGGATGCGGTGTGGATCACGCATGCAGGGCATGATGTTTTTTTTCTGGACAGTTCATGTGGTCTTCCTTGGCCGGATGGTTCAGAATTTCACCCACAGCAAATTATCGTGTCAAATGTGATTGAGATCACGCCCGAACAGCCTGTGACGTTAGACTTTCGTGCGAGGGATGGTGATTCTTGGGGCAATGTCTCTGCAATGATTGTGAATGCGCAATTGGTGAGTCCGCCTGGAGGGGGGGGATGCTCATCTGGACTTGGTAGTGGTGGATCCTCTCTGGGGTCGTTTGCATTTAATGTGGGTCTTGGGATGGGGGACTTTGATGCAGATGCGGGGACGTTGAGTCTTGTTTCTCACTCATGTTTGGAAGCATTAAGTCCGTCGGCCTTGCGATATAATGGGTTCGCCACTTCTGCTTTTGAGAATGGTTGGCCTTCAAATCGGATAGCGATTTATTCATCAAGTGAAGATTGGACAGTAACCACAAACTGGCAAACGTATTATTTTGGCCGGGTGGCCGGGGTAGAGCCGGTGATTACTAACGGGGCTTTTCGCCAAGTACTGGTTCCTCAAGGATTGGCAGATATCGTTCCGCTTGCTGGGGGTGAGGGATTTGCCATTAATATCTATCATTCAAAGGATGTTAATTCCAAGAATGGGGACGGTTTGTATACGGTTTCTGGTGATCCTTGGGTGTCATGGGAACTGGAACATTTGAGTAACAACAACACGTTGGTGACTCGGGAAATACGTCAAGCTCACACCAATCTTACGGTTTTTGAAAACCAGAATAATACCTGGGTGCAACGAAAGGGTGATGGAACCGATACGGTTTTTGAATCACGCACTGTAACGGAAGGTAGTACCGTTGATGGGCGGAGATCTGAAATTATAGACGAAGTAGTCAGTAATGCTGTTGGCGTGGTGGTTTCCAGGTTGTTGAAATATGTTGAGTACTATGCGAATAATCCGAGAACCATCATGCAGATTTCGGATCCCGGCGGGACCGCCCTGACGAACCGCTGGTGGTATGATAACGAAGGGCGTGAATTGGCCCGGTTACAGGCTAATGGGGGCTGGGAAATTTCCCGGTATGGCGAAGACGATCAAAGCAATCTCTTATGCAATACGATCACGCCTTGGCAGAATCAGCCTTTTCCAGAGAACCTCGCGACAAATAAATCGGCAGATTTTACCAACTATTGCCAGCGAATATTGCAATATAACAATAATGCTTATAACGACTACGAAATAAAGTCGTCTTTGTATGTGCCCGGATGTGTCACTCCTGTCCAGGCATCAAAAAGTTTAGTGATTCAGGGTAGCAATGACATCTTCTCTATCCAGCTAGCCGTCGATGGTCTAAACGTAACCAACTATTCCGAAACCTCCCTTGCCGGTGAACCTGTGATGTCGGTTCGTGCGGATGGTGTCACAACGTTGTACCAGCGTTCCATTGATGCCAATGCCCAACAACGGATCGAGACAACTTTCGAGGGCTTGCCTAACAGCAACCGGACTTCTATTGTAAAGGGTCACAAAACCATTAGGATTATCTCGGTTACTGGCCAGATTCTGAGTGAGTCTCAATATGCCATCCCCGAAGGGCTTCTATTGAGTTCAATGACCAACACCGTTTTTGATGATGCGGGTCGTCCGCAACGCGTTGATTATCTTGATGGAACGTATGAACTCAATAACTATGGTTGTTGTGGACTCGAAAGTCATCGTGACCGGGAGGGGGCCTGTACCTACTATGAGTATGATTCCTTGAAACGAATAAAGGATCAGACTCGTAATGGGATTACGGAGGAGTTCGATCACGATGCCGCAGGCAGGACTATAGCAACTTGGCGTTATGTGAATAATGTGCGGCAGTTTGTCTCCAGTAATTCCTATGATGTAGCCGGGCGTTTAACCGCTTCCATGGATGCCGGTGGGCGTGTTACCAGTTATGGTGAGGCGGTTACTCCAGAAGGGTTCACTGTCCGGACAACAACCAATTTTGATGGAACCGTGCAACTTCAGCGGTATTATCTGGACGGGCAATTGGAGCGTGAATCAACAATAACTTCCTTAGGGATGGTTCATCCTCAACAGCACGAATATGGGGTTGTGGACGGATTCCAGAGTCAAAAGGATATAAAATTAGGCGCCAATGGCGAGACCAACGAGTGGGTCATGACCCTGAACGATGGTCTTGGGCGATTACGCCAAACCATCTATTCCGATGGCGCCTTCAGCTTGAATGTCTATAATGAATTCGGGCAACTTGTCCGTGCCACTGATCTGGATGGCATTACCACCCTCTATCGTTACAATGCTTTAGGTGAACAGGAATATACTGTGGTAAGTCTTAGTACGAACCTCCAGATAAATTTTGCCGGGAAAGACCGGATTTCTCATACCTACACAGAATACGGTGCGCATGGGTCCACTCCTGTGCAGCGACAAGTTGTTGCGATTTGGCCGACCATGGATGTGGACACCCAGCGCGTGGTCTCAGTTCAGGAACGCTCCCTGGATGGATTGAAAAACTGGTCCATGGCCTTTGGCCAGACAAATTTCACCACCGTTAGCACCTGGCAGGATGGCACCCAAAAACAGATGGTCACCTCCAATGCGGATGGTTCCTATACCCTCAGTCTGTATGTCACCGGGCGGCTTGTCTCCACAGAACAGCGGATGGCTGATGGAACGGTATTAGCCTCAACGACAAACAGTTATGACTCGCTCAATCGCCTGATAGGAACCTGCAATGCGCGAGGGTTGGTGACCACCAACGAGTACGATCAGGAGGATCGTCTAGTCTCATCCACGATCTGGGCGGCAGATATTCCGGCGCAGGTGACCCGTCATATTTATGATTCTTATGGACGTGCCTTTGTGACCATTCAACCCGATGGTGGGGCGGTCACCAATGAATATTATCCGACCGGTGCGATCAAGAAAACCTATGGCTCCCGGACTTACCCGGTGGAATATGAGTATGATGTCCAGGGGCGGATGATCAGGATGTCAACGTGGCAGGATTTTACCGGGGATGCTAGGAAGGCCAACACATATTGGGCTTATGATCCCCAGCGAGGCTTCATGGTGAGAAAAACCTATGCCGATAGCAATGTTGTTCAGTACGCCTATACCTCAGGAGGGAAACTTAAATCCCGAACCTGGGCGCGGGGGCTGGAGACCACCTATCTATATGGGATGGGTGGCGACTTGGAGAGTGTGCAGTATTCCGATACCAACACGCCAACTGTTCTGAATACCTTTGATCGTCTGGGGCGGATTGAGACTGTCGAGGATGGTTCCGGTCGGCGCACTTTAATATACACCAATACGGGTGCCGTTGTAGAGGAACGCTATAGTACTGGGCCTCTGGCAGGTACTGCATTGACACGCGGTTATGATCAGCTCGGACGTCTGTCCGCCGTGACTCCCGTGTTTGCCCAGTCGAATCTTTTGACGGAGGGGGTAACCTATACTTATGATGGTGCCTCACGCCTTGCAACGGCCTCATACGGAGCGAATACGGAGACGTGGTCGTATTGGTTGGGCGGAAAGTCGAATGTGGTGCGCCAGGGAACGGACTTGGTTTATGTTCAGAAGCGGGCATTTGACAGTATAGAGCGACTTACTTCAATTGAGTCTCAAGGCCTGCATGGTGGCGAAACGTCGTTCCAACTCGGGTATTCCTACGGCTACAACACTGCCAATCAGCGAACCAACTGTGCGATTTCGGATGGGGAAAAATGGGACTTTGGTTACGATTCGTTGGGCCAAGTTACTAATGGGGTTAAGCGTGGGGCGGATGGCGCACCGTTCGCGGGCTATGCGTTTGGATACAAGTTTGATGACATCGGTAACCGCCAGACAGCCAAGCGGGATGACGCCAACTCGGATTATACGGCCAACCTGCTGAATCAGTATGTCGAGCGGACGGTTCCCGGTCAGGTGGTGGTCATGGGCGAGGCGGCCACGAATGTTGTGATGCAGGTGAATGGGGTGGAGGCGCAATGGCAGAATCAGGCGTTTTACAAGGCCTTCACCGTGGACAATGCGGCGACGCTGGTCTATAGTTCCGTTGAGGTAAAAGGAATGACGAGCAGCCAAACCAATCAGACCAGTGGTCATCGGTTTACGCCCCAAACGCCCGAGTCGTTTGTATATGATTTGGACGGGAATCTGGCGCAGGATGGCCGGTGGAATTACACTTGGGATGGCGAGAACCGATTGATTGGTATGGAAACGCGCACGAACCTCTCTGCCGCCATCCCCTGCCAGAAATTGGCCTTCACTTATGACAGCCAATCTCGCCGAATTAAGAAATCAGTATTCTTCAAAACTTCTGAATCCTGGATTCTGACTTCTGAATCCCGGTTCCTCTACGATGGTTGGAACCTCGTTTCTGAAATCGGCTATCTGCCTTCTCTTCAACGAGTGCGCGTCAGTACTTACGTCTGGGGTCCAGATCTCTCCGGCACATTTCAGGGTGCTGGCGGCATTGGCGGGCTTTTAGCCTCAACAACGTATCAACTCACCAACTCAACCACTGCATTCTATGCCTTCGACGGAAACGGAAATGTGATGGCGCTGGTGGATTCCGGGACACTGCAGGTCGTAGCACAATATGAGTATTCGCCTTTCGGTGAAGTTCTCCGAGCCTCCGGCCCTCAGGCTAAAATCAATTCATTTCAGTTCAGTACCAAGTATTACGATGGGGAAACTGGGATGAATTACTACGGCTATCGCTACTATCAGCCGGAAGTCGGGCGGTGGGTGAGTAGGGATCCGCTGGGGGAAGAGGGCAGCGATACCTTGTCGCTGTATGATTTTATAGCGAATAACCCAGGTAACAACATTGACCCTTTTGGTCTGACAACCTATGGCTTCATGCGAAGCCTTTCGGCGAGTCCAATTAATTTAGGAGATTCCCTGCCAGGATATTTTGTTAAACTTAAAATTCATTTACCAGCAGTATCAGCATGGCCCACTCCGACGCCGCAACGTGTATGGCAGTTAAATCATTGGGTAGACTTTATAGCTGGGATGCAAGGTAGCCTCACGCATATTGTTACGCCTGCCTCGTCCGGATATGTAACCGATAACTTTTACGCAAAGGTTGGCGGTATTTCGGTAGGAGACGTAGATGACAAGATGGCGGGAGTTAAAGCACCCCCTGCGGGACTGACGGTTTGCATGCTCGTGCATAAAGTGGAGAAAAAGTTAGGCTGGAATGGATCTCCTGGCCCCCTACTGAATTCGGGAACACATGGTAATGTTGGTGGATCGTCTCTAGAACCTGGTGATGTGATGGCAATGAGCAGTGGAATGCGTGTGGATGCTGGAGCTACGTTAAATTATCAATACAGATATCTGAACAACAAGAGTTGTGAGTGCCAGAACTTCTGGTCAATTATTTCATCATTGAGTTTGTCTGGTTCACCTCTTCCTATTCCTGCGCCCGGGAAAATTGTGGAACGTCTTGAAATTCCCGGCATACCTTCGTCACCTTGGGAGATTACGACGCCATGATGATTCTTCTCTGTAGAGGCTTTTTTGCTTACACGATAATATTTTTGCAAATAAACTTTCTGCGGCATATGACCATGTCGTATCGGAGTGGTTTGAATACTGGATCAATGCGGTGGTTGTTGGTTGTATTTTTGTTAGCTTTCGCTCCTTCAGTGAAAGCAGAATATTTTACTTACATGACTAACAATGCGGCCGTCACCATCTTGGGATACACCGGATCTGGCAGTGCAGTGAATATACCTGAAACGGTCAATGGTTTTCCTGTTACCAGTATTGGTGATAGTGCTTTTACGGCTTGTACCAATGTGGTTAGTATCACGATTTCTAGCAACGTTTGCAGCATCGGGGCTGCTGCTTTTGATGGTTGTACGAGTTTGGTCAACGTTAAGATTCCAGATACGGTTACCAATATTGGGGATCATGCGTTTTCTTACTGTACTAGTATAAATAAAATCTCAATTCCCCGTAGTGTTGTCAGCATCGGGCTTTTGCCTTTTGAAGGTTGTTGTACGCTGACTGCTATCTCGGTGGATGCGCTAAATTTAGTCTATAGCAGTGCGGATGGCGTTTTGTTTAACAGAGGGCAGTCCAAACTTATTCAATTTCCACAGGGGAAAATGGGGGGCTATAAAATACCAAAAAGTGTCATCGGTATCGCAGATCATGCGTTCTTGCGTTGTAATGGTTTGTCTAGTATTATGATCGGCAACAATGTCGCTAGTATAGGAGATGAATCGTTTTTTGCATGTTCCAGCCTATCCAACGTTATAATTTCCAGCGGTGTTGACCGCATAGGGCGCATGGCGTTTGCTTTCTGCACCAATCTATCTTCGATAACTGTGGATGTATTTAATCCCGAATACAATAGTGTGGATGGGATCTTGTATAATAAGACAAGGACCTCACTTATCCAATATCCCGGGGGTAAGGCAGGGCACTTTAAAGTTCCTGATAGCGTTACAAACATTGAAAACGGTGCATTGCCATTTCCCTGAGGAAGTAATAGGGGTCACCCATCAAAGAATGTGTCACATCTTAAACATATAACAATTACCAGAAGTCGTGGGATGTGATTAAGTGAGTGAATGGCAAGACCCTTGAGGAGAGATATAGAGGGCGGGTGGTACCATGTGACAGCCCGCGGAGAGCATCGGAAGGCGCTGTATGGGGATGACGGTGATCGGCGTCATTTTCTTGATTTGTTGGAGGAGATGCGGAAACGGTACCGGGTAAAGGTATTGGCGTATGTCCTGATGGAGAATCATTACCACCTGATGGTAGCGACGCCGGAGGCGAACCTGAGCCGCGCGATTCAGTGGCTGAATGTCAGTTACAGTGTCTGGTTCAATCGACATCGGCAGGAAGTGGGGCATGTCTTTCAAGGTCGTTTCAAGGCGATCGTGGTGGATGGGGAGTCGTGGGGCTTATTGTTGAGTGAGTATAGCCACCTGAATCCAATCCGATTGAAGGTGTTGGGGTAGGGTAAGCGTGAGCGGCGTGCGGATGGCCAGGGATTAGGCAAGGCACCGGATCCGGCGATGGTTAAGCGGCGTCTGACGAAATTACGGAGTTACCGGTGGAGTTCGTTTCGGGCTTACGCGGGATGTGGGAAGGCGCCGGAGTGGTTGGATCGCGAAGAACTGCTGGCCCGCGCGGGCGGAGCAGCCAAATACCGGGGCTATGTGGAGGATCGGGTACGGCAGGGGATAGAGGAGCATCCTTGGGAGCAGGTGAAGTGGTGGCTGGTACTGGGGACGGAATCGTTTGCGAGGGACTTACGGAAGCGGTTGGCGGGCGGGCGTGAGATGCCCGGGAAGTCGGAGTTACGTCAGCGCATCAGTTTTGACGAGGTGGTGAAGGTGGTGGAGCGGCTGTCGGGTGAGCAGTGGGATGAATTCCGGGAACGGCATGGGGATAAGCGACGCGATCTGGTTTTATGGGTGGCGCGCCGATGCACCGGGTTGACGTTGGAGGAATTGGGTCAGGTGGCGGCTGGAATGGATTATGCGGCTGTGACGATGGCGATCAGGCGATTCCCCAAGGTGTGTGAACGGGATGGGGCCTTGGATCGGCTGGCAAAACGGGTGATAAAGAGGGTCGGGATGTGAAAGAGTTTTGGACAGAATTTACAGAATGAAATAGAATGGTTTTGAAAATGTTTCTGTTTATAAGAGGTTAACAGGTATGAAGTTGCGATTGTTGGTGTTGCTCTTTGTGGTGATGTTGGCGTGGGGTGGGCATGCGGGAGAAATGGGCGGCGTAACGATTGATACCAATCTCGTGCGTGAAGGGCGACTTGCCGTTATGCGGGGTATGGCTTGGTTAGAGAGTCTGCAGGCCACCAACGGGTGTATAGGGGCGCCGGAATACCCGGCCATCACCGCCTTGGCTCTTCGTGCTCTGAAAGACGGTGGTTCGACGAATGTTGTGGTTCTGGCAAGCATCGAGAAATATGTCGGTCACTTTGTGGCTGGCAATCCTGTTGGCTGGATGAGTGGATACAACAAAACCATTTGTCAGGATGTGTTAGCCGGCGATTCTAAACTCTCGACTCATGACGCTCGGCTCGCATGGATTGCCAAGCGTAAGCAGTTGGATCGGGAATATGATGTCAAGGCTCGTCAGTTTGAATTGAGGCAGTTGGAGTGGCAGCAGCAACGATCCAAGCTTATTACCCAAGGTGCGGATGCCGATCTGGAGCGTGCTTCCCGGATCGCCAAGAGTGTGCAGGGTGGTGCAGTCATGGTCCCTGAATTGTCACCACCGACGGGAACGGTCGTTGCCGCGACAATCCATGCCCGGAAGCGACGCGGATACGGCAACCTCAGTTACGAAGGGCGAATGAGTCTTATTCACGACGAGGTGACGAATAACGATCCCCGTGTGGATGCCTATCTCGATTGGGCGGAGAGGAGTTGGTCGCTGGATACCAATCCCGGAGCTGGCCTGCGTGGCTTATACTATTTCTACCAATCGCTGGCCAAATGCCTTGCGGTTAGTGGTGAAGAAGTCATTTATCCGTTGGCCGGTGGCTCGTCAATCAAGTGGCGGGAAGAATTGATCCGGAAGCTGGTGGTACTGCAACGCACAGATGAAACCAAACGAACCTCATATTGGGTGAACGAATCAGGCGTCTGGATGGAAGATAATCCCGTGCTGGTGACTGCCTATGCCTTGTTGGCGTTGGAGCGAGCTTTACCCCCAATAAATTCCACTGGACGGCTAATAATCGTGAAGCATGAGTCGAACGATTAGCAAAGCAGGTTTTTCGATTCTGTTGATCCTTTTGATCAACGTGGCTCGAGCAGAGGCGCAAGGATCGACGAGGTGCTGGTGGGCGCGAGATGCCCGGGAAAGTCTCAGCGCATCAGTTTTGATGAGGTTGTGAAGGGGGAATCTATGAGGCTTAGTTTTCGGCATATGTTGGTAACGTGGCTGCCGTGCCAGAAAATCGTACTGCAATGGGGGCAGCGGAAAAAACGTGCCTGTCGCTGATACACGTTGGGGTGAACCCGGTCCTCAACCTCGCGTTTATCCATCACCTCGCTGAGTTTAACATTGCAGTGGATACAGCGGCTGAAAAGTTGGGTTTGGGTATCCAGGCTGAATTTTTCGACGATCATTTTGAATTGCAGGGCAGGGTTGGTTTCGGACAGGATAATGCTTTGGCGAACAGTTGGGTACTGCTCTGTGAGGTGGGTGTTGCGGGTGACAAAAATTCGGCCCGTTGCATTTGCTCTCTGGATAAGGTCATGGGTGCGGATGCTCATGTCCCAATCGGCATCATAACCGATAATGCGCAGATATTTTCCCAGCCGGATGACCATGTGATCTAGCATGAAGCAAGGTGGAATAATAGTAATCATTTCCTATTATTATGATGAATTTGTTGCCGATCATTTTATGACCGTACGCGGTTCCCGAATTAAACCTGTTGAAAACAGCCTCGATTTCCGCGCTTTGACCGTAAAAAGTCCCCGTAGACATCATAAGATTTTCCGATATTTTC
>Ga0073936_10011549_pt1 | contig 10664 bp, 10 predicted proteins | sample AliMusrvi5mmetaG_FD_87041 | JGI IMG/M metagenome (GOLD analysis project Ga0073936, IMG submission 87041) | Freshwater lake bacterial and archeal communities from Alinen Mustajarvi, Finland, to study Microbial Dark Matter (Phase II) - Alinen... | ecosystem: Environmental > Aquatic > Freshwater >... | reverse complement strand
GGTGGCGGGGCGGAAAGGTCTTCACTGGGCACCTTTTCGGCAACCGCGAGGAGTTGCGGCTGGATGATTTCCGCCGTGAGTATCCGGCGCTAGCTGCGGTGCCCGAGGTCGAGACAATGGGAGGGCTGCTCACGAGCCTGCTGGATGTGGTGCCGGGAAAGGGCGAGTCCGCGACGTTCTCCGGGCTGAAACTCACCGCGCAAACGGCAGACGAGCGGCGCGTGCGAGAGTTGCTGGTGGAGACGATAAAATGAAGCCGAGAGAGCAAGGATGAACACAGATCTCATTATTTGGGCCGCATTCATCGTGTGCCTGGCAGTGTCGTTTGTGTTGTCCGGCATGGAAGCTGGGGTGTTTGCGCTCAGCCGTTTGCGAATTCGGCAGCAGATGCGCGCCGGGCAGGCCTCGGCCAAGGTGCTGCACGAATATCTCGAGAACCCGGAGAACTTCCTCTGGACCATCCTGGTTGGCAATACGGTGGCGAACTTCCTCATCCTGGGCTGGCTGGTGGTGGAACTGCACGCGGCGCTGGGCAACTCCCGAGTGTTGTTCGTAGTGGTGTTTTCGGTCACGGTCTTCCTCTTCTACGCCTTCTTCGATTTGCTGCCGAAGATGCTTTTCCGCCTGTATCCGAACCGGCTCTGCGTCCTGCTGGCGCGCCCATTTCGGTTCCTCCACCTGATCTTGCGTCCGCTGGTGGCGCTGGTTGAGACGTTTTCAGGCATGTTGCTACGGTGGCGGGGCGGAAAGGTCTTCACTGGGCACCTTTTCGGCAACCGCGAGGAGTTGCGGCTGGTGATGCAAGAGTCCGCGCAGGCCCTCACGTCGGAAGAACGGGCCATGATCAATCGCGTGCTCGACTTGCAGACGCTTACGGTACGCCAGGCAATGAAGCCGTTGGATCAGGCCGTCGCCATAACCGCACAGACACCGGTCAGCGCGGCACTTTCACTGTGCCGGGAGCGGGGCCTTACCCGTTTGCCGGTGTGGGGAAGCCGCGGCGGCGGGCAGCGGATTATTGGGTTGCTTGCGTTGAATACGATGATTTACCAAGCGGCTTTGGACATATCCAAACCGGTGGGCGACTTCGTCAAGCCCGCCCTGTTCCTGAACGAAGACTTGCGGCTGGAGGTCGCGCTACGGCGGCTGCAGCGGAGCGGACAGCGCCTGGCGATCGTGCTGAGCCGCGAGCGGCGCGAACTCGGCATCCTGACTCTGCAGGATGTGCTGAAGGTGCTCTTCGGGGAGGTGAGTCTCTAAGGTCATGCCAAGCGACGGAAACTTCATCTCTATAGGTCTGAAGATCCTGCTCGTGCTGGGACTGATAGCGCTCAACGGGTTCTTCGTAGCGGCAGAATTTGCGTTGGTAAAGCTCCGTGCTACACAATTGGACACGCTCGTGGCGCGAGGGCAGCGCCGGGCCAAGGTGGCGCGCTCGATCATCGCCAACTTGAACTCCTTCTTAAGCGCCACCCAGTTGGGCATCACGATGGTCAGCCTGGGACTAGGGTGGGTAGGCCAACCGGTCTTTGTGGCGCTGCTTTCACCCCTGCTGGTTTCACTGCACGTCGAGTCGGAGACGTTGCGGCACTCGATTTCGTTTGCGGTCGGCTTTTCGGCGCTGACATTCCTGCACATCACCGCGGGCGAGCTGGCCCCCAAGTGGGCAGCGATTCAATATTCGCTGCCGATTTCCCTCTGGGTGGCGCAGCCGCTGAAATGGTTTTACGTGGCGTCCTATCCCTTTAACTGGCTGCTGAACCAGGCCGCGCGCTGGCTGTTGCAGCAGGCTGGTATCGAGTTGACCGACGAGGGCGGCCGTGCGCATTCCGAGGAAGAACTGCGCTTGCTGGTGGGGACGGCGCAAAAGCGCGCCGGCAGCACCACACTGGGCAGGGATATTGTGTTGAACGCGCTGGATTTGCGGAGGCGGGTCGCGCGCGAAGTCATGCGGCCCCGGCAGGAAATCGTCGCGTTGGACACCGAGGCGAGCATAGCCGAGTGCCTGGACGTGGCGGAGAAGACGCGCTACTCGCGTTTTCCGTTGTGCGAGGGCGGGAACCTCGACAAGACGCTCGGCGTGGTCCACATCAAGGACTTGTATGCCATGCGGATCAAAGCGCGGAGCGGAGCTGACCTGCTGCCCGCGGTGCGGAGGCTGATCTACGTCCCTGAGAGCGCACGGCTGGAGAAGCTGTTGCAGTTCTTCCTGGAACGAAAGCTGCACCTGGCGATTGTCGTGGATGAGTTTGGAGGCACGATGGGCATGGTGACGCTGGAGAATATCCTGGAGGAGTTGGTGGGGCAGATTCAGGACGAATTCGACCAGGAGAAGCCGCTGCTGGCGCGAGCGGGAGACGATACCTGGGAAGTGACGGGCACTCTTCCATTGCATGAGCTGGAAGAGTTGGTGGGGGAGCCATTACGGGAAGAAGGCATTACGACCGTGAGCGGCTGGGTAACGCAGCGGCTCGGAGGTTTCCCCAAAACGGGCGATGTGCTGGCGATCGGCGGCTGCCAGCTGCGCGTCGAGGAAATGGCGGGGATGCGCGTCGCACGACTGAAGCTGACGAAAACGATCTCTGGAACCTGAAGTCTTGAGGTCAAAATCGGGAAAGGGCTCGCTTTGAGGGGCGAGGCCTGCTAATCTGCCCGTGCGTGAACCGACGTCTCCGGCCGTTCCATTCACCGAAGTCAGCACCACTCCATGCCGCCATTTGGCTGGTGGCGTGGCTCGCATTTTTCTCCGTTTCGGCCCTGGCAGTGGAGGAATCCTGCTCGGTCAAACGCGGTGACACCATTTACAGCATAGCGAAGGCACATGGCGTCACACCCGCCGCACTCGCTGACCGCAATGGGCTGAGCCGCAGTTACCATGTCTATCCCGGCCAGCGGCTGATCATCCCGGCTGGCTCGACGGTCCAGGTGCGGGTTCCACCAGCCCGCTCCTCGTCGCATGTATCGCTGCCCTACTCCATCAAACGCGCCATAGCCCTAGCACCGGTCCGGCCGGGCCGCTGGCAATATATCGTAGTCCACCACAGCGGGGTGGACACGGGGACGGTGAAGGGGATGGACCATTACCATCGCGATGTGCGGCACATGGAAAACGGCCTAGCCTATGATTTTGTCATCGGCAACGGCAGTGGCATGGGGGATGGGGAGATCGCCGTAAGCAGGCGCTGGACGCTGCAGCTCGATGGCGGCCACCTCGCCAGCGAGGCACAAAACAAGATCGCATTAGGCATTTGCCTGGTAGGGAACTTCGATGAACATCCTCCTACCAGCAAGGAGATGGAGAGCCTTAGGGCACTGGTGGTGACGCTGATGGCGCGGTGCAACCTCACGCCCCGTGCGGTGAAGACGCACCAGCAGATCAACATCGTGCGCACGCGCTGCCCAGGGACGAAGTTTCCCACCAAGGCCTTCCTCGATTCGCTGCCAGACCCGCATCGCTGAGCATAGGCGGCGGAATGCGTTTACGGCGTAGCTCAGATTTGCACTCTGCTGTATCGCAGAATTGTATTCTGCGAGACGTCGCTAATAGACAACAGGTTGAAAGCGTTTGATACGGTGCCGATTGCAAATCGGCGATACGGCAGATTGCAAATCTGCGCTACTGTGCGCTCCATCGCGCGCTGCGGAGGGCGAAGACGATGACGACAACGCTGTATGAACAGATCAACCCGAGGGCCGGCCAGAGGTGATGGATAGCGGCCCCTGTCGCGAATAAGAGACTGATCAGCAGCCAGACAACCAGCGGGACAAAGTCCGGCAGCGGTTGTGGGCCTGGTTTCTTGTTAATGAGGGAGGGGGTGGCAAACGCGAGAATGAGCAGCGTCGTAGCCGCCCAGCCGAGGAAGTTAACGCCGGGCGCGCTATACCAATTGAAATTGAGCTTGGTGGGATTCCAGAACCAGTAGTGCTCCACGTGGGTCGCGAAGGGTTCCAAGCCGAGGTCCAGCAACACAACGAGCGCTGTGGTAAGTCCAATCAATCGGAAGCCGTAAGTTTGGGTGTTGCGCCAGGGACGCAGTATCAGGCGCGCGACACCACGGGAAGCGAAGATGACCGCGATCCACATGAGGGGAACCGCCCAGGGCAGCGGATGAAAAAGCTGCTGGCCGAAGCGGTCAGTATAGACGTAAGGCCCGAAAGGGATGGCAGTCAGCGCGCCGATGCTCTGCACCGCGCCGGCGATGAAAGCGATGATCACGGAGGCCAGCATGACATTCTGGCCAGGCAACTGGCGCGTCAGCGACGCAATGACCGTTGCCGTCATCAGCACCAGCAGGAAGCCATCCGGCCAGCGCGCGTTTCCGAGCAGTGGCCCGGGTAGCCATAGCCGTGCCCAAACCAGGGTGAATTGCAGCAGAAACAGGACTAACAACGCTCGATGGACGTTAGGCGCCCAACCCGAGAAGCGATTGGTCCGCAACGGAATCTTCTGAAGCACCACTCGATTCATCTGCTGGGAATCAATGGCAGCAACGACAGAACACCCTAGACCTTACCCAGACTCTTCAACACGTCCTCCGCCGCCAGTCCGTAAAGCTTCAAGGTCTTATGGCGCGAGGTGTGGCCGCGGATGAGGTCCACTCGGTTTCGGGGGCAATTCAGTTGCTGCGCCAGCAGCTTGACGAGGGCTTCATTGGCGGCGGCATCAACAGGAGGGGCGGTGACTTTGATGCGCAGTTCGTTGCCCAGCGCCTCGCCGATTTCGTTGGCGGAGGCACGCGGTTGGAGTTTTACCGACAATAGCAATCCGTCGGGTTGGACGCGAAGATAAGGCGGCATGGTCATGTCGGAAATGAATTCTGGCCCCACGCAGTTCCAAAGGCTAGAATTAAGCTCAGGAACACATGAATAAGCCAAATATTGATTCTCTGAGGTGCTTGATACTCACGGCCGGGTTAGCTCTCGCGGCTGGGTGCGCGTCGGGACCTGCCAAACCGGCCCCCCAGCCAGCGCAGCATCAGGAAACGACGATATCGACGATCGCGACCAACGTAGAAACGAGTATTATTCTGCCTCCCGGCGCGGCCCAGGCCCCGGCGCCTTTCGAGGGGGAAGGTTGGCGGGCGATGTTCGATGGAGCCACGCTGGCAGGTTGGCGGGAAACCGCGTTTGCGGGGCACGGAGACGTGCATTGCCAGTCAGGGGTCGTGGTTCTAGGCATGGGCAGCCCTTTCACCGGGGTCAATTGGACCAATGAGTTTCCCAAGGTAAATTACGAGGTTGCACTCGACGCTATGCGGGTGATGGGGTCGGATTTCTTCTGCGGGCTGACAGTGCCGGTCGGGACCAACTTCTGCAGCTTGATTGTGGGCGGTTGGGGTGGCTCGTTGGTCGGGATCTCCAGTCTCGATGGCATGGACGCCTCGGAGAATGAGACCACAAAGTTCAAGAACTTCGAGTCGGGCCACTGGTACCGAATTCGGATGAGGGTGACGGAGAAGAAGATCCAGGCGTGGATTGACAAGGAGAAGCTGATCGATGTGTCGATTGCTGATCGGCGAATCTCCGTGCGGCCGGGGGATATCGAGCTTTCCGAGCCGTTCGGTTTGGCAGCGTGGCAGGCGACCGCGGCGCTGCGCGAGATCATGTTCCGACCGGTGAGCGGGCCGGCGGGGAAGGATGAGTAACAGCGAAGGCGCGAAGACGGGAAGGTATTTCAACCACTCACCATTGCTCGTCAATGATGCGATCCACCCGAACCTTGAACCCTGGCAGCAGGGCCGAGGAGGCGGGCTGCCTCCCTGAGTAAACTCCGGCCAACTGATAGTAATCATCCTGCAAGCTCCAGACCTCGATTCGCTTTCGGCCCGGGTCCACGATCCAGTACTCCTTCACTCCGTAAGCCTCGTACTGGACTTTCTTGTCCTTGTAATCCCGACGCGGGCAATCGGGTGAGACGACTTCCATTACCAGATCAGGGGCACCGTAAATGTGCGACTTGACGATGCCCTGGCGAGCCTTGGAAATGAAAAGAACATCAGGCTGCAAAACCAGGTCCGAGGCCAGAACCACATCCGACGGAGCGCCGAGAACCAAGCCCAATTTGCGCCGATCAACCCACCGATAAAGAGCATCCTGTAACCGCAAGGCGACGAGCTGGTGGAGGGGAGTGGGCGCAGGGGACATAATCAGGCGGCCATGCCAGAGTTCACATGGCTGGTTTGTTTCTTCCAACTCAGCACACACTCGCGCATAGGTCCACTGGGTTTGCTTGCGCGAAGGTTTCTCAGCCAACAGGACGCTGGTGCTCATAGCGATAACCTAAGGCAAGCCCGCGCCATTGCAACCGAGAGGCGGTCGCCTTAGACCGTATATGTGCCCGAGGCGGTGGTGCCGCCGTGCCCGGTCCAGTTGGTGTGGAAGAATTGTCCTCGAGGCTGATCGAGGCGCTCGTAGGTATGTGCGCCAAAGTAGTCGCGTTGGGCCTGAAGGAGGTTGGCGGGTAGCCGCTCGCTCCGGTAGGAGTCATAGAAGGCCAAGGCGGTACTGAAAGCGGGCACCGGGATGCCCTTCCGGGCCGCGAGGGCGACAACCTTCCGCCATGACCGTTGCGATCCGCTGATCGCCTTGCGGAAGAACGGGTCGAGCAGCAGGTTGCTGAGCTGGGGATTCTTGTCAAACGCTTCCTTGATCTTGCCGAGGAATACGCTGCGGATGATGCAGCCGCCGCGCCACATCAGGGCGATGCCGCCGTAATTGAGGTTCCACTTGTGTTCTTTGGCCGCGGCGCGCATGAGCAGGTAGCCCTGCGCGTAAGAGACGATCTTCGAAGCATACAGCGCGCGACGGATGTCTTCGATAAGCTGCTTCTGATCGCCCTGGATCGTGGGCTTCGGTCCTTTGAGCTTCTTGGCTGCCGCTACGCGTTCCTCCTTGAGGGCGGAGATGCAACGGGCATAAACCGCCTCGGCGATCAGGGTGATGGGAATGCCGAGGTCCTGCGAGGAGATGACCGTCCATTTGCCGGTGCCTTTCTGACCGGCGGTATCGAGTATCTTATCAACCAGCGGCTGGCCGTCGGTGTCCTTGAAGGCGAGGATGTCGCGGGTGATCTCAATCAGATAAGAATTGAGTTCGCCTTGGTTCCACTCGGCGAATACCTGATGCATCTGTTCGGCACTCAGGCCCAAGCCGGTCTTCATCAGGTTGTAGGCTTCGCCGATGAGCTGCATGTCGCCGTACTCAATACCGTTGTGCACCATCTTCACGTAATGGCCAGCACCGTTCTCGCCCACCCAATCACAGCAAGGTGAGCCGTCTTCGACCTTGGCGGCGATCTTCTGGAAGATGTCCTTCACGTGCGGCCAGGCGGCGGCAGAACCCCCGGGCATGATGCTGGGGCCGCGGCGAGCGCCTTCTTCACCACCGGAGACGCCGGTGCCGACGTAGAGAAGGCCCTTGGACTCGACGTATTTGGTTCGGCGGATTGTATCCTCGAAAAGGGAATTACCGCCGTCAATGATGATGTCGCCGGCTTCGAGGTGCGGCAGGAGGTGGTCAATGAACTCGTCCACCGCGCTGCCGGCCTTGACCATGAGCATGACGCGGCGGGGCTTCTTCAGCAGGCCGACCATTTCCTCGATGGAGTGGGCGCCGACGACATGGGTGCCCTTGGCTTCGGTATTGAGGAAATCGTCCACCTTCGAGACGGTGCGGTTGAAGGCGACCACAGTGAAACCGTGGTCGTTCATGTTCAAGATCAGGTTCTGTCCCATTACGGCCAGCCCGATTACGGCAATATCAGCATTTGGTTCCATATTATTCCTATTGCAGAGCTGTTTAACGTTACTAGAGGTCTGACCGCGCGCCAGCAGAATTTCCTCTTCACTGAGACAAACCGAGCTGGAGGCGCGGATCAGCATCCAGCATGGCCTTTAAGTTCGGCCACTCTACTTCATTCATGTCGTTGAAGGCGTGCAGATAGACAGCGACAGCCTCGGGCGGGTGTTTTGCCAGCAAGCCTTCCACTGCAGCGTGGACCTTGGCATCGTCCATGGATTCGGGCAAGTCCTCAACCACGCCGTCCTGGTGGACAATGCCGAGAGCATCCAGGAAGTCCACCAGCATCTGTTTGTGCTTCTTCAGCAGCCAGGTGCGGAGGAGGTTGCCGGCAACCAGCTCCAGCGTCGGTCGCGTCAAGGTGGCCAGCATCATCGTGTGCCGTTGCGGGCGCGGCTGGCGTTCGAGAAAAACGGGGCGCAATTTGCGCGCCTGGGCTACAGCGCTGAGAGTCGCGTGATAGAGGGCTTTGTCCGTCTCGTAAGAGTAGGTGAGGATTTCGAGCGCCAGAGTCGGCGACATGAAGCCTAATAATTCGTGGGAAGTGAGCATTTGGTGGCTTGAGAGGTTGGTGGGGTTAAAGCGTTAAAGCGTTGAAGCGTGCGAGCGTAAAAGGAATTGCATGTTTCGTGTCAAGTATCGCGCGGCGGGAGTTAGCCGACCGTAGCTAAGGAGATCTTATGTTTCCTGGCAAGGTGTTCGCAAGTTTCTTGTTCCAGCAACAGGGACTTGCCGGCCTCGAAAGCAAGCACGGAAATTCGAGCGGCAGCGCAGACTTCCAGTGTCTGGGGGCCGAGGCAAGGGATGTCGAAGCGGAGGTCATGCTTATCCCTCGCCACTTTAACGGCTACGGCGCCGCCCGAGGGCCCCGCCAGCTCACCGCCGCGGGCGAGGCACTTGTCGGTGCCTTCAAAGGCCTCCACCGCCAGGGCGGTGCCGTCTTTCACGACGACGGTCTGCCCAATCTCGAGGCGGGTAATCTCCTTTGCGAGGCGAAGACCGAACTCCACGTCTGCTCGCTGTCCTTCCGAGAGCTTTGGACCGAGCTGGAAACCGTTGCTCGGCATCAGGGGTTTCAGCCAGGGCGTCGCCTCGATCAGCTCCACTCCTTCCCGCTTCAGTTCATCGGCAATCGCGCCAAAAACGGTGTGCGCGTTCTTTTCGCGCAGGCGCATCAGCAACCCAAGGGCGCGGAAGTCGGGGCGAACGTCAAACAGATTCTTCGGCGCGATCTGGCCTGCCATGATGCACTGTTTGATGCCGCGGTCAGTAAAGGCCGCGATCATCTTCGAGAGCTGGCCCACCCGCAGCCAGACGATTTCGTCCACCAACGCTGCGAGCGCGGGGTCAGTTTCGCCTTCGAACGCGACAGCGACGAGCCGTTTGACCCCTTGGCGGCGTGCCTCTTTGGCGAACATCAGGGGTAACGAGCGGTTGCCGGCTATGATCCCAAGGCTCTCGGTGGCGCTGATCATGCGTGTAAAGCGAGGTTCCGGAAGAAAACAGACGACAGGCGCCGGATGCCCGAGGCTGCAAAACCGGGCCAGCAGCCTCTCAGGCTAGTCTGGCCACGGCACGTCTGCGTCATCGGGCTTTGCCCCATTTTCTCGGTCATTTATTCCATTAAAGGGCAAAACCGGGCGGTTGTAAATCAGGATACTGCAATGCCATCGGCATCCAGTGGAGCGAGCGGTCTCTTTATCAGAAGGACCAGACCTATGATCCAGCCGAGGAAGCTCAAGACCCGTCCCGAGCTCAGGATTTCTGGGGCGGCGAGGCAAGACGGTTAATCTCGGCCTCGTATTCAGCGGCATCCGCCTTCTTGTCTAGTTTCTGCGCGAGGGCCAGCAGCTTTCGACAAATAGCCAGCTTATCAGGGTAAGACGGGAACTCGTGCAGCAGTTTTTGGTAATCTTCGTAGGCCTCCTGCGGGCGATCCTGGGTGAGCAACTTCTCGCCCAGCGTAAGCAGCAGCCGGATCCGCTGTTGGGGCGAGGGATTAAGCTGGAGCGCCTGGCGGTACATATAGACGGTGGAGGAAGGTTTGCCCTGCGCGGCATAGAGGTCCGCCAGCTTCTCGGACAGCACGGGGCTACTTTTGGTCGATTCAAGCTGTTCCAGCAAAACAACCAGCTCCGCCAGAGGCTTACCGGCCGCCTGATTGAAGTCCACGAGGCGCAAATAGGACCACTCCAAAAGCTTGCTGCCTTGCGCGACAAGTTCCCGGTGGAGTTGGTCGGGGGACTTACCGAAGGGACGATAGAGCGGATCGCCCACAATCGTTGTTTGCCATGACAAGGCCGGTTGGGCCGCGAGGGCGGCTTCGCCAAAGGTGAATCCATAGATAAGCAGGCGCGCGGTGAAGACCCCGAGGTCGGGCGTGGCAGAAAGATAGGGCTCGGACACGCACCCCATGGTGATGGTGGCGCCTTTGGCCAGCAGCGGACCGACCCAGTTCTGGTTGGTGGTGCGTAATGTAGCCGCGCTGTAGGAATGGAGATGGTAGGCAAAGGCCCCGGGCATGAACTCGATCGTCGGCTGCGAAAAGGGGCCGGATGCATTGCCGTCGTACCAGCCCATATACACGGCAATTTGGCTCATGGGGAAACCGGCGGGAAATGTACCCGGATTCTCATCCACCACAGTCTCAAAGCCCACGTGCCGGCACATTTCCGCCGCGGCGCGAATCCACTCGTCGCCGAGCTTGTATGCTGGATCAGTGGTGTTCCGGAGGTCAAAGTAGGCACGGCCCCAGAGGCCGTCGGCCTCCGCCAGGAGAGCTTTGTCCAGCAGCCCGCGCGCAATCGCGGGCGTGGGACCATCCAACCGCGTCACGAGCAACACGCCGTTGGTGGGATTAAGCTTCG
>Ga0073936_10011548_pt1 | contig 10665 bp, 9 predicted proteins | sample AliMusrvi5mmetaG_FD_87041 | JGI IMG/M metagenome (GOLD analysis project Ga0073936, IMG submission 87041) | Freshwater lake bacterial and archeal communities from Alinen Mustajarvi, Finland, to study Microbial Dark Matter (Phase II) - Alinen... | ecosystem: Environmental > Aquatic > Freshwater >... | reverse complement strand
GAAGAGTGGAGTATTGGAGTGGTGGAGTAGTGGAGTTCTTTTTCAGAAATTCCGTTACTCCATTACTCCGCTTTCCTAATTGCCGCAAGGTGAATTGTGGTTCGCGTTCAATGGCCGATCAATTCCAGCGCCTTGAGCAGCGGCGCGTTGGATGCCCTGATGAAGCCGTCTAGCGGGTGGTTCATTTCGAGGATCAGGAAAATGGCGGACGAAACCGACAGGGCGCAAACCAGAAGCAAGGCAAACACCGTACCATTGCCCGGTGCGAACAGGCCAAAGCTCAGAAACAGCATCGTCAGCCAGAAGATCAGCAGCACGAGAAAAACCACCGGCACGGGCTCCTGCTGTTCCTCGAGCACCAGCAGGCGGTTTTGCCAGATATCATTGCAGATTTGCAGGGACTGGTTGAGCGAGGATTTCTGCAACTCGTTGCGCGGCGTCAACCCGCGCAGGACGGTTTGCATATCCAGCATGGCCGTGGATTTTTCCACGGCGCGCAGGCCGGACCCTTCCGACCCGGACTGGTTCCAGACTTTGTTCACCCGTTCGGCGACCGATTTCTTGAGTTGCTCGCGGATGGCGCGGGTTTCCGGCCCATATTCAGCCAGCAAATGATCGAGTTGGATGATGCGGGCACCATTTTGGGCGATGGAAACGTTCATGGTGTCAAACGAGCTTTTGGCCGAACTGACCAACAGGCCCAACACCAGCGCGGACATCGTGGCCACCATGCCGGTCCCCAGCTTTACAGTATCCTGCGATTCCTTGGAAAGATGATGGTCCGGCAACAGGTATTGCAGCCATATCCCTAGCAGAAATCCGGCGGTCAGACAGGCCAGGGTGATCAGACTGATTGCGAAGCTGCTCATGTGATGACGGGGTGGTGGGTGAAGAGTAATCAGTAATCAGTATTCTGTTTACTTGCGCGGGTGTCGCGGCACCCTAACCCGCGTGTTTGGCATCGGGCCGAAGAAGATTTGCAGCACCTTCTCCCTGCCGATCACGCGGCTGAGTTCGTGCATCATGCAATACGTGAGAATGAGCACCAGCAGCACGATCTGGATCGCCCAGAAATGCGGCCAGACAATTTCCGCCAGAAGTTTTTGATTGCCGGCCGCCAGGCTGCCGGCCTTGCGCGAGAATTCCAGCAGATGTTCCAGATAATGGATGAGGGAGGCCAGGTGCAGATAGATCAACGTTTTCCAGGCGACGTTGTAGATGAGCGGTTTGTCGGGGAAGCGGTTGATGATGGGCAGCATGTCCGCGACCAGCACCGCCTTGCCCAGAATCAGCGCGGCAACCGCCGCCGAAACCGAGGCCAGCGGCAAAATCCCGGTCCCCTTCAGCATAAGTATGCGAATCAACATGACAACATGCAGCGCCACGAAAAAGAAGATCGTCGGCGGCAGCAGCGCCAGGAACTCTTCCTTGAGTTTGTGGGGGAGTCGGGTCATGGCATCTGTAACAGATGGCAGTTAGTAGGCGGTCCTGGACTGCGTCTGGCGGGTGAAGTGCGACGGTCATAGACCGCCGCTACAGGCGCTGTTTTCGCCGGTGAATTCGCGGGCCGCCTCGTGGAAGGCGGCCCGCGCGGTTCACAGGCGGGTGTCAGTTGCCGGTGGGCAGCGTCAGATTGAAGCCGTCTTTCTTGAGCTGTTCGCGCAGCCACTCGAACTTCTGGAAGTTGGTGATGGTGATCGGGCCGGAATAGGTATCGCTCTGCAACTTGCGTGGTGGGTATTCAACGAAAGTCTGCATGACGCGCTTGAGTTCCACACCCATGATCGGCGCAATCCAGGTGTGCTCGGTGAAACCATTCATCGTGATGTCATAGCGCTCCTGCGGGTCGGCGAGGATGTCGTAGATTTCAGGAACGACGGCGACATACTTCTCCGGCCCTTTCCAGCCGAGGTTGCTGTCCACCGATAGCCCACCGGTTTGTGCGCCACCATCGCCACGCAGGTTGAAGACGAACTTGAACTGGTGCCAGCGGACGGCACCTGGCGCGAGTTCGTTCTCAGTGAAGTAGTCCCAGGTTTCACGTGCGCACTTGCCGGTGCCCAGGAGCAGCGGCGACATGTCGAAGCTGTCGAAGATAATCGGCTTGCCCTCACGGTCTTTTTCCGGCAGTTTCACGCTGGCAAGCGAGGCAAAGGTCGCCATGAAATCCAGTCCGCCGACGATGTCGTGGCTTTTCGAGTCAGCCTGGATCTTGCCGGGCATCCAGGCCAGTGCGGGGACGCGGTTGCCGCCCTCGCGGTCGGTGCCCTTGGTGCCGCGGAACGGCGTAAAACCGCAGTCCGGATAGACATCCTGCCAGGCGCCGTTGTCGGTCGTCCAGATCACCAGCGTGTTGCCGTCATCCAGACCCAACTCGCGGATTTTGTCCATGATGTGACCGATGCGGGCGTCGTTCTCAACGACCGAATCGGCATACTTGCTCTTCGAGATGGACTTATGTTTGAAGTCGGGGTGCGGCAGATTGGGCTGGTGGACCTTCATGAAGTTGATGGACATGAAGAAGGGCTTGTCAGATTTCGCATTGCGGTCGAGATACTCGAGCGCGGCCTTCTCGATATAGGCATCGAGATAGGGAATGCCAACCAGGCCCTTGTCCGGCGTATCCACATACTGGCCGTTGACCTTGAACTCCTCGTGGGGCTTTTCGCCCGCATTGCCGGATAGCATGCCCTTGGTCACCTTGTTGAACATGGCACGGAGCTCTTCCGGCATGTCCGGAAACCAGTCCGGATCGCCGTAGGTATAGGCGTTCAAGTGATAGAGCCCGCAATACTTCATCTCGTCGAAGCCTTGAGCGATGGGCAGCGCATAGTCGGCCTCGCCGAGGTGCCACTTGCCGGTGAAGAACGTCTTGTAACCGGCAGTCTTGAGTACGGACGCGGTAGTCCACTCCGCGGCTGGCAATCCGCCGCCCTGGCCTTGGAAGGCCACGGTGGTCATGCCGCTACGGTTCGGAAACCGCCCGGTGAGCATGGCCGCGCGACCTGCGGTGCAACTCGGCTGGGCATAGAACGAGTAGAAGGTTTTGCCTTCCCTCGCAATCCGGTCGAGGCCGGGAGTGGGCATGCCGCGACCTTCGCCGCCGCCGTAGCAACCGGCGTCGCCGTAGCCGAAGTCGTCCGAGATGATGGTGATAATGTTGGGTTTTTTGTTAGCAGCGCTGGCCGGAACGGCCGCGCCGAGCAAGGCCCCCGCCGCGGTGAGCAGCGACAGGCCGTTGAGGTATGGTCTTGTTTTCATGGTATGTGGTATGTGTTGGAGTATTGGAGTGGTGGAGTGGTGGAGTGGTGGAGTGGTGCCCAATGCCGCGGGTTTGGCATCGGTCCGAAGATGATCCGCAGGACCTTCTCCCTGCCGATCACGCGGATGAGTTCGTGCATCATGCAATACGTGACAATCAGCACCAGCAGCACGATCTGGATCGCCCAGAAATGTGGCCAGACGATTTCCGCCAGAAGTTTTTCATTGCCGGCGGCCAGGCTGCCGGCCTTGCGTGAGAATTCCAGCAGATGTTCCAGATAATGGATCAGGGAGGCCAGCAGCAGATAGATCAAGGTCTTCCAAGCGACGTTGTAGATGAGCGGTTTGTCGGGGAACCGATTGATGATCGGCAGCATGTCCGCGAGCAACACCGCCTTGCCCAGGATGAGCGCGGCCACCGCCGCTGAAACCGATGCCAGCGGCGCAATCCCGGTTCCCTTGAGCATAAGTATGCGAACGAACATGACAATATGCAGCGCCACAAAAAAGAAGATCGTCGGCGGCAGCAGCGGCAGGAACTCTTCCTTCAGTTTGTGGCTGAACTGGGTCATGGAATCAGTAACAGATGGCTATTCATGGGCGGGGCTCGGGCTGCGTCTGGCGGGCGAAGTACGGCGGTCATAGACCATCACTACAGGCCGTTGTTGAAGCCGTCTTTCTCGAGTTGTTCGCGCAGCCATGACAACCTCTGATAACACTGGCAAGAAGGCGGGCGGCCCTTGCGAGTCGCCCGCAATTAGAACTATCAGATTACTCCATCTTGCCCTTCATCTTGGAAATACGCTCCTGAATCTCCGCTTTGACGGCTTCGAGATTGAAGCTCGCGCCCTTTTGCAGCGGCGGAAACTCGACGAATGTCATCGCTTCCTTGGCAACCATCTGTTGCAAGAAGACGAAGCGCCAGAACTCGTGGATGTAGAAGTCCGGCATATAGTATGCGGAACCCATGTTGCCTTTCCAAATCATCTGTCGCTCGAAGGGATCGAGCCGGAGGTTGGTGAGCAGTGGCATGTCCAGATGCACTGTGCCGCCCGTCCAGCCGTCGGGCTGGTCAATCAGACGGAACTTCCAGTCGTCAATGCGCACCGCGCCCAAGGTCCCCTCGGCAAAATAGAAGATTTCGTGCCGGGCGGACCGCCCCTTGCCGGTAAGCAAGTCCAACTGATTGTAGCCGTCGAGGTGAACCTTGTAGGTCGTGCCGTTCAGGTCCTTGCCTTGCTTGAGTTCATCCACGATATTCGGATTACCGGCGGCGGCGACAAGAGTCGGAAAGAAATCCAGACCGGACATGAGACCGTTCTCGACTTTGCCAGCGGGGATGTGGCCGGGCCAGCGGGCAATCATGGGCGCGCGCATGCCGCCTTCCATGATGGTGCCCTTGCCGGCGGCGAAGGGCGTGTTGCCGCCGTCGGGCCAAGTGAAGTTCTCCGTGCCGTTATCGGTGGTGAAAACTACGATGGTATTCTCATCCAAGCCGTTGTCCTTGAGATATTGCATCATGCCGCCGACGATGTCGTCGAGTTGGGCCATCACAGCTTCTTCCAGATACCAACCGTTATCGCCCGTCATCTTCTCCTGATATTTGGGAGCCAGATGGGAGATGACGTGTGCGCGGGTGGGATTGAGCCAGCAGAAGAACGGCTTACCGTCCGCCTTGGCCTTGCCAATGAACTTCTCGGCGTAGTCAAGTATATCCTCGTCAATCGTTTCCATGTTGTGCTTGATGCCAGACATGGCATGTGGCGGCAGCGGGCCTTCATCCTCAATCTTCTGTTTACCCACCTTGCCCCAACGCGGGTCCACCGTTGTGTCATCGGTATTCGAGACAAAGGTATGGAGTAGATTGCGCGGGCCTACGGCATTCTTGAGTGCCGCCGGATAGGAATGCCAGAACGGGTCCTCCATTGCGTCGAGATGATACAGGTAGCCGAAGAACTCGTCGAAGCCATGCAGCGTGGGCAAATACTCATTGCGGTCACCGAGGTGATTTTTGCCGAACTGGCCAGTGGCGTAACCCATTGCTTTGAGAGCGGTGGCAATGGTGGGTGCGGCGTCAGGCATGCCGACCGTAGCGCCCGCCTGGCCAACCGTGGTCAAGCCCGTGCGGATGGGCAACTCGCCCGTGATGAAGTTCGCGCGACCCGCCGTGCAACTTGGCTCGGCGTAGTAATCGGTGAAGCGCATTCCTTCGGCGGCGATTTTGTCGAGGTGCGGCGTCGTGGAATACATGAGGCCTTGGTGATAAGCCCCGACGTTCATCCAGCCGATGTCATCGCCCATGATGAAGACGATGTTGGGTTTCTTGTCTGCGGCATGGGCGGCGAATCCGCCAACGAGCGGGAGCGCCACGGCGGTGAGCAGTGACTTTCTGCAGTTTGGTATCTTGTATTTCATTGTGTTTTGCTTTGTTGCTAGACCCCGGAGGGGAGAGGAGGGATGGGGCCGTCCGCGCTGGCGATGGCCGTAGTGATGACATCCAGCAGGACGCGGTCAGTGACGGGCTTGAGAAGGTAGGCGGCCGCGCCGCCGCGCCTGGCGTTGTCCTCGTTTTCCGGCGTGTCGTGACCGGTGATGACGATGACCGGCAGACGGGAACCGAGCAAGGCGAGCTGGGCGAGCACCTCGAAGCCGGTCATGTCGGGCATGTGCAAGTCGAGTACCGCGCAATCCGGCAGGCGGGCGGCCAGGGAGTCCAGGAACAGCTTGCCGCCACTGAAGGTCCACACGGCAAACCCGGCCGACAGGAGCAAGCGACCAAGGGCTTTGCGCACCGGTTCCTCGTCGTCAATGACGGCAATATGTAGTGATTCCTTGCTCATCAGCGAGCATCAACCTAGGCGCGGATCCCCTGCCAGTCTATGACACTTTGGTTCTATGCGCGGGCGTCGGCGCAAGCCGCGCCTGATCGGCGAGGCGTACCAGTTCGGCGACCGATAGCACCTTCATTTTCTCCATGACCCGCGCCCGGTGGATCTTGATGGTTTGCTCGGCGGTGCCGAGATCGCCGGCGATCTGTTTGTTGAGTCGGCCGGTGACGACGTGTTCCATCACCTCGCGCTCGCGCGGCGTCAGCGTGGCGAGGCGCGTTAGAATTTCATGCGTTTCTGCCCGTGCGATGCGTGCCACGCGGTTTTTTTCAAACGCGGTGCGCACCGCCGCTAGCAGCACCTCGTCCCGTGCCGGTTTGGTTAGGAAATCCATCGCGCCGGCTTTCATCGCATCGACACTGATAGGCACATCGGCATGCCCGCTCAGGAAAATGATCGGCAGCGCGCCGCCGCGCTCGGCAAGCGCCTGTTGGAGTTCCAGACCGTTGAGACCCGGCATCGCCACATCGAGCACCAGGCAGCCGGGAATGGCCGGGTCGAAGGTTGTTAGAAACTCTGCCGCCGAGGCGAACGCGGCCACCGCGATCCCGGCGGACCGCAACAAGCGCGAGACCGCCTTGCGCACCGCCTCCTCGTCATCCACCAGGAAGACGGTGGGAGAGTGGGGATGGCATGTCGGGGAGTTCATCGGAGGTCGGTAATCGGTAATCGGTAATCGGTAATCAGTAATCAGTGACAAGTTGTTAGAAATAAGTTCACAGATAAGCTCACTGATTACCGATTCCAAGTCGGCAGCGTGAAATGGAAGGTTGTGCCGCGGTGCGCGTTGTTTGCCGCGCCGAGGGTGCCGCCATGGGCGGTGATGATGGTGCGGCAAACCGACAGTCCGAGGCCGAGGCCGTGTGGTTTGGTGGTGAAGAACCGTTCGAACGCGCGTTCGGGGCCGCCCTCGGGCAAGCCGCGGCCGACATCGCGCACCTCGATGCGCAGGGCGGCATCCCCCGCGGCGCGGGTGACCACCGTGAGGTGGCGGTCGTCCTTGTCGTTAGAGGCCATGGCATCGCAGGCGTTCATGATCAGATTGAGCAACACCTGTTGGAGTTGCACGCGGTCACCGCGAATCGCCACGAGCTTGGGCGCCAACCGGGTCGTCACAATCACACCATGGTAGGTCAGATCGCTGCGGACGAGTTTCAGCACATCCAACACGATCTCGTTGGCATCAAGTTCCTGCTGCTGGACCTCGCCTTTTCTCAGGAGCAGGCGCAACCGCCGGATGACCTCCCCCGCGTGCTCGTCTTCGGACACGATGTCGGCGAGGATCTCGCGCAATTCCGTTAGATCCGGATCGTCCATGGCGAGAAACCGTTGCGCGGCCTGGGCATTGCTGAGGATGGCGGTGAGCGGTTGGTTGAGTTCGTGGGCGAGCGACGCGGACAATTCGCCGAGCATGGTGACACGCGCGAGGTGGGCGAGTTCGCCGCGCCGTTCGTGCAACTCGGATTCGGCTTGCTTGCGGGCGGAGATATCGATGGACACCCCGCGCATGCGCAGCGGGGTGCCGTTGGCGGAGAACTCAGTCTTGCCGCGTACCGCGATCCAGCGTGGCGACGGGTCACCGGCCAGCACGCGGTGTTCGCAGAAGTAGGCGCCGCCATTGGCAAACGCATCCGCCACCGCCGCCCGCACCGGTTCGATATCCGGCGGATAGAGGGTTCCGGTAAAGCGCGCGAAATCCACGCGTTCGGTCGGCGACACGCCATAGAGCTTGCGGCCCGGGTCGCTGATCCAGATTTCATCGCCGGGGATTTCCCACACCCAGAAGCCGCATCCAGATGCCTCGGTCGCCAGGTCCATGCGCTGTTCGCTTTCCCGCAGATCCTGGGTCAGCTTGGTGGCCCGCAACACTTCATCGCTCAGTTCGTAGGCCATCCCCACCACGATTCCCAGGTAAAACCAACTGAGGGTTATCGGTGTTTGAAGAATGCCCCACATGGTCAGGATCACCTGCACGGTTCCGACTCCGGTGAAAAACACGATGCCGAAACCTATCAGGATTGCCTGCCGACGGCGGCCGCACCGCCAGACGGTTAGAGTCGCATCCACGACAAACACCACCATCAGGACCAAGCTGATCTGGCCGATGAGCATCCAGGGACTCGGCGTTCCGATGGCGACCGAAACCGCTTCGCCGAGAAACGGAACCTGCCGCAGGCCAGTGATCTCGCGATAATTCAGATTCGGGCTGAGGATGAAGTTGAGGATCAATGACACCGTGCGCATGCCGCAAACCGTCCATGCCAGCCACGGGCGGCCAGCCTGCAAATGAACCCGCACGAAGCCGACCAGCGCCAACAACATCACCCAGCCCGGCACATGGATCCAACGCAGCGCGAGGCCGAACTCCGCCGGGGTTTCCGCCCGCATCATCCACAACTCGCAGGCTCCCAGCATGGCCGTTGCCACCGCCGTGAGCGAGAATAGCAGATTTCCCCACGCCTTGCGCTGGTGCCACCAGACGACGAAATGCAGCGCCGCGAGCGTGAGGCAGGCGGAGGCGACTATCGACCAAATGACGGTGATCCAACTCATCGATTCGGAGTGCGGAATGGGGGCTGCGGCAAGGGGATCCGGCCGGAAACTACCCCGCCGTTACACCGGACGCAAGCCGCAAGCGTCACCTCTGCCAGGCTTTGGGAATTCCCGGCATGTCGGCGAAAGCCAGCGCTTTCATGCTGGGCGGATTCTGGCGTGTTTCACAGCCAGGGGCAAGCCTCGAACAGCCTCGAACGGCTGAGCAACTCAGGGCAGGCAGGTTTGTTCTCGCATTCACACTTGGATAGGTATACGTTTTGGGCATCCCATCCGCATCCATGTTTCTCACACTCATCCGACATTCGCCACGATCATGGACTTTCCCATGCGCGTCCAATCTGATAGGCAGATTTCCTGCTGCCGGCGGAAGTCCCCGGGGCGGCAAGTTCCCGAACATCGGCCGACCATTGTCATCAATCCGCCTGGCCGCCGCCTGCATGATGGCACTGGTTGCGGCAGCCTTCGGGGACGATTGGCCGCAGTGGCGCGGCCCGAACCGGGATGGTGTCTGGCATGAAACGGGCATCATCGGGAAATTTCCACAGCCGCAGACCCAACTCTTATGGCGCACCCCCATCTCGGGCGGATACTCGGGACCCACGGTGGCCGACGGCCGGGTCTATGTGACAGACCGGTCGGAGCAAACGGCGGAATCGGAACGGGTGCTCTGCCTCGACGCGCGGACCGGCAGAATCCTTTGGATTGACGAATATGCCTGCGCCTATTCGGAGCTGGGTTATCCGGATGGTCCCCGGGCCAGCGTTGCCATCGACGATGGCCGGGCCTATTCGCTTGGCTCGATGGGTCACCTCCGCTGCCACGACGCGGTCACCGGCGATCTGTTATGGAAGAAGGATCCGGGCAAGGACTACACGCTAGCCAAAGTCCCATGGGGCATCTCCGCCTCGCCGCTGGTGGAAAAGGATCTGCTGATTGTTGAGGTGGGAGCGCGGCCCGGCGGATGCATCGTGGCGCTGGACAAACGGACCGGCGCAGAAAAGTGGCGCGCCCTGGATGACAAGGTTTCGTACTCCTCGCCCGTCATCATCGAGCGCGCAGGCCGACGTCTCCTGCTGTGCTGGACCGGTGATAACATGGCCGCCCTGGATCCCGCCACCGGTGCGGTTTTCTGGAAGTATCCGACTCCGCCAGTCAAAATGATCATCAACGCGCCCACCCCGGTTGTCGCAGGAAACCGCATCTTTCTGGCTTGCTTCTACGACGGCTCATACATGCTCGCAATGAAACACGATCCGCCGTCCGTGGCAAAGGTCTGGCGGCGCCTGGGAGCGAGCGAGAGGGATACGGACGCGCTGCATTCAACAATCTCCACGCCACTCATTGAGGGCAACCATATCTACGGCGTGGACAGCTACGGGCAGTTCCGCTGTCTGGAGGCCGATACCGGCGACAGGGTGTGGGAGGACCTCACGCTGGTGCCCGGCGACCGGTGGGCGAACATCCACATGGTGCGCAATGGCGACAAGGTCTGGATGTTCAACGAGCGCGGCGAACTCATCATCACCAAGCTCTCACCCAATGGAGCCGAAGTGATCAGCCGCGCCAAACTGATCGTGCCCACCAAGGGCCAGTTGGGAATGCGCCAGGGCGTATGCTGGTCCCACCCCGCCTACGCGGGGAAATGCGTCTTTGTCCGCAACGACAACGAGATCGTCTGCGCCAGCCTGGCCGCGCAACCTGAAGGGAACCCGCCGCCTTCCACTGCCCCGGCAAAATAGGCGGGCAAGCCGAACAGCAGGGGTGTTATTTGACATCAAGGCCGTTGAAAGAACCGGGGCCGGACCGGAGGGCGGGAGCGTCGTATGAGACAGAACTCAGTAAACGGCCTCGTTTTTGGCTATGACGCGAGCAAGTGTCAATTCCTCCAATTTGGCGGTATTTCGAGATGCTTTCTATCCCAAAGGGATTGTGTCAATCAGCCCAGGGTTGGCTCGCAGAG
>Ga0073936_10011542_pt1 | contig 10669 bp, 11 predicted proteins | sample AliMusrvi5mmetaG_FD_87041 | JGI IMG/M metagenome (GOLD analysis project Ga0073936, IMG submission 87041) | Freshwater lake bacterial and archeal communities from Alinen Mustajarvi, Finland, to study Microbial Dark Matter (Phase II) - Alinen... | ecosystem: Environmental > Aquatic > Freshwater >... | reverse complement strand
TCGAACGTCCACAATACAGAGGGAAATGGTTCCCGCCAACGGCAAGCCGATCCTTCTGGCGTCCGTTCGCCAACCCTCGGAAAAGGCGCAGTTTTGGCACATGTCTAGCGCGCCCTCATTGTTGCGAAGGCACCCCCCTCGGTCCAAGGGCTAGGATTCTTTCCTGCGCGCTTGAAATCGGGATTGAACCGCCCCGGGACTGCCAGAAATAATAATGTTTGGGAGAACTGAGTTTTGCCATAGTTCCATGGCGGATCTGTATCGGGTTTCGCCACATATGTCGTGACAATGCCAGGAATCTGAATCGGAAATCATGACTTTCCGATATAAACCGATACGATTATCTCCCTAGGGGCTAAAAACTGTTTATTCGTTACCATGCAACGAATTAACCATCTTTATTTATGGATGAAATATGGCGAAACGCTCGAATAGCTGCTTTGTCATCGGGATGTCCAACCTTCAATGGAATAAATAGTTCACTAATAAAAAATACAACTCTGGCCGTTTTCACCCTACGCTCTTAAACAATCCGGACTCCTGTAATCCCGGGGCGGTTCAAGGTTCCTTCTGGGTTTTCTGGCGAGTGAACTATGGGCAATCGATAATCAGATTGTCAACAGGTGCTTCCCCTCTTTGAGAATCTCGGTCAGACCTTCTCCCCAATACTTGATTTCTACTCCCATTTCAGAGAGCCTTTCGGAAACACCGAGAGCATCGGTGCAGGCCTTGCAGGCGGATAACTTCACCCCGACCTGAATAAGCTCCCCACTGCGCTGGGCAACCAGCTGCGATTCCGCCGCTAGCTTTGCCGGAAAGCCCCAGATGACCAGAGTGATTTCTTCCCACCAGCGATGAAGCATGGCGTTCCTCGAATACATAGCCACCATCTTGTCAAATGTGAGTTCGTCTCCGTTTGTCCAGAGAATGTGAAGATGTGCCATGGTCTGCTCCTTGGATTAGCCTTGCCCTTTTCAGGTCTTTCATCAATGATCAATTCATTTCTCCAGGCCCCCCCAGGCAGTTCTGGGTTACCCATATCGACGCGTGCCCCGGAAGTTTAACGATACATTCCCGGGGCGGATTACTCTATCTCACAGTTTTTCGAGTGTGCAGAGGCTTTCGGCCTTCGCTGCAGTCCGTCCACATCCCTTGCAGATGTATTAGGCCCCTTGGACTAGCTTTTTGTAATCAGCGAAGCCAGTTTTTAGGGAGTTCTTTTCCACAAGGTGGCAGAGGTGATTCTCATGTCCTGGATGCGGCATTTTCTCGGTCGCCATTTTCGGCTCCTTCAATGTGTGATGATCCGCTGACCACGTCAGCTGGTTCCTCATAGTTTCATACTGTCGGTGCAGAGAACAATGTAAAAGCCGCATCCATCCAACAACGCCGGCGGTGGCGCGCCCTCACGCTATCTTCTTCCCTCCCTCCGGACCTGCCGACTGGTTGAAGATAGCGTCCACGGTCACTTTTACTGCATATTTCGCCGGCGGAAGCTGCGGCGCCGCCTTCTTCAGGGCCTCTACCGTCTGGTCATAGAGGGCGCCGCTAGCGAGCAACTCAGCACTTCCCTTAAATGCGTAGCCGATGCGTTTTTCGGCATCGTATACCATGATGGCGACTTTTGGGTTTTCCTCGAGGTTCTTCCTGGTTTTGACGGAGAATAGATCGGCGAAGCGAGCCTTTTATGGAGACGTTGGGAGTCCCGTCCTTGGCCGCCGTCGCGATCCAACCCTCTTTACCCTTCATGAAATCCTGAAGCTCTGCCGGAATCTTCACTGCCATTGCGATTCCCCTTTTGAAAAGGCATAGCCCTTTCTTGTATGAATATACAGCACCGAAGACCCGTGGGCTATCTGAGGTGAATCGCCCCGGGTTTGCCGGAGTGGGGCTAACATGTCAGAAGCGGACTGCAATATCGGCTTTTGCATTGGATCAATTGAAGCAAAAACTGGACAACGCCGTCAAAGTCATATTGGGGGAAAAGCGGGGGCTCCTACTCAGGCCACTTCGTGGCGCGGCACCGCCTGCAACTGGATGCCGAGCGCCGCGACTACTTTGAGCACCGTGGCGAAGCTTGGATTGCCGTCAGCGGAAAGAGCTTTGTAGAGGCTCTCCCGCCCGAGGCCGGTCTCGTCCGCGATCTGGGTCATCCCGCGAGCGCGGGCGATGTCGCCGAGAGCGGCCGCAAAAAGGGCGGGATCGTCCTCTTCAAGGGCTGCCTCGAGGTAGTCGGCAATTTTCTCGTCAATGTCAAGGTACTCGGCAGGATCCCATTCAGTGGTCTTGACGCTTCCCATATCAATCCTCCAAATCCTTGGCGAGCGACTTTGCTGTTTTGATATCGTGCTCCTGTGTTGACTTGTCACCTCCTGCGAGGAGGATGACAAGTTCGGCACCGCGGCGCGTAAAGTAGACGCGGTAGCCGGGTCTGTAGTCAATGCGGAGTTCGGAAACCCCTTCTCCCACCGCCTTGGAATCGCCGGCATTGCCGAGTGCTAGTCAGCGGATGCGGATATTGACGCGGGACTGGGCTCGTTCGTCGCGCAGGTTCTTGATCCAGGCCCGAAAGGTCTCGGTCTCGCGTACCATCACCACGATTCGAATGTATCCCATGGAATACAGCAAGTCAATCACACGAAGTACCATCCCTCAGGCTTGATGGAACTGAGTTACGCCATAGGTCGATGGCGGTTTTGTATCGGGTTTCGCCACTTATTTCGGTTGTTTTTCGTCAAGCACCGACGATTATCACGATTTTCCGTTACAGACCGCTTCCATTATCTCCCTAGGGGCTAAAATCCCCGCTCGCTTCCTGCGAGCGGGGATTTTTTTTGTGGGAGAGTCGAACTCTGGAGCTGTCGATCCGAGCGAGAGCGAGGCCGTCGTGCGCGATAGCGCACACTACAATCCATTCCTCTAGGCCAACGGAGCGAAGCGACGTAGCCCTCGAACCTCGACTCTCCTAGGGCTGTCGAGGCAAAGGACAGCCCTGAGTCAGGCTCTTGATGACCGCTCAGCGCGCGGTACCGGCAGACCGAACCCCGCATTCTCGGACAGTGACCTATTGCGGGACGCCGTCCTTGAGCAGGCGTATTTTTCGCATCCATGCTTCCAAAGGGTCTTTCCCCCAGCCCATCAGTCCAGCTCGAAAATCCCCTGGACAATTCCCTCGACGCTGATATCTTCGTCGATTTCGTCCCAGCGCAATGCGCTGCCCTCCGCCCTGACACGAACCGACGAAAGCTGCGCAGGCGTTGCGCGGGACAAGCGCTCGAATTTGTGAGCAGGAAAGGAAATCACCCTTTCGTCGTGCAGCTCCACAAAGACACGACCATTCTCGGCCCAGGCGCGCAACGCAGCGGCCTCAGTGACGAGTCGCTCAACTACCGTGGAACTCATCGTATTTCTCCTTCAGGAAATTCCTATTAGCCCTGACAAGACGCTCTATTTCCCGTAGCCGTGAAGCAGGAACACCTTTGTTTCGAGCAAGCAAAATTGGATCAAGCCAAAACTTCGCGTCTCCGTCCTCGAAGTCAACATGAATATGGGGCGGCTCGCCCTTCTCGTTGGCATAGAAATGGAATCGGAATTGTCCAATGCGCAAGATAGTGGGCACCCCATTCCCCCTGCTTCAGAGTATACGCATTTCGCAAGGGACACGCCATGCATGTCGCATCTATTGACAAAGACGACTAAAATATCAGGAGTTTGCTGGGCCCGAATCGCACGGGAGGGCAGATCCTTGGAACGTCGTGAAGCCTTGGGATTTTTCGCAGTATACTGCGCGAAACCGCATCAGCCAATCGCCCGAACCATTCGGCTTAGCATTTTGGGCGAAACTGGCGACTGCCTCTGAGTTTTCTAAGGAGGATCATGCTGCGGTCGTCCAGCTTAAGGCCGCGTCGTGGCGCGGCATCGACTGCAACTGGATGCCGAGAGCCGCTACTATTTTGAGAACCGTGGCGAAGCTTGGGTTGCCATCAACGGAAAGGGCTTTGTAGAGGCTCTCCCGTCCGATGCCCGTCTCGTCCGCGATCTGGGACATGCCGCGGGCGCGAGCTATGTCTCCGAGGGCGGCCGCAAAAAGGGCGGGATCTTCCTCTTCAAGGGCTGCCTCGAGGTAGTCGGCAGGATCCCTTCAGTGGTCTTGACGCTTCGCATATCATCCCATCAAATCCTTGGCGAGCGCCTTTGCCGTTTGATATCGCGCTCCTTTAGTGGACTTGTCGCCTCCTGCGAGGAGGATGACAAGTTAGGCGCCGCGACGCGTGAAGCAGACGCGGATATTGACGCGGGACTGGGCTCGTTCGTCGCGCAGGTTCTTGCTCCAGGCCCGAAAGGTCCCGGTCTCGCGTGCCATCATCACGACTCGAATGTATCCCATGGAATACAGTACATAATCCCACGAAGTACCCTCCCTCAAGCTTGACCTTCGTAGATTTTCGCCATAGATCGATGGTGGATCTGTATCGGGTTTCGCCACATTTTTCGCTCGTTTTTCGCCAATCACAGACGATTTGGCCCCCTCAACCAACTTGGCCTCTGGGAATCCCGGGGCGTTTCAATATGAACCGCCCCGAGTTTGTCCGAGAGCTTTCCCTGTGGGTCCATCTATTCCCCGACACACGTAAGGTATTTGGGAACACCATTCTGTCCCCGATGAGCTAAATGAGGCTTAGCATAGGATTTTCTGTTTTGAAGCTGATCCCTGATGCCCGCTGCCCGCATGGTGAAAACGCGCTTGACAGCGCGGCCGCGCGGGACAACTTTTAATCGCATGGGAAAGAACCAAGGTGTTGCCCTCATCGCGGGCGCAACAGGCTATCTCGGCTGGTACCTCACAAAAAAACTCTGCGCCGAAGGGTGGGCGGTCACTGCGGCACCTCGCGGACGACTACCGCGAGCGCCTGGTGACCGCGCGGGGCGAGAACCAGTATAGTTCGTTCGAAAGGAGTTCCCACTAATGTTTCAAAGCCTGCTATTCGACAACCTCCTCTCGGTCGCCACGCCCGTCCTGTTCGGCGTGTGCCTCGTCATCTCCTCAATAGGCTTCCGGAAAACGGTCTATTTCATCAGCATCGGGTACGGCTTTTCCATCGCAGGCATGGCGATCGTCTCTCTCGCGACCAGCGCGGGCAAGGCCAGTGCCGCTGGGTGGGTCATCGGCGCCCTCCTCCTCGTTTACGGCTTGAGGCTAGGCATCTATCTTTCAAGGCGCGAGACCAAAGCCGCTTACCGCTCGGCAATAGATGCGGACGTTGAACGGAGTAGGCCGATCGGATTCGGTATCAATATGGCCATCTGGGTCACAGTCTCCTTCCTCTACGTTTCCATGTTCATGCCGCTGGAGGCCCGCATTTTCGCCGAATCTCGGGGCCTGCATGACGGCCTCGCCTGGCTCTCCTGGCTTGGCGCTACGATCATGGCCGCCGGCATCCTCATCGAGACGATAGCCGACCGCCAGAAGACCATGGCAAAGGAGCGCACCCCGAGCCGTTTCTGCGATTCGGGTCTCTACCGAGTCGTGCGCTGCCCCAACTACTTCGGCGAGCTCCTCGTCTGGACAGGCAATCTCGTCGCGGGCATCGCGCTCCTCGGGAACTGGCTCCAGTGGATCCTGGCAATTGCCGGATATGTCTCGATCTACCTTATCATGAAAGGGTCTGCGCGCCGCCTCGAGATCAAGCAGGGAGAGCGCTACGGGGCCAATCCCGACTTCCAGACCTATGTGAAATCCGTTCCGATACTCCTCCCCCTTCTCCCGATCTACAGTCTCAGAAAAGCGAAGCTCTACCTTGGATGAACGTCGTGGACAACATGGCCGTCGTGGACGGTCCCGTGGGGCAGGTCAGAGGTGACCTGAGCCCCGAAAACTAGTCCAACTGGATTTGTTAGCACATGCAAAACCCTAGGCTGATATGATCACTTGCTCGGGATTTTTTCACCCCTTCATCGAACCCAGCTCGGATTCCCGATAATAATCATGCAGCTAGGATGCATGCTTATTCATAATATTTGTTCAGCCTCCAAGCACCTGATCACCAACGCTCTCTCTTTAGTTATGGCCGGGATTGGCTTGACGCGAAGCGCACTCCCCAAGAGAATGGGATTGGCGCTGGAGAGTTTTCTAAGAAAGCCAGTATTGGCCGATCCTATGGGTAATTCCCGTTCAGAAACTCGCAACAAAGGAGCATCCATGCAGCTGTCCCAATACGAGGGGGATATGTCCACCATCGACTTTCTCAGTCTCCTCGTGGTCGACATCGTCGGCCAAATCCACTCGGTCTCCTTGCCGAGGAGCTATGCGACGGACAAGGTAATGAAGAACGGCATCGGTTTCGATGCCTCGAATTTCGGTTTTGCCAAGGTCCACGCGAGCGATATGGTCGCGATCCCCGATATGTCGAGAGCCTTTGTAGAGGAGAAAGACGGCTACAGGATCCTCCACACCTTCTGCGACGTCTGGACGACCGCGGGGGAGCCCTTCCTCCAGTATCCCCGGACCGTCGCCCGCCAGGCCCTCGAGATCCTCAAGAAGAGCGGCGTGGGCGACGAGGCGAAGATGCTGGTCGAACTCGAGTTCTATGTCTTCGACGATGTACGGTATTCGACCACTGTCGGCCATTCCTACTACTTCGTCGAGAGCTCCGAGGGCATCGGGGAGGAGTACGAGGATGCGCCGCGCTTCGGGCTCTCCAAGGGCTATCACCGCCTCGGCCCCGACGACCGCTTCAATCTGCTGCGCAACCGCGCCGTCCAGGCGATGGAGGCCGCGAGCATCCCCGTGAAGTACCACCACCATGAGGTGGCCGCTTCCCAGCTGGAGATCGAACTCAACTTCATAAGCCTGCCGGAGGCAGCGGACGCGGTCGTACTGGCCAAATGGATCATCAAGACCTGTGCCGACGAGCTCGGGCTATTCGTCACGTTCATGCCCAAGCCGATGTACAAGATCGCCGGATCGGGAATGCACGTGCACCAGTTCATCGAGAAGGGCGGCGCGTCCATCTTCCCCGGGGACGGCCTGTATGGCCTTTCCCAAGCCGGGCTGTCCTACACCGCAGGGATCCTCGAGCATGCGCTCTCGGGCTCCCTCCTTGCCTGGTCCAACCCGAGCACCAACTCATTCCGCCGCCTGGTGCCGGGCTATGAGGCGCCCGTGAGCGCCACCTTCGCCCAAGGTTCCCGCGCCGCTGCCGTGCGCATTCCCGGCTACCTGAAGAAGGGAGAGGCGAGGATCGAGTTCCGGACGGGCGACGCCATGGCGAATGTCTACTATTTCCTCGCGGCGATGCTCCTAGCCGGCCTCGACGGGATCACGAGAAAGCTCGATCCGGTCGCGAAGGGCTACAATTCCAGCACGGAGACGCCCGGCAATACTTTCCCCACCGGGCTCTACCACGTCCTCAGGGGCCTGGGCAAGGACAACGAATACCTCCTCTCCGTCTTCCCCAAGGAACTCATAGAGGATTGGATCTCCCTCAAGGAGAAGGAGGCTGAGTACGTCTACAATGCCCCAGTGCCCCAGGAATACGAGCTATATTTCTGAACTCGGCGGCGGAGCCTTCGATCAGGCCACGCCCAATGCGGCTTCCCTGCTCGCCGCTGCGAAAGGACTCAACCGCATCGGGACTGACGGAAATAATTGTGTTTTCATGAACTGAGTTTCGCCATAGGTCGATGGCCGTCTTGTATCGGGTTTCGCCACATTTTTCGCTCGTTTTTCGCCAATCACAGACGATTATGACGATTTCCCGATATAGACCGATACGATTATCTCCCTAGGGGCTAAAAAGAAAACCTGGCTTACTGGCCAGGTTTTCTTTTTAATAAGACCCTGGGAGAGGCGACGAAGGTGGGTTGAGTGCCTCGGGATGATCCCAAGGCGCGAAACCTCGACTATCCTAGGGGCTAGATTAGAGCACCGCCCGAATATTCACAAAATCGACGGTGTCCGAACGATTTGAATCAAGACGAACGTGACTAGCAAAATGGCCAATCCTCAAGCAGTTTGAAGCATGGTACAAGGGCTGATTCCACCCTCGTAGAGCGCGATTCACTCGAGCCCTAGTCCCCTATGCCCTCGCCTGTCAGCGTGCATCGCCAAGCACTCTATTCAACTCCGCGATCATGGCAGGCCTATTCGAGTATCTCGACAAGAGGTCGTCGACGAGCTTGACCATTGCGGGACTGCCTGCATAGCCGCCGTACTCACGCACCTCAGTCGCGATGCGCTCGTAACCATGGCGAGACTGGGGGCGCTCGAGTTCCTTTCGTATGCCTTTTTCGAGGTACCTCGCAGCGTCATCGGGAAAACCGCGGCCTATCTGCTGGTAGTGATCTCGCATGACGCTTCCATCGTGGCTTGCGAGCTCGCGGAGCCTCTCGACCAGGCCCTCCGCCGCGAAGATGGTAGCGTGGAAATAGTGGGAATTGGTTGGAAGCGAGGCGATGATCCGTTCCCGCGCGATCTCCCACGCCCCTTCCTCAGGCAACCGCTGTTTGAGTTTCTCGAACCACCCGATGGCCTTCTTCTCAATGGCCCTCGCCTCAAGAAAGGCCAGGGAGGCGGCGGCGTCACCCTTGGCATCGAAGGCTTCAAGGAGACGATTGGCATAGCAGTCCGACGTACCCGTGTGGCTCTTCCTTTCCGCGAGCGCCATCCCCTCGCGCGCGAGCTGCTCCGCAGCGGCGAAGTCCCTTTCGGTCAGGGCCAGGTTGATCGCCTCGTGCCGCACGACGTCGAGATGGAGATGGCCCGCGACGAAAACCCTGCGTTCAGCCTCGTCGGCTGGCGTTTCCAGGACATCGAGAATAGCCTTGGCGCATTTTTCGGCGAGATAGTCCGTGGTCCAGTTGCCTGGATTGGGCTCGCACTTGGATCGACACAGTTCAAAGGACTCGCGGCGCTCCTCCTTCCCCCTGGTCGCGGCTAGCTGGATGAGGATGAGCTCGAAATCCCACGAATCCCCTTCTAAAGCCCAGCGAGCCTCGACATTGCCTCGAGCCCAGGCCCTTATTTCTTCCCGGCACTCGGGATCGGCATCGGGGCGGCTGGCGAGCGAGCGGATGTCGTCAAGGGCTTCCTGCACCGAGCCCACGAGGACCCCATCGTGGGCATCACCCTCCCAGCAATGGGGCGCCACCTCCTCGACGATTGCCCTGAGCAGGGCGAGGGTTTCCAGGTCCTTGCCGGAAGACTTCCAGGCCTTCGCCCTATTCCGCAACTCCTCGAGCTCATCGGAGAGTCCATCTGCATCGTTTATCATTCCAAAGCGATATCCCGTCCTTTCCTCGACGAGGGCATGAACAGTTTCCTGCGCGCCTCCCGCGTCCGAATTCGCGAATCGGACGGCGATCGCGCTCGTGAGAGACTTGTCCCCGGCGGCGAGCCGTTCGAGGACCAGGGAATCGAGCTCGTCGCGTGTAAGCTTGCGCACGAGGTCGGCAGGATCGGGCTTCTCGCCTTTGTAGCTCACGGGAATCACTCCTTTCGCCGAATTGCATGCCCCTTCGCCCGATAGCCCCGCTCACGCTTTGCCCACATCCGGCTCAGCCTCGGATCATCGACTTCCACATCGTCATAGATACGAAGGTCGGTCTTGCCCTCGCTGCTGCGGTTAAGGCAGCCGGCATATTGCTGGAGCGTTCCCTTCCAGGAGATCGGCAAGGCCAGGACGAGGGTGTCGAAGCTGGGATGATCGAAGCCCTCGCCGATCAGTTTACCATGGCCACGACTATTCTCGGATGGTCTTCGGGAACCGCGTGAGAGTGGCACCTGATTCCTGCGCCCACAGGCGGCGCATTTCACCCGAGGCTTTTCGCCGCCTCCTTCTCGCCATTCATTCTCGAAGACCGGTGAGTAGCCGGACTTCCCCAGCGACGATTCCCAGCGCCGAGCGAACACATCTTGCCTGCCGAAAAATAGACGACGGACCAGGCCCAATGCGAGGTGTGGGTTACCTATCAGATTGGAAGTACAGGGCCGGCCGGAGGGACTATATTCTACGACGCAGGAACGAATATCACGGATTCGACCGGGAAAAACTATCGATACCTAGAACTGGCGCCGATTGTTCAAAGTACAGGCGTTTTTTGGAGTACCGGAATTAATAAAATACTACTAACCGAAACCGGATTCGGGACAGGACAAGCCAATACAAATGTCATTGTTGCATCCATGGGAACAGGAAGCTATAGTGACTGGTATCTGCCCAGTATCATGGCGAAATGTAGGAATGCTTTCTCGGGCAGTGAGAAATCTTTCTCAGTGCGTCAGAACCCGCTCAACGTAGGCTGGATCTTCAGCAACAACCTTGAGCAGCGCGCGCGCGGGACCGTCAGGTTTTCTTCTTCCCTGCTCCCAGTTGCGGAGTGTTCCCGGGCTGACACCGATCATCAAGGCAAACTCGTTCTGTGACTTTTTGGTACCTTCGCGGATCGCCTTAATGTCCAGGCTGGAGACCTCGATCCTCCGGCTCGGTTGCATCTCGCCGCGCATGATGGCCCCCGCCTCTTTGACGCTCTCTACCATTTCAGCAAAATCTTCTTCCCTCATTTCCACTCATCCTTGACCAGCCTGGTCAGCGCTGATTTTTGTTCGGCAGACAAATCTTCTTGCTTGCTCTCGGTACTGCTCGGCATTGAGCAACGCATCAATCAGCCT
>Ga0073936_10011537_pt1 | contig 10674 bp, 9 predicted proteins | sample AliMusrvi5mmetaG_FD_87041 | JGI IMG/M metagenome (GOLD analysis project Ga0073936, IMG submission 87041) | Freshwater lake bacterial and archeal communities from Alinen Mustajarvi, Finland, to study Microbial Dark Matter (Phase II) - Alinen... | ecosystem: Environmental > Aquatic > Freshwater >... | reverse complement strand
CCGCATCATCAAGTCGATGCGCAACGATGTGAACCGCCTCGTCAACGCGGAGACGGCGAACCTCCAGAAGTCCGCGGAGGCGGCGATCTCGCAGGTGGAGGACATCCGCTACCTCACGGACTTCCGAAGCATCGAGGGGCTTCCGCCCGCGCTGCAGGAACTGGCTCAGCTCAGGCTCGACCATCCCGACGTCTCGATCCGCGAGCTCGGTGAGCTCGCCTCGCCGCCGCTCTCCAAGTCCGCGGTCTACCATCGCATCCGGCGACTCGAGCAGATGGCTGCGGAGTTGCGCGCTCGCGCGGCGTTCGACAGCGGCGTGCTTGACGAGCAAAGCGGCGACAGGGAAGGTTAGCTACCGGTATCTTGCCTCCCGAAGCCGCTCAATCAGCGGCGTCGGCAGAGGTGGCGGTTTCCGACGACTGCGGCCCGTTGTCGCGGGGCGCACGACGAACGAAGGGGCGGGGGAGACATGACGATCAAGGTGGGCATCAATGGTTTCGGACGGATCGGCAGGCTGTTCTTCCGGGCTGCGATGGACTACCCGGAGCTCGAGGTCGTGGCGGTCAATGACCTCACCGACGCCAAGACGCTCGCGCACCTGCTGAAGTACGACTCCGTGCACGGCAGGTTCGATCACGATGTCGAGGCGACCGAGGATGGCATGCTCATCCACGCGCGCAGTGCGATCGGCGAACTGTTGGGCGCGTCGCGCACGGTGAAGGTGCTCGCCGAGCGCGAGCCCGGAAAGCTGCCGTGGCGGGAGCTCGGCGTGGATGTCGTGGTCGAGTCGACGGGCTTCTTCACCGACGGCACGAAGGCTCATGCGCACATCGACGCCGGAGCGAAGAAGGTCATCATCTCGGCCCCCGCATCCAACGAGGACATCACCATCGTCATGGGGGTCAACGACGGCGACTACGACCCGGCGAAGCACCACGTCATCTCGAATGCGTCGTGCACGACGAACTGCCTCGCGCCCTTTGCGAAGGTGCTGCGCGACGAGTTCGGTCTCAAGCGCGGGTTCATGAACACCATCCACTCCTACACCAACGACCAGCGCATCCTCGACTTCCCGCACACTGACCTGCGTCGCGCCCGGGCGGCCGCGGTCTCCATCATCCCCACATCCACCGGCGCCGCGAAGGCCATCGGACTCGTGCTGCCGGACCTCAAGGGCAAGCTCGACGGGATGTCGATGCGCGTGCCGACCCCCGACGGATCCGTCGTCGACCTGGTGGCGGAACTCGGCCGGCCGGTCACGAAGGACGAGATCAACGCCGCGATGAAGGCCGCCGCCGACGGGCCCATGAAGGGCATCATCGAGTACTGCGACGAGCCGATCGTCTCCATCGACGTCGTGGGCAACAAGGCGAGCTCGGTGTTCGACTCGCTGCAGACGATGGTGATGGGCGGCACCGGCGATTTCGTGAAGTGCGTGTCCTGGTACGACAACGAGTGGGGCTACAGCAACCGCGTCGTCGATCTCGTCAAGCTCGTCGGCTAGCGGGGCAGCGGTGTTCTCCAAGAAGACCGTCAAGGACGTCGACGTTCGCGGCAAGAGGGTGCTGGTGCGGGTGGACGTCAACGTCCCGCTCGTGGACGGCGCCGTTGTCGACGACACCCGCGTGCGCGCATCCCTTCCCACCTTGCGCTACCTGGTGGACCACGGCGCGCGTGTGATCGTCGTGAGCCACCTTGGCCGGCCTGACGGCGCGCCGGACCCGCGCTACTCGTTGCGCCCCGTGCGCCGCACGCTGCAGCGTCTGCTCGGGCGCAACGTGGTCTTCGTCGACGACATCGTCGGGCCCGAGGCGCACGAGGCGGTCTCGCGCATGGTCGACGGCGAGGTCCTCATGCTCGAGAACGTGAGGTTCGACCCGGGCGAGAAGCGCAACGACCCGGAGTTCGCGCGCGCCCTCGCGTCGCTTGCGGACATCTACGTGAACGACGCGTTCGGCGCGGCGCATCGCGACCACGCGTCGACCGCGGGCGTCGCGCGTATCTTGCCGGCGTACGCGGGACTCCTGCTGGCGCACGAGGTCGAGACCCTCACCGCGATGCTCACCGACCCTGCCCGGCCCTTCGTCGCGATACTCGGCGGCTCCAAGGTCTCGGACAAGTTCGGGGTGATCGACCGCCTCATGGACTGCTGTGACACGCTCGTGATCGGCGGGGGCATGTGCTTCACGATGCTCGTTGCGAAGGGCGTGGATGTGGGCGATTCGATCGTCGAGCCCGAATGGGTCGATTCCGCGAAGGCGACGATGGCGAAGGCCGAAGAGCGCGGCATCGAGATCCTGCTGCCTGTGGACTTCGTGGTGGCGGAGGCGATGGAACCCGACGCAGAGACGCGCATCGTCGCCCGCGAGGAGATCCCCGACGGCATGATGGGGCTTGATATCGGTCCCACCACCGTCGAGCTGTTCAAGAACGCCATCTCGGAGGCGCGCACGATCTTCTGGAACGGCCCGATGGGAGTGTTCGAGATGCCGCCGTTCGAGAACGGGACGCGGCAGGTCGCCCTCGCGGTCGCCCGCAACAACCGGGCTGCATCCATCGTCGGGGGCGGCGACTCGGTGGCGGCCCTGAAGAAGTTCGACCTGGAGGAGCGGGTGACCTTCGTCTCGACCGGCGGCGGCGCGTCGATGCAGCTGCTCGAGGGCGTTCCTCTTCCGGGACTCACGGCTCTGCTCGACCGCTAGACCGCGGGGCGGGACCGCCGCGCGTTCGGCCAACGAACATGGAGGTGATCCGGCATGGCCGGAAGCCGCAAGCCGCTGATCGCGGGCAACTGGAAGATGTACAAGACGTCGGGCGAGGGTTCCGTGCTCGTCTCGGACGTGGTCGACGCGATCCGAGGCACCGAGGACGATGTCGAGGTCGTGGTCTGCCCGCCCTTCACCGCGCTGCGTAGCATCTCGACCATGATCGAGCTCGACGGTCTCTCGATCGGACTCGGGGCCCAGGACGTCTTCTGGGAGGAGGAGGGCGCGTTCACCGGGGCGATCGCCCCCCGCATGCTCGAGGAGTTCTCCTGCCGCTACTGCATCGTGGGGCACTCGGAGCGCCGCGAGTTCTTCGGCGAGACGGACGAGACCGTGAACCGCAAGGTGCAGGCACTCTTCAGGCACGACATCACACCGATCGTGTGCTGCGGCGAGTCCCTGTCGGTGCATGACGCGGGCAACGCCGAGTCGTTCGTCCGCGACCAGGTGCGCGGCGGCATCGCGGGTCTCACTCCCGAGCAGGCTGCGACACTCGTGATCGCCTACGAGCCGATCTGGGCGATCGGCACCGGTCGCACTCCCGTCCCCGAGGCGGCGAACGACGTGGCGCGCGCGATCCGGGCGACCGTCGGCGCGATGTACGGGCCGCCGGCCGCGACGGCCGCGCGTGTGCTCTACGGCGGATCGGTCAAACCCGAGAACGCTTCGATGTTCTTCGGTGAACCCGACATCGACGGGGCGCTCGTCGGCGGCGCGGCGCTGGTGGCGTCGTCCTTCGCCGACATCGTGCACGCCGCAAGGTGAGCGATACCCGATTCGACCCGATCGCCGAGGTCGAGCGCGATCGGCTGTGTCTGCCTGCTCTGCTCGTGATCATGGACGGCTACGGCCTTGCGCCGCCGGGTCCCGGCAACGCCGTGACGCTCGCGGACACTCCCGCCCTGCACCGGCTCTTCGAGCGCTTCCCCTGGGCGCCCGTGGCCTGCTCCGGGGAGGACGTGGGGCTGCCGGAAGACCAGATGGGCAACTCGGAGGTCGGTCACCTCAACATCGGAGCCGGCCGCGTGGTCTATCAGGAACTCACGCGGATCAATCTCGCGATCGCCGACGGCTCCATCGACGCGAACCCCGTGCTCCTCGAGGCGATCGACGGCGCTGTGCGTGAGGGCAGGGCCGTCCACCTGATGGGACTGCTCTCCGACGGCGGCGTCCACAGCCACATCTCCCACCTGTTCGGTCTGCTCGAGGTCGCGAAGGAACGCGGAGCCAGCCGGCTGTTCGTCCACTGCTTCCTGGATGGGCGTGACGTCCCCCCGGAGTCGGGCGCGGGGTTCGTCTCACAGGTGCGCGACCGGCTCGCTGCGCTCGGGATCGGGAAGATCGCCACAGTCGAGGGTCGCTACTTCGCGATGGACCGCGACCGGAGGTGGGAGCGCGTCGAGCGCGCATGGCGGGCGCTCGTCTTGGGCGAGGGCAGGACTGTCGACGATCCGGTGCAGGCCGTCGAGCGGAGCTACGCCGAGGGCGTCACCGACGAGTTCGTCGAGCCCGCCATCGTCTCAGGAGTCGACGGGCTGATGCGGGACGGCGACGCGGTCGTGTTCTTCAACTTCCGTCCCGATCGCGCTCGCGAGATCACGCGGGCCCTGGTCGATCCGGCGTTCGACGGGTTCCAGCGGCCGGTCCGACCGCGCCTCAGGTTCGTCTGTCTCACCCAGTACGATCCCACGATCCCGGCGCCGGTCGCTTTCCCCAAGGAGCTGCCGACATGCACGCTCGCCGACGTGCTGGCGGACGAGGGGCTTCGGCAGATGCACGTGGCCGAGACCGAGAAGTACGCGCATGTCACCTTCTTCCTCAACGGCGGCGTCGAGACGCCGAAGCCGGGTGAGGAGCGTGTCCTCGTCCCGAGTCCCAAGGTGGCCACCTACGACCTTCAGCCCGAGATGAGCGAGCCGGAGGTCACCGACCGTCTCGTCGAGGCGATCGAGCACGATCATGCCGACGTCTACATCGTGAACTACGCGAACTGCGACATGGTGGGTCACACGGGCGTCCTCGCCGCCACAGTCAGCGCGGTGGAGGCGGTCGACTCGGGCGTGGGGCGCGCCGTGGGGGCCATCGAGGCGAAGGGCGGCGTCGCTCTCGTGACCTCCGACCACGGTAACGCGGAGAAGATGATCGCCGACGATGGGGTCACGCCGTTCACCGCCCACACCACCGATCCGGTGCCGCTCATCGCCATCGCGAAGGGCGTGACGGGGGTCCGTCAGGGAGGGCGGCTCGCGGACGTGGCGCCCACGTTGCTGGACCTCATCGGGCTCGCCGTGCCGCCTCAGTGGACCGGCCGGAGCCTGCTGTCGCGTTGACGCGGAGTTGAGGGCGAGCGCCGAGGCGGCTATACTCGCTTCCGGCGCGCGCGCGGCGCGCTGCTTCGTCATAGGACCAGGAGACAGAAGTGAACCCGATCATCTACCTCATCGTGGCCGTGCACGTCGTCCTCGCACTCGGGCTGATCGTGTTCGTGCTTCTGCACTCGGGCAAAGGCACCGGCCTGTCGTCGATGTTCGGCGGGATCTCGTCGGCAGCGAGCGGAACAAGCATCATCGAGAAGAACCTGGATCGCATCACGATCTTCCTCGCGGTCGGATGGGCTATCACGTCCGTGTTGCTCATGATGTTCTACCGGCCCGTATAGCCGTGAGCCGCGCAAGTTCGCGCGTCTGACATTCCCCGTGCGCCTCCGGTGGCCCGTCTGTATGCAGGCGGGCCACTTTCGCGTGCTTTTCGATGCGCCGGGGCGCGCCGTGGGGGCGCGGTGCCGCACTTGCGCATACGTACCGTTACGGGGGACACTCGTGTCCGATGCTCACGGACCGGTGGGGGGTTGTGGCCACGTCCGCGACGCGACATCCGCCTCCCAGGGGCCGCGAGGCCACAAGGGGGCGGGAACGTAAGGGGCATGTGTTCAGGACTCGTTGGCACGCAGGAAGGGGGCACGCACGTGAGTACACCTCGTTTTCGTTCGGTGATCGTGCTCGCCGCGGTGATGGTCTTGGCCGTGGGAGTACTCGGAGCGGTGGGGTGCACGCCGAAGGCGGCGACCACCAGCAGCTCGTCGAGTACGCCTGTCAAGGGCGGGACGCTCAGCTACTACATCGGCGAGCCGGCCGCGATCGACCCGTACAACGCCCAAGAGACCGAGGGCGTGCAAGTGGTCCACCAGCTGTTCAGGAGCCTGACCGACTTCGATGACTATGACGCGACCAAGCTCGTCCCCGCGGCCGCGTCGACGTGGACGGTCAACGCGGACGCCACCGTTTGGACGTTCCACCTGAACCCGGCGGACAAGTTCTCCGACGGCAATACGGTCACCGCGCAGGACTTCATCTATGCGTGGAACCGCATCGCCAACCCGAACACCGTGAACACGGCCACGAAGAAGGCGGATCCCTCGCAGATCAGCTATCACTTGGCCTTCGTCAGGGGCACCGACGACTACGGGAACGCGCCGAAGGGCATTTCCGGCCTCAAGGCTCTCGACGCCAACACTCTGCAGGTCACCCTCAAGGCGCCGTTCGCCGAGTTCGACTATGTGGTCGCCCACCCCGGCTTGGCGCCGGTTGAGAAGAGCCTCGTCGAGGGCGGTGTGGACTACAACGGCAGCAAGGTCGCCTTCGGCGAGATGCCGGTTGGCAATGGTCCATTCAAGATGTCGCAACCGTGGAAGCACAACCAGTACATCAAAGTGGTAGCCAGCGACACTTACTACGGCGCCAAGCCGTATCTCGCAGGCGTCAACTTCATGGAGTACAAGGACCCCGACACCGCGTACCTGGCGTTCCAGTCCGGCGCGCTGGACTTCTCGCAGATCGGGACCGGCAAGATCAAGGACGCGGAGAGCAAGTATGGCGATTCCGCCGACGGCTACACTTCGAACCCCGGCAAGCAGGTGCTGCTCGGCGCGGAGAACTCAGTCTATTACCTCCTCATCAACAACAAGATCTCGGTGTTGAACAATCTCAAGTTCCGGGAGGCGCTGTCGCTTGCGATCAACCGCCAGGCCATCTGCGACACCATCTTCCAGGGCAGCCGCCAGCCGGCGGACAACATCGTGCCGCCGGGCATTGCGGGCTATCAGCCGGGCGCGTGGCAGTATGCCAAGTACGACGTGGCGGCTGCTGAGAAGGCGCTCGCCGACGCGGGTTACCCGGGCGGCAAGGGCGCTCCGCAGATTACCCTCGCGTACAACGCCGACGGTGGCCACCAGCCGATCATGGAGCTCGTCCAGGCCGACCTAACGAAGATCGGGCTGAAGGTCAAGCTCAACCCGTTCGCGGACTTCCCGACGTACCTGAAGGCACTGACCGCGAAGAACTTCATGGTCGGCAGGCTGGGTTGGGTCGCGGACTACCCGATCATCGACGACTTCATGAACCCGCTGTTCCGGACGACATCGAGCAACAACTACTTCGTCTTCCCGAACAAGACATTCGACGCGGAGATCGACGCCGCCCGCAAGATGACAGATCCGACGCAGCGTCTGGCGGCCTATCAGGCGCTGGACAAGCAGATCGGCGATCAGGTGCCGGTGATCCCGCTCATGTTCTACAAGCACCACCATGTGGTGTCGTCGCGAGTACACAACTTCATCTTCTCGTCGATGTATCTGGCGGACCTGTCGAAGTGCTGGATATCGAAGTAGCAACGAGGACCGTCCGAACGAGGGCAGAAGGGGGTGGCAGGATGCCTCAAGGCATCCTGCCACCCGTTTCGGTTCCCGAACCAGTCAAAGGCAGCGTATGGGCCGGTACATTGCACGAAGGATCGCTCAGTTCATCCCGGTGTTCCTCGGGGTGACGCTGATCCTCTTCTTCATCACGACGGTCCTCCCCGGCGATCCTGTGGCAGTGAGGGCGGGCACGAAGCCGCTGTCTCCGGCGGTGTACAAGTCGCTGCGCCACGCGTACGGGCTCGACAAACCGTGGTACGTGCAGTACGTCGACTACCTGGGGTCACTCTCGCCAGTGCGCTATTCGCCGAAGTCGGGTTTGCGATTCCCCGGGCCTGATCTCGGCGTGTCGATCAGCTATGGCCGTCCGGTGATCGCGATGTTCGAGGAGACGTTCCCGTACACCGCGGAACTCGCGTTCGCCGCCATCGCCGTCGAGATCGTGATCGGTATCGGCGTCGGCATCGTCGCGGCGGTGAAGCAGTTCTCGATCTGGGACACGTTCGCGACGCTCTCGACGTCCATCCTTGTGGCGCTCCCGGTCTTCTGGCTCGGCGTGATGCTGCAGTACCTGTTCGGGATCCTGCTGCAGCAGTGGACCGGTGGAATCTTCTACCTGCCCATCGCGGGCGCCTCCGGCCCCCCATTCGCCGACTGGCAGTACCTGATCCTGCCGGCGGTGACGCTGGCCTCGGTCTCGACAGCGTACGCGGCCCGCATCATGCGAAGCCAACTGCTCGAGGTGGGTGGGCAGGACTACGTGCGGACCGCGCAAGCGAAAGGGCTTTCCCCGAGTGCCGTCCTGTGGGGCCACGAGATGAAGAACGCGCTCATCCCAGTTGTGACGTTCATCGGACTCGACCTCGGCGCGATGCTCTCAGGCGCGATCCTGACCGAGACCGTCTTCAACTGGCCGGGGATCGGCAACATGATCTACCAGGCGATCGGGCGCCGTGACTATCCGGTCATCTTCGGCGGTGTGTCGCTCATCCTCTTCATCGTGCTCGTCGTGAACCTGCTCGTCGACATCAGCTACGCCTTCCTCGATCCGAGGATCCGACTCGGCTCGAAGGTCGAGGGGTGAAGGCATGAGCGACGACATTCGAGCATCCGAGGTCCTTCAGGGGGGCGTCGTCGGCCCCCAAGCCCCTCCCGAACAGGAGCCCCCCACCGAGAATCTCGCGAGACGCGAGCTGGCGGGCACGCGGACACTTTGGGGAGACGCGTGGTACCGGCTTCGGCGCAACAAGATGGCGCTCGCGGCGCTTACCTGGATCGTCATCCTCGTCGCCGTGACACTGACAGCGGACCTGTGGGTGCCGCAGCACTTCGGGATGCCGAACGCCATCAACACAGCCACGGCCGAAGCGAATCAGTTCCTCGGCCCGTCGCTCGGCCATCCATTCGGCACCAACCAGCTCGGGCAGGACATGTTCTCCCAGGTGGTATACGGCGCGCGCGTCTCGCTGAGTGTCGGGTTCCTCGCGGTCGCGATAGCGGTCGTGGTTGGGCTTCTGCTCGGCGCGATCTCGGGCTTCTACGGCGGGCTCGCGGACACGCTCATCATGCGTGTCGCAGACGTGTTCCTGGCGTTCCCGTACATCATCTTCGCGTTGCTGGTGCTGTCCGTACTGCCGCGCGACTTCGTCACCGGCAGCATCTTACCGACAGTGCTCACGATCGGAGTGCTCGGCTGGCCGTCGATCGCGCGCGTCCTGCGCAGTTCGATCCTGTCGGTGAAACAGAATGACTACGTCGATGCCGGCCGCGCGCTCGGTGCGAACGACGGGCGCCTCATCATGCGGCACATCCTGCCCAACGCGATCGCACCTATTCTCGTGTACGCGACGATGTCGGTCGGCGGCGCCATCCTCACCGAAGCCGCTCTGTCGTTCCTCGGGCTCGGTATCCTGCCGAACAACCTCTCGACGATGATCTCGTGGGGCCAGATGATTGCCCAAGGCCAGCCGTATCTGACCTCCAGCCCGGGGGTCGTCCTGTGGCCCGGACTCGCCATCGTGACCACCGTGCTCGCGTTCACGCTGCTTGGCGACGGCGTTCGTGACGCGCTCGACGTGAAGATGAAGGACTAGGGCCATGAGCGATCATCTTCTCGTCGTCGACGATCTCAGGATGCACTTCTACACGCGCGACGGCATCGTCAAGGCCGTCGACGGCGTGAGCTACACGCTCGACCGCGGTGAGACCCTTGGTGTGGTCGGGGAGTCCGGCTCCGGGAAATCCGTGACCGCGCTCACCCTGATGGGGCTCGTGCCGATGCCGCCCGGGCGCGTCATGAGCGGCGACGCTGTCTTCAAGGGTCGCTCGCTGCTCAAGATGAAGCCCGACGAGATCCGCGCCATCCGCGGCAACGAGATCTCGATGATCTTCCAGGACCCTATGACGTCGCTCAACCCGGTGTACAGGATCGGGCGGCAGGTCGGCGAGCCCGTGCGCATCCACAAGCAGGCTTCACGGCGCCAGGCGCGCGACAGGGCCATCGAACTGCTGCGTCTTGTGGGCATCCCGAAGCCCGAGAAGCGCGTCGACGACTACCCCCATCAGTTCTCGGGCGGCATGCGTCAGCGCGCCATGATCGCGATGGCGCTGGCCTGCGACCCCGACATCCTGATCGCGGATGAGCCCACCACGGCGCTCGACGTGACCATCCAGGCCCAGATCCTCGAGTTGATGCAGGAGGTCCAGGAGCGCACCGACTCGGCGATCATCATGATCACGCACGACCTCGGTGTCGTCGCCGACATGGCGGACCGGGTGCTGGTCATGTACGCCGGCAAGGCGGTTGAGTACGGGGCCCTGCGCGAGGTCTTCGACGACCCGCTACATCCCTACACGTGGGGCCTGATGGACTCCATCCCGCGAGCGGGCATGTCTGAGAAGAGCCAGCTGTGCCCGATCGACGGCCAGCCACCGTCCCTCATCGACGTGCCGAGCGGCTGCTCGTTCCACCCCCGCTGCCCGTATGCACAGGCAGTCTGCACGACCGATGTGCCTCCGCTGCGTGACATCAGGGGCGGGCACAGCTCCGCGTGCCACTGCTCTGGGGACCCGGGGTTCAACCGGGGCTGCTCTCTGAACGTCGTGCGGGAGGCGGTGTGACATGGCGCCGCTGCTGAAGGTCACTGACCTCGTGAAGCACTTCCCCGCCGAGCAGGGCGTGCTCGGCGGTCGTCTGGGGCCGCAGGTGAAGGCCGT
>Ga0073936_10011536_pt1 | contig 10674 bp, 7 predicted proteins | sample AliMusrvi5mmetaG_FD_87041 | JGI IMG/M metagenome (GOLD analysis project Ga0073936, IMG submission 87041) | Freshwater lake bacterial and archeal communities from Alinen Mustajarvi, Finland, to study Microbial Dark Matter (Phase II) - Alinen... | ecosystem: Environmental > Aquatic > Freshwater >... | reverse complement strand
CGGTATCGGACTGTTCCAAGGTCTCGTCGTCCCGTTCAAACGCGAGCGCCTGTCGGGCAATATTGACTAAAATGCCTATGCCAGCCAGGGCAATGATCAGGCTGGAGCCCCCGTAACTGATGAAAGGCAAAGGAATGCCTTTGGTAGGCCCTGCCCCCGTCACCACGCCGATATTGATCCCCGCCTGGATCACATGCATCAAGGTAATGCCCACCGCCAGATGCCGCCCGAAGGGATCCGGAGTCTGGCGCGCGACAAAAAATCCGCAGGCCATCAATCCCAAAAACAACAGGGCCACCCCCACCGATGCGATTACACCCAATTCCTCGCCGATGATCGCCAGGATGAAATCGGTATGCGCTTCCGGCAGATAAAAATGTTTCTGGATGCTCTCACCCAATCCCCGGCCGGAAAAACCACCCAGCGAAAAGGCGTCCTTTGACTGCCCTAAATGATAGGCCACCGCCGGATACAAATCGGGTCGGAGAAAAGCCAAAACCCGTCCCAACCGGACCGGATCGTGAATCACGGCCACCACAAAACCGGCCAATCCCAGGAAGGCGATGATACCCAACATCCAGATCCGGGTCCCCCCCAGATACAAGAGCAACATCCCCACCATTCCAATCAAGGCCGTCGTGCCGAAATCAGGTTCCAGGAAAATCAACCCGCAAAAGAGCCCCAAGGCCATTAAGGGGAGAAATAAGCCTTCCTTCAGGTTCCGCATCCGCGGCCCCATCAACGCCATCCAGGCGGAAAATAAAATGACCACCGCCAGTTTGGCGGCTTCAGAGGGTTGCAAACTCACCGGTCCCAGATGCAACCAACGACGACTCCCCCCAATTCGCACCCCAATCCCCGGAATCAGTACGATCACCAGGAGAAAGATGGAGAGCAAGCCGATCGGGAATGCCAGCTTTCGCCAGACATGGTAATCAATCCGGGCGCACAAAGCGCATACAAACAGAGCAACACCCAACCAGATCAGTTGCCGTTTGAGGAAATACTGGGCGTCCAAAAAATAGGTCTCGCCCCGAACACTGCTGGCGCTGGCCAGAATCACAATTCCCAGCACCAGCAGGATCATCACGATCGCGACGATCAGTCCGGGGACTCGGGCGCGCATCATTGCGCGGCAGACGGGATCTTCAACATTTGACCGGGCTTGACATCAGCGGACGACAAGTTGTTGGCCTTCATCAGTTCATCGACCCGAACGCCGTACATCATGGCAATATCATTCAAGTTCTGATTCGGCTCAACCATGTGGGTCGTCAACGCAGGCCCGCCGGGGGCCGCCGCAGCCGGAACATCCGTCGCACTCATCGGCGGCGGCTCGACGGCTTCCGGTTCTTCACGCTGCATCGGGGCTGAATCCGGAGCGCGAACGACAGGCTCTTCCGCCGCATGGGGCGCAGTGCCCTTCGGCAATACCAGTTTCTGGCCGACATGCAATTTATCGCTCGTCAGGTGATTCACTTCCTTCAAAGCCCGCACAGTGGTTCCCTGCCGATGGGCGATCGAGGCCAACATGTCCCCGCTCTTGACAATATACTCACCGGCTCCGGCAACCGCACTCGGATGCGAGGTCTTGGCATGCGAAGACTTCGCCGCCGCCTTGGCCGCCGGCTTGTGCGCTACTTCCTTGGCGGACATATCGACATACTCCGGCAACTCCAGTTTTTGTCCGGGTTTGATCTTGCTCGGGTTGGCGAGATGATTCATCGTCACGATATCTTTGACGCTGACATTGAACCGTTTGGCGATCAGGGCCAGGTTGTCGCCGGCTTTGATGACATAATATTTCGGTTCAGCCTTGACGGGCGCAGGGGCCACCGCCGGCTGTTCGGGAATTGGAGCCGGCATGGTCTCAGGCAGTTTGGCCACAGGTTCCGCCGCGGGGGTGGTCGGAGGCATCACCGTTTGCTGGGGCACCTCGCCTGTTTTGGCACGTGTCGTTCCGCAACCCGGCATCAAAACCAGTGCGCCAATTCCCACCACATGAACTCCAACGATTATTCCGACGACCCATGACTTTTTCATTTCCGTCCTCTACTGTTCAGTTGTTGAATTAAACCCGTAAAACACTGCCCGCGGTCATCATAACCGCGAAATTGATCGAAACTGGCACATCCCGGCGAGAGTAAAATCGTTTCGCCTTTTCGCGCATCGTGCCATGCTTGCGCAACCGCCTCCTGTAATGTCCCACACCGCCGGCAGGCTACCGTTCCCTGCCAAGCCTTTTCCAAGACCTCCGCTGATTCACCGATAAGATAGACTTCTGCCGTTTTCTTGGCCAGCATTATTTTGGGCCATTCTAAGTCCGTCTCTTTGAGCCGTCCTCCTGCAATCAACCGCACCGGGCCAGGCACCATTTCCAGTCCCGCGGACAAAGCGGCCAAGGTCGTCGCTTTGGAATCATCGACGAAGAGAATCCCCTCGATTTCAGCCACTCTTTGTTGTCGATGCGGTAACCGTTCAAAGATCGCTGCGGTGGATCTGATATCCTCCGCCGAAACTCCGGCGAAGGCCAACGCGGCGGCGGCCGCCGCCGCCGTGCAACCCATCACCGGATTATCGAAAGGCGTTCCGCGAAAATCGATTTGAACCGCAGGACCCCGAACCAAGCCCTCTTGAAATCGCCAATCGGCCGACGGACCCAACCCAAAGGTGATCCGATCTACGCCCGGTCGGATCGCCGGCGGATCGGCCAGATCGTCGGGAATCACGGCGCCATCTCCGGGTCCCAAGGCCTGAAACACGCGCATCTTCGCCGCACGGTACGCGTCCATCGTTCCATGCCGGTCCAAATGATTCGGATGCAGGTTCAACAGCAATGCGATTCGCGGCCGGAATTCACGCGTGGTTTCCAGTTGGAAAGAGCTCGCTTCTGCCACCACCCAACCCCAAGGGCGCGGATCCATCACGACTTCGCTCAAAGGCGGCCCGTAATTCCCCGCCGCAACGGCGCGAAGCCCGGCGCGAGTCAGGGACTCCGAGCAAAATTTCACCAGCGTGCTTTTCCCGCTGGATCCCGTCACGGCCAGCACAGGCGACTTCAATTCGTGCCACCCGATCTCCATCTCGCCAATCAAGGGAAGGCCCGCCTTTACCAGAGATTGAACCCAAGCTGAATCAGGTGCGATTCCCGGACTGATCACGGCGGCCGTCGCGTCCCCCGGCTGAGGTGGAACCGAGCCCAGTTGAACGGGAACACCCTCCGCCCGCAAGGTCTCAGCCAAGCCGCGGAGGTCCGGCGTATCGCCGGTATCGGCCGCGGACACGCGGTACCCACAGGACTGCAACAGCCGGATAGCCGCCCGTCCACTTCGTCCCAATCCCAGAACCCATACGGCAGAACCGACCGGTATGATCGAACCTAAATTCACGGAGTCCTCATCGGATTTTCAGGGTCGCTACTCCCAGCAGGGCGAACAAGATCGAGAGAATCCAGAACCGGATGGTGACCTGCGTTTCGCTCCATCCGCGTAATTCAAAATGATGATGAATCGGCGACATGAGAAAAATTCGTTTGCCCCGCATTTTAAAGGAAGCCACCTGCAGGATCACGCTCATCGCCTCCATCACGAAAACGCCCCCCACCAGGATCAGGGCGATTTCCTGCCGGATCAGAATCGCCACCATCGCAATACCCCCCCCCAGCGCCAGACTTCCCGTGTCGCCCATGAAAACTTTAGCCGGATGGCAATTGAACCACAGGAATCCCAGGGAAGCGCCTAGCAGACATCCGCAGTAAACCGCCAGTTCCCCACTGCCCGCCACATAGGGAACCCGGAGATATTCGGCAAACAGCACATGTCCGGCAGCATACGACATCACCAGGTAGGCCAGTGCCACCGAGCCGCTGCACCCGATCGCCAACCCGTCCAGTCCGTCCGTCAGATTGACCGCATTGGCTGCACCCACCAGGACCAATCCCAGATATAAATACACCACGGGTATCGGCAGACCCGCAGCCGCCGGGGTCTTCAGAAACGGTACCCAGAGATCTCCCACCCAGTCGCGAGTTTCAGGCAGGATCAACAGCAGCGACACCACCCCCACTGCCCACAACACCTGTAATAGGAATTTGGCGCGTGCGGTCATCCCCTTGGCGCTTTTCCCCCGGAGTTTGGCATAATCGTCCAAAAATCCAATCGCCCCCATGGCCAGCATCGTTGCCAGGGTCAGGTGGATGAACATGCTCCTCGGATTCGACCACAGCAAGGTCGACACGGTTACGGCCATCAGGATTAAAAGCCCTCCCATCGTCGGAGTTCCCTGTTTTTTGCCGTGCAGAACATGCAGATCAGGGGCTTCCTCTTTCCGGATGAACTGGCCGACGCGCAGGTCTTGTAAGCGGCGAATCAACCAGGGCCCGAGCACCAGGCTGATCAAAAATGCGGTGGCCGCGCCTCCCAACGCCCGAAAAGTGATATATTTAAAAATCCGCAGGGGCGAATACCAGCCCGTCAGTTCCGACAAATAATATAACATGAACGCTCCAACTCCTCTCGTTCCCCACCCGATTGCATTCCCTAAAAATCAAGCCGGTACAGCCGCGGGTAACTGCCCCCAGGTCCGATAGGCCTGGAGCACCTCCTCGAGCCGAATCCCGCGCGAAGCTTTCATCAGCACCTGGTCTCCCGGCCGAATCCGTTCCCGCAACACGGCGGCCGCCTGTTCCGCATCCTCACAGACAAACAGGGCCGATGTGCGGAACCCGGCCTCCCGGGCACCCTCGGCCAGGGTTTCACCCAATTCGCCGACCGTGATGATTCCCGCCCAAGCGTGGGACGCCAGGAAGCGACCCAAAGCCAGATGTTCGGCGGCCTCGTACCGGCCCAGTTCCAACATTCCCCCCAACACCAACCAGCGACGTCCGGGCCCATTGCCCACCACCTGAAAGGCCTCAATCGCCGCCCGCATACTCAGGGGATTCGCATTGTAGGCGTCATTGATGAAGGTGACCGATCCCACGATCTGCTGCTCCCAACGCATGGGGGCGGATTTGAAACGGCGCAGAATTTCAACAATCTCATGCCAGGCCACCTCATGCCCCCGCGCAACCGCGATGGCCATCATCGCATTGACGATATGATGCCGTCCCATCAAGGGCACAAATATTTCGTGGCGTTCGTTCGTCCGCCGCTCCAGAATCAAGGCGGTCATCCCGGACGGACCTATGGCCGATTCCAGGCATTGGTAGTCGGCTTCCTGGGTCAATGAAACCGTCAGCACCCGTCCGGGCGCCTGCGCCGAAAGAAGTTCAAAGAAGGGGCAATCGCGGTTCAGCACCGCCGTACCCTCTTCAGGAAGGGACCGCAACACTTCGCTCTTTTCGAATGCAATTCCTTCGATCGAATCGAAGAATTCGATATGGACGGGGCCGATCCCCGTAATCACCGCCCAGTTGGGCAAAACAATCTGACACAGCGGCATCAGTTCTCCGGGATGATTCATCCCCACTTCAAAAACACCGGCTTCATCGGAGCGACGCACGCCCAGCACGCTCAAGGGGACCCCCACGGCGTTATTCCAATTGCCCCGGGTTCGCGCGGTGGGTAATCGGGCGCCCAGGAGATCCGCGATCAGATCCTTCACGGTGGTCTTGCCGACACTTCCGGTCACCGCTATGGAGGAAATCTCCATTTGCCGCCGGTAGGCGGCAGCGATCGCCTGGAGCGCATCAGCGGGATTTTCCACCAGCAACATCGGTTGGGCCGGGGATTCGGGCAGGTAGGGATTGTCGCGACGCACCAAGGCGGCCGATGCCCCCAACTCAAAAGCCCGGTCAATGAATTTGTGCCCGTCAAACCGCTCCCCTTCCAACGCCACATACAGGGCACCCGGATTCAACGAACGGGTATCTTGGGTAATCCCCAATACCTCCACCGGCGCATGAGGCACCCACACTCCCCGACTCCATCGTGCCAACTCCTCCGGATTATATCTGACCATGGGCTTGCTCCTCCTGCAAATGTCATCCGAATTCCGGGACCGGGGCGGCCGCCGGCCACCACTTTCCCCCCTCTGATTTATCACGCCCGGGAGCCATTGCCCGAATCCGCGCGGAGGGTCCGGCCGCATTCGCGGCGATAGAGTCCGGCGAATTTTCATCGCAATAACTCGCGCGCGATCTGGCGATCGTCAAACGGGACAATCGTGTTTTCAAATTCCTGTGTGCTTTCATGCCCCTTGCCGGCGATCAGCACGCTGTCACCGGGCCGGGCCAGCTCGAATCCGCGGGCAATCGCCCGCGCCCGATCCTCAACCACCTCCACCAGGGCACCCGGCTCGAACCCGGCGCGAACTTCTTCAATGATGGCATGGGGGTTTTCTTTGCGAGGATTGTCGGAGGTCAAAATCGAATAATCCGCCAACCGCGAAGCCACCGTTCCCATCAGGGGTCGTTTGGTCCGATCGCGATTTCCGCCGCACCCAAAGATCACCAGCAGACGACCGGACGTGATTTCTCGCAATGTCTGAAGCGCATTGGTCAGGGCATCGTCGGTATGGGCGTAATCCACAAAAACCCGGTATCCGGTCTGTTCCCCTGAAACGAGTTCCAACCGGCCGGGAACCTGGGGCATGTGCGCCAATCCTTTGAGGATCCGGTCAAAGGGCATCCCCAAAACACCCGCCACTCCAACCGCGGCCAACGCATTCGATACATTGAACCGCCCCAATAAACTCAACCGGGCTTCGCCCGTTCCCCACGGGGTTACCAGGCGAAACCGGCTTCCCTCAGCGGATAGTTGGATCTCTTCGGCCTGTATGGTTGCACCCGGTTTCAGCCCGTAGGTCACAAGGTTCACCGAAGGATCGACAACGTCCCGCAGAAGCGATGCGCGCGGATCATCCGAATTGATCACGGCCGCGGCTTTTTTTCCCTGCCGGCCCAGCATGCGAAACAATTCCTGCTTGGCTTCAAAATACGCCTCCATCGTGTGATGGTAGTCAAGATGGTCACGGGTCAGATTTGTGAATACCCCCACATCGAAACAGACTTCGGCGACCCGATGCTGGATCAGGGCATGCGAAGAGACCTCCAGGACCACGGACGGAATCCCGGCCTGAAGCAGTTGGTCGAACATCTCCTGCAAATCCAACGATTCCGGGGTCGTCCGGCTGGCCGGCAATAGGCGTTCCCCAATGATGTATTGCACGGTCCCAATCAAACCCGGCGCGGGTCCAATGGATCCCAGGAGAGACCGAATCATAAAGGTCGTCGATGTTTTCCCATTGGTTCCGGTAACACCAATCGTCGTCAATCGCTGGCTCGGTTCCTGATAAAATCGGGCAGCCAAAAAGGCTAGTGCCAGCCGACTGTCGGCCACGCGGATCAGGACCGTTTCCCGGCGAACCCGAACCTCTCGTTCGGCCACCACCGCCACCGCGCCGCGGTTGACCGCATCTTCGACAAAATTATGCCCATCGGCCAATTGTCCGGCCATGGCGACAAACACAAACCCCGGCCGAACCCGGCGTGAATCGTACGCAATCCCGGTCACGACGCTATCCAACGCGCCCCGAATCGACGCTCCGTCCAATCCCTTGAGCAATTCTTCCAATGCTAGTGTCCGCACAACAGCACCTATCCTTTAAATTTCAATACGGGGCCTCACGGCCCAACCAACCCGGTCGGCGTCGCTGGCGAAATATCCAGATAGCGCACCGCCTGCTCTGCAATTTCCTTAAAAATCGGCGCCGCGACAAGTCCTCCCGTATGGAAGGGTTGCGGCTCGTCCACTGTCACGATGATGCTGATTTCCGGATTTTCCACCGGCAGAAATCCCACAAAAGTAGCCATGTAATCGGTTTCCGAATACCCGCCGGCCACCGGTTTCTGGGCGCTCCCGGTTTTTCCTCCCACCCGGTAGCCCTCAATCGCCGCCTTGGTGCCGGTTCCGCCCGGTTCGGTTACCCGCGCCATCAAGTCTCGCATTTTCTGGGCCGTATCTCCGCGAATCGGACGGCCCACGACTTCCGGCGCTCCCTTGTATAGCACAGTGCCATCCTTGGCAACCACCCGCCGGATGATGTAAGGCTTCATCAAGAAACCATCGTTGGCCACGGCATTTACCACTCCTAACATCTGCAGGGCCGTCACCGCCACCCCCTGCCCGATCGCAATTCGTGACACGCTGATTCCAGACCACCGCTCCAACGGCGTCAACAATCCCGCTTCTTCCCCCGGCAAGTCCACCCCGGTCTTGCGCCCGATGCCGAACTCCTTGAGATACCGGAAAAAAGTATCTTTGCCCACCAGGATCGCGATTTTCGCCGCTCCGATGTTACTGGATTTCTTAAACACATCCGATACCGTCAACTGGGAATAAGAATGATAATCGCGTAGAACCTTGCCCATGTAGGACCACCGTCCATTTTCAGTATTGAATATCTGATTGGTGGTCACTATCCCTTCGTTCAAAGCGGCGGCAATGGCCACCACCTTAAAGGTCGAACCGGGCTCAAAAATCTGTCCAATCGCCCGATTCAACATCTGTTCCGAACGAGCTGAGCGGTACTCGTTTAAATCGAAATTCGGCCGATTGGCCAGGGCCAGAATCTCCCCCGTCCGGATTCGCTGGACGATCGCCCAGGCGCCGCGCGCCCGGTTTTTTTCCATCGCCCGGTCCAAGGCCGTCTCAACCATGTATTGTAAATTTTCGTCCAAAGTCAGATACACATCCGCCCCCTCCTGGGGTTGGATGTCCTGTACCCGCCAGCCGTACATCTCCTTCCGCCGCCCATCCAGACGGCTCTCCAAAAATCCCTGCGAGCCCTTGAGATATTTGTCGGCAATCAATTCCACGCCGGCCGACCCCACCCCCTCCATGTTTGAAAAGCCCAGGACATGACACATCATCCCCCCCTGGGGATAACGTCGCAAGGTGGTTTCGCGCGTGAAAATGCCCGGACTTTTGAGGTCCATGATCTGCCGGACCAAATCATCCGGAATCTGATGGGCGATGAAGGCAAACCGCTTCTCCGGCTGATTCAACCGGCTCCGAAGTTCCTCTGGGGATACTCCCAGCAAAGGCCCGAGCGAGGCTGAAACCTTCTCGGTCAGATTGCTTTTAGCCAAAAGCGCCGGATCGGCGCAAAGATCGTACATCCCCACATTCAACGCCACGATATTGCCCGCTTTGCTGCCTTCGAGAATCCGACCGCGCCCGGTCAAAATCGGTTTGACGATCGTCCCCTTATCTTCCACCGATTGACGCGCCGTTTCATCTGTCAAGAGATGCAGATACACTAGTCGGACCACCAATCCGGCGAAGGCCAGGGCCAGAGCCACGGCCAACCACTCCAGACGAGTGTTTCGATCGCGATCAGTCATTCAGTACGACTTTCTGAATCTGGGCGTATTGCATGGGTTGCGTAGGTTCAAGGCGGCGGGCCCGTCCGGAAGTGGGCGCGCAAATGATGCGGACGATTTGGTCGCGACGCGGCCAGGCCATCACCAAGCCCTGTTCCCGCAGGGCGGCTTCAACCCGCGCGGGAGAACGCAATAAGGACCATTCGCCCTCTTCTTTCTTGAGCTGATCCCGCAAAATCACGCGGCGCGCTTCCAGCGCTTTGATTTCACGCCCCAAGGCGTCGGCGCGGGCTTTGAGACAAATGTGAAATAGTGCGAGCAGAGCCACCACCAAAAGGGTCACGGCCAAGGGAATCGGGAACAAAAATCCCTGTTCGTTTTTTTTGCGATTTTTTCGTGCCATGGTTTAATCAATCCTTTCCGCTATCCTTAATTTCGCTGAACGCGCGCGGGGATTCCGGCGACTTTCGTCCTCTGTTGGAATCCGCGGTTTCCGGGTCACCAGTCGCACCGCCGGCGCTGCGCCCACCCAGACCTGACCGCCGGCCTGCAAAGACTCCCACCGCCCCGCATGCCTCGCCAAACACTGCTTGACCATCCGATCTTCCAGACTATGGAAGGAAATCAACGCCACCCGTCCGCCGGGACGCAACAAACGCAACGCGCCTTCCAATCCCCGTTCCAACGCGGTCAACTCGCCGTTGACGGCGATTCGCAACGCCTGGAAACACTGGGTCGCTGGATGGATTCGACGCCGCCCGCGCTTGGTCCGCACAATCACCTCCACCAGTTGCGCTGTGCTCCGAAACGGCGCCTGCACTCGGACCCGACCGATCTCCCGGGCAATCGACCGCGATTCGGATTCTTCACCGTACCGCCAGAACACATCCGCCAACTCCTCCACCGGCAGTTCGTTCACCAAATCCGCTGCCGTCCGTCCCTGTTCTAAGTTCATCCGCATATCCAGAGGCCCGTCCGTTTGAAAACTGAACCCACGCGCCGGATCGTCCAATTGGTTCGAGGAGAGTCCCAGATCGAATAGAATTCCGTCCACCGCCGTGAATCCCGCCTCTGTCGCCAACTCCTCCACCCGCTCAAAGTTGCCGATCGTCAGGCGCCAGGCGCCCGGCCATTCGCGCAACGCTTCTCCCACGGTCACCGCGACCACCGGGTCGCGATCCATCAGCAACACCTCGATCGCTCCCCCCGTCCGCTCCAACCAGCTACGGGTATGCCCGCCGCCCCCAGCCGTCGCATCGATGTAACGACCGCCGGGACGGGGCGCAAGCCCTTCCCAAACTTCATCGACCAGAACGGACTGGTGCATGCGACTGTCCCCCCGCCACCGG
>Ga0073936_10011533_pt1 | contig 10677 bp, 10 predicted proteins | sample AliMusrvi5mmetaG_FD_87041 | JGI IMG/M metagenome (GOLD analysis project Ga0073936, IMG submission 87041) | Freshwater lake bacterial and archeal communities from Alinen Mustajarvi, Finland, to study Microbial Dark Matter (Phase II) - Alinen... | ecosystem: Environmental > Aquatic > Freshwater >... | reverse complement strand
GGTTTCATTAAAGTTAGAGGACAGAGGAATTGACCAAATAAAAATAAAAGGCGACCCGGAAACTCTGCGTTTTGCATTTTCAAACATAATTGATAACGCAATCAGATATTCTCCACAAGGTAAGGTTGTTATTAACCTCGAAAGAGATAATGATTTTGCTAAAATATCTGTTATAGACAATGGAATCGGAATTAGTAAAGTAGACCAGCAATTTATTTTTGATAAATTTTACCGAGGCAAAAATGCCATTGCAATAGATCCTAACGAAACTGGAGTTGGTCTATATTCCACAAAACGGGTAATTGAACTTTATGGCGGAACAATAAGTTTACAATCAAATGTCGGAAAGGGCACAATTGTCATTGTAAAACTACCGATAAAGTAACAAAAGCACAACAAAATTATTTGGCAACAACGTCATAATCCGGCGGAATCTGCCAATAGTCAATCACATATTTTGCTAATTTTTTAAAAATAGGAACAGCTGAAAGAGCTGATTTAGGAACCTTTGGATTATCTAATTTCACCAATATTAAAAATTGCGGATTAAAAGCAGGGCCGTAGCCAACGAAACTTTGGATAGTTTTATCTGTCTCATATCCTCTCCCATCTTTCAATGGAACCTGAGCTGTGCCTGTTTTACCGCCCAAATAATAACCTGGAATTTTTGCTACACCATTAAAACCTTTGTCGACGACACTGACCAACATTGTATTTAACTGAGAGATTGTCTGCTGAGAAATAATCGGATCTGATATTTCCGGTTTTGTGTCAGTCTCGTCGCTTCCATTAACAATTTTTTCTACTATATACGGTTTTACCAGTTTTCCACCATTAGCTATAGCGCAAAAACCTCTGGCAATCTGAATTGGAGTTAAATCAATTCCTTGCCCGAAAGAAGCTGTGGCAAATTCTATATCAGGCCCACTTTTTAACAAATCATTATTAGAGTGAACTTCTCCCTGTAAATCAATTCCTGTTTTTTCAAAAAAACCAAACCTGTCCATATAATCCAAAAATGTTTTGTGCGGAATTTGCTCTTCCGCAAAAACTGCTCCGGTGTTTATTGAACTTTCCAAAACCTGAGTCATTGTTTGCTTACCCCAAATTTCATTATCAAAATTATGAATTTGTTTTGAATTAAGTGTCACCACGCCGGTATCTGTGTATGTTGTGTCCGGAGTTATTTTGCCTTCATTCAGCGCAGCTGCCATTGTAAATGGCTTCATTATAGAACCCGGTTCAAAAAGTTTTTGCACCATTGAATTTTGGAAAATACCAAGGTCTGTTTCTTTAGAATATTGATTAGGATCAAAATTAGGAAAATTTGCCAAGGCCAAAATTCTTCCTGTATCAGGTCTCATTACTATTATCTGCCCCGAATCTATGTCATCTTTTTTCTGCTCCTCTTTCAGCAACTCTTCCGCCTGAAATTGTATGTTATAGTCAATTGTTAAATAAATATCTGACCCATCCAAAGATATTTGATCATCATCAGAAAAAATTGAACCCAACCCTTTTTTATCTTCTTGAACTCCAGATTTTCCCGCCAAAATATCGTCATAGTGCCCCTCAATTCCATATTGACCAGTTCCTCCACCACCAAAAAAACCTAAAGTTTGTGAAGCCATTTCACCTTGCGGGTAAAACCTATCCGGCACATTTTGCCAAACTAAGCCTTTAAGATTCAATGCCTTAATTTTATCCAATTGAACATTTGACAAATCTTTTTGTAGAACAACATAAGTATCTTGCCCACCTAATTCTGAGAGTATTTGATCTTTAGTTTGACTGATATTTTTACTCAATATATCTGCAAACGCCGGCTTATCTAAAACATCTTTAGGATTTACAGATATTGTCCAACTATCTTTATTTATTGCCAAACTTTTTACTTCGCCTGATCCTTGGACACCTTTAGTCTCTTGGCTGTTTTCACAAAAAATCTGCCCCCTTGAGCCGACAATCTTGCTAAAGGATGTTTGCTGCCCAAGAGCTTGTGCCTCATAAATTTTACGTTCTAAAATTTGCAGAAAAAATAAGCGGCTAACAATAGCTGCTCCAAAAGCAATAACTAAAAATAAAATTATACCTAATCTCCAGTTAACCTTTTTTTTCATCTCATATTATTCCCAAACCTATTTCTTGATTGTGGCGACCGAACTATCTGAAAGTTGAATATATTTTACTGAAACAGTTTTTTGAAAGTTTAAAGCCTGTATTTTCTCAAGAGCCTGACCTAAAAATCCGCTCTCTGCAAAAGAAACCTCCAAGTTTTTGTTTTCAGACGAGAGATTGCTAATTTGTTTTTCGTAGCTATTTATAAAATAAGATCCTCTGGTCAAATCATTTATCTGCCAAACATAAAAAACCAATAATGCCAAACTTACAAAAAATCCAATAAAACAAACAGATTTCCAATTTATTGCCGGAAGTTCAACAGACTTAGGAAAAGTTAACGTTGCGATTGTCATTTTTTAAATTTTTAATTTTAAATTTTAACGGCCACCCTCAGCTTTGCAGATCTTGCTCTTGGGTTCTTTCCAAGCTCATCTCTGCTGGCTATTATCGGTTTTTTAGTTAATATTTTTATTGTTCCTTTTCTCGATTCATCTGCCAAGAAATTTTTAACGATTCTATCTTCTAGAGAATGAAAAGATATAACAACCAATCTGCCTTCACTGGCTAAAATTGAAACTGCCTGTGGCAAAACCTTAGTTATATTTTCCAATTCGTCATTAACCGCAATTCTTAAAGCCTGAAATGTTCTTGTTGCATAATGGATCTTCCCTCTCCAATATGCGCTTGGCGTTGCATCTTTTACAATTTCTATCAGTTGAAATGTACTTTTAATTCTTCCTTTTTTCCTTTCTTCAACAATTTTTTTTGCAATTTTTCGGGCAAACTTTTCCTCCCCATAATCTTCCAATATTCCTGCTATTTTTTCTTCCGTCCATTCATTAACAATTTTTTCAGCTGTTAAATAACCTGTTTCATCGTTATATCTCATGTCCAAACCCTGATCTACCTGAAAAGAAAATCCTTTGTGCGCTCTTATCAGCTGGGCTGATGACATCCCCAAATCCAACAAAATTCCGTTAACCGGCCCAATATTTTTCCTTCCAAGAATTTCAGTTATATTTGTATATGAGTCGTTAGCTAAAACTATTCTGTCTTTAAATTGAACATGCAACCATTGGCTTGCCACAATTTGTTGAGGGTCTAAATCAATTCCCAAAACTTTTCCTTCCGGCCCATTTTTATTAAGAATGTCCTCTGCGTGCCCTCCTTCACCAATAGTGCAATCAACAAAATTTTCATTTTGTTTTGGATCTAAATATTCCAATACTTCTTTTTTAAGAACTGCTGTATGTATCATAATTAAATTCCAAGCCCTCCTAATTTAGAAACTATATCGCTTACTCCTTTTTCAGCTTCTTTTGTCCACGAAGCCCAATTTTCCGCATCCCATATTTCTAATCTGTTGGATAATCCACAGATAACAACATTTTTATTCAAGCTGGCATATTTTTTTAAATAATCAGGCACCAATATCCTTCCCAATTTGTCTAAGGTTACTTCCATTGCTCCCGCTAACATTGTTCTGGTAAAACTTCTGGCTTCGGGCTGGCTAAACGTTAAATTACTTAATTTTTCTGACATTACCATAAACTCTTTTTCAGTATAAACAATCAGGCAGTTTTCAACTCCCTTTGTCACAATCACTTTTTCGCCCAGCTCGCCCCTGAATTTTGCAGGAAGAGCTAAACGATTTTTGATATCAATTGTATGTTCGTATTGACCTATTAACATAAAAGTTATCCCACATTTATCCACCTTTTCCCACTTCTCCTTATTTATAGCCCACTTCATGATATCAAGTCAACACCTTACCCCAAATACCCAATTATAGTCGTAAAATGCCCTTTTTAGGCCGAGTTATCCACACCCCTATTATCCAAGTTTTGTCGCACAATAAGAGTTATGCACCCCTCAGAAAATATACATAAAAAAAGGCCCCACTATTCGAAGTGAGGCCGATTGTCAAAAGTTCCACTTTTGACGACCCTTTTCTATTTTCTGTTCAAGGCGCTGATAATAGCCCTGATTGAAGCAAACTCAATGTTTGGGTTAATCCCCGCCCCCCAACAAACCTGACCGTCAGGAAAGCGAAGCTGGACGTAAGCAATTGCTTTGGCGTTTGCACCCTTGCCAAGCGAATGCTGAGCCTGGCTAAGCAACTCTACGTTGATATCAGCTCCCAGCAAGGCGTGAATAAACGCCGATATTGGCCCATTGCCATCGCCGTTCAAATCCAAACGTTGATGACTGGACATTATTACAGAGACACAATGACACTTGTTTTGAGCATAATTGGTTGGACGAAAACTAACATATTTGTAAGGCCCGACCTGATCCAAATATTCTGTCGCGAACATCGTCCATATATCCTCGGCCGCAACTTCACGGCCCAAGGCATCAATCTTCTTCCCCGCCACCGAGCCGAACTCGCACTCCATACCCTTAGGCATATGTATGTTGTACTCTTCCAACAAGTGTGCAATTCCAGCCTTGCCAGACTGACCATTAACCCTGATTAATTTTTCATAGGTTCTACCAATATCTGCAGGATCTATATGAAGGTATGGGACATCCCACAAAAATGCGACACCATGTTTAATCAGTTGTGCTATGGCCAAAAAGGCCTTACGGATTGCGTCTTGATGCGAACCGGAGAATGCGGTAAACACTAGCTCACCGGCATAAGGATGCCGAGGTGAAACTTTCATTCCTGTGCAACGTTCGTAAACCTCGACAATATGCGGAAGATTAGAAAAGTCCAGTTGTGGATCAATTTCCTGTGTGTACATATTAAGCGCCACCGTCACTAAATCACAATTGCCAGTACGCTCTCCGTTTCCAAAAAGCGTCCCCTCAACGCGATCAGCGCCGGCCAGCATTCCGAATTCGGCTGAAGCTACACCAGTACCACGATCATTGTGCGTATGAATGCTGATAATTGCACAATCACGACGAGACATGTGTTTGCAGAACCATTCAATCTGATCAGCGTAGACTTTGGTCGGCGCTACCTGCACAGTCTCGGGGAGATTGAGAATTATCTTACGATCCGGAGTTGCCCCCCATACGTCCATAACAGCTTCACAGACTTCAAGGGCATAATCCGTCTCGGTCGCGGAAAAAGATTCGGGAGAGTATTGATACACAACTTCTGTACCACTCGCGGTAAGTTTCGCAGAATATTTCTTTACCCACTCCGTACCCTGCACCGCCATTGCTTTGATTTCTTCTTTAGTCTTATTAAAAACAATGCGCCGTTGTGCCGGACTTGTTGAGTTATACATATGAATGATAACTCTACGAACGCCAATCAACGATTCAACAGTGCGCTGAATCAAATCCTCTCGCGCCTGCACAAGAACCTGAATTGTAACGTCGTCAGGAATCAAATGGTTTTCAATCAAATGACGAACAAAGCCAAACTCTGTGTCATTTGCGGACGGAAATCCAATTTCGATTTCTTTAAACCCAATCTCAACCAGGAGTCCGAAAAATTCCATCTTCTGTTTCCTGGTCATCGGCTTTTCCAAAGCCTGATTTCCATCTCTCAAACAAACACTGCCCCAGATTGGCGCATGTGTAGTTTCTTGATCCGGCCATTGGCGATTTTCAAGCTTGAAGCCCGGAAAAAACGCCTTATACTTTCCTGCTGGTTTCATTGGTTTGCTCCTTTTTCTGTAACGTTTGAATCACCTGAAAATTGTCAACGTGCTTTCCACTCGGTCAGCACTCACCTGATTTTAAAATTTAAAAGCAAATGAGTGCTGACGAGTTAATAAACTTAAAAATCCTCCGTCCAGGAGGATTTTTTGATATGTAAGTTTATTTTTTGTTTAGCTTATCAAAAACCCCCTAGACTTTTTGTCCAACAAGAGCAAACTTAATAATAATGCTAATGGATTTTTGTTCATATCTTTATACTACTCTATTATGCTTTTGTGTCAAGTCTTCACAGGATTTACTATTATTTCAAAAGTTTCAGGATTAATTTCAATTTTATCTCCTTTTTTTATTTTGTCCGATATAAGAGCAGACGCAACAGAACTCTCTACTTTATCTTGTATAACTCTTCTCATTTCTCTGGCACCAAATTCGGGCTTATATGACAATTCAACAATTTTTTCTTTAAGTGATTCTGTAATTGTAAAATCAATATCCTTCTCCTTTAAATTTTTTTGCAAACCCTGCAGAGACAATTGAGCTATTTTCATCAAATTATCTTTTGTCAGCGGATGAAAAATTATAGTAGCATCAAAACGGTTTACAAATTCCGGCCTAAAAATATTCTTTTCAAAAAGAGCATCCAACAATTTATCTTTTTCTATCTCCTGTTTAGTTTCAACCTGTTTAAAAATCATATCTGCACCGGCATTTGATGTACAAATAATAATTGTGCTGGTAAAAACAACTTTTCGGCCTTGGCCATCTGTTATATGCCCCTCGTCTAAAACCTGTAAAAATAAATTTAAAATATTTGGATTTGCCTTTTCAATTTCATCAAGTAAAATAAGGGAAAATGGAGTTTCTCTAACAGGGGTGGTCAAGAGACCTTGCATTTCCACAGGAGAAGTTGACCCAATTAATCTTGGAATATCTGAAATCGCCTGAAACTCCGACATATCCAGAGTTATCATTTTTTTCTCGGAGCCAAAATATATCTGCGCCAAAGCCTTTGCAGTTTCTGTTTTACCAACGCCGGTTGGCCCTAAAAATAAGAATGTTCCCATAGGTCTGGTTTTTGAAGCAATTCCCATCCTAGCCCTTCTCATAGCAGTTGATATTTCACCCACCGCTTCTTCCTGATTAACAATTCTATCGTGAATTAAATTTTCTAAATTAAGTAAAACTTCTTTTTCTTTAACTTCCATTTTGCCAACAGGTATATCTGTTTTTCTGGAAACAATTTCAGCTATGTGGTGCGGCAAAACAATTTTCTCTCTCGATTTCTGCACATAGACAACTGCCTCATCCAAAATATCCAATGCTTTTTTAGGAAAAGGCAAAGAAGGCATATATCGTGCAGTTAAATTAACGATTTCTCGTATACTTGGATATAATACCAAAACTTTGCGCGCATATTCCAACTCCAGGGCCGCTGATTGCAAAATACTAATTGTCTCGTCTGCCGTAACCTCAGTAACCTCAACTTTTTCAAACATATCAGCAAACGAAGGATTCTCTTCTATATTTTTGTGAAGCCCTTCAAATGTTGTTATACCGATAAATTGGAAATTAGGCATAGGCAGATATTTCGAAAGTATCCCGGAAACATCAAAAGCTCCTGCTTTTTGCACCTTCTGACCAACAAAATTTTCAAGGTCATCAATTACTAAAATTACACTTCCCGACATTGCAACCTCAGCAAACATTTGATCCAGAGTAGATTCCAGTTTTTCAAAATCAGGAATTTGCGCTGCCAACAAAACAGCATCAAGCTCTACCACTCTTTTATTATTCAACTCCGGCAAAGACGTACCCAAATAACATTTTTGAGCCAATGCTTGAATTATACTTTTTCTACCCGTACCGGGTTCTCCAACAATCAAGACATTCGCCATGCTTGATTTAGCCAAAATAACCTCGGTTTGCGCTATTTCTTTTTCGTGACCAATAATTTCCCTGGACTTCCATTTTGAAACAACTTTTTTCCAATCAGTGGAATATTTATCCAAAGTTAAAGTATAACCTGATGAAAAATTCTTCCCTAAAGAACCACTTCTTAATAAATTTGTATAAGTCCAAAACTTTTTATTGCTTTCAATTAAATCTTCCGCATTATCTAACCATAAAGTTAAATTTTTTACATCTTCTGACTTTAAATCAAAATCAATCAAGGTTTTTTTAAAAAATTCGTCCTGCTGAGCCAATGCTACCAAGATTTCATCTTGTCCAATAAAATTATGTTTTCTATCAACTGCAACTTTAATTGCATCCTCGATTACTTTCTGAAAATCATCTGAAAAAGATTCTACTGCCGTTTCCTGCTTTGGAATTTTTTCAACATAATTTTTAATATCACCTTGTAATTTTTTAGGATTTAAACCCAGACGTATACAAATTAAATTAATGTCTTTACCAAGTTTTACTGCAGAATAAAAAAGCGATGTCGAATTAATTACAATTCTTTTTTTCTTGCAAAAATTAATAGAGTCTATAACAATTTTCGCCGCATCAAAATTTAAAAACTCAGCCAAATTATAATTATCAAAGTTAATTGATGCGTCAATAATATCTAACGTATTTTTGGGTTTTTTTATATTCAACTCAGTGAATAAATCAAGATTCCAAAAAAGAAGACCTAAAGACAAAAATAAAATCAACATCCTTTCCGCAGATCGTCCGGAAGTAAAATTCAATGAAGAAAATCCCATTAGCAAGACCGCTATTATAAACAAAACTAAAAATATATTTTTTAAAAGCCTAGAAAACCTGAAGAGTTTTTCTCTTTTAGTAGCCAAAAAAATATCTGTACCTTTTAAATTAAAGTTAAACATAAAAAAGAAATACCAATCCCGCGATTATAATAAATGGGATTAACATCCATAACAAAAAAACTATAAAACCGGTAAAAATAATGAAAATTTGAAATAAAATTCCGAATACAATCAAAATTATTCTTATCAACGCTCCTATTAATCGTGAAAACATATTTGATATAAGCGTGCTAAAAAATTCACCAACTTCAAATCCTTTAGGATAATTCCATTTATACCTGCGCCAGGGAGCAAAAAGTGATTTTAATAAAACAGGCAAAGAAAAATAATTTAAAGCAAATAAAATATAATTTTTCCACACTTCAAGCAAAAACTTTGGCACTTCCAAAAATTGCCAAAACAACCAAACCACTACAACATTTTGCTTTTTTGAATTATCCATTAATCTATTATACCACGTATTAAATCATTTTTAATATCCTCAGGAATTGGAATAGCCTCTCCCGGTTTTGAAACTCCGGGATATCGCCAAGCGCTGATTATTTTTCTCATCGGCACCAAAGCCATTTTAACATCTTTATACATCAACCAAATTTCCCCCGGAGCCCTTTTAGGCTTTTGCCAAGCCTTAGTCAAAGTTATCTGTTTCTGACTAAAAAATGTTTTATTAGTTTTCATCACCGCCGTTGTCCCCAATACAATCCCCCGTTCCTTCCTTTCCGGTTTATAAAGTATGTTCAACAACTTTTGTTTCGACAGCCCGTACTGCCTCATCTTAATTTTCGAGTGTTCCGTCCAAAAAAGTTTTCTAAATTTTACTATCATTTAAATTTGTGGGCGGTATAGGGTTCGAACCTATGACCCCTGCAATGTGAATGCAATGCTCTACCACTGAGCTAACCGCCCATTAGAAGATTATATACCAATTTTTTATAAAAAAACAGCGCCGGTTGAATGAGTTTCCCCATTCTTCCGGCGCATATTGCAACCAGTAGCTTAGTCTGTGACAGCGTGCCAATCAGTAAGCACTGGCTGGCCGTGGACGGGATCCCTTGTGTAGGTAAATCGAAGTTTGTCGAGTCCCTCGTCATCAATCTTCACGTCAAGGTACCAAGGATCCCACGTCGGCGGGACGAACCTGCTGATCACGCAGTTGCTCGTAAAGCTGAAAAATCCCCGCTGACCTGTGCCAACTCCCGCGATGTTAATCACCCGCACGGTTTCATCGCTTGTCGCAACCTCAAAATATGGATCCTTTCTCAACTCCAAGAGTGTCCGACCCTGTATCTCGGGGCAGAGCACGATGTCGGCTTGCCACCAGTGAAAGTTTCCATCGTTGATTTTCTGTAGAGCTTCCCTGGTCATTTCCATTGCCAGGAACCCCGCTTGACTGATGGACATTTTCTGGATTTTACTCTTTTTAACCTTCTTACTCATCATCGTCTCCTGTTTCAGGATTCGCGAAAGGGTGTCCTCTCACGGCTACTGTCTCAGCAGCGATTTAAAAACAATTTATATTTCCAAATCGCTGCCGAGAGTTAATTTCAATGAACTATTTTATAAATGTAGTATACCAGAAATATCTTATTTGTCAATGAAATGTGTACAAAAAAACAGAGGAGTCAATCCCCTGTTTTCTTTTTGAAATACTATTTGATTACTACTTTGGCGCCGGCTGTTGTGAATTTCTTTTCAATTTCAGCGGCTTCTTCTTTCTTGACTCCTTCTTTTACCATTTGAGGTGTTCCGGCTGCGGCTGCATCAACCAAGTCTTTTGATTCTTTCAATCCTTTGGCTGTTACATCTCTGACAACTTTAATAACTTCAATTTTCTGAGCTCCAACTTCTTTTAACTCAACGTTAAAAGATGTTTTTTCTTCAACTGGAGCTGCTGCGGCTGCAACTGCTACTGGGGCGGCTGCTGAAACACCAAATTTTGCCTCTAAAACTTTTACCAATTCTGCCAATTCTACAACCGGCATTTTTTCTATTTCAGCTACCATTTTTTCAAATTTTGCTGGAATTTCTACTTTTGTTTCTTCTGTCATATGTTTTTTTGTTAGTTAATTAATTTTATAATTTTTATTTTACTTCTTTGCTTTCTCTTATTTTATCTAACACCCTTACAAAGCTTGTAACTGAGCTTGAAAGTGAGCCGACC